>Ga0335081_10001444_pt1 | contig 37908 bp, 23 predicted proteins | sample Lox_Sample_35_FD_206713 | JGI IMG/M metagenome (GOLD analysis project Ga0335081, IMG submission 206713) | Soil microbial communities from Loxahatchee National Wildlife Refuge, Florida, United States - Lox_Sample_3.5 | ecosystem: Environmental > Terrestrial > Soil > Wetlands | place: USA...
CGCCGCACCCAAGCACCTCACACGTTGCGGCATGACCACCACGATGCTAAGAAAACTGCCGTCTCGCTCCAAAACTGTAGGTTGCGACACAGACTCTAAAGCCCGGCGCGCTGCACCGCTCCGGTTCTCAACGGGTACCTTTCAAGGCTGGACGCGTGTTCAGGCAACGCGAATTGGGCGCGTCAGATTCTCGATATCCTGCCTATACGTGGGGCGCGGGCGCAGCTGAGAAAGATGAATCAGCGCCAGTCCCTCAGCGTTGCGCGGCCCAATGCGCTGAGCTTGATAGGCAACGGGAAAGTTATTGGTGTTCGTCAGAGTCTGCATCAGCCGCACGAACACAACCGCGCCCTCACGAAGGACAGAGCGGAGATGGACGTTTTTCTTCTCATCACGCGCCCAGTTCAGAGTGGTCTTCTCGACGAAGAAATTCTCGGATGCGTCCCAACCCGACACTTCAACGCGGTAACTCCTTGCCGGATCGATCTGGAATTCCATATGACCTGGCCCTCCGGTGCGAAGGGTTGCAGAAGCCGTGCCAAAGCCGCGGGCACGTGAGCGTCACAAACGGAAGGACTTGGAGGGAGGGGGCCCCCCAAAGGGCCGCGGCCGAATGTTCCTACCCACGACCGTTGTGCAACTTTGAACCAAAACTGGACTCGCGCCGCAGACTGTCTGGGCGGGAGACTAGCCCCAGGTGGAACCGGGATAGAGAATGGCCAAGGCGAAGCGGAAGATGTGAGAGAAGATTTTCTCGTATACCACCCACGCGACCAGAAGCCCCAGCATGCCCCAGCCTTGACCGCGGGTCCAATCGAGGAATCGAAGCGCCGTGTTCTCGCTCATGACAAGCGTGACGCCGGTATTTCCATCGAGTGGAGGAACGGGAAGCAGATTAAACGTGCCGAGGACAAGGTTGAGCACGAACAAAACGCTGAGGAACGTGGCGGCGAACCCGGCGAAACCTGGCGAAGCCGCTTCCGTTATGCGGGTGAAATTCGCGGACTCTGGCATGCGGAAGGCGTGTACCGAGATGCCCACACGAATGCTCACGACGGCCAACAGCATGAGGGAGAAATTCGCGCCCGGCCCAGCCAGAGCCATCCATGCCGCGCGGCGCGGGAAACGCTGCCGCCAATCGGGATCGTACGGAGCGCTTGCCCAGCCCATCATCCAGCCCGCATAGATGTAGGAGAGGATCGGAACGATCACCATCCCGACCGGTTCGCGGCGGATATGCGGGATGGGGTTGAGAGTGACCTGGCCACCATGGAAAGCCGTGGGATCCCCACCGAGTTTCGCGACGAGTGCGTGAGCTCCCTCGTGGCAAGTAGTAGAAAATAGAAAGACGATATACCAGATGAGGCCAAGCGTGAGAGATTGGGGATCCATGCGCGCCGCATAGACTAGTGCCGCCGCCCCGGCGCAAGCAAACAGAAAATTCGCGGAAACGAGCAGTGTCGATCTGGAAACCGCTTGACATCGTGTTTACCAAAGATTACGCTTCGCGCCAAAGTTCCAACCTTTCCGAGTCCTGGGGCGGGAAAGGAAGGAGGGGTGATGTCCGCGAATGCGAAGATATCTCTATTAAGGAAGAGGAAGGTCGACAACGAGTTTGAAACTCTGTTGCGCCGGGCGTTTGAGTATCTGAGAGTTCGGCCGCAAATCGTAAGAGATGGCGGAAGCGGGAAAGACAATCTCCTCGCCATTGAGAACAGCGGAGATCGACGCGGAACGCAGTAGCCGCTGCCGTCCGATGATTTCGGCGGATCGCGCGGTCGTTCAGTGGCCGTAGTTTTGTGGCTTCGCGTCCACCTTTCCGGCGAATGAGCGGTATACGAAGGTGAAGTAGCCAGCCGCCAGAATAATTCCGATTACCCACCAGACGAGACCAATCTTGAGCCCGTAATTTGCGGCTTTGGCGCCCGCGACAGTGAGGGAATACTGCGGATCTCGAGCGGGAAGGACCAAGGGGTAGAGACCGAAAACGACGCTGGTCAACATACCGGCCAGGTAGGTGGAGGATGCGAGAAACGCCTGGCGCTCGTGATTCCTCGAGAGGGCGTACTTCACTCCAGCAACGCCGGCCACCGCGAGAGCCGGAAAAGCGAATCCCCAGGGCCACCTCGAGAAATTCTGCTTTACTTGTGGCTGGACGCCGAACGTCACCCACGTAATCAGGATCGTCAGCGCCACGACCCCCCACCACGCGCGGCCCGCGACCACGGCGGCTCTTTCGTTCACGGGGCCATTGGTTCTTATGCGCACCCACAAGGCGCCGTGCATGACGAGTGCCGCCAGCGCGACCACGCCGACGATCACCGTGTACCAATCGAGGATCCCAGTGTCCGGGCCCAGACGGAGATTGGTCCAAAGCGGCTCGAAGAAGTAGCCGCTGGCATCGAGAGGTACGCCGCGGACGACATTGCCCAGAGCGGCGCCGAAAAACACGGCGAGCAGAAGGCTCGAGGCGCAGAAGAAGAAATCCCAAAGTGGCTGCCAGACGGCGCTTTGAATGTGATTCCGGAACTCGATTGAAATTCCGCGAAGAATCAGGAGCCACAGGACGATCATGAGCGGAAGGTAAAAGCCGCTGAAGCCACTGGCATACAAGAGAGGAAAGGCGAAGTACAGCGTTCCGCCGGCCGCGAGCAGCCAGACCTCGTTGCCGTCCCACACCGGCCCGATGCTGGCGAGCACCTGGCGGCGCTCGTCGTCCGTTTTCGCCACGAGGAAATGGATCGCGCCCGCGCCGAGATCGAACCCGTCCAGCAACACGTACGTCGCGATCATCAATGCGACAAGACAGAACCAAATCGTTCCCATGGTGGCTTCTCAGTCCGCGGGAGCCGCTTGCCCGCCGAGCGGCGCGGCAGGCTCCGGGCCAATTTCGATTTCCCGCCATACCAGAAACAGAAACAGGATCGAAAGAACGGCGTACATCCCCATGAATCCGATGAGCGTGAACCACGCATTTCCGGCGCCGACACGCGGCGATATACCCTGTGCGGTGCGCATCAAGCCATAGATCAGCCACGGCTGGCGGCCCAGTTCCGCGGTCATCCATCCGGCCGTGTTCGCGATGTAGGGCAGGGGGACGCACAGCATCAGGGTCCACAACATCCACTTCGAGTCGTACAGTTTTCGCCGCCACAAAAGCAGAGCTGCGAGGATCATCACGGCGATGAAAATCGTGCCGAGACCAACCATCACGTGATAGCTGTAATAGAGGAGCGCGATCCGGTCAGGCCACAGGTCCTCGGGGAAGTCCGCCAATCCTTTCACGCTCGCGCTCCACTGGCGGTACGTCAGGAAGCTGAGCATCTTCGGCACTTCGAGCGGATTGTCGAGCTTGCGTTGCTGGACGTCCGGCTGTCCCAGAATCACCAACGGCGCGCCTGGTTCGGTCTTGAACAGGCCCTCCATCGCCGCGAGCGTGACGGGTTGATTCTGGGCGATGAGCTTGCCTTGCATGTCTCCTGTCGGGAACAATTGGAGGCACGCGGCGATCACTCCGACGAGCACGCCCGTACGAACGAAAGTCTGTCCGTACTCCTGATTCCGATGCGTCAGCAAATAGAATGCGCCGACAGCCGCCATTACAAAGCATCCGGTCTGCACTGCGCCGAGCATGTTATGCGCATACTGCCAGAGCGCCCACTTGTTCAGGATCAAGCCCCAAAAGCTCGAGAGCCCGATTTCTCCGTTCGGTCCGATGGCGTATCCGACCGGATACTGCATCCAGGCGTCCGTTGCGACGATCAGGTAGCCCGAAAGCCACGAGCCCAGCCAAACCAGGAACGCTGCCCACCAGTGCCCCATCCGGCCCAGTCGTTTTTCGCCAAAGAGGAAAAGCCCGAGAAAGCTCGACTCCAGGAAGAACGAGAAGACTCCTTCCATCGCGAGCGTCTGTCCGATGACGCCGCCGGCTCTCTTCGAGAACTCGGCCCAGTTCGTTCCGAACTGAAATTCCATCGGAATTCCGGTGACGACGCCGATCGCGAAGTTGATGGCGAAAATCCGCGCCCAGAATCGCGCCGAACGATTGTAATGTTCGTCACCCGTCCGGATGGCCTTGGTCTTCAAATAGAGAAGCAGGAGTGCCAAGCCCATCGTGAGTTGAGGAAAGATATAGTGGTAGGTGACCGTGAACGCGAAGTGAAGCCGATCGACTCCTAAGGCCTGTTCCATGTGGATTGCCCGATTCTGGTTGTACGTCGGTCCGAGAACTGCCTATTGCGCGACCACCTTACCGCAAGAGGCGAAGCGTGGGTGAAAATTCTTCACGTTGGACCGAAAGTTCGTGGAGGAGCAACTTGTGGCCGGTGAAAAGGATGGCTCCGGGGCCTGGACTCGAACCAGGATAACCAGCTCCAAAGGCTGGCGTGCTACCAATTGCACTACCCCGGAAACGCGCAAAAAAGTGTAGCAGAAATTTGGCGCTGAAGGCGTACGAACGAGCCGGCCTCGGAACAGCGAATAATTCTTGCTTCGAACTCGCGAACCTCAGTATAAGAGCACATGGCGCGGCAGCAGGTTCATTTCTAACGTGTCGTGCCCGGCCTTGCGAGGAAACGTTTGCCGGGCCAGGAACAGGAGCACCATGAAGAAAGCCTTGATACCCATTCTCGCGGTCCTCGGGTTGGCAGGTGCGGAGCTCAGAATGGCGATCGCGAGCGGAACCCGCTTGGCCAATGCGCCGCGAAGCACCGAATCGATTTCGATAGGAGGAGAGCCTGTGGTGACCTTGGTCCGATCGCGTTCCGCAGATAAGAGCAAGCCGCAGTTTCTCGAGGCTGTGGTGCTGCCCGGGGAGGGAATGAACCTTCTTCAACTGAAAGCGTTCCTGCCGGGCAAGGGCGATGTCCAAGTGCTCACCACGATGCCTTTGCCCGAAGCCAAGAAGTATCTTGAGACGGACAACGACGCGTTCGGCAACAACAGCTTCAAGCTCGGTGCTGCTTTTCTTCTGCCGTATCCGAATCGAATTCGAGGGACTCTTTCGCCCGATGGAAAGACAATCGAAACCACGATCGCCGGGAAGGACTGGAAGCTCCCGGCAAACTGGGCGGGGAAGAATCCGGGCGCGGAACGCCACGCGATGCACGGCCTGATTCTCACGTCGAAATTCGAGGACGTGAAACATCACGACGGAGCCGAAGAGTCGAGTGTCTCGGCGATTCTACACGGGGGGAATTTCGGAGGATTCTGGATGTCCGACACCGACGTCACGATCCGCATCGTGTTGAAGAACGACTCGGCCGATCTGTATGTAACCACGAAGAACGTAGGCAAAGAGGATGACCCGATGGCGATCGGGTATCACCCATACTTTGACTTCCCAAGCGGAGACCGGAAGCAGGCGCGCTTGCACCTTCCTGCCGCGATGCGCGCGATTGTGAACAATTACGACGATGTTTTCCCTACAGGCAAGGTCGAGCCGGTGAAGGGCACTCCCTACGATTTCACGGCGCCGGACGGAGCGGCGCTCCGGGATCTCTTCATGGACGATTGCTTTCTGGATCTGAAGCGCGCTTCGAGCGGAGACGCCCTGCCGATCGAAGTCACGGACCCGGCCGCAAAGTACGGCGTGCGAATCACGCCGCTCTCGCCGCGCATTGAAGCGATTCAGGTCTACGCGCCGCCCGACAAGAACTTTGTCGCCGTCGAGCCGCAATACAATCTTGCCGATCCCTACAACACGAAGATCTGGGGGAAGAGAAACACCGGAATGGTCTTGCTCAAGCCGGGCGAATCCACGACGTGGCACGTGAAGCTCGAACTCTTCACCCCAACGCACTAGGCAGAAATGCTTCCGCGCGCAACCCGACAGGATGGCGCCGGCTTCCCTGGCCTGGGTTTTCAGAGTGCGGGCTAGGAGTGTTGCGCGCGGTGGCGAATGATGAATTCCTTGAGGTATTGTCCGGCGTCCATGATGTGGCTCCAGAGCGCCTTTTCCGCCACGCGGGCGTCGCGCGTGCGGCACGCCTCAAGGAGTTTGCGGTGTGCCTCGCCTGCCAAGTGGAGATCACGAGTAACCACAAGATGAAGACGAGTGTAGCGGTCGCAGTTGTGGTTGACGGTCTTCAGGAATGCCAGCATTACCGGACGCTTGGCCGGCGCGTACAGTGTTGAGTGGAACAGCCAATTCCAGTGACCCCAGGACTTCGTCTCCGAATCCCTTTCAAGAGACTGCTCGAACTGCCGCAGGATATCCTCCGCGCGCCGGAAATCCTCTTCCCTGAAGTTCGGGATGGCATGACGGAGCATGTAGCATTCCAGGACGGCGCGCGTCTCGAAAAGCTCGCCGATTTCCTCCGGTGACAGCGCCGAAACAATGGCTCCATGGTTGGCGACAATCTTGACCATTCCTTCCGCCGCCAGATGACTCAGCGCTTCGCGCACGGGGATCCGGCTGATTTGAAATTCCCTGGCGATTGCGTCCTGGCGCAACTGCTCACCTTCGGGAATCTCGCCGCTGAGGATCTTTTCCCGCAGTCGCTCGACGACGGCCGAGGACAGGGACTGCCGGGGAATGGGCGTCAACGTCTTTGAAACGGCGGGTTTAATGGTTCGCATGTGAGCGGCGAGTGAATCCGAAATCAACCCAAGGTCGCCATGGTGACTGCCGCGCGATAATCTATCACAAGGCCTGCCGTGTCAATTGCCCGTCGACCATTCTCCAGATGCCGAGAGGGTTCGCGTTCTGCAACTCAGGCGGCAGAGCGGAATCAGGGAAACTCTGGAAGCAGACAGGCCGCGCAAACCGAAAGATCGCCTGCGTGCCGACGGACGTTGTCCTCCCATCAGTGCTTGCCGGGTACGGGCCGCCATGGACCATCGCGTGACACACTTCGACTCCCGTGGGGAAACCGTTGAACACAATCCGACCCACCTTGTTTTCGAGGATCGCAACCAGTTCCGAGAACTCGCGCAAATCGTCTTCCGTGCCGTGAATGGTCGCGGTCAAATGACCTTCGAGATTGCGGGCTGCTTCGAGAGTCTGTTTCTTGCTCGAGTAGCGGATCAGCAAAGTGGAAGGCCCGAAATGCTCTTCGGAGAGTTCGGGATGTGACAGGAACGACGAAATGTCGGTTTGGTAGAGAGCTGCAGCGGCGGCGTACGGATTCCCGGAGCCCGGCGTGCCCTCAGCTACGACCGCGACTTCGCCGCGACTCCTTCGAGCGACCGCTTCGCGTTCGTAGTCGCTACTGATCCCTTTCGTCAGGAGCGCGAACGGCGCAGCCTGCGACACCTTTCGCCTCAGCTCGCCGACGAACGCTTCCGACGATCCTCCATCGGAAAGAAAGACGAGTCCCGGCTTCGTGCAGAACTGTCCTGCGCCAAGCGTGAAGGAACCATAGAGGTCGGACGCGATCTTCGTTCCGTTTGCTTGGAGCGCGCCGGGCAGGATGAACACAGGATTCGTGCTGCCGAGTTCTCCATAGAAGGGAATCGGTTCGGGCCGGCTCGTTGCGAGGTTCATCAGCGAACGGCCCGCGCCCGTCGAACCTGTGAACCCGCCCGCCTTGATCAGCGGATGCTGCACGAGAGCCGCGCCGACCGAAGTGCCGGCGCCGAAGATCAGGGAGAAGACGCCTTCGGGCAGCCCGCAGGCCCGCACGCTGCTGCGAACCGCTTCGCCAACGATCTGGCTTGTGCCGGGATGGGCCGAGTGCGCTTTGACGACTACGGGATTGCCCGCAGCGAACGCCGACGCCGTGTCGCCTCCGGCGACTGAGAAAGCCAGCGGAAAATTGCTGGCCGAGAAGACAACCACGGGACCCAGCGGCCGCAGCAGAGAACGGATATCGGGCTTCGGCAGCGGCTTGCGGTTAGGATCTGCGCGATCAATGCGCGCCTGTACCCAGGAGCCCTCCTCGACGACGCTTGCAAAAAGGCGCAATTGATTGCAAGTGCGCGCCGTCTCCGACTGGAGACGCGGCCTTGGAAGCGCCGTTTCCAGATGTGCGCGTTCGACCAGCGGATCGATCACAGCTTCGATGTTCGCCGCAATTCTGTTGAGGAACTCGGCCCTTTTCGCGCCCGGCAATTCGCGGAACGTGCCGAAGGCCTCGGCCGCAAGCCGCGCGGCCAGATCGACTTCCGCGGCCGACGCAGCCTGAAACTCCGGATCGAGGGCCTCGCCGGTTGCCGGGTTAAAAGCCCGAAAAGTGGTCTTTCCCTGTGAGCCTTCGCGAAACCCGATAAACGATTTTCCCGTCGCTGCCATGATCGCTTCCTTTGCGCGCCTGCGCGGTTATCTTGTGGCCTGCCGCATCTCGGTGCTCGCGCCTTTCGGGCGATTGCGCATCGCGTCGCGAATCAGCTTCCGCGTCGCTTCGAGCTCGTCGCCCACGATCGCGAGTTTCGGCGCGCGAACCCGCGCGCTCCCCACGCCAAGCTCTTCCTGCACCAATTTGATGAGCTGGACGAACTTGGGAACCGTGTCGAGCCGCAAAAGGGGCAAAAACCACTTGTACAATTCAAACGCCGCGGCCGATTTTCCTTGAATGCCGTAGTCGAACAGGTCAACTGACTCGCGCGGCAAGGCATTCGCGAGGCCCGCGATCCATCCGGTGGCGCCGACTCCGATCCCTTCGAGAATGGCGTCGTCGACTCCGACGAAGATCTCAAGGCGGTCGTCAACGAGCGCCCGAATCGCGGTGACCCGGCGTATATCGGCACTTGACTCCTTCACGGCCTGCAGGTTCTCGTGCTCGCTCGCAAGCTCAAGAATGTGTTCAGGCAAGAAATCCGTTCCATAAGAGATGGGATTGTTGTAGAGCATGGACGAGAGGTCGGTCGCTTTCAGGATGGTCGAAACGTGCGCCTTCATCTCGCGCCAGTCGCCCTGATAGACATAGGGAGGCAATACCATCAGGCCGTCGCAGCCGGCTTGGTCGGCCGCCTTGGCAAACGCTACGGCTTCAGCGGTCGTAAGCGACGAAACAGATGCGACGACGGGCGCTTGGCCTCGAAGCGCCTTCACACAGGTTCGAACCACAGCCACCTTCTCCTCGAACGACAGGGTGGCTCCCTCGCCGAGCGAGCCGAGTGCAACCACGCCGGTACAGCCGTTTTCGACGAGCCAGCGGCAGTGATCGGCCACGAAACCGTGATCGACCTGCTCGTTTGCGTCGAAGCAGGTCGTGATTGCCGGAATGACGCCTTTCCACTTCATCGTTCCCTCCCTCTAAATCAACTCGCCAGTCGATGAACCTGTCGACGAGCCCATGGATGTGATTGACGCGAGGCTCGCGCACTCCACCGGGAACACCGGCGGCCGGACCGAATCGGTGCCCCAACCGAAGAGAAATTCCGCGGCCGAACCGCAAACGCGGCCCTGGCACGGCCCCATGCCGCAGCGCGTCTGTAGTTTCGCGGCGCGCCACGAGCCGAACGCGCGGGCGCGCTCAAGCGGCACGTCTTCACAGCGGCAGAGCAGCGTGTCCGGTTCGGCGATGGCCTTGAGCTCGTGACGCAGCGCGAAGGCGTCCTTCAATTCACGCGCAAATCGCGCATACTTTTCGCGCGCACGAAGCAAGGGCCGCGCTTTCTCGCGGTGGCCGGCCGCCGCGCATCCCGCGATCCGCCCTTCGACCACCGCCATTTCGACGCCGCCGATGCTCGTCGGTTCGCCGACGCAGTAAATGCGCGGGACGGACGTCTGCTGCCACGCGTCAACCTCCACAAATCCGTCCTCGATTTGGCAGCCCGCGAGCCTGGCGAGTTCGACGTTCGGAATCAGGTGAAACCCGCAGGCAAGGTAATCGCACTTGATTTCGTGACCTTCGCCGTCCCGCACGATGCGGACCCGTTCGACGCGCTCATTTCCCAGCGCCGCCAGCGGCCAGGAATTCGTCCAGTGCGGGATCCCGCGCAGAGCCCACGCCAAGCGAATTGTGTCCGCCACTTTCGACGGGATGGCCGCGGCACCGGCCGCGAAGCGCATCATCTTCCTCATGGTCGTCTGCTCGCAAATGCCGAGGACGTCTGCACCGCACTTGCGCGCGTACGCCGCGACCGCGAGCAACAACGGCCCTGTTCCCGCGATCAAAATGCGCTTGCCGGCAACCGGCAGACCAGACTTCATCAACGCCTGCAAGCCTCCCGCACCGAAAACGTTGGGGAGAGTCCAGCCGGGAAATGGCAGGAAGAGTTCACGCGCACCGGTTGCCAATATCAGTTCGCGGTAAGCAATCGTTCGAGTTCCGTCGGCGATTTCGGCCGCAAGCATTCCATCATCAACGTAGAAGGCGCGGGCTCCATGGATTTTCTTCACGCTCGAACGAACCAATCGCTCGAACCAGGGCGTGGCCGCAGAGCGCTCCGTCTTGTGCGCTTCGCCCCGCCAGATCTGTCCGCCGGCGGTGGGATTGTCATCGATCAAGCCGACTGTCGCTCCGCAATCCGATGCAGTCACCGCGGCGGCAATGCCTGCCGGGCCGGCGCCCACGACAACGACGTCGAAATGGGAATGCGTTGAACTATCCATCGGACTGAATGTTCATTCCGGGTTCGCACAGAATCTGGCAACCGCGCCGATGCGGTTGCCCGTTAATCTCGGAGCGGCACTCAAAACAGGTGCCCATGCCGCAGAAGGGCGCACGCGGATGGCCGGTTACTGAAAACCTCGAAATCGCGCCCGCTGCCAAGATCGCCACCGCAACCGTAGCTCCGGCAGGAACCGTCACGGCTCTTCCGTTCACGCGGACTGTGACGGTGTCAGGCATGGGCCCCCGACATTTGTCGCGACGGCAGGTAAGGCTCAATCGATATCGCCGGGGTACGGCCGAGAATCTGATCGGTGACGAGCCGACCGGTCGCCAGAGACGTCGTAATGCCCAGGCCTTCGTGGCCCGCGGCGAGAATAACGCTCGGGTCTTCAGTCCAGGGTCCGATAAGCGGAAGCTTGTCCGGCGTGGCCGCGCGAAATCCTGCCCAGGTGCGAATGCTGGACGCCGAAGCGAGGCTAGGGATGTACCGGAACGCACGGGCCAGCATGGCGCTGAGAATCTGCGCGTCCACGTCGGTTCCCGCAACGTCATACTGGCGCGACGATCCGATGAGGACCTGTCCCGTCTTGCGGGGCTGAACATTGAACGCCACCGAATCGGTTTTTATCGAATGCGCGCTCTTCAAATAGCCAAGCTCGACGAGCTGATGTCGGATCATCCTGGGGTAACGGTCCGTGATCACAAGATGTCCCTTGCGGGACTTGACGTTGATTCCCGGTGTCAGTCGAGGTGCGTCATGTCCCGTCGCGTTGACCACATACTTCGCGACGAACGTCGTTCCGTCCGCGACTGAAACCGTACCTTGGCCGATCGCCACCCCCGGCTGGCCCAAATAGATTTCCGCGCCGCGCTTCCGGGCCTCGCGCAGGAGAAACTCGGCAGCGCAAGGGGCGTAGAGGACCGAGTCGCCGGGCACGAACAAGCCTCCAGCCAGCCCGTCGCGCAGATTAGGTTCCGCTTCGCGCAATGCGTTCGCATCAAGGATTTCCGTTCGAACGCCGCGCTCGTTGTAGTACGCGGACTTGCGGCGAACCGCTGCCATTTCCTCTTCGTCGGCCGCGACCCAGATCGTACCGCAGCGGTCGAATTCCACCGTTGCGGGAGCTTCCGATTCAAGTTCATCCCACAGGGTTTGAGAGTACCGCGTTAGGGCAAACTGCGCGGTGGAGTCATCCATCACAACGATGTGCCCCATGCCCGCCGCTGTGGCGCCGCCGCCAACGAACCCTCTGTCGATTACGGCGACGGGTACTCTCGCCTTCGCGAGTTCGAAGGCGCACGCAGCGCCGACAATTCCTGCGCCAACGATTGCGACTTCGGTCTGGATACTCATCCCGAAATCCCGAACCGGAACGGATCCTCCGGGTCCAACAGGATTTCGGCTTCGGAGGTAACGAAAGCAGAGCCCGTTATAAGAGGTATAAGGCGGCCTGCTTCGACGGCGACGCGCCCCTCGAAGACGCTCCCCGCGATGCTCTCCTGGCGCCAGATTTCTCCCGGCTTAAGCTCGCCGTCTTCGTAGAGACAGGCGAGCTTTGCGCTCGTGCCGGTGCCGCAGGGTGAGCGGTCATAAGCCTTACCCGGACACAGAACAAAATTCTTGCTGTTTACGCCCGGCAGTCTTGACGGGCAGTATAGTTCGATGTGATCGATTTCCCGATTGTCAGGCCCAGTGATTCCGTTCTTTTTCAGGGCCTGCCGAATGGACCACGTGAACTCGGTCAGCGCGTCGACGTTCGCGAGAGTGAGTTCCATGGAATTGTCGTCCACAAGGAAAAACCAGTTGCCTCCCCATGCGACGTCGCCATGTACAACACCATAGCCTGGAACCTCAACGTGCACGTCCTTCGATGTTCGATAGGAGGGGACGTTTGCCACCGTGACTTCGTTCTTCTCGTGCAGTGTTGCCGTCACGACTCCGACTGGCGTTTCGATCCGGTGATCGCCCGGGCCCATCTTGCCCAGGTGAGCCAGCGTGACGATGAGGCCGATCGTCCCATGGACGCACATCCCGAGATAACCGACATTGTTGAAGAAGATAACGCCGGCCTCACAGCTCGGATCGACAGAATCACACAAGACCGCGCCCACCACGATCTCGGAGCCACGCGGTTCGTTCACTAGCGCCCGGCGTAAGAAATCGCTCTCACGGCGAAACCACTCGAGCCGCTCAAGCATCGATCCGGCAGGCATTTTCGGTCCGCCATCGACAATGATCCTTGTTGGCTCGCCGCCAGTGTGGGAGTCTACAATCTGGACACGCTCAATCTCCAGGAACATATTCTCGAGGACCTAGATACGCCTCCTACGGCTGGATTTTCTGGTCATGTGACGACGCGCACAGCACCAGCGTTGGAAGCCCCCAATCTCGGGACATTGGCGTTCCAAAACGTAGCCCAAATTTCGCTCGGCGAGCCTCCAACAAGTAGCCCCCGAGGCTTGCATACAGTATACATCATTCACAGGCCAACATGTCCGGTCGCCTTAACCCCCAATAGAACAGGTCGGACCGTCCACGGGGCGATGGAAAACGTTTACTTATACAAGACAGCTACGACTTTTGGAAGAAGTTCTTCACGCCTTTCAGCATCTGCGGGCAATTGGCGTTCCCGGGTGACATGAGAACTGGGGGAAGGGCTCTATTTTGCGGCTGAGCGAAGAAGGACAACCCGCCGGAGCGTCTTGTAAACGTCTCCTTGGTTCGAAATCTCCTCGGTTGTATATTCTCTTTCTATGATCGGGCGATTCGCAGTGTTTGTCCTCTTGGTGCTTGTGGGATTGGTGTCTCCTGCAACGGCGCGTCAAGACACTCCCAAGGAGCCGACGCCCGATTCGTCGGTGGTTGTCAGGCAGGCTCTCGATCTGGCGACAACCGGGCACTGTATCGAGGCCTTGCCACTGCTGAAGAAGAGCCTGGCTCACGTGGTTGACCACACGATCAGGTTCAACGTTGCAATGTCGATGGCACGGTGCGCTATGGGCTTGGAGCGGACGGGAGTAGCCGTGGAAGCCATTGTCCTGCTGAACCGGGAATTCCCACACGATCCGCGGGTGCTTTACGTCACGACGCACTACTATTCCGAGCTGGCGAGCCGTGCAGCGCAGGATCTCGCCACCTCGGCGCCTTCGTCCGTGGAAGCTCAGGAACTCGACGCTGAGGCGTACGAGTCACAGGGAAAATGGGACGAAGCCGCTGCCGAATACGAGCGCATCCTGAAACAGGATCCGGAAACGCGGGGGATCCACTATCGGCTCGGTCGAATTCTTCTCTCAAAGCCGTCCACGCCAGCGTCCTTCGATGAGGCCAGGAAGGAATTCGAGGCGGAGCTAAGAATCAATCCGGAGGATGCGCCTTCCGAGTTCATGCTCGCGGATATTGCCAGGCAAGAGCAGCGATGGGACGACGCGATTCAGCATTTTTCACGCGCGTCAAAACTCGATGTGGGTTTTTCCGAGGCATTCCTCGGGTTGGGCATGTCCTTGAACGCGTTGCAGAAGTATTCGGACGCAATTACTCCGCTGGAGACTTACGTGAAGATGGTGCCTTCGGACGCGGCCGGGCACTATCAGCTCGCCCTGGCGTACGGCAGGACGGGACGTCGCGAGGACGCGGAAAAGCAGATGGCTCTTCAACGCGAGGCCGAGCAAAGGTCCCGGGGTTCAGCCGGTGGACCCCCGACTCAACCTCAGTGAGGAATGCTTGGGTGAATCCAGCCCCGCGCCGCTGTTTCCGCCTGCCTCTCCCTCCACGATTGTGATGTAGCGGTCGATGGGGAGATTTTCAAACCGCTCGACACGTCCGCTGGGCGCCGGCCATTTTACTTCGACCCAGTCGATTTTCGTTCTGGCTCCCAGGCCCAGGACCATCCTCGGGTCATGCGACGAGAGGTAGCTCCCGCCGCCAACCTTGTAACGGTGGCGTTCGAAATCCCCTGACCGGTAGGTGACTTTTGCGCCGATAGCATCGATGTTCCCTTTGCGCCCGATCAGGTGCAAGCCCAGCCAGTGATTTCCCTTGCCGGCGTTGTTCCGCAGCAGGACTGGCGGGCCGTCGTTGACGCCGACGAGCACGTCCACAGAGCCATCGTTATCAAAGTCTCCCAGCGCCATGCCGCGACCGGCGATCGCTTTGGAGAAAATCGGCCCGCTTTGCGCGCTGATGTTGTCGAATCTCGAGCCCATGTTTCGGAAAAGCTGCATCGGCTGCAGGTATTTCACGTCGTCACGCCAGGTCTCGACCATCAAGTCCGGGTGGCCGTCGCAGAGCAGCAGGTCGAGATCGCCGTCGTTATCGTAGTCGAAGAATTTCAGTCCCCAGCCGCTCAACAATGCGGTATCTGCTCCGATCCCCGCTTTCACAGCCACGTCTGAGAAGGTTTCGTTCTTATTGTTGCGATAGAGAGAGAAAACTTCGTGGTCGATATTGGCGACGAACAGGTCGACCCAGCCGTCCTGGTCGTAGTCCGCCGCGTCGACGCCCATCCCTGATCGCGCCCGACCGAAGGAATTGTATCCGACGCCCGCCAGCAGCCCGATTTCCTCGAATCGCCCGCCTCCTCGATTCGCAAAAAGGAAATTCGGAACCGTATCGTTACCCACGAAAAGGTCGACGCGCCCGTCGTTGTTGATGTCCGCTGCCACCACTCCCCACGCTTTCGCTAACGACTGAGCGATGCCGGACTGCTTGCTGACATCCTTGAAAGTGCCATCGCCATTGTTATGAAACAGCCAGCAGGGCAGTGGATCGAAGACGTTCGGCTTGCAGTACCACCGTTGGCGCGTAACCGTGTTGCCGCAGAAGGGATTGTTCGCTTTGCTGAAATTTCCGAATTGGCAAACGAACAGATCCAGTCGCCCGTCGTTGTCGTAGTCGAACCAGACCGCGCTCGTTGCCCACCCCGGTGCCGTCACGCCGGCTTTCCGCGTCACGTCCGTGAACGTGCCGTCGCCGTTATTGTGATAGAGGATGCTGTGCGGGTATTGCGTCACATACAGATCGGGGAATCCATCTCCGTCGTAGTCACCGACGGCCACTCCCATCCCGTACGCGTCGCCTTGCACCCCCGCCTTCGCCGTGACGTCGGTGAACGTGCCATCTCGATTGTTGCGATAGAGTGCATTGCGCAGCGGCTGCGTTGGACTATAGAAATCGCAAGGTCCACTGTTTACCAGGTAGATGTCCATCCAGCCGTCGTTGTCGAAGTCGAGAAAGCCGCAACCCGGCCCAAGCGTTTCGGGCAAGTACATTTCGGAAGAATGGCCGCCGACGTGACTCCAGGAGATTCCGCTGACAGAGGACGGAACTTCCTCGAAAGCGGGAGGAGATGCCGCCGCCCGAGCTCCCTGAAGCCCCGACGCTCGTAGCCAACTTTGCGGGAAACCGGCTCCAAGTCCCGTGCACGCGAGCATCTGAAGAAAACGCCGACGAGAAGAAAACGTCCTCCAATCACGCCAGGTTGACATTATTCGTAGACCTCATTCACGACCTCGGACCCCGACACTAGTGGTAGCACTCCCTTCAAATGCATTCTTCACAGCGAGGACGCCTCTGATGTAGGCTACCATCCTTGTAAACGTTTTCGACTTCCGTTGCGAGCCGTTTCTATTGAGATGCCGTCCCCGGATTACGAGGCGAGAGCTGCTGAAGTCACTGGGCGTCGGGTTTGCAGTTGGCTGTGCTCCAGTTTTCGCCGCGCCTTCGAGTCCCATCACGTTTGTTGACGTGGCCCGATCCAGTGGGATCACATTTCGGCACGACAATGCCGCCTCGCCGGAGAAGTATCTGATCGAAACGATGGGTTCGGGCTGCGGCTGGATCGACTACAACCAGGACGGCCTGCTGGACCTCTACCTCGTCAACGGTTCCTCAACTCGCGTCTACACTCCGCCGCATCCCCTTCGTAGTGCCTTATACAGAAACAACGGCGACGGTACGTTCACCGATGTGACGGAGAGAGCTGGAGTGGGCGCCGAGGGACTATTCGGAATGGGACTTGCTGTCGGCGACTACGACAACGATGGCTTCCCGGACCTGTTTGTTCTCGGCTATGACCGCTGCATTCTCTATCACAATAATGGCGACGGCACCTTTAGGGACGTGACGGCGCACACCGGCGTGGCCAATCGAGGCCGCTGGGCCTCCAGCGCTGCATGGTTCGACTACGACAATGACGGCCGTCTCGACCTCGTTATTGCGAACTACATCGATTGGTCGCCCGAACGCAACTTCTGGTGCGGCGATCATGGCCCCGGCATGCGCAGCTACTGCCACCCTGACGATTACAACGGTCAGCCCCCCACTCTCTATCACAACAATGGTGACGGAACCTTTTCGGACGTGAGCAAGGCCTCCGGCGTAGGGGCTAACCGCGGCAACGGCCTCGGCATCGTGACCTTCGATTATGACAGCGACGGCTGGCAGGACATCTTCATTGCGAACGACTCCATGCCGAACTTCTTGTTTCACAACAATCGCGACGGCACGTTTCGCGAGGTCGCTTACGACGCGGGGGTCGCCGTCAGCATGGACGGTGTCGCAGAGGCGGGCATGGGCGTTGATGCCGCCGACGCCCGGGGAAACGGAAGAATGGACCTCATCGTTACTCACCTCGATATGCAGCTCGCGCGTTTCTACGCGAGTCTCGGCGACGGGACCTTTGAAGACGCCACCCTGCAATCAAAGGTCGGGTATGCCACGTACCACAGGAGCGGTTTTGGTGCGTTGTTCATCGACTACGATAACGACGGCTCTCCTGACATCTTCATGGGTGATGGCCACGTCCTCGACAATATCAATCGCTATCACGCGGAAGTCCAGTATGCCGAGCCAAAGTTGATGTTCCGCAATCTGGGGAAGGGAATTTTTGAAGATGTCAGCGACCACCTGGGCCCTGCCCTTCAGCTGGCTTGCGTTAGCCGCGGCGTCGCGGTGGCCGATTTCGACAATGACGGCGACCTCGACATCCTGATCAACAACAATGGAGGGGTGCCGCAGTTGCTCCGCAACGACGGTGGCAACGCGAACCACTGGGTCGAAATTCTCTTGATCGGCACAAAGTCAAATCGCGACGGCGTCGGCGCTCGGGTGAAGGTTTCCGCGCAAGGCCTCGTACTACACGCACAGCGAAAAGGAGGAATGAGTTACCAGTCGGCGCAAGACCCGCGGTTGCATTTCGGGCTTGGGCAGCACGATCATATCGATACTTTGGAGATTGCTTGGCCGAGCGGGGTCGTGACGAAGCTCACGAAGCTCGGCTGCGATCAGATCCTCGCGGTGAAAGAAGGGGAGGGCCTGGTCGAACGCAAGTTTCCTCGGTTTGCCTCGAAATGAGAGTCTCGCGGATGCGCTCCTACTGGTCCTGAACGCCGTTTACGGCGCCGCGGCGGACGCCTGTCGCGGTACCTGAATCGCGAATCGCAGTGACTTGCTCCTGGTTCAGGCGGGCGAGCGTCGCCAGCATCTCGCGTGCGTGCGCAACATCTCCTTTACGTCGGTAGGCAGCAGCGAGGTACGAATAGACAGCCGGATTTTTCGGGGCAAGCTCGCGCGCTCTCTCGAGCTGCGCCACGGCGTCGTCGGCGCGGCCCTCCATTAGATAGAGCTTTCCAAGGGAGATCCGCGACTGCGAGTAATCGGCGCGCAGGGCAACCGATTTTTCAAGCGCGTCTTCAGCGTCCTTCAATGTAGGCTGTCCAGGGGTTGCCCCTGATCGGATCAGAGCCTCTCCCAGAATCGATAGCAGGATGTAATTGCTCTTGCCGTTGGCGATTGCCTCGCGCACCACGTGGATCGCGCCGGCTGTGTCCCACTCGATAAGGTCCTTGTGTGCGGCTGCCAAATACCCTATGTCGGTCCCTGCTCCGACGCGGCTCGCGAAGTCGAAGTCGGGCTTGGCCTCGTCAAACCGGTCGAGACCGGTCAGAAAAACTCCGCGCTCATACCGGAGACGCGCCGACTCTGGCAGATTCTTCAGGCCGACGTCCACGACCCTCAGGCCGAGGCCGTATGCTTGTTGATCCATGCACGCGTCCGCAATAAAGACGTACAGTTTTTCGCTTGTCGGCGTGAGGACTGCCGCTCTCTCGAAGGCTTCAAAGCCATTCTCCGTTTGGGAGTCGCCGATATAGGCTTGCGACAAGAGGTTCCAGACCTCGGCTGAGTTTTTCCCCTGGCTCTGCAGATCCTTGAGGATTGGAATCGCGAGCTTCGGCTGGCGAGTGGCCACGTAGCACAACGCGAGATTGAAGTCGGCGGCATACTCGTCGTCAACTCGGCCCCGCGCGGCGAGAAAGTGGGGGATCGCTTCCTGGAAGCGTCCCTGGCGCGTCAGATCAATTCCCAACCGTAGATCCTCGCGGGGATTGGATGATTCACTCTCAAGCGCCTGAGTGGTGTTTCCGGAGGTACTTGCGCGAAGTCCTGGCAAAAAACCAAGCAAACCGAGCGCGGCACCCAATATCACGACGCGTTTCGCAAGTTCCGTTCGGCGGCAGGGACCTTCTTTGCGGACATGCCAGGCAAAACTGCAGCCGGCGCCTTGTCGGAACCGATCGATTGCGCTCAACCTTGCCCCTCCAGCCTGACCCTTGCACAACTCACACGCGATTTCAATGGCCTTGGCGGCGAATTATCAACCAGACAGCACCGAAACTGCCGGTTCGGGACGAGAGCAGCCGTTTCCCCGGGGTCTGCGCCAGGGCATGAAATCACCGAAGAATAAAAAACTCGCGAAAAATGCTTGACAGCCCTCAGGCATACATTATACAAGTTGCCCCATCCTTTCTGTCTGGAACGGGCCCTACGGGTGATGGGGATGAGAAAACGTTTACCTTACGTGAACCGACGATGTTCGGGGCTTTGGTCCTGCGCGCTTCACGTGTCCCGGGCTTCCTCGCCATTCTCCATCGTTCCCCTAGGGCCTCGCCCCCTCAGAAAGCTCCCACATGCATTGCCTTGATCGCACTTGGGAGGCGCGTGTTCTTCGGGGTTTGAAGCGTGAAAGTGAACTCGGCTGGTTTGGTGCCGATAGTTAACAAGTGGCTTGATGGTTTGGCAGAGGCGCGATTGCAGAAATTGGCGAGTGTCAAAGGAGGGGACATGTCGCGAAGTCTGTGCCGTGGTTTCTTTGGGAGTCTGCTCTGTGTGCTCATTCTGATGGGAATCAACGCCCGCTCAGCTTGGGGGCAGGGCAGTTCAACCGGGACTATCAGCGTGACCGTCCTAGACCCAGACGGCAGAACCGTTCCCGATGCGGAACTGACGCTTCAGGACCTGTCGACGAACGACGTCCGTAGAGCCTCGACCCAGGCCAACGGCACGTACAGCTTCGTGAACCTGTCGCTTGGAAGCTATAAGTTGACTGTCTCCAAGCAGGGTTTCGAGTCGCAAGCGTTCGATCAGATCGCTGTCCACGCGACTCAGGTCACTGACCTCAGCGCTACGCTGAAAGTCGGAGTCGCAACCGAGACCGTCGAAGTGCACGAGAGCGAGGTGCCACTCGTAGAAACGAGTTCGAACGCCATCTCCTCGACCATAGACCTCAAGCAGCTCGAAGACCTGCCCATTAACGGGCGCGACGTGAGCCAATTGTCGTTCTTGACGCCCGGCTACACGGGCGTGCAGGGATCCGGCACCTGGAACGGCCTGCCAGTGATAGCGCAAGGTAACAACATCGACGGAGTTATTTCGAGCACTAGCCGAATGAAATTCGGAGGAAATCAGGCGCCTCAACTGCAGGCTCGCCTTGAAGACATGCAGGAAATGACCGTGCAGAGCGATCAGCTTGATCTAAGCACGGGCTTCGGCGCTACCGACATGCAGGTGAACTTCGTCACCCGCCGCGGCTCGAATTCATTCCACGGCCGCGCGTTCGACAATCTGCAGAACGACAAGCTCAACGCCAATAGCTGGATCAACAACGCCGATGACCTCCCGAGAAACCACCTTCGGTTGAACGACTTTGGCGGCAGCGTCGGCGGCCCCATACTCAAAGACAAGCTTTTCTTCTTTGGCAGCTATGCGGAATTGAGGCAGCCCAGCTCCTATACGGCGACGAACACGATCCTCACTGCGGCAGCCCAGGGTGGCTCGTTCTTCTCTCCTGGCATGTCTGGGCCCGTGCAGCTTATCGGTCCCGGCAGCGTCGTCGCCTCGACGCCCGGTGCCATCAACACGATCAACAGCCGGACCGCAGCGGAATTCACGGCCATCAACGCGGCCGCTTCGGGGGGAACGACATCGACAATCGCGAACGACCCCAATGCCCTGAACCTGAACTTCCTTGTGGGCAGCCCGATCACGTACTACTTCCCGGCGGTCCGCCTCGACTACAACATTTCCCAGAACTTCCGTCTGAACTTCGCGTGGAATGAAACGAAATTCAACCAACCCGGAGCGGTGGCGCCGTTCTTCCCCGGCAGCGCCTTCTCCAATACGGAAGGAAACAACGGGTCGAACGTCTACACCACAGCGCTCGGGTTCGATTGGACGATCAAGCCGACTCTTGTCAACCAGTTCAGGGGCGGCTTCCTCTACAATTGGTACGGATACGTTCTTGGCGTGAAGCCGCCCGTGGTCGGTGATGTGGATGTTCAGTGGGATCTTCCGTTCGGGGGCTTCATGTCGGGCGACGGTGATCAGGGGGCAAACGCGGGCACCGTTACTACGTATTACCCGCTCTTCAATTGGTCGGACAACATGACTTGGCAGCACGGCTCCCATACTTTCACCTACGGCGGATCTTGGTATCGCGAGCAGGACCACTACTGGAACCCGCCTGCTGGCGTCAATTTCCTGAATCTCGGTCTTGTACCCGGTGACCCAGCGTTCAGCCCAATCGCGACGGCTTTGTCGACTGCCGGCGCCACTCCGGCTCAGGAAGCGGAGGGAGAGCAACTTTATGCCGTGTTGGCTGGCGACGTTGGTGCCACCAACGGCGCAGCAGATCGAATTGCTTTCGCGCTGAACCCAGCCACAAAGCAGTACGAGAACAGTACCGCGCCCTTTGTCCTCGACGAACTTCAAAAGGCGTGGGGCCTCTTCTTCCAGGATTCGTGGAGAGTCAAGACCAACCTCACTCTGAACTACGGTCTGCGCTGGGACTTTACCGGTGACGACCACGACCTGAAGAGTGCGTATCAAAGCGCCGCCCTTGACGGTGTCTGGGGTCCTTCCGGTGCTGGGAACGAATTCATGCCCGGAACACTTACGGGCAACCTGAATCCCGTGTTGGCGGCCAGCGGTCATCAGTACAAGCCTTGGAACAAGAGCCCTCAGCCGCAGATCGGAATCGCTTGGTCTCCGGCGTACACGGATGGGTTCCTCGGCAAGCTGACTGCCGGCGGCCAAGCGGTGATTCGTGCCGGCTTCTCGTTTAGAAACTACACCGAGCCCTATCAGTTCTTCTGGGATTCCGCGACGGACTACGGCGCTTTCTTCTACCAGAACAACCAGCTCATCGACAGCCTGAGCCCGAATGCTCCCGGCCAGTTCTCGCCCGGCTCCCTGACGCTCAATGGGGGATTCCAACAGCCGATGACGTTCCCGGCCTACAACAACCTGACGCCCAACTACACCACCACCTTCCCGGAATCAGGTCTCACGTTCATTCAGCCCTTTCAGCAGATTTACAATCCCGGTATCGCGCTGGGGGCCATCAATCCCGAGATCAAGCAGCCCTACACTCAATCCTGGAACCTCAGCATCCAACGGCCGATTGGCAGGAACAACGCCATCGAGATCCGCTACATCGGCAGCCGCAGCGTTCACCAATGGCTGAATCTGTTTACCGATGAAGTGAATATCTTCGAGAACGGCTTCCTCGCACAATTCCAGCAGGCCCAGAAGAACCTGGCGATCAACGCCGCGAACGGTTACATCGGAGGGTCGGGCAATCCGCCCCGAACGTTCGCGAACTTGGGCTTCGCCGGCGAGGCTGCGACGCCAATTTTCGACGAGGCATTCGCAGGCTCTTTTGCTGGCAACACCAATGCAACCGGCTATGCCAATACGATCTTCACCGACCGGACTAACGGCTGGCTCGTGAATGGATCGGCGGGAGCGGCAGCAACGGCCCTCGCTGGAGGACCGAGCGGCAGCCCCATCTATTACTGCAACCTCGTGAATCACTCACAGTTTGCTGCAGGTGCTGACCCCTGCGCGAACATTGGCTATACGGGAACGGGCGGGACCTATCCGATCAACTTTTTCCAGATGAATCCCTATCAGTCCGGCCAAGACGTTGGCTTGACCACGCAGGCCGGCTACTCGAACTACAACGGCCTCCAGGTGGATTTCCGGCAGAAGCAATGGCACGGTATGCAGTTCGATGTGAACTACACCTGGAGCCACACCCTCGGCATCAACACGCAGAACTCGTGGACGGGCGTTTTCAATCAGTTCTCCCTCCGCAATCTGCGCCAAAGCTACGGACCTCTTCCGTTCGACATCCGCAATTCGTTGCATGCCAACGGAACGTACGATCTGCCCTTCGGCGTAGGTAAGCAATTCCTGAATCAAAGTGGCGTTGTGGATCACATCGTCGGTGGCTGGTCCCTCGGAACGATCGTTTCACTGCAGAGCGGCGAGCCATTCCAGTTGACGAGCGCCTCCTACCTCAATGGAGCCTACAGCTCGACGTTTAACGATTTCGCCGATCCCGGAATCGTCCTGAACGGCGTCTCACCCTCTCAACTTCAGAGTTCAGTGAGCGTATACCACGTTGCGGGTGCGCCGTTCGTCGACTTGGTCAACCCGAAGTACTTGTCAAGCAGCGGCACTGCGAATCCAACCTACATCACGCCGAATACAACACCCGGGACAATCGGTCAGGTTGTATACCTGCACGGTCCCCGGTTCTTCAATCAGGACCTCGCGATCACCAAGGCAATTCCGATTCGCGAGAACATCCGTGCCACGTTCCAGGGTGAATTCCTGAACGTTTTCAATCACCCGAACTTTGGTTTGATTCCGTCGCAAAACATCACGAGCGGCAACTTCGGAACGGCAGGTCCTGTCTACTTTGGCAACAGCCCGACTGACGGGGCGCGCGCGATCGAGTTGCGCTTCAACATCGAGTTCTAGTCGGCGCGGCGAATTGACGTCTAACCTCCACCCTCGCCGGGAGTCAGCGATGGCTCCCGGCGATTTCTTTTCAGTCTGGTTGTAAGGTCTAAATGGCCATCGTATGGGAAGGGAGCGTGCGCTTCACGCTCGCATGTCGCGAAGGTCTAATCTACGGTTCGGGGATTAGAAATGCCTGTAAGTTGTTGAAACTAAAGGGCGTGAATTCATTCTAATGTACTGTAACGACCTGTTACAAGGGACAAACCATGAGGCTACATAGAATCGCTCTTGGGGCCGCGTTTGGCTGCGTGCTAGCTGTCGCACTTACGACTCATGCTCAAGAGGCGAATCTCGCGCCGACGCCGCCGATGGGCTGGAACAGTTGGAACCATTTTGCAGGTCGCGTCGACGACAAGGCGGTTCGTTCCGCGGCGGACGCGATGGTCTCCAGCGGAATGAAGGACGCCGGATACGTCTACGTCAATATTGACGACACTTGGGAAGGCCAACGCGACGACCAGGGCTTCATCCAGGCCAACGAAAAGTTTCCCGACATGAAAGCCCTCGCGGATTATGTTCACAGCAAGGGATTGAAGATCGGCATCTACTCTTCGCCATCTGCTGAGACTTGCGCTGGCTACGAAGGGAGCCTCGATCACGAGCAACAGGACGCAGAGACGTACGCAAAGTGGGGTATTGATTACCTGAAATACGACTGGTGCCGGCCGACGGGTACCCGTGACGAAATGATTGCCGCCTACACCAAAATGCACGACGCATTGCAAAAGGCCGGCCGGCCGATCGTTCTGAGTCTTTGCGAGTACGGCTGGAACAAAGTCTGGGAGTGGGGACCTTCCGTGGGCGGCAATCTTTGGCGTACGACCGGGGACATCACCGACCGGTATTTTGCTATGGCTGAGATCGGGTTTAATCAGAACGGGCTCGAGAAGTTTGCCGGGCCGGGCCACTGGAACGACCCGGACATGCTGGAAGTCGGCAACGGCGGGATGAACGAAGACGAGTACCGCACGCACATGAGCCTATGGGCAATTCTGGCTGCGCCGCTGATCGCTGGCAACGACCTCAGCCGCATGACTCCCTATACGATCCAGCTGTTGACGAATCGCGAGGTGATCGCCGTGGATCAGGATCCCGCCGGAAAGCAAGGATATCGGGTGAGCCAGGAAGGTCCTTTTGAAGTTTGGATGAAGCCGATGGCGGACGGCACCAGAGTCGTCGGATTGTTCAATCGCCAGCGAAATACTGAGGAGCTCACGGTAAATTTTTCGCAGATCGGCATAAGCGGTGCGGCGAAGGTTCGCGACCTGTGGCTGCACAAGGATTTGGGAAACTTTCGGGACAAGTTCAGTGCGTTCGTGCCGAGTCACGGGGTTGTGCTGGTGCGAATCGGCAGCGAGTAGCAGAGACAATAGGGCGCGGCCAGTGAGGGTGTCTCTCGAAAACGCCTTGCATATTTTATCCGATGAACTATAGTTCGCCCTTTCCTTATTCCTTCGTACGGAGCTTGCTATGCGCATACCGTTTCGCAGTGTTACGAAGTCTTCTCTCCTCGCCCTGGTTTTTCTTCTCTTCGCAACGCCCGGCTTCGGCCAGCGGCGTTTTCAGCAGTCAGATGAGGAGTCGTTCCGGTTTCGGTTTGTCGGACCTAGCATCGGCAATCGTGTCGCTTCGATCGCCGGCATACCCGGAGATCCAAGCACCTACTACGCCGGTGCCGCCTCCGGCGGTGTCTGGAAGACGACCGACGGAGGGAACCGATGGTTCCCTGTGTTCGACAAGGAGCCGGTCCAAGCAATCGGCGCGTTGGCAGTCGCGCCGTCTGATCCGAGCGTCGTCTGGGCCGGCACAGGCGAAGCGTGGGCGATTCGCGACAGCGACGTCACGGGGAACGGAGTATACAAGTCGACAGATGCGGGGAAGACGTGGACGCATGCAGGACTCGACGAGACCGGCCGCATTGGGCGCATTATCGTCAACCCAGCGAATCCAGACGTCGTCTTCGTGTGCGCGCTCGGCCGATTGACGGGCCCGCAGCAGGAGCGCGGCGTCTATCGCACGACGGACGGAGGCGAGCACTGGGATCGCGTCCTCTTTGCGGATGAGAACACTGGATGCTCCGGGCTGACAATGGACCCGCACAACCCTCGTACGCTCTTCGCTGGAATGTGGCAGGTCGAAATGCATACCTATGCGGAGCTTAGCGGCGGCCCGGGTAGCGGAGTCTACGTTTCGCACGATGGTGGCACAAGGTGGACGCGCATCGAAGGTCACGGGATGCCCAAGCCTCCCGTAGGAAAGATCGACGTCGCAGTCGCGCCGACGAACTCGAATCGCGTTTTCGCGCTGATCCAGACGAAGGATCAGGGCTCGCTCTGGCGCTCGGACGATGGCGGCGAGAACTGGTCCGCGATCAATTATCAGCGCCAGTTGATCGGGCGCGCCGGCTACTACGTGCGGATCGCGGTCTCAACCGGCAACGACAACGAAGTCCTGGTTGCGAACAGCGATTTCCTGATATCGCTCGACGGCGGCGAGACGTTTCGCTCGGTTCCCTGGGGCGGTGACAATCACGACATCTGGATCGATCCGCAGAACCCGGACCGGTTCGTCATCACCGATGACGGCGGGCTGAACATCACGACGGTCCACGGCCGCGGATTCAATCGTGTCTCGCTGCCGATCGGACAGATGTACCACGTCGCGGTCGACAATCAGATTCCGTACTACTTCTACTCGAACATGCAGGACGACGGGAACATGCGTGGGCCCAGCACGTCGTTCGCCGGATTCGGTTTCGGGCGGTTTGGCGAAGTTGGATGGGACCACGCGATGGGCGGTTGCGAATCAGGTTTTACGCTGCCCGATTTGACGGATCCCGACATCGTCTGGGCCACGTGTTACGGCGATGAGGTGACCCGCTGGGATGCGAAGGCGAAGCGCGCTCGTTCAGTGAGTCCGTGGTTTCACACCCTGGATTCGCCTCCCGATAAATCCAAGTATCGCTGTCACTGGACGCCGCCCCTGGCCATCGATCCGTTCGATCACAACACCGTGTATTACGGCTGCCAGGTGATCTTCAAGACCTCGGACGCGGGGCAAAGCTGGAGCGTGATCAGCCCTGATCTTTCGACCAATGATCCCAGCCGGATCGTCTCCTCGGGCGGAATCGTGGGCGACAATCTCGGCCAGTTTTACGGCGAGGTCGTCTTCGCCATTGCACCTTCGCAGTTCGAGAAGGGAGTGATCTGGGCCGGCACCAATGACGGCCAAGTGTGGTACACGAAGAATGGCGGCGGGCACTGGACGAACGTTTCGAAGAACATTACTGGGATGCCCCCGTGGGGAACGGTGACGAGCATCGAGCCTTCGCACTTCGACGCGGGCACCGCCTACGTCAGCGTCGACCTCCATCTCATGGATAACCGCGATCCCTTCATCTACAAGACGACGGATTTTGGCCAGACGTGGAAACTGATCAGTGGAGGGTTGCCCAAGGGACCGCTCGGCTACGTGCGAATCATCGCGGAGGATCCAAACGTCAAGGGCTTGCTCTTCGCTGGGAGCGGAAACGCGCTCCATTATTCGTTGGATGACGGCGGGCACTGGACGGAACTCGAAGCGGGTTTGCCGCACACCGTCGTGTCATGGGCGGTAGTGCAAAAGCAATTCCACGACCTCGTTGTCTCGACCTACGGCAGGGGAGTCTACATTCTCGATGATATTTCGGTGCTCGAGCAAATGGCGAAGAGTCCCTCCGATGCGGCCGTGCGACTGTTTGAGCCGCGCACGAGCTATCGGTTCAACCGCGGCGGCGGCGCGTACGTCACTTACTCGCTGAAGGCAGCGCCGAAAGACAAACGCGTGCAGATCGAGATTCTCGACTCGCAAGGCAAGCTGGTCCGGAAACTAACGGGGCCTGCGAAGGAGGGGCTTGACCGTGCCGAATGGGACTTCCATTACGACGCGCCAAAATGGGTGGCGGTTCGCACGCCCGCTCCTGACAATCCGCACATCTGGGAAGAGCGGCGTTTCCGTGGCGCCGAGTCGCGGCCGATCACACACTGGGGAATTGACGAGGCCGAGGTCGGGCCGCTCGCCGCGCCCGGGAAGTACACCATCAAGCTAACCGTGGACGGCCAGAGTCTCACGCAGCCGCTGACGCTGCTCAAAGATCCGCGCGCGCCAGGCTCTGACGCGGACATCGAGAAGACGTTCAACACGCAGCTTCGAATTCGAGGCGACATCGACGCGACTTCGAGCATGGTTAATCAAATCGAATGGACCCGGAAGCAGCTCGGCGTGGTCGAGCAGATGCTGAAATCCGAAGAAGGTTCAGCCGCCTCGAAAGAGAAAAGCGAGAAGAGTGAAGCGGCCGCCGGGTTATTGAAGTCGGTTGACGCCATCAGCAAGAAACTTCAGTCAGTAGAATACGAGCTCGTCTCGGAATCCGACCTGAACGGCGACGACAAGTATTACGTTGAACCGTACAAGGTGTATATGAACCTGATCTGGCTCAATGGAGAAGTCGGCACCGGAGCCGGAGATGTGGCCGGCGGTGCCGATTGGGCGCCCACTGACAGCGATCTGGCAGTGCTCGATTCCATTGAGAAGGATCTGGCAACAGCCAAGTCTGACTACAACAGCCTGTTTGACAAGGACCTTCCCGCTTTCAATCACTCCCTGGCGGAGCACGGCGTCACGCCCATCGTGGACGCTGCCCCCGAGCCTCCGCAAGGTGTGTCTGAGTCGAACTGAGACTGCACCACCTTGTCTGGATCGGTAACGAGCCGGCGGCGAGCAATATCCAGCCGCCGGCTGTCCGCACCCGCGGGACGGTCGAATCTGATGGAGCTCTTGCCGTTCAGGATGGCGTGCTCAAGCCCTCGCCAAAGCGTTTGGCCGTCCAGCAGCGGCTCAATCCCAGCGCGCAACGAGCGTCAATCCCCGGGGTCGGTGTTTCTCGATGCTTCCGACCTCTCCAAATTGGACGCCCGGTGCGGACCCCTGAACCAGTCCGCCGTGGTAGCCCGCTGCCGACCGCTTGCCTTCGGGGGAGGGCCCAGTCTTGCCGAAAGAAGGGCTTGACACCGTATATCGTATGTTGTATACAGCCCGCAACAGCCAGAGGATTCGAGGTCGCTCGGTCGGGCCCGTAGCCCGCTAGGCGTGGTCGATTTGGGGCTTCGGCCTACTCGTCCTCAACACATCAACCAGACTTGCGCGGACATTTGCGGCCGGGTTTGCCGAGGCAAATTGACCGAGCCGTTGGAGGATGAAGATGGCACACAGACTGTGTCAGCTTTTCGCGTTTCTGCTCGTCGCTTCGCTGTTCCTCGCTCCTGGCTTCGCCATGGGCCAGGCCCGCACCAGTGGCCAGCTTTCCGGAACCGTGGTCGATCCATCAGGTGCCGGTATTCCCGACGCAAGTCTTACACTCACTCAACCGAGTACCGGCTTCAGCAAGACCGTCACTTCTAACGCATCGGGCGATTACGTGTTCCCAGATGTCCAGGCGGGGACGTACACGTTGCGCGCCGATGCGAAAGGCTTTGCGCCGGCAGTTTACAATGAGGTGGTTGTATATGCTGGGCGCTCGACCGACTTGAAAGTTGCTCTCAAGGTCGGCACCACCGTCGAAACAGTCGAGGTTTCGGCGGCGGCAGAGGTGCTTGAAACCAGCTCGAACACATTAGCGACCACAGTCGACGGCGACTCCATCCAGAATCTTCCCCTCGCGGGCCGCGACGCGCTGCCATTTGCAGAATTGGTTCCGGGCGCACAGAGCGGTGGAGATCAGCGCTTTACTACCTATAACGCGATGCCCAATGGCGCTGTTAACATTTCCGTTGATGGAATGAATGACAATTTCCAGCGGTATCGCACGTCGACAACTGGATTCTTTACCGCTGCCCCGTTACGCCTCGGCGCGATTGACGAAATGAGCGTCTCCACCGACGATCTGACCGCGGACGCTGGAGCTGAGGGCGCCGTTACAATCCGCGTAACGACGAAACACGGGACAAACGCATTTCATGGCAATGCATTCTGGCAGGCACAAAATAGCTTCTTCAATGCGAACAGCTACTACGGCGATGCTCTTCTCGACGCAGGCATCTCTTCGGGCAAGAAGTCTTCGTATCACATCAACGACTACGGTGGCGGCGTCGGTGGGCCAATATTGAAGAACAAGCTGTTCTTCTACTTCAATTTTGAATACGAAAATCAGCCCGGTAACTTTTTGGATTCTCAGAATATCCTCACACCGGCGGCCCAGCAGGGTAGTTTTACTTACACGCGGGCGGACAACGGGCAGCAGAACACAGTCAACATTCTTGCCATAGCAGCTGCTCATCAGAACTTGGTCCCTACATGCGCAACAATCGCCGCAGGGCAATGCACAGTGAACTCGGTGACTGCCAGTGAGCTCTCAGCGATCAACGGCTATGCTGCCAACGGCACCCTGGCTCCCAGCACGGCGCTCCCCACTCTGCAGAACGTCTTGAATTGGCAGCAGGGGACAGACTATAAACAGGAATTCCCGTTCCTTCGTTTCGACTATCAGATCACGTCGAAGGTCCTATTGCACGCGTCGTACAACATGTACTGGCGCACAATCGCAAACACCCCGCCTTATCCCGGTGATCCGAATGCTGGCAACGGTTTCCAGTCAACATATTCCACGCTTTCAACGGGCGTGGATTGGACGATGACGCCTCATCTAGTGAATCAGGCAAACTTCGGGTTGTTGAACACACAGGAAGAATTCAACCCAGGGAACTCCTTCGACATCTTCAAGGGTGCGACGTATGTCCTCAGCGCACCCGGCTTCACGAACGGCGGTTCGGCGCTGCAACCCGTGATTCCGAGCACTGCTTACTCCATTATTCCGGAGCCGCGCAACAATCCAGTGTGGGATATCACGGACAACGTCATCTGGACCCGTGGAAATCACACATTCACATTTGGTGGCGATCTCCGCATTTCCAATTCTCACGACACGTCGGACTTCCCTCCGCCGGCGGAAAACTTGTCTGTGACGAGCTCCGATCCGGCCGTCGCAATCTTTAGTGATACGAGCGCCAACGGTTTCCCGGGCGGTCTTTGCGGAAGTGGTCCGGGTTGTGCCAATGTCACCAACAGCCAGGATCTCGCGAACGCAGAGGGCCTGTTCGCCACTTTACTCGGCGATGTTGGTTCGATCAGCGGCACCAACTGGAGGGACTCTGCGACCGGACAGTATAAGATTGGCGGGCTGGCCCTTTTCTTGGAGAAGCAGACCGTCGGCGGCCTGTACGTGCAGGATGCGTGGAAAGCCACGCCACACCTGTCCTTCAATTACGGATTCCGTTGGCAGTTCTCCGGAGCCGTTCACAATACCAATAACCTGTACACTAGCCCGACATTTGCCGATCTGCTCGGACCATCCGCTCAACTCTTTAATCCCGGTGTCGCCTATGGCATAACGAACCCGCAGATCTACCTGCGCCCGTCACCGTACAAGGCGGACATGATACAGCCGGCGCCAAACTTCGGCTTTGCCTGGAATCCGGATGTGGAGGAAGGATTTCTCGGGAAGCTTTTGGGAGGCAGCCAGACCGTCATTCGCGGTGGTGCGGCCATCAGCCATTATGACGAAGGCTGGACGACGTTTGAGCAAGTCGCCTCGGGCAATCCTGGCCTGCTGCAATCTGTATTCCTTAGCCCTGGACAGTTTCCCGGCGGGACCATTTCCCTGGGTGGGGCCACTCCAGCGCTGAATGCATTTCCGGCAACTGCGAGCTTCCCCATACCGGAATCGGACTTCACTTTTGGATTCCAGAACTTCGGCACTGTCGATCCGAATCTGCGGTCGCCTTACATCGAGAACTGGAACTTCGGCATCCAGCGCAAGCTGCCCGGCAATTTTGTGGTCGAAGCCAACTATGTTGGCAATCACTCCGTGCATATGTGGGCGGTTTACGATCTGAATGAAATGAGCGTGCTCGGCAACGGCTTCCTGCAGGATTTTCAGAACGCCCAGAAAAATCTTGCGCTCGGTGGCGGCACGACGTTCGCTGATAGCGGTGTGAATCCTACCCCGATTCTCGATCAAGCGTTCGGCGGGACGAACAATTCCAACTTCGCAAACCCTACATTCATCACATGGTTGCAGCAGGGCCAAGCTGGGGCGTTGGTCAATGCCATCGCTTCCAACTCCACGTTCTTCTGCAACCTGGTGGGTAACGGCGGAGGCTGGTTTACTCCCTGCGCCAGCAGTCCGGCCACGCCCTATGCCCCGAATATCTTCCAAGCTAACCCGTTCGCTACCGGCCAAGCGCTTCAATTCCTGTCCGACCCGGGAAGCGAGAACTACAACGGCTTGCAGGTTAACGTGAAGCATCCGGTGGGGCATGGCCTGAATTTTATGGTCAATTACGCCTTCAGCCATTCGTTCACCAATCGTTATATCGGCGATTACTACACGGCCGACGAAGCGCTGATGAATTTCACGACCCTGCGTGATCCGAAACTCAACCGCGTACCTTCGCCCTACGACCTGCGTCACATTTTCAGGACGTACTTCACATACGACTTGCCGTTTGGTCCCGACAAGGCCTTCACGACGGGAAGCAAGGTAGTGAACGACGTGATCGGCGGCTGGACGGTGGGGACTATTTTCACCGCTCAAACGGGTCGCGACTTCAAACTGCTCGGAGGGCAGAACACCTACAACTACTATCCGGGTGGAAGCGGGCAACCGGATACGAGTGATTCGGGAGTTGTGCTCAACGGAATTACGCGGAGTCAGTTGCAGAGCCAAGTCGGAGTTTATCCCGGCCCCAGCGCCTTCAACCCGGTCGTGATCCTGCCGGCTTCGATCCAGTCGAGTGGGCAACTCGCTCCGGAGAGCACGCCAGGGCAGCTCGGGAATCTCATTTTCCTTCACGGCCCTCACTTCATTGACACGGATATTTCGATCATCAAGAACATTCCAATCTGGGAGCGCGTGAAGTTCAACATCTATGCGGAGTTTCTCAACGCCTTCAATCATCCCAACTGGAATCTGACCGACAGCTATTCGGGCAGCACGAACAATCCCGCCCAATATCTGTTCGCGAATGGCTCGCCGTTCGCGTACGCAACCTTGGCTCAGAGTGGGAACCGCCAGATTCAGTTCCGTTTGCAGTTAGCGTTCTAAATGGAAGGATAACGAGCGAGCTTCCGATCAACAGGAGACAGCCAACGACCGCGCGGTATCCCACCCAGCGCGTTTCGAGCGCAGTAACAAGGGGGAGAGCTACCAAGCTCTCCCCTTTCCTCGTTTCCCTCTTAGTTCGACACCAAGAGGAATCACCTCGCTCACCTTGGTTCGTCTTATCAAGAAGCTCAGCACTCGTTATCATTCGCTGCACATCCTGTCCGTGCGCGTAGAGAAGATAAGAGGAGGTAGAAATGAATGGCGCATCAATTGTCCGTCGAGTTGGTTTCGTTCTGGTGTGTCTATGCCTGGTTGTGCCCGCTGCGAACGCGCAGGGCACGGTCGAAGACTATCAGCGCGCGGAGCGCTTTCTTCCGGGCAACGCACGCCACCTGTATACCAGCGGTGACGTGATGGCTCACTGGATCGAGAAGAGCGACCGCTTTTGGTATCGCCGAACCAACCTCAAAGGCGGATCCGAATTCATCGTTGTCGACGCGGCGAAGAACACAAGCGAGCCTGCGTTCGATCACTCACGGCTGGCGGAATCCCTTTCGCGCGCGATGAAGCAGCACCAGGATGCCGAGAAGCTTCCGTTCGAAAGCTTTGAATACGTCGATGATGCGAAAAAGATTCGGTTCGAAGTTGAGGACGTGCAGTGGACGTGCGACCTCGGAAGCTACGATTGCAAGCGAGGCGAGTCGACAACCGCGAACCAATACGAGTCGCGCTCGCCAGACGGCCGCTGGGCGGCTTACGTTGAGAACTACAACTTGTACCTTCGCGATATTTCCACGGGAACTGTGCTTCAGTTGACGCGCGATGGCGAGCCCGGCTGGGATTACGCGACGCCGATTCCGTCGTTGCGCCCGATGGTGGCGCAGCAAACCGAGCACCCGAAGGAGCGACCGGCGGTCTTTTGGTCGCCTGACTCGTCGAAGTTCGTCACCTACCGAATCGACTCGCGAAACGCCGGCCGCTTCACCACTCTGCAGTTTGTACCGTCGAACCAAATGCGGCCCAAAGCGTACACCGTGGTCTATCCGCTTCCCGGTGAGGTTCTGCCGAAAGCTGCACCAATTGTCTTCGACGTTCGCGCCAGCACGCGCGTTGATGTGAAGACACCGCCGCTGGATATTGCATTCCAGGGAGGGCCGTTCTTCGACTGGTTCCCGGACAACAAGCGGTTTCATTACGAGACGGAGGAGCGCGGGTGGAAGGAGGTCGAACTGCGGGAAGTGGATGCGCAAACGGGAGAACAGAAGGTCCTGGCCAGCGAGGCGGCCGAAAAGTACGTTGATCCGGGTGAGACTTGGTTCCGTCTCTTTGACAAAGATTCTCAATTGATTATGTCGTCCGAACGTGACGGCTGGAATCACCTGTACCTGTACAACGTGAAGACCGGGGCCCTGGAGCGGCAGCTGACGAAAGGGGACTGGGTTGTCCGCCAGCTCGTCTCCATCGACGACAAGAATCGACGCGTCTATTTCCTCGCGGGCGGACGCGAGAAGGGCGAGGATCCGTATCTGACGCATTTGTACTCGATCGGGCTCGACGGCACGGGCTTGGAACTCCTCACACCCGACAACGCCAACCACACCGTAAGCATCTCGCCGGACAACGAGTACTTCGTGGACAATTATTCGCGCGTTGATTTGCCCGGCGGCTCCGTGCTGCGGCGAACGAGAGACGGCTCGAAGGTGCGCGATCTCGAGCAGGCCGACGTGACGGAATTGCTCAAGACCGGCTGGAAATTCCCCGAGCCCTTCGAAGGCAAGGCGGGCGACGGCACAACGAATTTGTATGGGCTCATCTGGAAGCCTTCGAACTTCGATGCGTCCAAGAAGTATCCGATCGTCGAGCAGGTTTACACGGGGCCGCAGGGCTTCTTCACGCCGAAGACCTTCGGTTCGGCGATGCGCCTTCAATCGATGGCGGAGCTCGGCTTTGTGGTCGTGATGGTCGATGGGCGAGGCACGACGGGGCGGTCGCGCGCGTTTCACGAGTTCTCCTACCATAATCTCGGCGGGTCGTTTGCGGATCACGTCGAAATGATCAAGCAGATGGCGGCGAAGAATTCGTACATGGATATTGCGCGGGTCGGAATTTACGGAACGTCGGCCGGCGGGTACGGGGCGGCTCACGCGATCCTGCAGTTTCCCGATTTCTATAAAGTGTGCGAATCGATTTCGGGTGACCACGATCCGCGGCTCGACAAGGCGTGGTGGAACGAGGTGTATCAGGGCTATCCCGTCGGCGACGATTACGCCGAGCAGTCCAACGTGACACTCGCCGGCCATCTCCAGGGCCACCTCCTGCTGGTGCACGGTGACATCGACGACAACGTACACCCGGTGGAGACGATGCGGCTCGCGGACGCCTTAATGAAAGCCAATAAGAGCTTTGACATGCTTTTCGTTCCGAACATGTACCACGGGGAGAGTGGGGAGCATGCGCATTACCTCGTCCGGCGGCGGTGGGATTATTTCGTGCAGTATTTGCTCGGTGTGACGCCTCCGGCGAATTTTGATATCAAGGAGGAGCCGCTGCCTGGGTTCGGCCGCCGCTAGCTCGACAGGGAAGCAAGCGCAACGGCCGTCAGGAAGCGGGCACCGGGCGCGACGCGCGCGATTGGTTAGCCTGAGGCGTTTTCAAGGGCCTCCGACTCCGCGCGGCGCTGCTGGATCGATTCCTTCAGCGTGCGCCCGGCGGTCTGAATGTGCTGGACGAGCAGTTGGCATGCGGCCGGCACGTCCTTCTTGCGGCATAGCTCCAAGAGCATCCGATGCTCTTTCTTCGCGCGTTCAAAAGCGCGCGTCAGATACAACTGGAGGCGGGTGTAGCGGTCGCCGTTGTTGTTGAGCTGGCGGATGATCGACATGAAGTGCGGGCGGTTGGCGCGCGAATAGAGAATTGAGTGGAATTGCGAGTTGAGCCGGCCCCACGAGCCGACGTCGCCCTGCAACCAGAGCGCTTTCTCGTAGGTTCGCAGGATGGCTTCCGCCTGCTCGAAATCGGCGTCAGTGAGATTGGGAATTGACAGCCGCAGGACTTCGCATTCCAGGATGGCGCGCATCTCGAAGAGTTCCTGAATTTCGTCCGAGGAGAGCGAGGAAACCACGGCGCCACGATGGGCGACAATCTTGATCAGCCCTTCGGCCTCGAGCTGGCGAAAGGCTTCGCGGACCGGAATACGGCTCACCTGAAACTCCGAGGCAATCGCGTCCTGGCGCAGCTGCTCACCTTCCTGGATCTCGCCGCGAATGATCATTTCCCGCAGGCGGTCGGCGACGGCAGAAGTGAGAGATGTGCGGGGGATTCCGTTCGAGGCGGAACTGCGGCCGGTTGACTGTGGTTTGTTGTCAGCGCCCATTGTCGCGATACGAGGACGGCGAAGTGCGGTCTGCCTGGTGGCCCGCCACGGGGAAAATATCATATCTAATATAATTCATCATTAAATTTTGCAGCGCACGACCGTCGCGCTCAGCCTGTTTGGCCCCAGATGTCGCCGACGGTGAAGCCGGCGGGGAATGGGTCCTCGGGATCGAGGACGTAGCTGGAAAAGCCGGTGATCCAGGCGCGGCCCGAGATTGTAGGCACAACGGCGGCATAGGGACCGACGCGTGTTTCGGCGACCAGGCGCCCAGTGAACGTGGTCCCGAGAATTCCTTCGTGCACGAAGTCCTGTTGTAGCGGCAATAGCTCTTTCGCGTGCAGGGCCGCCATCTTGGCGGACGTGCCGGTGCCGCAGGGCGAGCGGTCGAGGGCGCCGGTCCAGGACGATTGGCGGTTCCAGTCCAGCTTGCCCGTCGAGACGATGACGGTGTTGCGGCGATGAACGCCCGGGCGATCGGAGGGCGCCGAAAGCTGGGCGATCGTGATGCCGGAGATGCCCGGATTCTGCGGATGCGCGACGGGAAGCTGCTCCTGCGCCGCTGCTTTGATCATTTCGCCGATGCGAACGATGTCGCGCGCCTCATCGGGCGCGAGGCGGAGGCCGAAGGGAGCAGCATCGGCAATGACATAGAACATCCCGCCATAGGCGACGTCGACGTTCACTGTGCCGAGGGTGCGAACCTCAACCGGCTGATCGAGATGCACGGCAAACGAGGGGACGTTCTGAAACGTGACGCGGACGACCTTGCCATCGCGCGTCTCCGCTTCGACTTCGACAAGCCCTGCGGGCGTGTCGAGTTTCAACTTCATGATCGGCTCGCGAATGGGGACGATTCCGGTCTCGAGGAGAACGGTGACAACGCAGATGGTGTTGGTGCCGGACATCGGCGGGTATTCGGTCTGCTCCATGATGACGAAGCCGGCGTCGGCGTCGCGACGAGTGGGCGGGAGGAGGAGATTGCAGTTCGAGGCGGGATAGCCGCGGGGCTCGCGGAGCATCAGTTTGCGCAGGTCGTCGGCTTGTGTTTCGAGGTAGGCCTTCTTCTCGAACATGGTCTTGCCGGGAACATCGGGAACGCCGGAGAGGATGACGCGGCCGGGCTCGCCGCAGGCATGGGCGTCGACTGCCGTAATCACGCGGGAGAAAGGCAAGGGATGTCCTTTGCGATCAGATTGTTGTGCGGGGGGATCATATCATTCGGATGGCTGAGACGGAGTCGCCGGACATAGGACCACGGACGGACACAGATGAACGCGGGTGAAAAGAGGAGCCGGAGGGGGAGGTGGAATCGCGATTTTTGGCGATTAGGACGGGTTGCCGTTGTTTGTTTTCTATCACTTACGAGACGTTCTAATATTCGAATTTGGCGATTAGGATTGGCCGCCGAGGCACAGAGACGCAGAGCCCGAAGGGGAATGGATGGCCCCCTGTCCGCCTGCGACGCGCCGTACAACCGCATATTAGACATGGTGCCGGCCCTGTGTTTTCAACGAGTTACGGCGATTTCTAATCCCCGTACCGTAGATTAGAACGGAAGACGAGGAAGCAAAGGAGATAGCACGGAGCGCGTTGGCCCGGGAGACGGATAGATTAGGAATTCTCTTGTAGGGCTCCCCGCTGAAACTGGACACTTCACGTAGGTAGAATCAGGGCCTCCAACTGGAGGCAACATGGGCAGGAAACCACGAGTAGATCGATCCCCCGAAGAAAAGTGGCAGATCGTGCAGGA
>Ga0335081_10001445_pt1 | contig 37907 bp, 40 predicted proteins | sample Lox_Sample_35_FD_206713 | JGI IMG/M metagenome (GOLD analysis project Ga0335081, IMG submission 206713) | Soil microbial communities from Loxahatchee National Wildlife Refuge, Florida, United States - Lox_Sample_3.5 | ecosystem: Environmental > Terrestrial > Soil > Wetlands | place: USA...
GGTTTCCTCAAGCCATCGCTAGCGCGATTAGGTGGCTGAATCGACAACCCGTGGACCAGCTGGTCGGAGATGATGCTGTAGGCTGGTGGCTGCTGATGGAAACGGGAAAGTTCCCACCGTCGGAAGTGCTCTCTAATCTGGCATCGAAGCTCGACGCACTTTCACGTGGGACACCTCTTGCTTCGGGAGTATTGTACACCTTCACTGCCATCGCAAGAACACTGCGTCGAGCCAATTATCCGCTTGAAGAGTTCCCACTTTTGCTGCAAACATGGAAGAAGACAATGGAACGCAACTCGACCGCAACGAACGATGTGAACTTCATCTGGCTGATGCAGATGGCAACCGAACTATGGCCAGACATGGCGAGTGGCCACAGAAACTCATTGGCTCAGGTAGCGATGACCAAAGATTCGAAATTGATGATTCCAGCATCGGCGATGGTTGTTATGAACAGTCTAGGACTCGAGGTGACAAAGGCGCAGCGCAACAATGTCGTCACATTGTTGTCAAATGCGAAAGAGACCGGAGTGATAGACGAAGTACCGGATTGGCACCTAGGATACGTGCTCTGGGCACTGTTGGCCTGCGGGGAAGATGAGCCAGCGAAGAGTTTGGGTCTGAGGTTGCTTGAGCATCAGAAGGATGGCGCGTGGGACGAGAGCTCGGAGGAGTGCGTAGAGTCGACGAGCATATGCGGACTCGCGATGCTGGACTTGAGTTCGAGTCGAGCCCCACGAGAAAACTTGGACTTGGCGAGGGACCGGACGATTCATGAGGTGATGCTGCTGGTAGATCAGCACAATTGGCTGCTTTCGAATTGGGATGCTCTGGAAAAGATGCCGAAAACCCAACAGAAGGGACCGGCCTTGGAACAGTTCGTCGCCGAGTGGGTCAAGCTTGACGACGGGCTCGCACTTTATGGAAGGGACGTCAGAGGCGGTACGGATGAGATAGACCTGGTGCTTGATATCAGCAAAAGCCAATCTCTGAGCAATCTTCTGAAGCAATCGCAGTTCGCTCTGTTCGAATGCAAGAACACATCTGAACCAGTATCGGCCAGGGAAGTGCGGGCCTTCAGGGACTCGCTCAGAGTTCGACGGAAGGATAATTGTCGTCTAGGCGTGGTAGTGAGTCCCAAGGGCTTCACGAGTGATGCGATGAAGACCTCGGCTGAAGACGCGGGGGAAGACCAATTGATTCTCCTTCTTGATGGGAGAGTCGTGAATGAAGGTCTCCGAAGGCGCATCCAGCTCTCTGACTTGATATCCAACAGACTTCAGGATAGAATCGTGAGAAGGCCATAGGCTGCAGACAGGAGCAAAGGCGTTCTCGTCATTAGCCCTAACCACTTCCTTTCTCAGATCATGAGCGATAAGTCACGGAAGTCCGAAATAGTCGTCATTCACTACTGATCGTTACAAACTCACGAAGAAGACGGATTTGCTGTCCCAGTTCTATCTCCAGATTGCGTGAGGGAGGCTGCAATTCACCGTCCATAATCAGAATGTGCGAAGAAAGGTGTGTCTTAAGTCGCCATTAGGCAAAACCCAGCGAAAGAGGGTTTGTCAGGACTGTAATCAGAGGGAGAAGTCAACGCGAAGTGAGGCGTGTCAATCGACACTTGCTGTTAGTGTGGACCTACTACCGAGGTCATGGCACCGCCGTTAACGAGATTGTCGCGGCGCCATAGGGAACGACAGTGCTCCTCTCTTGACCATCCCCGAGGACTGTAAGATTCCCGATACTGGGATCCATCTTCTGTACAGTGAGGTAGAGGATAGCGTAGCCATTCGGATTCCAATCACCGATTAGAATCCAACCACTACCGTTACCAGAGTAGCACGTTAGAAACGCTTGATTGGCTGTAGAGTTAGAGTAGCCATCTGCAATAGCCTTTCATGACCCATTGTACTCCACATGAACACCAAAGGTCAGGAGTGGATTGTCTTGGTTAGCTGCGGGAGAACATGCAGTCGTAGCTGTTGCTGTGGATGTACTAACTACCGTGGTCGTTGAAGTCAGAGTGGATTCTCGACCATATTCGATGAGTGTCGAAGATGCGAAGGTTATGGTCAGAATGATGAAGACTGCCAGCAACAGATTCTTGGCTTCCATGTCACAATCATATCTTGAGGAAGCCAAGCAGATTTAATTCTAGCGCTAAGAACACAGCCAAGTCCACCACTGTGTCCGATTTTAATCCCCACCCTTGCCATCATTCAGCATGATTGTACTTTCTCGAGACCTGTCCGTCGAATGGTCAGTCAGGAGTCCTGACTGACGAGTCCTTCGTCCACCGACTGCAAACAGTAGACGTCGTCAGATTCCCACAGTCAGATGCCCCAATGGCTCTGGAACAAACCGACGACCTACCCTGCGACGTTTGGACAAGTGTGACCAGTTTGGGCGAAGATACCGGTCTCACCGATATCGCTGCTCATTGTCACGCTCGCGGGGTTACTGGTCCCGCTGTAAGAACCTGTTCCGGTTCCTGCCCAGCTGCAGAATTTGTAACCAGTGTTCGGGGTCGCCGTGATCCGAACTCCAGAACCGGGCTGTACGTAACCAGTGGCCGGGGAGACGGTGCCGTATCCTGAAGGAGAGACTGTCATGGTTAGTTTCCAGTATCTCTGGAAGCTCTGGTCGATCTCGTATGCCGGTGAACTCGAGGGTGTCGCGTAGTACATCGTGCCTGTTTCACCCGTTATTGTTCCTTGAACGGTTGTGCAGGTTGGTTGGTTGCTCATCCACGCGAGCTGACCAGAACCTGAGGAACTGGTATAGTACATCGTACCCGCCCCACTTGTGAACGTGGCGTACTCGTCGTTTTGGTTGTTTTCTCCCACGATATTGAGTTGCCACGACAGCAAAGGAACCAGATATTTGGAGGGAATGGTGATTGAACCCGTGTAGACCTTACTGAGTTTAGCATTATAGTAGCTGTATGTCACAGAGCTGACATTATTGGCTGAATTCACCGATGTCGAAATGAGGAAGTAGTCGTTCGCTGAAACGCTTGTCACCGTCGTAAGAGTACCCGTGTTCAGATTGAAGGCGTCGCCGCCTGGACCTCCTGGAGGAGGTGTAAACCAGTACTCAGCTGACCCATAGACATCCCCACTCTTATCGACGGCCATGTTATATTGCAGCCAATCCAACTTCTGCGAATTCGTGGATGTATATCCGTTCATTTGGGTCGACCATTGGTTTGAGCCCGATCCTGTTGTAGACATAGTTGCGCTGAAGAGGATTTCGGTCTGGCCGCCCATACCCGTGCATTCATTGGGGGATGTGCCAAGAAAGGCATTCGAGTTTGAAGAGAAGGCAAACGCCGGTTGACATGTTAGCATCATCATTACAGCAACCAGAAGTGTTGCGGGAATAACACGCCTCAAACTCAGTTTCATGCTCGCTTACGCCTCCTGTGATATGACTGCCGTTGTTAGTTCGCCAATCCCGGTGACTGTCGGCGATCCATATGGCGACTGAAGAGGACACGTCGATGGTAGAAAGATGCCCGTGTAGGCTGACGCATCAACTGATTGTCCCGAAGCTCCAATCACGAATGGGATTTGCGGAGGACAGCTGTTTGTAAAGGCGATTATGTACGAACCACTCGTGCTGCTCGATGCAGAAATTTCGTAGACAACAGAGATGTTCGCTGACATAACATTAGTCTGATAGGATACTGTCGCAGGCACGGAAGTAACGCCAGCCACTGGTGCGTACGAATAGAGGTATCCAAAACCGCCGCTGGATACTGGCGTTGTGGTTAGCTTCGATACTTCGATGTTGAAATTCGAAGTCGAAGGCGGACTGAACCCAACGAGGCTCGAAACATGATAGGTGACACACAGGGCAGCAGTGGTACCACTCTGCATCACAAAAGCTGTCCGATATTGAGGCGACGGTTGCGCTAGAGTCCAGTTCCCGGCCTGCAGCTGAAGCCCATTCGGGAACTGTTGGCTGCAAGATGGAGGCATTTGGGCGGTTACTGCGTTCGGCGGATTGTACACGAGCGAGATACCGGCCACAAACATTACAAGGAGGACCGAAATCAAGCCAAAAGCTACAAGCCTTCTGGGGTCACGTTTTACCATACGAATCTGAATCCTTGTGATGCAGATTCCTATTTACAACTGTCGCGTACAATGTAACACAAATGCCGAAGTCACGGAGAATTCTCTTTGTCTTCAGCGCAGGTCCTCTGCACCTTCATGATTTCTCTTGGACTTTAGGACGACAGTGAGCCGTGGGACCGATTCCAAATCTTACGCCGTGGTTACGGTCGCGTTCATCTCAAGAGTTTGTCCGATTACGACCGACCCGTTGGGGGTCATAATCTTCGGCCCCCAAAGCTAATTAGTATCCTCATAAAAGATTTCTACGATTTCCATGGAAGACCTAAGGACTCGGACAAAGACCTTTCGATTTGCTGTCACCACGCTGACACAGTTGAAGGACGCGGCCGAGCGAGCGAATATGACGGAGAATGAACTCGTGAACCAAGCAGTAGCAAGGAGGCTACTCGTCGATCCGCTTTTCCCTACATTTCGTAAAATCTGCCTCGATTCGGACACAATGTCGCGTCTAATCTCTGCTGCGAATGTGGATGTGCTGGAGACGACCGCCTCGGAACTGGCACAGCGAGACTTCCCTGTGGTTCGACGGCTCTACAAGACAAGGCATCGACCCCTTGAATTCATTGATTTTTTGACCGATGTACTAGCAAAGGCTGCTCAATGGTTCACTGTTGAGGGTCAGGAAGGAGGCGCGCAAAAGCAACTCGTACTGCACCACCGTTATGGCCTGAAGTGGTCATTGTACCTTAAATCATACATTACGAGCGCCTTCAGCACAATTTCGAGAGATCGACTGCGCATCGAGATTGATGACCAATTCGTTGTAGTCGGCTTTGAGTCTTCTTGGGGCGAAGTCAACCCGTCTGCACAGTGTCTAGAGATCATCAATGAAGTCGCTTAAGATCTTAGGCGGACCCGGCCCTCACTGAGCAGTTGTCTCGGTGATTCGTACAGATGAAGAAAGGTGTGTCTTAAATCGCAATAAGGCACTGCCTGGTGAAGGATGGTTTGTCAAAACGACGGTCAGAACAACCCAGAGAGGTGAAAGAAGGTGTGTCAATCGACAGGCGTCTGGCCGACTCCGCTTTGACTCGATTCCGCTCGCCACGACGGACTACCGTGCGGTCAGACGGTCCTGAAGCCCTTCGGGTTTTGAGTCGACCAGGAATTCGCAGTGGTCGTCCCCTCTGAACCGGCAGGCCACTTCGTCGCAACCTACCTCCCTGCCGAGCAGCGTCCTCGCCGAACCCACCAGGAAGCCCCTCACAAAAGCGCAGCTGCGACCGCTCTTGGCATCCGAGGAGCACTCAAAACAGTCGTCCATCCTGATTCCAAATCTGTGAGGATCCGAGCGGTCGTAGGCGGTCGCATTCCCCCAGCCGAATGCCGAAAAGAGCGAGAGTAGAATCTCGAATCCCTGGGCCATGAATCCAGGTCTCCAGGATTCCATAATCTCTGAGGCGTCGGAGACGCCCATTGCGACGCCTTCGTCGAAGAGCATCGTCTCGCCCTTGTCGCCTAGGAGGCGTTTTGCTTCCTTGAACATGTGTGTCAATCCGTTGCGTCTGAACATCACCAACGGCTCGCCGCTGCTGGTCTCGAGCCCGGTATGGAACGTGTCAACCAGAATCCCGTTTGAGCTCCCCGTAACCACGCAATCCAACACAACTGGGGATTCGGAAACTAGCTTCCTAATCTCGTCAGGGTCTTCGGACGGCAGCAAGGCCTCGGCAAACCCGCTGAAGATCGCCTTGTTCCCTACCGTGTAGGTGACCGTTTCGATGAGATTCACCCTCCCGCCGAGGATTCCCAGTATGGTGGCGTAGGCGCGCGGAGTGTCTTTCATCTTGACGACTATCTGCAGGAGCCTCTTGTCAGGGGCGAAAACGTAGGGCAGCTCTCTCCGGCGCCCGCCCTTCATCGCCTGCAAGGTCCGGTTGCACCTCAATTAATCACATGGTTGAAAGAAGTTGGCTCGTCGGTGGAACATCGATTCGGCCGACGTGGCTGAGAAGCTCGAAATCGGTGACGTATTCTCCTCGTCTTGGCAGGAGTCGACGTCCGGACTAGGTTTGTTCCGCTCTTCCCGGATTGGTTAAATCCGAGGTTGAACCGGCGAGGTTCATGGTCGCCAAAGCACTCTCGGGAGGCGACTCTCGGATGAGTCGCAAGCATGGTGGGCAATCACGAGGTTTGACCAGTCTCAACGCGCGAGAAGTGGAGACCGACGTGGCTATTGTGGGATACGGGGGCGCCGGCGCCATCGCAGCAGTGGAAGCCTACGACTCCGGCGCGAGAGTGGTGATCTTGGAGAAGGCACCCCGTGGGGGAGGAAACACCATGATGTGCGGAGGGTACATACTCTGGCCGACGGACATCGAGGGAGGCACGGCCCACGCCGAAGCTCTTTCGTGGGGCACCACCCCGGAGGCTGTCTGTCGTGTGTGGGCCGCCGGAGCGACCAAGGTCAAGCAATGGGCCGATGGCATGGGATTCACGTACAAGCTGCGCGTTCATGCCGCCGAGTTCAAGGACCTGCCTGGCGCATCCTCGATCAGCAACCTGCTCGTGGACGGTGGAGGGAAGGCTGTGTTCGCCGCACTCGACGCCGAAGTTAGGAAGAGAAGGATAGAGGTGCTACTGGGAACCAGGGCAACCGAGATAGTCAGGGACACGGAGACGATGGAAGTGACGGGAGTGAGGGCGCTCAGGGGCCGGACAGAGTTGTTCGTCCGGGCGAGGAGAGGCGTAGTTCTTTCCGCAGGAGGATTCGAGTTTGATGAAGAGGCGAAGTCGAACTTCCTCAGGTGCTACCCGGTCCGTTTCTGGGGCTGGCAGTACAACACAGGAGACGGCGTCGCGATGGCCCAGAAGGTCGGGGCGAAGCTCTGGCACATGAATGCGATGTCTGCAGGCCTTTCGGCTTGGTTTCCGGAGTACCCGTCTTCGTGGAGGGTGTTCGCCCCGTCAACTGGCTTCGTCGTCGTCGACAAGCGTGGACGAAGGTACTGTGACGAGACCTCGTTGTTTTCATTTCGGCACACGCTAGCATATGCCCTGACCGAGTTTGACCTGAGGAAGAATGAGTACCCCCGCATCCCTTCGTTCATGATTTTCGACGAGACGACCCGCATGGCGGGCCCGCTGAGCCCCGACCTCGGCTTCGGGGTATCATCGATTCCAAAAGGACTCGGGGGAGCCCCGAAGTGGAGCAAGGAGAATGAAGCGGAGATTGAGAGGGGCTGGATCCTGAGGGGAGACACGGTCACCGAGCTCGCATCGAAGATAAACTCCGCGAAAACGTGGAACTCGTGCCAGAAGGAACTGGGGACCCACTACGGCGTCTCCATGGACGCCGAGGTGCTGCGGAAGACCATCGACGAATACAATCAGTACTGCGCCACCAAGGATGACCGGGCGTTCGGCAGGAGGCCCGAGACGATGACAGCCCTCGCAACCCCCCCGTTCTACTCGGTCGCCCTGTGGCCGGGAGGTCCGAACACCCTGGGCGGCCCTGTGAGGAATGAGAAGGCCCAGGTGCTGGACTCGGCCGGGAACCCCATACCACGGCTCTACAGCGCGGGCGAACTCGGCTCGATCTTCGGGTTCCTCTATCCCGCGAGCGGGGGAAATGTCAGCGAGCTGATCGTCTTCGGTCAAATCGCTGGAAGGAACGCCGCCGGTGAGAGACCCATACCATCGCGGGCGAAGCCGCAGGGTGGACGGCACAGGGCCTAGACAGAAGAGAAGGCGAAGCCATCTGAAGTCGAACCGGGAGTCGCCTGAACCCTACAGGTTTTCGGAGCCCTTGAGAGAGGGCGTGGTCGTTTCTAGGCCGAACAGGTTCATCATGATGGTGAGGGCTCAGGGAGAGACCTTCATGGGCCACTGCCCCACGACGGGGCGCCTCGGGGAAATCGTCGTGTCCAACGTCCCTTGCCTCTTCTCTGAATCTGCCAGCCCCTCAAGGAAGACCAGGGGCACGGTGGAGGCCATATCGCTCAGCCGTCCCGGCGCCCGCGCGAAGTCCTGGATAGGCATCAACCAGACGGCTGCCAACAGGTACGTAGAGCATTTCCTGAAAACGGGCCAGCTGTCGCGGATGGCAACCGGCGAGGTGAGGCGCGAGGTGAAACTCGGGGCGTCTCGAATCGACTTCCTCGTAGGAGATACGTACGTCGAAGTGAAGACCCCGCTGATCATGCTCCCCACCGCGTCGGGCGCCCCGAAGGCCATCCACTCGCGGTTCGATTCATTCGACAGGTTGATCAAACACATGGGCGAGCTTTCGTCCGTCCTCCAGAGAGGCAAGAGGGCCGCCATAGTGCTCTGCTTCCAGTACGACGCCGCGCCGTTCAGGAGGCCCTCCAGGGACGTGTACAACGCCCCGATAGTCGACGCGGCAGAGGACGCCAGACGGAAGGGAGTCGAGACCTGGCAGGTGAACCTCGGTATAGACGCCAGGGGGTTGAAGCTCTTGAAGTACTTCCGGAGCGGGTAGTAGTCGATCTGCGCTAGGCGGATATTCCCGTGGTAATCCTGATGATGGTTCCGAAGACGTAGAGGGCGACCGTGACCCCCAGCATGATTCCCAGAATCTCGGCGAAGTCCCGCGTGAAGGGCTTGTTGGATATTACCGAGCTGTAGTAGGTCGCGAAGGTGATAATTATCACGGCGAGGGTCAGGGACGACCCCAGTGCGTAGACCATGCTTCTTGTAAGGAAGTACGGCGTGGCGAGGAACACGGCCGTTATGAAGTAGGAAACTCCTGTGTATATTGCTGACAGTTTGGCTGACCCCTGAAATCCCTGTTTGGCCTGGGCATAGGCAGCTGAGGCCATCGCGAGCGAGGCCGCGGCCCCCGCTATGACCCCTGCCAGGCCCGCCAACTCCGTCTTGTTGTATATTCCGAGTGACCCAGCGTGAATGCCGGTGACCTCGACCAGCGCGTCCGCGAGGCCCAGTACCACGAACGAGATGTACCTGATGGTAGCCCCCTCAATCCTCCGACTGAAACCGGCCTCATGGCTCACTTCGTCCGCGAGCATCTCGTCGAACGGGCTCCTGTCGGCTTCGGGGATGAGGTGACGCACGGACTTGTAGGCCTTGATGACGTCACCCTCGTGCCTTTCGAGGTACCGCACCGTGAAAGTGACCCCGAAGATCGTCTTCAGGAAGAGAACCCAGTAGATCTTGAACCTGCTAACGGTCGGCGCTGCGTCCGGTATGTACTTGTGCCAGAAAGCGAAGTGCTTTCTCTCCGCGGCTGCCAGTTCTCTGAGCGTCCCCGCGAACGCCTCGTTCTTTGTCCTCTTGGCGAGTTCCTCGTAGATGGTCGCGTCGGTGAACTCGTCAGTCAGACCGACCATCGCCACGTGGGATAGCGCGGACTCCTCGGCTGGCATGGCTTCCTCAACGCTGCTCCGGCAGTGATTCTATTTGAATCCTCGTGAGGTCTATTACGCAACGCACTTTGAGAGAAAGTTTTGGCTTCCCTGCTTTATACTCCCAAGGGCTGCCTCGGAACCAGAAAGACCGTGACGATGGCCTACTGTGTAAAATGCAGGACCCAAAGAGAGGTTCTCAACCCCGAGGCCACCGTGATGAAGAACAAGAAGCCGGCAATCTCTGGCGTCTGCCCGGTGTGCGGAACCAAGCTATTCAGAATCGGGGACAATGGCGGCGGGGGGTCCTTGTCCCTCTACAACGGCCTGAACTGATCGCAGCGGGTCACTCGATGTAGAATGCAGGCTTCAAGGGCAATGATCCCTTCGACCTGTTCTCCGGGTCAGTCACTCCCGGCGTGCCGGCCTTCTGGACCGAAACCTGGATGCCGAGCTCGGTCGAGATGAATTCTGACGAGTTCTTCAAGGTCTCGAACTCGTCGAACCTGGGATGCGCAAGGAACCTCTTGACCAAGTCTTCACCCGCCTCGTATTGGAGCTTGAAGACCTTGTCGGGAGTGATCTTTAGGGGAGCATACTTCTTGACCACCGCCCCCACATCTCCTCCCGACGCTTTTGCTGAAGCAAGCTCCTCGAAGTAATGGGCCGCCCCGTCGGAGGCCACGTAGATGTTCAGTTTCTGCCGCTGGCCCTTGACCACTTTCAGTACAGATCGGGCGTCCTCGAGGACCCGGTTCAGCACCTGGTCCGAGAGCTCCGCCTCCTCGTCAATCGGAAAGTCCTTCAGATCAGGCCAGTCGGCTTGGCTGACCAGTCCCTTCCCGCCTAGCTCCTTGTTAAGGTCCTCCGCCACGAAGGGCGTGAATGGGGCAATCAGCCGGACCCATCCGCTGAAGACGTCCTCCAGAGTCTGCCTCCTAGGTTCTTCAGAGCGACGCAGGTACCATCGCAGATCGTTCCATATCTCTAGGAACGCAATGGAGGCGGCCCTTCTCATCTTCATCTCGTCGAGCGCCTCGTTCATCGATGCGATCCTGCGATGCACGGTCGAAAGGAGCCAGGAGTCGAGAGAGTTTGGGTTCCTCCTCTTCGATTCTCTCATACTCTTGCGGACGAAGGGGATTATCGACTCGATTCTGGACTTGGCTTCCTCCGCGTTCTTACTCCTCCAGCTCGCGTCATCCATCCCGTCCGCAATCAGTGCCAGCGCAAGCCTCATCGCGTCTGCACCGTAGGTATCGAGCGCCGTCTTCCATGTCACGTAGTTGCCCTTCGTCTTGCTCATCTTCTTGCCCTCGATCTGAATCATCCCATTCACGCTGAAGCCGGTCGGCCACTGCTTCTCAGGGAAGAACGCGGCGTGGTGGAATGCGAAGAAGGTTAGGTGGTTTGGTATCAACTCCTTCGCGGAGTTTCGCAGGTTCACAGGGTACCAGTATGCGAATTCGGCCCGCATGTCTTTCAGCAGCTTCTCCGATATCTTTGACGCCTTCGCGATATTCGCAGGGCTGCCCCTGCCGAAGAAAATGTAGTCGAAGATCTCGGGGGTCAGGTTCTCCGGGCCTACCTTCTCTTGGTTCACGAATTTGCTGAGGGTGTAGAAGGCCATGTAGATCGTGGAGTCGCTAAGCGTCTCGACGATCCACTCCTTGTCCCACGGGAGCTTCGTCCCCATGCCGGAGCGACGGGCGCATGGCCAATCCTTCAGCCAGTCGATGGTAGAGATGTACCACTCTCTGGACTCCGGAGGCAGCACCGTGGCGCGCTCGATGAGCTTCTTGGTCAGCTGCTTCCACTCCGGGTTGGAGTAGTTGAGAAACCACTGATTCTCGAGTATCTTCACGTAGCATCTAGTGCCGCACCTGCAGACGACCCGCTCGGGTAGCTCATACATCCTCGTAAAGCGACCCGTCTTCGTGAGGAGCTCGATTGCCTTCTCCTTTGCTTCGCTCACCTTCATCCTGGAAAGCGGACCGGAGTTGTCTTTCATCACGCCGCCGTGGAACTCGTCGCGGTAAACCTCGGCGGTCGCCGCGTCTAGCTTCGGATCGGTGGCGTCGGCCGGGGCGTACTTCCGCAGGGCGTCCCCGGCCGGACAGTCAGAATAGCCCTTCAGGGCTATGATCGAAATCGGCCTGATGATTGAGGCTATTTCCTTGACCTCCCTCCCGGCCTCGGCCCTCCCTTCCTGGATGTCCTTCAGCCCCATGAGGTCGTATGGAGCGTGAGCAGGCACGCTGTAGACCACGCCTGTGGCCAGCTCTGGATCCGTGAAGGCGGCTGGCAAAACCGGGACAGACTTCCCAGTCAGGGGAGCCATGGCATAGCGCCCCAAGAGGTCAGCCCCCTTGAAGGAACGGATTGGAGTCACCTGACGGCCCTGTTCAGACAGCCTCGTCAGGGCCGACGAGCTGACCACCCAGAGTTCGCCATCGACTCTGGCCTCCGAGTATTCGCTCTGCGGGTTGACCCAAAGGTTTGTGCAGCCGTATATTGTCTCCGGCCTGAGCGTCGCGGCGACCAGGAGGAACTCGCCCATCTGGAACTTTATGAGATTGAACTCCTCTGGCGAGACTCCCTCGCCTTCCATGCGGTCATGGTCGCCCGTGGGACTCTTGTCGTGCGAGCACCAGACCACTGGGTGAGTGCCCTGGACCACGTATCCCATCTCCCGGAGCCTGAGGTACTGCCACTCGACAAACTTCCTGAACGCGGGGTCCACTGTCCTGAATTCGCGCCTCCAGTCGATTGAGAAGCCCGTATCCTTGACCACCTGTCTGCTTACCTTGGTGTAGTAGGAGGCCAGGTACTCAGGGTCGACGAACCTGTCGACTTCCTCGGCGGGCACTCCGTCGACTTCGATGAAGCTCCTTCTCGCGGCCTGGTCCCCGCGCTTCAGCCTGTAGCTGAGGCCCACAATCGTCTGGCCGGTCCAGTGCCAGGCCCAGGGAAACAGCACATTGTACCCTTGCATCCTCTTGTATCTCGCATAGAACTCCACGCGTGAGGATGTGAAAGCGGTCCCGACGTGGAGGGGGCCGTTCATGTACGGGAACGGGAACGTGACGAAGACCTTCTTCTTGCCCACCAGCGGGTCCGGCTCGAACGCGTGCCGCTCCTCCCAGATCTTCAGCCAGTACCTGTCGTGGTTTGGCAATGTCTCACTTCCCCACCAGGGCGCTCTCGGCGGCAGCGACCGCCTCGTCCATCCTTTGGATCAGGGGACCTCCTCCTTGTGCAAACGAAGCCGAGCCGCCTCCCGAGCCTCCCACTATGGGCGCAAGCTTCTTGACAATCGCGACAGCGGAGGCACCGGACTGGCGCGCCTTCTCGCCTGCGAAGCAGATTACCCGCGCCGACTTGCCAGACGAGAATACGCCCACGTAGACCAAGGAAGGCTCCAACGACACCGACATCTCCCCCTGGGCGATGACCTGTTCTTCCCCGAAGCCTGGCTGTTCTACTACGTAGAGCTTGACCTTCCCGACGGTCTTGGCCGCAGCCACTACCTGCTGCGTTGAAGCGGAGACCAGCGACTCGCCCAGTGCCTTCTCTCTGGCACGGGTGGCTTCTAGCTCCTCAACCAGAGACTTCGCGACCTTCGGGAGGTTCTCCCGCTGGGTTTCGAGAAGGGCGGAGAGCTCCTCAAGGCTCGAGTCGATGGCGTGAACGTACTCGACGGCGGGCTCGCCGGCAACGAACTCTATCCGCTCCACGCCATCCTGGATTCTTTCGACCTTGGTGACCTTGATGAAGCCTACCTCTCCGGTGGTCATTGTGTGCGTCCCGCCGCAGGCCTCTATGTCCCAGTCGCCAATGTTGACCACCCGCAACAGCTTCGTTGGCACAACGCCGCCCTGGTACAGCCGGAAGCCGTACTTCGCCTCCGCCTCCTTCCTAGGCATGAAAGTGGCATTCACTGGAAGGTTGCGCCGGACGATGTCGTTTGCCAGGTCCTCAATCTTGCGCACATCCTGAGGGTTTAGATGGGCGAAGTGCGTGATGTCGAGCCGGCCGTAGTTCTCCTCCTTGAAGGCGGAGTGCTGCCAGACCCAAGGCCCGAGCGTCTGCCTTGCCGAGCCGTTGAGTATGTGCGTGGCGGTGTGGATTCTCATGATTCTCAGCCTCCGTCCGGAGTCGACCTTCCCTTCCACGACGGAGCCCACCTTCGGCGGGACGCCCTCGACTCGGTGGAGGATCACGGGACCGTACTTTTCGACGTCCACGACCTTCGAGCCGCCGAGCGTGCCGTGGTCTGGTTCCTGGCCCCCGCCCCTCGGATAGAACAGCGTCCGGTCCAAGACCACCTGCCTCCCCTCGAAGACCTCAAGGACCTTGGCCTTGAAGTCGAAGCTGTACTCGTCCTCGTAGTAGAGCGCCTTGGTCTCTGGTAGAGTCGCTATCTCGTACTTCGAAGGCGGTTCCTCGACCTTCTTGATGCTGTGCCGAGCCTGGACCTTCTCGTAGAAGTCCTCCGGGAAGCTAACCTTGGCACCGGCCTCGATGAGCTGCTCGGGAGTCACCCCGTCCGAGTCGTAAAGTTGGATGAGCTCTTCGGTGGATACTGGTCTTCCTGACTTCGACGTCGAACCAACTATCTTGGTCACCCTTTCAGCGGACGACGCGTACCTCGAAAGCTCGACATCCAGAACCTCGGCAACGTCGCCCCTGTGGTCCGCCAGCTCCGGATACATCCCCTGAAGGTAGTCTATGTGCCAGTTGACTATGTCGACTATGTTGAGCGGGAACTTGTGGTAGTTGATGAAATTCATCGCGCGGCGGAAGAGGATTCTGAGGTTGTACCCTCCGCCCGAGTTGCTGGGCAGCATCCCGTCGGCGACCGCGAACAGCAACGTCTGGGCGTGGTCCGCTATGGCGTAGAGCGCCTCCATTGGCGCAAGCTGCTTCTCCAGCCAGGCGGGATCCACATTGAGCTGCTTCGCAATGACCTTCCTCGGCTCGGCCAATGACCCAAACTCGTCGATGTTCATCGAGCCAGCGAGTTTCGAGAAATTCAGGAAGAGCTGCCTGTCCAGGTCAATCTGGCACCTCTCATTCATGCTCTCCAGCACGGTCGTGAAATTGGCGTCATAGGCGGTCGGAGTGCCCTGGGTGAGCCAGGTCCACCTCTGGAGGCCTGCGCCCATGTCCACCACGCCCTCGGGCATCTCCCTGTAACTGTTCAGGTCGCCCTCGAAGGACGTGAAAACCGCGTTGCCCATCTCCAGCCCCCTAGCGAAGTACTCGAGGCAATACCCGAAGGCACCGTACCCGATCCAGACATCCTCGTTGAACGTCAACTCCCTGGGCTCTATGCCGATGTGCTTGGTCAGGAGCTCGAAGTCCAAATCGATGGTCCTGTCCTTCCAGTAGCCGTCCTTGTCGTTGATGGCGGTCTGGCCGATCATGATGAAGGTCGTGAAGTGCCTTCCGCTCACTCCCACGCTGGGGATGTCGTTGAACCTCAGGCAGGGCTGAGGCACAACCAGGGGGTTCGTGGGGAGCTGGAACACCACCTTTCCGCCCTCGATCCTCTGGAAGTCGATTATCGAGGCCACGGTGAAGTAGAGGTCCGGACGCCAGCGGCTGACGACTGGGTACCTTTTCACTATCGCGTGGCCGTTCTTGCTGAAGAACTTGTCGACCAGGTTCCAGGTCTCAATCATGTCCAGCTTCTTCTTGGTGGGCGGATCTCCGATGAACGAGTAGGTCGAGCAGGGCGGGTCGTCGCAGTGCTCCCTCTTGGGGTCGAGCGTCCAGAAGTACTTCCCGCAGCTCGGGCAGCGCTTCCTGACGAAGCCCTCCCTCCTGAACAGGTCCACGAGGTAGTAACGCTCGTAGTCGGCAGAGAACCTCGCTCTGAGCGCGTCCTTCTTTTCATTCAAGTGAAAGGGGCTCCTGGTCAGTCACACTCCCAGGCCCAGAGTAGATAAACTTGGAATGGGAACGCGCTTCAAAATCTTAAATATTCACCTCAGAGCGGCTGTATAGGATTCGGAATGGAGTACATATACGCGGCACTTCTGCTGCACAAGCTGGGCAAGCCCATCAATGAGGAGAACCTCACGAGCGTGGTGAAGGCCACGGGAGTCTCTCCCGACACAGTGAAGATCAAGGCACTTGCATCTGCCCTTAGCGAGGTCAACATCGACGAGGCGCTGAAGAGCGCTGCGTCGATGGCGGTAGCCCCGGTATCGGCGGCACCTGCTGCGGGCACCCCGGCTGCGAAGGCGGAAGAGAAGCCAAAGGAAGAAGAGAAGAAGGAAGAAGAGGCCCTGCAGGGTCTGGCATCGCTCTTCGGCTAGAAAATTCGGATCGCTTTCGTCTACTGGAAGCCCTTTTCCTTAGCCTTGGCTAGGAGCGCGGCCATCTCGGCCTCGGCCCTGGCGAGTATCTTCGGAGCGCTCTCCGCCGTTACGTAGCCAGCCTCGACAGCAACGCTGAGCGCCTCTCTGTAAGCCTTGGCGAGGATGTCTGGTGCGGTCTCCTTGGTCACATAGCCGACCACTATCGACAGGCCGCGTGCTGCGGAGTGAGCCGAGACCAGGCTTTCCCTGTACTTCTCGATGTCGATGGCCACCAAGTCCCCGGCGTAGATGAGGCCGCTTTCGTAGGCCAGCGCGATCGTCAGGCCTGCCTTTATCGGCTTGATGTTGAGCTTGGACAGGAGGCTCGCCAGCTTTGGCGAGATCGTGGCACCCTTCTTGACAGCCACCGAGTCCTTGTTTACCCAGATGCTTCCTGCTTCGATCTTGGTCTGGATTCCAGCCTCCCTGAACTCGCTCAGGACGGGGCCGGCCGGAAGGCTCGTGTTGCCAGCGGGGACCATGATGTCCTCTGGGGCAACGTCGCCCGCCCTTGCCGGTAGGTACACCTTGTTCTTGTCCAGGGTGAGGAAGAGCTTGAATGGGTCGTAGGATGAGAAGATTAGGGCGTTCTGCCCGGTCAGGTGCGAGAGCAGCTGGTCGGCGTTCTTGATTCCGGCCTTCTGAAGGCCGAGAATTGCGAGCTTGTTTTTTACGACGAAAACTTCGGCCTTGCCTCTCAGGGCTTTCCTTACCGCCATGAGCTGGGAGGCTCTGACCTTCGTCAGGCTCGTAACAGCGAGCACCGGGTACTTCTGGGCTAGACCGTTCACCTTCTCGACGGTGGCAATCTTCTTCGGGTTGTGCTCTTCAACCTGGACGGTCTCGCTCATGGTCACTCAACCGCCTGCTTGGCGGGCTTCCCCATCGTGGTCTTTACCATGAGCGTCTTGATGTTCCTGTCCCCGTTCGGGAGCTTCTTCTGGGCGGCCTGTACTACCGCCAGGATGTTCTCCGCCAGGTCGGACTCTGAAAGCTTGGTGTCGCCCGCCTTGGCGGCAATGCCGAGGGATCCCCTCGCCCTTACTCTCACCGCGGTCCGCATCCTTTGGATCATCGCTTCTATGGGCGCATTTGCAGGCACCGGCGTCGGTATCTTGCCCTTTGGACCGAGCGACTGGCCGAGGATCTTGCCTATCCTGGGCATCAAAGCCGTGTCTGCCAAGAAGAAGTCGTAGGCCCTGGCCAGCTTCTTGGCGTCCTTCTTGCTCCCTGCGTAGTTCTCAAGCTGGGCGGGGTCTACCACGATGTCGACCTTTGCGTTCTTCGCCCTCAGAGCCATGTCGCCGGAGCCGATGAAGCAGATTCTGGCCTTCTTTGCCATCGGGTGAGGGAGGTATACAATCTCGTTTACGTTGAGGTCGGTCTTCTTCGGGTCCACATCCCTCAGGGTCAGAATAACCTCTACGGACTGTGTGAACTTATGCTCCTTGGACTGTTCCTTCCCCTTCTTCACCAGATCCGCGAGCTGCTGATTCGATAGCAAGACGTGACCACGATTTCTAAACGGCCTTAAAACGGTCGCTTAAAACTATTAGTGAAATCCTTGCCCCATCCGGGGTCGTTGGACGACCACCTGGAAAAGATTGAGAGCTTTGAGTGCGCCGGGGCTACTTGGGAAGCGGCCTACTTCAGCTTCGCGTCCCACTTGCCCTCGTCAATCTGCTGGATGAACTCGCGCGCGTCGATGCCTTCTACCTTCACACCCATGCTGACACAGCTCCCGACCACCTCCTTCACGGCGGAGCGAATCGAGAACGCATAGGAGTTGCCAATCTTGCTTTTCGCAATGCTGACGACCTTGTCGATGCTGAGGTTGCCGACGAAGTCCGTGTTCGGCTTCGCGGAGCCCTTTGGGATCGCGGACTCCTTGGCGATGAGAGCGGAGGTCGTCGGCGTTCCGATGGAGACAGTGAACAGCTTAGTTTCCTGGTCGACCTCGATCTTCACGGGGACCCTCATTCCCTTGAAATCGCTGGTCTGCTTGTTGATCTCGTTGACTATGCCGAGGACGTTGACACCTAGAGGTCCGAGCGCCGGACCCAGCGGAGGACCTGCACTGGCCTCGCCCCCAGTGACTAGAGCGTTGACAATCTTCTTTTCACCCATGGGTATCGACCGTTCGAGTGGAGGGCGCCTCCCGTCCAGTATCTAAGAGTTTCACCGACCGCCACGCCGAGTTCGAGAGAACGGCAATCGAGAGCGTCGACGTGAGGACGGGCAGACGACGCCTACTGGGACGCTTCCTCTTTCTTGGCGTGCGAAATCAATCTGAGGTAGGCCGCGTCGACAGTGACCGGAAGCTGGTACGGTGTGTCCAGAAGGACCACGGTAATCTCCTGCTTGGCCTGCTCCACGCGGCTGATCCTGGCCCGCATGCTCTTGAACGGGCCCGCGACGATTTCAACCGTGTCTCCCTCACTCAGCTCGGCAACCATAGACTTCGTCACGAGGAACCGCTCGATGTCCTGGTACTGCATCATTCCCGGAATCTTGCTCCTCACGTGCTTGAATCCTTGAATGCTTTCGTCGACGACCTGGGAGTTTGGCGCTTCGAACAGCACGTACCCCTTCCACGTATCGAGCGCCAGTATGGAGTAGATTTGCTTGTTCTTCTGGACCGCCCTGCTCGCCACGAATGTGGCCACGGTCCTCTCCTGGCCTCCGGTGGTCTTGACGGGAAAGATTGAACTGCTTCTTGGTTGCTCGGTCAAAGCCCCAGCACTAATCTTGGCGCCCGATTCCTACGGTTCTTATAATCTTATGGCTTCCGGGCTTCATCCAAAGAAGATGTTACCGACGAGCTTTATGATGAAACCTATGACCCCGACCACGAGGACGCCGAGCGCCACGAGCTTCAGGTAAAGCGTGAACTCGGCTCTGTCGCTCTTCTTTGCCAGCCTGAATATCGCCCCGGCTGACTTGAAGAAGTCCCTCAGCCCCATGTCGATTCTCTGCTGGCCGAATCGTGGCCGCCTTATATGGTTTAGGGCGTTCGAGACACCCAGGTTTTAAACGGAGGGAGGACCGTGAGTCGGCCGATGGCCCAGTGGCAGCCGACTACGGTTCTCGTAGGGTCCCGAAGCGATGCAGCGTCCCGCAACCTAGTTGAGGCAGTGATTGCGGGGCACGGGTTCCAATCCACCGGGGTGAATCTGATGGGAGTTCCGGTCTACCAGCACGGCTCGCTACTGCTTACCACGTTTGAGAACGAAGTGGTGCGTCCGCCGCCGCTGGACGAGTACTTCAACCCCCAGGCCTACGTCTTCCTATCGAGGCACAGCGCGGAGTCGGGGCTTCCGGCTCTCACCGCCCATACCGCCGGGAACTTCTCGAGCGAGTCCGAGCATGGTGGCGTCGGCAGGGAACTGTCTAGGGTTAGCCCGTCCCTGCTGAAGAACTACATTATTTCGCTCGGAAAGCGAAGCCGCAGAGTGCCCGAGTATCAGGTTACGATAGAGGCGACGCACCACGGCCCCACTTCACTGGTCAAACCGGTCCTCTTCGTTGAGATAGGGGCATCCGAGAAGAACTGGAACGACAAGACAGCGGCCAGAGTGGTCGCCGATGCGCTGGTGGAGAGCCTTGTTGACGGGCCCAGCTGGGAGAAGGCCGCCTTCGGTTTCGGGGGCACCCACTACCCTGAGAAGTTCAACCGGTTCCTTCAGGAGAGCGACACGGCCCTCTCCTTCGTCGTGCCGAAGTATTCCCTGGAGTTCGTCGACGAAGCGATGATCGGTCAGATGTTTCAGAAGACGACCGTGCCAGTGAAGTATGCGCTGGTAGATTGGAAAGGCTTGGGCACCCACAAGGCGCGGATCCTGGGCTTGCTCCAGCAGTTCGGACTCGAAGTAATCAGGGCTTGACGGCTGTCCTTCGCGCCGGCGCTGGAATCGGGCTGGCTACGTCAGCTTTGCTAGATCTCTCTTGCTCAACATGAGGAAGCAGAGCAGCGCCTTGGTCGTATGCAACCTGTTTTCGGCCTCGTCGAAGACGAGTGAGTTGGGCCCGTCTATCACTCCCGCTGTAACTTCCTCTCCCCGGTGCGCCGGGAGGCAGTGCAGGAACGCCGCGTCCTTTCCTGCGGAAGCCATCAGTTTCTCGGTGACCTGATACTTCGGAAGGAATGCCCTTATCCTCGCTCTCTTCTCTTGATCCAGACCCATCGAGACGAAGGTGTCAGTAATGACGCAGTCCGCGCCCTTGACTGCCTCCTTCGGCTCGCGCACAACCTTCACGCTCGCGCCCGAGGCCTTTGCGATGTTTACGGCTTCCTTGACCAGGCCCGCCGGAGGGGCGTACCTGGCGGGCGTGGCAGCGACGAAGTGGATGCCGCTCAGGGCCGCGCCGAACATCCAGGAGTTGCAGACGTTGTCCCCGTCTCCCACCCATGCGACTCGCAGCCCCTTCAGGCGCCCTTTGTGCTCGTTCAGCGTGAGCAGGTCGGCCAGTATTTGGACCGGGTGGTGCAGCTCGCTGAGGCCGTTCACGACCGGGACCGAGGAAGCGGCGGCAAGCTTCTGCAGATCCTGGTGCCGGTTCACCCGTGCCATGATGCAGTGCACGTACCGGGAAAGCACGTGTGCCGTATCTTCTATGGTCTCTCCTCTGCCGAGCTGGAGTTCAGCCGCACTCAGGCTCACGGGAAGACCGCCGAGCTCGCTTATGGCTACTTGGAAGCTCACCCTGGTTCGCGTGCTCGGCTTCTCGAAGATCAGCGCCACGGAACTCCCGTCCAAGGCGTCGGCACCCAGGCGTTCTCCACGGTAGCGCTTCAGCCGCTGGGAGAGGTCGAGTATCCTCTCGAGCTCGTCCGGCGACAGCTCGGCGAGCGTAAGGAAGTCCTTGCCGTCCATGTCCTCAGGGTGCACAGGCAGATGCTTAATTTGGTTGCTGAAAGAGCGAGTCGACGAACTTGTGGTAGTCGAAGGGAACCAGGTCGTCGTAGGTCTGGCCCACTCCCAAGTAGAGCACAGGCTTGCCCGTAGAGCACACTATCGATAGCGCCGCGCCGCCCTTTACGTCCGCGTCCGCCTTCGTGAGGACGACCCCGTCGAAGCCGGTGTACTTGTCGAAGAGCTTTGCCTGGGAGACCGCGTCATTCCCGATTAGGGAGTCCGCTACGAAGAGCTTGAGGTCAGGGTTGACGACACGGACAATCTTGGACATTTCCTCCATCAGGTTCTGGTTGGTCTGCATTCTGCCAGCCGTGTCGACCAGCAGAACGTCGATGTGATGGGCCTTGGCGTACAGCAGTCCGTCACGGCCCACCGCCGCGGGATCGGCCCCGTACCGCTGGGAGACAACCTTGACCCCAACTCGGTCTGCGTGCTCGATCAGCTGCTCAATGGCCCCAGGGCGGTGCGTGTCGCCTGCGGCACACACCACGGACGCGCCGTTCTTCTTCAGCATCTGGGCGAACTTCGCAATGGTGGTGGTCTTCCCCGTCCCGTTTATGCCCAGGAAGAGCACGACGTAGGGCTCTCCGTCTTTCTTCTTCACGTTCCCGAGAACATCGATTGCACCCGCCCCCACGAACGCGTTCTCGAGCGAGAGTTTGAGTCTCCGCCTCACGAGCTCCGACGTCGCATCAGAACGTTCCACTTTGGTCCCCACGAGTCCTGACTTGACGTCGTTGGTGAGCTTCTCCGCGACCTCCTGGGCCACGTCGGACTCGATGAGTGAGATTTGGAACTCGAAGAGGAGGTTGTCGAGCTCGCCCTCGGAGAGTTTCCTTTCGCGTACGGCGCTCGAGATCGACGCGAAAGCCTGTTTCAGCCTGTCGAACAAGTCTAGCCCTTCTGGCCTTGGGCAAGGAGGTTCTGAAGAACCTGCTTGTCGGTGTCCAGCCTCTGGGCGATCTCGTTCCTCTGGCCAATCAGGGACATGATGGACTGCTCGGCCTGTTTGGCGCGACCCTCGAGTAGCGTAACCGCGTCGTCCTTCGGCTTCTCAATGATCACATTTGACCCGACGTTGACAAGTACCTTGTCCACCGACGGAGGCGTGGACTTTACCAGCGCCCCTCCACCTATCTGAAGGAGCACTTCGTCCGGCTTCCTTTCGCCCAGCTCTTTGAGAGCCTCCAGCGCGGCCCTGTTCTCGAGGAGAGCTCTCTCCAGGAGGTTCTGCCTGGATGTCAATTCGTTGAATGTGGACTCTAGGATTCGGACCTCCACTGCAAGTGAGTTTACTCTGTCCTCTGCGGTCTGTTCTTCGCTCATACCATTCAACTCGGGTGTACAGGATTGCTGATTAGACCCTCAGCGCCCTCGTTATAAAGACAAGCTCGGGACCGGTCGTCTGATTCCCGACTATCGCGTTCTTGGAGTTCGCGACCAGCCCAGACGCCACGTAAGGCACCCCCCTGTTGACGGGCGTAGGGTAGGCTTCGACGCCCAGTAGCCCTCCTATCCGGGCTACCTCGTTTTCACCAAGCTCAGGATAGACAGCCGCGCCGCTGTTGGTCGCCACCACCAGTGCCCCGACCTGGTTGTATTCGCCAATCGACATCCTCTCCACCTCCGTCGCCAGCACGTCCTTGATCTGGGAGACCGCCTTGGGCTCAAGAATGGGGGACACCAGGGCGCACTTGTCATTCGCGGTCACGAGGTTTCCCACAGCCGTGTACTTCGACTCCAGTCTTGCAACGTTGAGGTGGGTGTTGCTCGCAATCTCCTTGATCTCTTCGTCCTCGGCCATTCTGGAGAGCAGGAGGCCGTTACCGTTCATAGACCCCAGGATGCCGAGTAGGCGCGATCCGGCGATGGAGGACTGGTAGAGCGAGACGTCCAATGCTTCTGCGAGCTTCTCACACTTGTTCGGAGCGAGCCCTTTCGGCACCAGGAGCACTTTGTCGTTCGCTTTCAGGAAGATACCGATGTTGGGGCTGTGATAGACGTCTATCAGGTGAAGGCCCATTGGTTACACTGTTTCTGCTTCAGGCGCTAGGCTCACAGAGACGAGTCCGTCTTCGTCTCTCGTCATTTCTAGCCTGACCCTCCGCGGGGGGTTCTTGATGCCTCTGGCCCAGATTCGCTCGTTGACATCCTCCTTTATCTTGACGTCTGTTGCCTTCATGTGCCTCGTCGTGAACTCCCTGATTAAGCGGATCGCCACCTTTGTGCGTCTGTAGGGCGGCGCCTCGAAGGCTCTTCTCAGCGGCACCACGTAGACCCTGGTTAGCGGTTCGACTTTTTGCTCAGACATCTTCTATCACTTCAGCCCCAGCTTGCGCTGTCGCCAGTTCCGGTGCTTAGGGTTCGACCTGACGTGCCTGTTCGTCCTCACGATTACCCATGTGGGGACGGACCTCGCCTGCCTCGTCGCCTTCGCCAGTCTCTTCTTCTTCGATGCGTCCTTCACTCTTGCCATGTCAGATTCTCCTAATCCTGATTTCCCGTTTCTTCTCCTGGAGCGAAACGAGCAGTTCCTTGAGCTGGTCGTCGTCGATGGTTCTCTTCAGCTTACCGCTCGAAGCAAGCTGGACGATGTACTCCTCGATGGAGTTCGCAAGGTCGGGCTTGACCATCTTCACGTTCGCCAAACGCTGTCTTGCCTCGGATGTGAGCGCCACCCGGAGGACTCCGTCACGGACCGCTCTCTTCTGCGCCTGGTCTTCGGCTGGGTTTTGCGGCGGCTGCGCCATCGATCAGGCATACCTCGCAAGAGCTTGGTTGCTCTCGACCATCTCGTCGAGAAGCTGCTTGCTTAGCTTGTCCAGCATAGCGGTCCCCTTGGGGGTCAGAACTCGCCCCTTGGGAGTCTTCGCCACTAGTTCGATCTGTTCGAGCTGCTTCAGAATCTTCCTTATTGATGAGCCTCCAGAGTCTCTGCGGTGCTTCGGGAAATAGGCCACGGCCTTGCTCCCACCGTATGCCCTTTCGAGGTCTCCCAGGCCGACCGGACCGTGCACGTAGAGTTTCCTTAACAGCGAAGCTGCCCGCGTGTGCCACCAGTCCGGCTGCTGGGGCGGCCTTTCGGCGTGGGAGCCTGTCTTCACGAATTGGGCCCACTGGGGAGCCTCGAGCTCCGGCATGCGCTTCAAGCGCTCCGCGAGGGCGCCGATGAGCCTCTCTGCGGGAACGTCGCGGACATTTACCATGTTAATCGCTAGGCAATTTTCAGTCCCTTGGTTCTCCATATTTAAGATTTGAAGGTCCTGATGGGCGGACCCACGCCCTCATCCGCCCATAACGCCTCAAGAGACCCGAATTCGAGTCACGCAGTAGGCGATTCTGCGCCCTGACGAGAGATGACCTTCCTGTTGACGTGACCGCACTCCAGGCAGGTGACGCGCAGAACCTTGGGTTTGCCACCGGCCAGTCGAACGCGCGCGTTTACTCCGGGAACGATGAGCCTCTTGCAGCCGTGGCAGATGAAACGCCGCAGAGAATAGTCCAGCCTGACGTTGAACCTGAGCATCACGCGTCTGGCAAGCTCTTCTTGCTTCCGAGCAGTCTCGAGACTGTGAGAGGACTTCGCGACGGCTGAGGTGATCAGGCTCCGGGCGGCCTCCTCTGCGTCCTGCCTGGCGGCCTTCTTGGACCTCACGCCAGTCGCTCCCGCGCGAAAGGAATTAACCCTACCCGCCAGCCCCGAGGGGAAGTTTGAAGCTGAGCGTGGTCATCGCAGAGGCCGGGCTTGAGTTGGTCCCCCGGGAGATCCAGAAGACCCCCGCCGTGGTCAAGGACGCTGCAAGAAGGGGTTTAGAGCCGCAGGCAATCCTGTTGGACAGGAGCTTTCATCACAGTGCGATGTCCAAGTTGAAGGAGGACTTCAAGAGGGGAAGGCCGGACCTGGTTCATACCACGCTCTTGAGCGTGACGGGCTCGCCTCTCTATCTCGAAGGGCGCGCCATGGTATGCGTCCATTGCCATGGCGACGTCGTGATAGAATTCGAGCCGGGGACCAGGATTCCGAAGAGCTACTTCCGGTTCAGGGGCCTCGCTGAGCAGGCCCTTTCAGAAGGAGGTGCGGCAGGGTTGGTGAGGGTTTACAGGTCGAACTTCGGAGATTTGATCTCCAAGAGACTTGAGGCAGATAAGGCCTGGGGACTCTCGGTTCAGGGGAGGCAGTGCAGCCTGGAAGACCTCGCCTCGGAGATGGTGGCACATGAGAGACCCTGCGCCGTTATAGGCGGATTCCCCCACGGCCACTTCTCGGCTCAAGTTCTGCAGGTGTGCGACGACCTAGTTAGAATCCATGCGAGACCATTGGAGGCGCATGTCGTCGCGTCGAGGTTGGTCTACGAAGTAGAGAAGCAGTCCTCGATTCTGAGCAGTTCCGCGTAATCGCCTCGAGAGAAGCGCCCGTCGTCGAAGGGCCTATTCTCCCTGAGCCTTCGACATCGGCTTTGTCCGCGCTCCGGCGTACCTTGCCGTCAAGACCGAGGCGATGATTAGGACAGCCGCGAGGGTTGCTATGAATGGGAGCGATTGGAAGAAGGGGGACTCCGTCCCGTTGGAACCCGTGAAGATGGAGGAGTTATTCGACGAAAGGGTTTCCGGGAAAGAACCCTCCCTTGCGTATGTAAGCTCTCCTACCGGGATCTGCATGGTTGTTGGGAACTTGCTCCCGTCGCTCAGCAAGACCGGCTGACGGGCCCGGCTGAAGTCGAACATGTCGAGCGGGAGGCCTGAATCGGCGACGTACTGGTTCAGGGCGGGGAGCTTCCAGTTGTCGTCGACGAATGAGAGCATCGAGGCGTGGTTCATGACCGTGTTGGAGACGTAGTTCTCCTTTGCATATGCCGAGATGACGAAGAGCGGGACGCGGAAACCCAGCTGCACCCGTCCACGATTGGCGGCGGGACGTGGTCGTAGTATCCTCCTCCTTCGTCGTAGGTGATGAATATCGCGGTGGAGTTCCAGTAGGGGCTCTGCATGACGTCGTCGACGACGTTCAGCACCCAGTCCTCCCCGGCGGTCACGTTTGCCGATGGGTGCTGGTCCAGCCCGGTCGACCCTCCTCCGAAGGGCATCACCCAGTTCACCGACGGCAGCTGGCCGCCTTGGAGGTCGGAGTAGAAGTTCGACCAGCGCTGAATCTGTGAGGAATAGGCACCGATGCCGTCGAAGTAGTTGAGCGGCTGGATGCCTGCAGCGTGGTCTTCGACGAAGTATCCCCAGCTCACTCCGTAGCGTCCGAGCTCAGAGAAGACAGATTGGTTGACCGGTATGTACGGGGGCGGGTCGAAGTCTTCCGTTTCGCCGGCTCCGTATCCGGCGAGGGAGAAGAGCCGGTTTGGGAGGGTCTCGCAGAGGCAGCTCGAGAAGTACCTGTCAGCTATGGCATACTCCTGCGCCAAGTCCCACTCGACGGCGTACTGGAAGGAGCTGAAGTAGGTCATGGACGGGCTTCCGCTGTTCGCCGCGAAGCCGTCCATCTTCCCATTGTCCCAGTCTGCGGGATAGACTCCTTCGTTGGGGTTGTCCGTCCAGTACGTCCCGTTGGGGACCGGATTGAGCGCTATGCCGTGTACGTCAAGCAGGTCGTCAGGAGCGTGGATGGACGAGAGGAGCGGCCCCGCGATGGTTTGGTTCATCGTGGGATAGAGCCCGAGACGTTGTCGAAGCTGTGGTTCTCGAGCATGATGAACACGACGTGTCGGATGGGGGTCAATGGGCCGCCGCTCGCTGCGAGTGTGGCCTGGATCGCGACTGACTGCAGCAACAACAGTGGGATGACCAGGAGGGCGACCCGAGTCAAGCGTTGGAGTTTCGGAGGTTGACTAGATAAGCAGCGACGCTTCATGACGTCGGGATATCGTTATATTCGTAGGCGAGTCGCGGAAACCAGGCGCCATGGGGGACTTTCCTGCAGAGGGGTCTGTCAAGCCGAAGTACGACTCATACTGCCTATCCAACGTAACCTCGACCCTCCTCTCCATCCTGGGCGTCGAGAACGGGAGGACGAAGCTGCCGGCAGATGTCTTCGACGGAGTGGACACGACCGGGGTTGAGAACGTGGTCCTGTTCGCCCTCGACGGGCTGGGATGGAGCGAGTGGCAGAGGCAGACCAGCTCCGGCTTCTTCGGAAAGATGAACGAGAGAGGAAGTGCGATGCCGATTACCACGGTCTTCCCGTCCACCACCTCCACCGCGCTCACCACGCTCCTCACGGGACTGACTCCGCAGGAGCACGCCCTCATCGAATGGTATCTCTATCTCAAGGAAGCGGACATGGTGATCCAGACGCTCCCCTTCTCTCCCGCCGGGTCGCGCGGGACCGACCTGCTTCTGCCGAAAGTGGACCCCCGCGTGCTCTTCGATGGGGAGTCGGTCTTCGGCCGTTTGAGGAGCGAGGGTGTGATGCCCCACTCGTACCTGAACAGGTACATCTCGAGAAGTGCGTACTCCAGGCTGGTCCACGGAGCGAGTGAGGTGCACGGATACAGCGGCCTCTCCGACCTGTCTGTCATGCTGACGAGGACGCTCGAGTCGTCGAAGGGGCCCTCGTTCCACTACGTCTACTGGAGCTCGGTCGACACGCTGCAGCACCTCTACGGACCCGGCAGCGAAGAGGCCCATCTCGAGGCGAACGGCGTATCGCAGGCGTTCAAGGCAGGTCTCCTGGACAGGCTGGAGGGTAAGGCGGCGGCGAAGACGCTCTTCGTGGCGACGGCGGACCACGGCCACGTCTGCAGTCCGATGGCGAAGGCCTCCTGGCTCGACGCGCGGGGGAAGCTGATGAAGAGCCTGGCCAAGAGTGCGACTGGAAAGACCATCCTCCCGTGGGGCGCGCCGCGTGACGTCTACATCCGCGTCGAAGATGACGAAGTGGATGAGGTCTACGGATACCTATCCGATTCGATGGCGGCCGAGGCGACGGTGGTCAAGTCCGCCGATGCGGCGGCGTCCGGTCTCTTCGGGACGGGAAACGCCAGTCAACGGTTCCCCGAGAGGGTGGGGAACATCATGGTATTGCCAAAGGGGAAGAGAAGCGTCTGGTATCGCGTCGAAGGCGTTGAGCCGCCCGACCTGGTGGGACAGCACGGAGGGATGCACGAAGACGAGATGACGATTCCTCTCGCGATCGCCAGGGCGTCCAGCGTCGTCGACTAGGAAGCAAAGTCTCCCTTGCCACGGGGGCAACCAACGATTAAAAGGAGTTCCCGTGGCACACAAATCGTGCGGTCGTCGTCCAGATCTTGACCGAGGACAATCTGGTCTAGGACATCAGCCCTCCAAGCTGGTAACCCGGGTTCAAATCCCGGCGACCGCATCCATTCATCATGAAACAACTCGAAGTGCTGTTTCCTGTTGGTAATTGAACTAAAGTTCAGTGCGCAGGCCCAGCATCATTGGGCCCATGTGTTCATGTGCCCTACTTTTTGATGGACCTGAGGTAAAACGACGTACGGGTTACCCTGAAGCTTCCAGTCTGGACTATGAACTCGTGCAACTCCTTCAGTCTACCCAGGTAGCCATTCACGCTGAATCCTTCGAGCTGCCATGGCACCGCCAATAGGAGGTATACTGCGGCGCCTACGTCCTTGAACCGCGATTCAAGGTGGGCCTCCCGTCCGGCAGTAACGTGGAGGCCTGCCTCAGTTATCTGCCGCCGAGCCACTCGCAGGTCCCAGACGGCTTTGGCCTTCGGGGCACCGAGGAATTCGTTCAGCTCAGGGAAATTGACGGACCCGACCTGCTGCGTCAGGAAGACGCCGCCCCTCTTCAGAACCCTGTAGACTTCTTTGGCAACAAACGATTCGTGCCTGTCTATTACCATGTCAAAAGTTCGCGTACGGAATGGCAAGGCACCCGACTGGCGTTTTGCCGTGTTGTCCTCAGCGTAGGTTCGAACGACGTCGATGCCAAGTGGCTTCAGCCTGTCCCTTGCGACACTCGCATTGGGTGGATACCCTTCCGTGACGTAGGTTTGTTTAGGAAGCGAACCGAGTGATGAAAGCAGCTCCCCACCTCCAGTTCCCAAGTCGAGCAAGGATTTGAGGCCGGGAAGTTCTCTTACCACTTCCTGCTTGTAGTCCCATGGCGGAGACTCTTCTACCAACCTGTCCTGAAGCCATGAGAAGTCCCACCCCGAGAATCCGTGTGATTGAGCTTCTGCAATCAGTCTCTCGAATCTGTCCGGGTCATTGGCACCCAAACTGGGGCGCTTTCATAATCCCTCAGGATATAACCTGATGGACTCCTACCGAGAATCGGAAATCCGCCTAGCGTGGATAGAAATCTACGCGATTTGAACTTAAAGTGTGATGCCCGGCGACCGCACCTTAGCTTCTTCAATAACATGAGTCTCGGGCCTTGCGGACCAGAATAGGTTTATCTCAGCACCAAGCAGTGTGACCGCGTTTGGTCTCCACCGGAGTCCAGTCGCTGGACCACATCCTCGGAGACGGCTATCCGGATAGATCATCGATTCTGGTAATCGGCCCCTCTGGAATAGGGAAGGAGGTGCTTGGGTACCGGTTCATCAGCACGGGTCTGGTTCAGGGAGACTACTGCCTCTATGCGACCCGCAGGTCGGTGCCTGATGTGCTGCGCGACATGAGGGGATTCGGAATCGGGACTGAGACGGCTCCTGAATGGATGGCGAGTTCCGGCTCCCCGGTCCGTTGCGACGTGCACGACCCCACCTCGATAAGTTTCAACATCAAGGAGGCCGTCCACAGGAACAAGAGTAGGCGCGTCAGGGTAGCGACCGACCTACTTTCTCCGCTGCTCGTCCTCAACTCGGTGGAAACAATGTTCAGCTACTGGTCCCAGCTTTTGGCGGACCTCAAAGAACAGGACTCCGTGCTGTTCGCTTTGGCCGAGTATGGAGTGCATCCCTCCACCACCTTGGCCACCATGGAGCAGCTCTTCGATGGTGTCATCGAGATGAAACTGTATGAGGAGGGGCTCGACGTCACTCCTCTGATCCGGGTCAGGAAGATGCCAGGGATCGCTCTCCACGGCTACTTCCGATTTTCCATGTCTAACAACGGGATGGAGGTTGTGCCACGCCTTGGCTGACATCTCCTACGAAGTCACAGTCATCTGCTATCTGATTGCCATGGCCATTCTAGCCCTCGGCGCCTACCGGGCGTCAAAGATCCGCAGGGCGCTTGCCCAACCCATCTATCGCAGCCGCGCCCTCAGGCTGGCGCTGGTCGCGGTCCTCTACATGATTGCCTTGGCCAGCGATCTGCTGCCCTACCCGAATACGACCGATTTGATCACCGCATCCATGATAACATTGGCACTCAACCTGCCGTATTTCGTCTTCGCGTTCATGATGTTCGCCTCGGTTGACAAGACGATTCTGGTGGCCATCGACATGGATCTGCTTCAAAGGAACACCCTTCGCTGGCCGAGGCTCAGGTTGCCTCTCTACGCCCTGGTGCTGGGAGCCATTGTTCTCATTCTAGTCGCCAACCCCTTCCTGTACCTGCAGACCCCGCCGTTCTGGGCAACCACAGCGGACCTTGCGTTCTACCCGATATTCCTGGTTCCCCTTTGCATCTCAGCCGTTGCTCTGACCCTTAGCGCCAGAAGATCGTTGGAGAAGACGATGGGGAGGTTTGTCGCCCGCTTTGGCGTGGCCGTCGCCTTTTTCATCACCGACTTCGTCCTCTTCAACTACGTATACTACTTCTACTACACACCGGTCCTGCAGTTCGCGGACAACCTGGTCATCATAGCGGCGACGTTCTTCCTGTATCGAGCAATCATCTCGCTTACTCCGTTGGGCAAGGTCGAACCGCCGGGGACGGCCTGAGCAGCATCGACCACGACAGTCATCAGAAAGCGCCCTGGTCTAGTCTTCATAGGAAGTCAGAATCGCGGCGATCAGCGGGGGCCCAGTAGGCCGCTCATGAAGGAATCCAGGAACGCACCCCAGAGCACAGGGCCTGCGTCATGCCCTTCTTGCCGCGATGCCTCCTTCGAGCTCCAGGAGCTCGGCACGCAAGTGAACCGGCCAGTCGGGTTAGGGACATGGTTTATTCTGAAACGCCCCAATCTCCCGCCTAGGGAGAAGCGCTAGGCGGTCGAACGCGTGATGGAAAGCCCGAGCCAGCTTGTTTCTTTGCCGGTCTCGCTTCTGATAGACGGGTAGGCGGGTGACCGTGTCGTCGCAGGACTCCGCCGGCTACAAGCGGCTGGTCCTGACACTGACGTCAATCGGGATGTTCATGGCGCCTCTCGACAGCACGATTGTGAACGTCTCGCTTCCGACCATGGCGTCAAGCCTGCATCTTGACTACGCTACTCTGATCTGGGTCCCCACGGCGTACCTTGTCTCATTCACCGTGCTTCCTCTGACCATGGGCAGGCTTTCGGACCTACGCGGTAGGAAACCGGTCTACGTATTTGGCGTGGTCGTATTCTCCGTCTTCTCCTTCCTTTGCAGCCTATCCTCCAACGGACTCGAGCTGGTGGCATTCAGAGCGCTCCAGGGAGTCGGAGCAGGCTCCATCGCCGCGGTCTCGACGGCCATCGTCGCCGATGTCTTCCCCAGGCACGAAAGAGGGAAGGCCATAGGGATCAACGCGATGACAGTCTACATCGGACTGGCCGCGGGGCCCAGCCTTGGAGGCATCCTCACGTACTTCTTTGGTTGGCGCTCGATATTCTACGTCAACGTTCCGATAGGCGTCGGGATGGCAGCCCTGGCGATACTGAAACTCAAGGAGCCGACGCCGAAGGCTTCCGGCCGACCTGCGGGAACTCGGAGGCCTCGTTTCGACATGGCGGGGGTCCTGCTGTTTACGCTTGGACTGGTATCTCTCCTGGTGGCGTTGACGCTTTCCGGGGTCTACGGATTGGCCAATCCTGGGATCGGAGGACTCCTCGCCCTCGCGCTCGTCTCGATTCCGCTTTTCGTCTTGGTGGAAGCCAGGAGGTCTCTCGGTCAGAGAGCCCCAGTCTCGAGAGGAGCGCGCTTGGACGCCTCGTCGAAGGACCTTGGTGAGGGTCTCGAGGTGAGCGCGAGGGAAAGGCCGATTGAACCGATGCTCGATACCTCGCTCTTCACGCAAAACAGGTTGTTTGCCGCGGCGAACTTGAGCGCGCTCCTGAACTACACGTCATATTACTGCGTGAGCTTCCTGATGGCATTCTACCTACAGCGCGTAGTCGGATACACGTCCCTGCAGGCAGGAATCGTGCTGCTGGCGATGCCGGCGACCATGGCCGTGGTCGCTCCGATCTGCGGGTGGCTTTCAGACAGGATCGGGTCGCGACTCCTGAGCTCCCTGGGGATGGCTCTGGTGGGCGCAGGCCTGCTTATGATGGGAACGCTCGGCCAGGTCTCGGTCTTGACCTCCTCACCGGCAGCGGTTACCACAGCGACGGAAGAAGCCGCGCTGTTCCTCTTCACCGTTGGTCTCGGGATGGGGATGTTCTCGGCCCCGAACACGAACGCGGTGATGGGTTCCGTAGAGCAATCGAAATCGGGCGTCGCCTCGGGGACGCTGTCGACGATGCGGTACATGGGGCAGTCGCTGAGCCTCGCGATAATGGGGGCCATAGTTGCCTCGGTGGCCTCGAACGCTGTGGTCTCGGCGTTCTTCGTCGGAGCGACAACCGCTGCGAGCGCAGGCGTAGCTACCGACCTCTTCCTGACCGGCATGAGGGAAGCACTGGTGGTGGCTGCTGCGATATCTGTCGTCGGGGTCTTCACATCGCTCGTGCGAGGGCCGAGGCGCCCGGCGCCGCAAGATTAAATCGTTCTAGCGGGCGGGCGGAAGACAGGGTTTGGAAGGATCGCAGCCGGTAAGACCACGACCCAGAATCGAGTCGCTCTCCGACCTTGTGTTTGGACTGGCCCTGTCCATCGGAGCCTTCGCACTGGTGAGCGCGCCGCCGACCACGGACGCGGGATTCTACAGAGACGTGGTCACGTTCGGGTTTAGTTTCCTGATCATAATCTCCATCTGGATACGTTACACAAGAATCATGTCGGCGCTCCCCATCGAAACGGGCCGGACTGTGTTGCTCAACGGAGTGTTGCTATTCACGGTCACTCTGGAACCTTTCATCTTCAACATACTAAGGGCAGGCAACTCCGCCGCCCATCCGTCGCCCTCCCTGTACGAGACCGCGTCTTCGTTCTACGGAATTGACCTAGGCGCCATGATGATCATCATGGCAGTGTTCACGCTGGCTCTCGCGAACGAAGAGAGGCGGCTCGTTCCGGCGGAGATGATAAGCCGGCTGAGGGCCGAGGCCGGCATCTGGTTCACTTCGGCTGCTATCTTCCTGGTTTCGGCCGCGCCCCTGTTCGGAAGAACCACCCTAGGTTCCTTCCTGGTGACTGGCCTATCGCTGAGGGAGTTCATGTGGGTTGGAGCGCTGATCATATCTTGGGTCAGAGGCAGGGCCCTGGAAGCCGAAGGCCGGCCGGGGGCTCAGGGATGACGGCCTCCACCTGAACGGAGGAACCCAACTTCTCACCGAAGACGGCCGGACCAAGATCGAAATGCTGGGTCTCAGTCTGGTCCCAAGCGCGTTCTCGTTCCTTCCCAACCAGGTTTAATATGGGAACGGCCAGCCCCCGCCTGCGAAGGTCCGTTCTTGATCGATTCCAGCTCGGTTGCCTGGGTCCTCACCGCCACCGCTCTTGTCATGGTAATGACGCCCGCTGTCGGCTTCTTCTACGGCGGGCTGGTCAGGAGGAAGAACCTGATCTCCACGATTGTCCAGACGATGACCATCTTCGCTGTTGTCAGTCTGGTGTGGGCGCTATGGGGCTACAGCGAAGCATTCGCGCCGACCGTTGGCGGAATCGTAGGCAACCTCTCGAAAGTGGGGCTGATGGGAGTGGGAGCCGCACCACTGGGAAATCAGACTATTCCGGAGCTCCTATACTTTGCGTTCCAACTGAAGTTCGCCGCAATCACGCCGGCGCTCATAATCGGGGCTTTCGCCGAGAGAATCAGGTTCAAGGCCCTATTGGTGTTCACAGTGGCCTGGACCACTTTCATTTACGCTCCCATCGCCCACTGGGTTTGGGGCGGCGGGTGGCTCCAGCAGCTCGGGGTGATTGACTTCGCAGGCGGGCTGGTGGTTCACATCTCGGCGGGCGTGTCGGCTCTCGCCGCGGCAATCGTCCTCGGAAGGAGGAAGGGAGTCACGAAGTCTGACGAAATCAGGCCAAACAACGTCCCATTCGTAATACTCGGGGCGGCAATCCTCTGGTTCGGATGGTTCGGCTTCAACGGTGGAAGCGCTCTTGCGGCAAACGAGCTGGCTGTGCAGGCCCTGGTGAACACGAATATGGCGGCCGCTGCCGCGGCCGTAACGTGGATGCTGGTGGACTGGTCTAGAAAGGGCAAGCCGTCCGCGGTCGGCATATCGGTCGGAGCGGTCTGCGGGCTGGTTGCCATAACTCCGGCCGCGGGCTACGTCAACACGACCGCGGCGATACTGATAGGATTGGTCGTGGGCGTCAGCTCTAATCTGGTGGCCAACTGGCGGGCCAGCCGCAACATATTCGACGATTCGCTGGACGTGTTCGCCTGCCACGGTGCCGGCAGCATGTGGGGAGTGATAGCGACAGGACTCTTCGCATCAGGCGCGATCAACGGAGTTAATGGCGCCCTATACGGGAACCCCTCGCTCCTCGGCGTGGAAGCCTTCGCGATAGTGGTGGTCGCCGCCTTCTCATTCGCTGGTTCCTTCGCACTCCTGAAGATAATCAACGTCTTTACACCCATCAGGGTCACCGCCGAGGACGAGGAGCTCGGGCTCGACGAGAGCCAACACGGCGAGGAAGCGTACACCTAGAAGCCATGGGATCTGGACTCCCTGGCCGAACGTCGGTTGGGCTCCTGCTGCCCTGGTCGGCGGCTCGGCTGCCTTAGGCTGTTTGTACCTGCCCAGCCCTCTTGTCGTGGTTCTTTGCATCCAAACTGTGATGAGCGCGACGACCCGTAGATCATCGGCGCGCTTAAATACTTAATTCGCTCTCATGGCGCCTTCGGCGCCATGACGCCGGCGGACATGACAGACGAACAGGTAATCAAGGAGCTGCGGAAGTTTGACACCGCGACGATTTGCAACGTGGTTGCGACGTACCCGGAGAGCGACATATGCTTGAAACTCTACGACGCGTGGAGAGGAGAGTACTACACAGACGCTTCCATCCGCTGCATATTCCCCGAACTGGGTCCCATATGCGGGTATGCAGCCACCGCATGGTACTCGGACGAGCGCGCCGAACACACCAAGATGGACCCCTGGCTGCTGTTTGACCACCTGGAAGGCACGAAGAAGCCAATTGTGCTTGTTGCCAGACAGACCTACTCGCCAGGTCTGGAGAACAGGTCTGGGCTCTTCGGGCTCATCATGAGCACAGAACTCAAAGCCTTCGGCGTCGCCGGGGTGCTAACAGACGGGCCTATGAGGGACTTCGTGGACATCAAGACCCATGTCAAGATACAGTATCTCTCAACGGGACTTGCCTCCGGTCACGGGCCGCTGCAGCTCCGCGGAGCAGGGATGCCGCTGATGGTTGCCGGCATGTCCGTCTCACCCGGAGACATCGTACACATGGACCAATGCGGCGCATGCAAGTTCCCCGCGAGCAAGCTCCCCCAGGTTCTGGAGTTCGCAAACGAACTGGTCAAGAGAGAGACGAAGGAGAGGCAGAAGTTCACCGACCCGAAGTTCAGCTACCAGAAATGGAAGGCTGAAGTTCAGGGCCAACACAAGGAAAAGTAGCAGCAGCAGCCCTCTCGAACGAGTGCAACGCTGAAGAGTCCCCAATGGAAATTCTTAAGTCGGCACCGTCGAAGCGGAACACTGTGCCGCGGTAGCTCAGCCTGTGACCGAAATCGGCTAAGGAGAGCATCCGGCTGAAGACCGGAGTGTCGTCGGCTCAAATCCGACCCGAGAAGGTCGGGGAGTCTCCGACCCGCGGCACTCACGCTTCTCCCCTAACCCCAGACATAACACATTACCGTGTATAGGTGTTCGTTCCACATCCACTGGAAAACCATCTGTAGTCCGGGCGGAAGGCGAGAATCTCGCAACCCCCGAAGTGGTGCAGCTGAGGTTTTATCCCTTACCCATGGCCGCCAGGTTCCGCGAGACGACTTCGTCCTGCTTCTTCAGCTCCTCGATGGGGCTGAACTCTAGCCACTCTGTTCCCGCGTCGGTCACGGTTGTGTGCCCGGGTTCCATGTAGTAGGCATCTCCAGACGTCAAGATTTCGGTGTGGTCCTTGTACTTCACGACCTTCCGACCCTTCAGGATCATCCCCCAGTGAGGGCACTGGCACATGTCGTCTGGTAATCCCTTCATCGCGGGAGAAATATCCAAGGTCTGGTGGCAGGTGATTAGACTGGCGCGCAACTTCCCCCAATCGGCCTCTCTGATTGTCAGCTCGTCGACGTCGACCGTCTTCGGGAGATCTGTGAATGAACCACGCAGGTTGGAACACCAGCCCTGACCAAGGGACTGCCGCCTCTTTATGACTTTGGTCGTTGCTTAATCGCGCACTCGACTTTCGTCAAGTACGTACACGATCAAGCAAGACGCAACACACAATTTGATGATTGAATCCAATCATCTTGGTTTCGGTAGAGGCATTGTCGCGCATGGGTTCATCGCGCCTGTGCTGGGAGCCGTCATGATTCATCCCGAGGGACGCCCTCGCTCGACTACGACTGGCCCAAGAATCAGCTAGCGAAACGCGCGGCCCTCTCGGGAGGGTGCGATTACGCTCCTTTATTTAGCCCTCAAGGGAACGTGGTCTATCGGATGGAACAACGGTAGGATGCGTGAAAGAAAATGAGTTTCGGACAGCGCGGAGGTTATGGCAGTCGGGGAGGCTTCGGAAGAAGTTCCGGTTCCTTCCACAAGCCGGTTGAGGTCGGTAAGGAGTACAACGTCAGTATTTCTGACACCAGCAGGCGCGGAGATGGAATTGCCAGAGTCGACGGGTTTGTGATCTTTGTCCCAGGGACAAAGCAGGGTCAGAACGTGAGGATCAAGGTCACACAAGTCTCTGACCGCTTTGCATCTGGACAGGTAGTGCAGAGCACGGAGACGACTACGACCCCTGAATCTAGCGGAAGTACCACAAAGTAATCGGTATACCGCATTCCATTGGCTGATCAAAAAGTCAGCCACTCTCCCTTATTGTTAGATGATTCGTCTTGCACTGCATTCTGGGGGTTTTTCACAGATTCTTTCGCCTATTCCCAATTACAATCTCCAAGTGGGCGGCTCCCTGCCAGTCGATGCTGCGGGAAAATTCGCCGAAATCGACAATACGCCTGTTCTTATAGTACGACGCCATCCTTGGGACCGATATGACAACCGAGGAAGACCAAGATACGAGAGCCAAGTTCTATTCAAGTCGATCGTTGGCCAAATACATCGTGCTAAACGGAGTGCCGAGAAGCACCCACGCATTCAGCGACATGGTGGCTTCGGGTTCCTCCGAAGACCTGACAAGCGTGAGTGGCATCAGGCTGATTGCGTGCTTGGGACAGGTGGCGTTCCTTAGGCACGCCCAACAGACCAACATCATGGACAAGACGAACGGCAGAATCATAGCGACCATTACAAGATAACCAACAGAAGTCTCGGTCAGCTAGATCTGCAGCGTTTGACGCCGAGTGGTTCCCACATACGGGAGGTGCTTGACGAGAACAGGCTCCAACCCTAGGAGTCTACGCGCCACTCTCGCTCGTCAGTTCGAATATTCTGTTCCTCAGTTGACGCATGCCATCGCCCCGCGTTGCGGAGGTCTTCACCGTGGAGAACCCCTCGAAGAGATCGTCGGGTACGGCCGCGTCCGTCCGACCATGCGCCAGATCCATCTTGTTGAGCACCAACAGCGTCTTCTTGGGGTCGACGCCGAGCTGGCCCATGATGTCCTTACAGCTATCGAACTTTATCCGAATGCTCTGCGTAGTCTCACTCGCGTCGACAACGAGGAGGACGAGGTCCGCGTAGGTGAGCTCTTCAAGCGTCGACTTGAACGACTCGACGAGGTAAGTTGGCAGCCTCGAGATAAAGCCGACCGTGTCCGAAAGCATGACCCTTCTCTTCGACCCAGGAATGGTTATGGCTCTGGTCGTGGTGGTGAGCGTA
>Ga0335081_10001446_pt1 | contig 37901 bp, 29 predicted proteins | sample Lox_Sample_35_FD_206713 | JGI IMG/M metagenome (GOLD analysis project Ga0335081, IMG submission 206713) | Soil microbial communities from Loxahatchee National Wildlife Refuge, Florida, United States - Lox_Sample_3.5 | ecosystem: Environmental > Terrestrial > Soil > Wetlands | place: USA...
CGTGAACGTCGCTGTCGCCAGTAAAGTCCCTGAACTGCTCCACAAACTGCCTGTGTGCGTGCCCGTATTCAAACTGCCCTTGTAAAAACGAATGCCCGTGATGTAGCCACTCACGTCAGAAGTGAATCTTACGCCGAGCTCAATCGCATTGTTGTCATTGGCAGAGGAAGTTCCCGGAGTGAACGATGAGTTCCAGATACTGCAAGGGCAGGTACGCGCTACAATATTTACGGAGACTCCCGGAGAGGGAATTTCCATGTTCCCATTGTCGTCCGTAGCACGACTAAGAATTGAAACCGACCCGAGAGTGGTTGGAGGTGTCCAAAGATAGCTCCAATTTTCACGGCCGGAGGCTGGGTGCCAAGTCGAGCCTCCGTCAACTGAAACCTCTACACCTCCCACCACACCGCCACCGCCATCAGCGGCTGTGCCGCTTACGGTTATGGCCGACCCTGCTCCCACCGAGAATCCTGCAGAGGGAGAGGTAATTGTCGAGGTTGGGGGAGTATGATCCGTGGAACTAGTTGCGGCGAGGAGCCCAGCTTGGAGCGTGGCGGGTTGAACGCCCATGTCTGCGAGAAGATTGACCGTCGCCTGCTGCATGTTGATGTCAATAGGCGTTCCACTGTCATCATGGTTTGGATCTAGTCCCCATGACCACTGAATCGTTCCCGCAGAAAAAACAAGAGCCCCACTGGAGTATCGATACATGGTCAGGTGGTGTGTAGCGATGCCAGGCCCGTAAGTTACACCATAATCTTGGAGGAGATATCCACTAACATCCAAAGTAGCAGTTGATAAATCGATAGTGCCAGGAGGCCGCGAGCCATTATCCAAGTCTTCGTCCCACTCATCTCCCAGGGTGCCAGCAGGAAGGGTGTAACTTGTACCTGGCGCCAGGCGGGCGACGGCAGTGTTTCGCCAAAAACGCATCCGACCATCCGCTTGGGGGACGATAATGGAATCATTCCGCTGGCCATTAACCATAAATATCGTGCCAGATAGAGCGTTCTCCGGGCGACCACCGTCGGCCGGGGGACTGAATCGAGGATCCCTCCAAGTACCCGTCCAAGTGGGAGGGTCCTTAGGATCAATCACTGCATTGGCGGCTGTCTCTTTATAACAGACTAGCGTGCGATAAGGAGTATTGGAACCATCTATGCTATTCTCGCGGCGAACCTTCCAGAAAATTTCATTTCCAGAGAAAAAGGCCAAATTCACACCTGCAGCACGTGCTGCTTCCACATTTGCGCGCTGTGCGGCCGACCAGTACTCGTCGTGACCTACGGAAAGAAAAACTTTGTGTTGGAGAAGTAGAGAACCGTGACGATCAGTATCAGTGTCTGTGGAGTAGCTCACATCGTATCCGTTGCGCTCGAGCCATCGGATCATTGGGTACTCGGCGTGAAATACCCAACTCCTTCCCGGGTATACGTTGCATCCTTGTGGTTCTCGGGTGTTAAATGGACGGTTGTAACTGACCTTGTACGCGCGCGGAGGGTTAGACCCTAAAGATCCACAGTATAGCGCATTTCCGCCCCAATCATTGTAGGCCTCCCATGTCGTGTCAGAGGCCTGATATAGGAGATCGGAGGTACTGCTATCGCTACGAACTACAAAGAAAATATGACTGGCACCACCCGTATCGCTCCGAGTTATTTTTGCGAAGTAGATTCCAGACGTAGCATCTGAAGGCACAGCCCATGAAGCAGACACCGCCCAGTTGCCACAATCTACCAGCCCCGTGCTGGAATCTGTCAAGCAGTTAGGTTGATTCTGAGGTAGCGCCGCGGAAGGCTGAATGACGGTTATCTGTCGTGCCCCTAAGCCAGCGTAATACCCCATGCGATAAATCGTGATGGTGTATGCGCTCGCATTGGTGTTGATCTTGAAATAGATCGTGCCCCCCTGATTGACGCTAATATCTGTAGCAAAGCCCTGGATGCTTGTATCTCCAGTAATCGGGGAGATATCCCACTGACTCTGTGGGTTGCCGACCTTTGAATTTTCACAGACAACGGGGTTGGGACTCGCTGGTGGGCAACTAAAGGGATCTTGCGCCCTTGAACAAAGCGGTGAGAGCATGAATGCAGCGAAGACCAGCATGATGCGCAGGGCAGATATTCTGCGCGGATCTAAAGGCGGCCTGTCAAATAAACACTGGATGTTCATTTTCTCTTCGCTCCAAAATTAGTCACATTCTCCGAAGTGGCCCCACCACTTTCATTCAATGAATAGCGCGGCCCTCTCTATGAAAAATGCGCGATGGGAGGTTCCGAAACGAACAAAATCGAGCAAAACAAAAGTCCACGAAATGGCTAACAGTCCCAATCGTCAGCCAGTGCGAGGGTGAAGCCGCTAGAAGGTTACGGGGGACATAATCTGTGGCTCGTTGCCAAATCTTGGCCGATCGAGGGGCCGACCTCCTCAAGTCTGCATCCCCAAAATCATGGGTGAATGCCGCCGCTTTGCGCTCCAGTGAAAGACGCGTAACGGAAACGCTTCGACGCACGGCGTGGGATGATAAGTTGATTCCCTGTCGCGCAATGAATTTGCCAGGTTTCCCAAAAGCCGAAAAGATGTCCTTCGGCAAGGCCCCAAGTGCATTGTCCCCTCTACAGCAAGAATCTGGCTCAGCAATCAGCCGTCCAATGCTTCCCTGACCTGGGGAATGGGAAAGTCTGCGAAGGCGCTGGAATTTCGGACTCCAGTATAAATCTGATGGCGCCAAATACCTTGCCTGGGCCGCGCGATTCATTTTTTCAATTCGAAACCTTGAGTGTATGTGTGCCTCAGTGACCTAAACGACCAGGAACAACGATCAGTTCGCAATCCCCCGTGAGACATATTTGTATACACAAGTCTAAAAATAGGGTGAGCAATTCGCAGACCATATATTCCTTCCTCGGCGCGGCCAAGGAATAAAACGATTCCTCTACCATATTGATAATAAAGGCTTTATCTGTATGTGAGCTGAGATGGATTGAGACGGTCGCGCACAGGTGGAACCAAGACTGCTCTTTTAGGCAACAAATTTCTCACTCCCTTGAAGCCCCGGCGACCGAGACCTCGACACTAGAGGTGCAAATTCCCCCAAACTGCCTCACCGAAAATACATCAGTGTGGTTCAGACCATCAGAAGGGACGCCATTTCCTGCCACGACCCGGCTCAAACAGTGCGGGCATCTAAAGTGTTGCCAGGTAGGTCGTTTTTTACAAGATGAAACCTCCATACCTTCTCGCTCAGAGGCCGCCGTCGCTCTGATTTCCTCCAGTTCGGAACGGCGCGTCAATCGTTCGCAAGAACACCCCCCCAGCTTGCGGTCCAACTTGCAAGGCTTCAAATCACCACTTTTCGGCTTTCATGTGAGAACATGCTACTTTGTCTCGACCAGCAGGGCAGGACCCAGCGCTTTTCCATGCACGCTTTTGAGTGGAAGAATCGCAATGACGTGGAATAATAGTGTTGTCCGGCCGCTCTAGCCTGCCCTAGGTGAAGGTTTATGTTCTGGTTTAGGCGTCCAGGGCTCATAAGAGAGCTCGTCTACCTTCTCAATATGTACGCCATTGTCTTCACGCTCCTGAGTGCTCTCTCTCCGGGTCTGGCTCCTGCGCAGGAAACCCCTCCACCGGATTATTTGAAGCCGCGACAAACCAAACAATTAGCCGAGATTCGGGATGCGATTCAAAAGGCGACCAACATTGTCGCGGCGAGCGACGAACCCTGGACGATTCCGCTATGGGTCGAAATAGGGGAAGCTCGCGCGCGCGCGGGAGACATCCAAGGTGCGTTCGACGTTCTAAAGAGATTCAGCGACAACAATCAATATCTTAAAGACATGATGGACGCAATGGCCCCATACCTGAATAACCGCGGCGTAGCGCAACAAGCTCTCCAGTTACTAGCGGCAAGCCCGAATGCAGACGCCAAATTCATTGGTTTTCAGGCGATCATTTCTGCCCAAGCGCACATGGCAGGTGTCGGCGGTGCTTCAGAATACTTGGCGCAAATGTCCCGCACATCAGTTAGGTACACCTTATCAGGACAGCAGGGGATGAGTGCGGACTCGGCCGCTGCGAGCCAAAAACAAACTGAATCGGCCATGCGGACGGTCGCCATCGCGCTGGCGAAGTCTGGGGACCTCGGCCGCGCAACTGATCTTGCTTTAGTTATCAAAGATGATTCGCTGCGGGCGGAGAGCCTTCTTACGATTGGGACTGCATTAGCCCAGGCGGGAGACCGTCAGTCCGCAGAGAATACGTTCAAGGAAGCAGATGAGGCAATTCGTGGAATCCAAGATAAGTCGGCTCAGTCTCGCGCCATTGTTCAGATGGCGAGGGCTGAAGCCCAGGGCAAGGATACCGAAGCTGCCTTTGCTACAGCGGAAAGACTCCATAGATCGGATAGCTGGTTGAATTCTTTCTATGAAGATGCCCTGAGTGAGATCGCGCTTGAACAGGCTCGTTCAGGGGATGCGAGCGCTGCTATGCATACTGCACGGCTCATCGCAACCGTCGGAAAAAAACTGACTACCCTGGAAGATATTGCGACGTTGCAATTAAGGGCCGGCGACCGGCGTGGAGCTTTGATCGCATGTCAAGAAGGGCTCCAACTAATTCCCGCTAAAAGCGAGATTGTTGAATTGGTCTCGCAAATTCCCGCAATCGCAGTCATTCAGGCCAACGCAGGTGATCCGGACACAGCCGCCAGGAGTCTTGAGAGCGCATTGGAAATGGCAAGAGCTCTGCAGAGCGCGAGGGATCAATCATCTGTGGTTGCCGATGTGGCAGTAGCACAGGTCAAAATCGGAGAGGCTGAGGCTGCCATGCGAATGAGTAACCGCGTTCCGCCTGGTAATTGGGAGGCTAAAAACCGAGTCGTCAAAGCGATCGCGGAGTCGGAGGCACTTTCCAATCGTCCGTTCGATGCTTTACGAACCATGTGGGAAGTGGACTGCCCTCAGGGGAATGGACACAGAGCTTGCGTGGAGAATCACGATTTTGCTCTGGCACAGGTCACCCGACTACTCGCGAAGAATGGAAACGAGAAGCTGGCCTTTGCATGGGCCGATAAGCGCAATTCTCCAGCCGCAAGAGCGAAGAGCTACATCGAAATAGCCGAAGGCCTCCTCGACCAAATCAACCCCCCACTATCGCTTCAGGAAGAGAATACGTTCGACGTCGACAGGTAGTTACTCGAATCCTCGATGGGGGCAGTGGATGCCGCGAGCCAAACGAGACTAATCCCTTTGGCAGATTCCGTTCGTTCTCACCATGGCGAAACAACGATTCTGGGATGAGAGAATTTGCGTCTGCTTTCCCGGCAAGCCGGCGGGATTTTTTGACTAGGAAAACTGTTGGTCACATAAATGACGTGAGGTTAAATGGATGGGCACTTTATTTGGGTTCCCAAATGAACACGTTCAATTACGCGGACGAATCGTGTAACCCAGTGATGTTTTTACCACGGAGTTTTCAGGGACATTTCCGACCAGGATGGCTCCCGAGCCGATTATGCTGTTTGAACCAATGGTGATTTTGGGCTCAATGAAAATACCTGTTCCAAACTTCACGCAGTGGCCCACACTCACGAGAGAGCTCATCATCACACCAGGACCGAAGGTACAGAAATCCCCTAAAGTGCAGTGGTGTTCAATGTCCACGTAAGGACTCAGGAAGGTGCCGTTCCCCAGAATCGCGCAGGAACCAATATGACAGAAGGCAAGAATGACGTTGCCGACTCCGAGCACGGCATTCCGTTGGATTCTAGCAGAAGGATCGATGATGTTTGCCATCGGGATTCTCAGCTGCGCAAGTTTCTCGAACATGCGTTGCCGAAAGCCAATGCTCGTGCTCACGGAAACCACGCCAGCATCGAAAAGATTGCGAGCGAAGAGTTCCTCGATATCCTTTTGGCCGCCTAGAATTGGAACGCCCATGAGGCTCTTGCCGCGTAACTCCGGGTTATCATCAACGATTGCAGTGGCGCGTTGATTCTCAATACGAGCCAAAGAATCCAGCAGTTGTACTGCTCCGAGACCACCGCCAATGATCAAGAGTCGCTGCTGGCGATTCGTAGTGTATACGTCATCGACTAGGTCAGACATTTGAGGCACGGTTGGAGATGTCTTCTTCGTACCGCCGGCGCTAAGGTATACGCAAACGTCCGATTCGGTTATGGTCCCCGCACCTGGAACCCGTGCACGCAGTGAAGTTAGATCGAGGCCCGCTTTTCGAGCCGCGAGTTCCGCTTTTTTGGTGATCTTGCGAGAAGCGTCCGCAATTGCAGCTACCGGTTCTGGCGTAACAGGCTTTCTCGGTCTTTCATCGGGCGTTTCGCAGATTGCTCCTATCAATGCCCCAACACTTACCGTGACGCCTTCAGTCACGAAGGAATGTAGATATCCGGTGTGAGGGGACTCCAGGTCAAAAGTGGCCTTGGTGGTCTCCAACACCGCGATCGGCTCACCTTTGTGCACGATCGCTCGCTCCGGTTTGATCCAGCGGACGAATGTGACAACTTCGTCATTCACGTTCAATAAGGGCGCTTCAATGTAATGGGTCACTCGACCATCTCCAACAAAGCCTGCTCAATATTTTCGGCGGACGGCAATACCGCGAGTTCCAGAGTCTTGGACGCGGGGATAATGGTCTGCAAAGCGGCGATTCTGCGAATCGGTTTTGAGAGCTTATTGAATAGCAATTCTTGGAACCGGGCCGACAATTCCGCGCCCCAGCCCCATTGTCCAGTTCCTTCTTCTGCAATTACCACACGACCAGCGGCAGCCGCGATGTCCCCCATGAAATCGGTGGGAAGCGGCTTAATCAATGAAGGAACGCAAGCCACGATCTTTAATTCTTCTTGAGCCAGCCGCGACAGAATCGAAGGAAGGAAGCGAGTCATTCCTCCATAAGTAAACAGTGACACATCAGGCTTGCCTGAACTGTAATTGCGAACAACTGAGATCGGATATCCGGAAATGTCCAGATGATTCTCGACATGAACTCCAGGTCCGTCGGCAGTCATCAGTTCGACCGGGTAGAGGAGCTTATGCTCAACAAATACCACAGGTCTATCATCCAAAACCGCCTGAGTCAGTAGGCGCCCAGGTTCGCAAAAAATACAAGGTGCGACGACGCGGATATCGGGAATGCCAAAGAAAAGCTTCTCTATGGACTGACTGTGAGTGGGACCATAACCACGCCCGCCACCCATCGGAGTCCGAATGGTGATGGGGACCTTAACTTGATCGTTGTACATGATTCGGAACTTTGACGCGTGATTCAAAATCTGATCCATGCAGAGCGAGGTGAAGTCCCCAAACATGATTTCCAGAATTGGACGCAGGCCCCTCAATGACATGCCTGTTGCCAGCCCTGTAAGTGCCGCCTCGCTGATCGGTGTCGTCAGGACGCGTTGCGGAAAGTCACGCTGCAGACCACGAGTAACTTTAAAGGCGCCGCCGTATGGATCCATGATGTCTTCACCAAAGATGATGACATCGGTGGTTGTCTCAAGAAGTTCTCGCAGACTCTGGTTTAGATTCTCGAGGTAGGTCATCCTTGGTCCACATACTTGAGAAAACGGGCGGTTTCCATTGGCTTATCGCTTATCGCAGCGTCGATGCAGTGTTGCACTTCCTCGCTGACTTCCTGCTCAAGTTGTTCAAGCCGATTTCCGTCTTCCGCGACAAGCTCTTCGCGATGATGCTTCAGGGGATCTGCTTCCCAGTGGGCGGCTAACTCCTGCGGATCGCGATTGTCGTCGCCCTTGCTGTGCGGTGCCAACCGGTACGTCTCCAGTGCCAATAATTGTGGTCGCTGATCTTCCCTGATTTCCTTGATCATCCTCGCAGCAGTTTCCCAAACGATCGCGACTTCGTTCGCCACTAATCTCGTGATGGGAATGCTGAACGATTCAGCGCGCCTCGAAATGTCACCCGAATGTTCAAAGGCTTTTGGAGTGCTCTGAGCGTAACCGTTGTCTTCCATTATCAACAGCATAGGCAAACGCCAAAGTGAAGCAATGTTAAGGGTCTCGTAGATGATGCCCTCTCCCATGGCGCCATCACCGAAAAAGACCGCGACGACACCGCCGGTCTCCTTGTACTTTTCGGCGAAGGCACACCCGGCAGCGCACGGAAGGATTCCCCCCAAAATGCCGTTCGTATAAATGTTGTGGTTGTGAAGGTGTTGGCTCCCTCCTATCCCGCCGCAGGCGCCGCCGGCTTTGCCTAAAATCTCGGATATCAGCCCCTGGAGATCGCCCGTAAATGAAAGGTAATGACCGTGTCCCCGATGATTTGACCACACGACATCCCTAGAAGGATCCAAGGCCTGCGTGACCCCGACACCACAAACCTCCTGACCGATACAGGTGTGCACAGTTCCGAACAGTAGGCCGCGCGAAAAAAGCTGCAGCAGCGACTCCTCAACGCGACGGATTTGCACCATTTTTCGATAAAGCCGCCACTTCAATTCCTCGCGCGAAGCGACCCCCGCCCCAGTTTCCACAATCTCATTCCGCAATGATGTCGCGCCTTTCCGAGCAATTGCTCCACCAACGATTTTCTGCATGAAGTGTGAGCGTTAGCAGATAATCCAAAGTGACCTAGGGCATCACACCCAAGCGCCAGAGTCGAAGAGATAGATACTAAAAGATATTCGCTTGCTTTTTGAAATGCAATACAGCAACCACTACTCTGCATCCTAGGAATAAACGCGGGTCTTGACGAGTGTTCAGACGTCTTGGCAGCATCAATTCAGATGCACATGGCGCCCCATAGCTTGATACAATCCGAACCTTAAACAACAAAACACATCATGCTCGTTCGGACTTCTAATTTGAACTAGACTAATTCTCACTACTTTTTGACCGATCCGCTGTTGACGGAAAAGGCTTTACAGTCAGTGCGGATGCAATGGTCGACTCTGCGGTATGTAACACGAAACTGACGAGGGCTTGAAAGGATGCAGTGAGACATTACCTAAAACTAGTTGCGTTGTTCCTCATCTGGGCTGTGTCGCCTTGGATGACATGCCGTTTAGACTCTGCAGACCTGTCCAAGCCCCATACGCACACTTATTACATAGCGGCAGATGAAATAATGTGGGATTATGCGCCACATGGGCGCAATCTAGCAGGTCTACCGGGCCCAGAGAACGAGGCAGAGTCGAATTCGACAATCTACCGAAAAGCGGTTTACCGAGAATATACCGACGCAACCTTTAAAAAGTTGGCGCCCCGACCGCCTCAATGGGAACATCTCGGGATTCTCGGCCCTCTTATCCGAGCCGAGGTGGGAGACACGGTCAGGGTTATCTTCAAGAATAACACGAACATTTTTTGCAGTATGCATCCTCACGGTCTGGAATATGCCAAGGACTCCGAAGGGGCAATGTATAGCGACGGGAACCCCTCAGAGTCGAAGAAAGGAGATGCTGTTCCTCCCGGCCAGACCTATACGTACACGTGGACAGTCCCCGAACGCGCAGGCCCAGGGCCCGGAGATCCAAGTTCTATTCTTTGGATCTATCACTCGCACTTTGTCGAACCACGAGACATGAATACCGGTCTAGTGGGTCCGATTCTGGTGACCGCGCGCGGGATGGCCCAGCCCGATGGAACGCCCAAAGATGTTGATCGAGAGTTTATTACGGGATTTATGGTGTTTGATGAAACCGAAAGCTGGTATTTCGAGGCAAACGCTCAAAACCGAAGAAAGTATACGACAGGTCTCAGGTTTACCGATCCAGCTTTTCGTCAAAGATACCTCCTATACAGCATAAACGGTTATATCGACGCCAATCTGCCAATCATGACCATGAAGAAGGGAGAGCGCGTTCGATGGTATTTGTTTGCAAACAGCAACGAGGATGACGTGCACACGCCACATTGGCATGGGCAAACTGTCATCTTCGAGCACATGCGCACGGATATGGTCCACCTAGAACCCATGACAATGGTTGTTGCAGACATGGCGCCTGATAACATCGGAACTTGGCTGTTTCATTGCCATGTCAATGACCATCTGGAAGGTGGGATGGTCGCCCTCTTCAAAGTCACCCCATAGAATTTAACCCGGTCTAGGGAGATCGAATAGCATTGACATTGACCGCAGATTTTAACCTGTCGAAGGGAAATTACGACCTTTCGGCCGGAGTCTTGATTCCTTAAGTGTCGTGCTTAACTGTACTGTGCCGGATCTTCTTGAATGGGGAAGGTTATGGAAGTAGCCTATTTAAATGTTCGAAGTGACCAGTTCTGGTGCGGAGCTTGCGCTCCTCAAACTCGGTGAGAGAAATCATTGAGATTGGACCCGTGGTACCGGGAGTAAGACCCGCCAGGGTTTTCACACTAAGAACGTCTCGGTTTCTTTCGATTTCGCTAGTGGGAGAGTTCATCTGGAGGCTGTCTGGTGAATCGAGCGCTTTATAAACCATCAAGCAAGATCACAGGCCTGGGCAAGACCCGCCGCGGCAGAAGCCCGAGTGGTTTGGCTTGGACGATTGTTTCCTCATGCCTGCTACTTTTGGGAGTAGGAGTGTCCATCGCCAGAGCGAGACAGTTTGAACATCAGATGGGCGCGAACATGGTCCAAGTGATTAGTTCGTCTCAGATCCCTTTGCCGATTGTCGTGGCCAATGCAAATGGTCTTTTCTCCAAATACGGAATTATGGTCCACACTGAGAAAGCCCAAAATGCCGACGAATTGCGCGCTTCCATTTTAGATGGAAGTGCAAATATCGCTGAGACACCCATAGAAGTTCCCATTTCCATATTGGATTCGTCGCTGGCAGACGTTGTAATCATCATGGGTGGCGAAGGCCTGACTGGGGAACTGATGGTGCAGAGTAACATCAAATCTGTTTCGGATCTCCGCGGAAAAACTATTCTCATCGACAAACCGGATAGCATGGATACTTTGGCGCTCAAGAAGATCTTGTCGTTGAAGAAGCTGGATCCCGGGACTGATTGTGACCTGAAAGTGATTGGTCCTGGGCCAGAACGATTGCAGGCAATGATCTTCAACAAGGAATACGCTGCCACAATCCAGGAACCTCCAGTATCAATCCTCGCAAAGCATGCGGGGATGGTAAGCCTTGGTCCGGTTTCCAAGTTGATGAAAATGAGCAGGTCTCAGGGGATGGTAGCCTTTACGCAACGCCAGTGGGCGCGGCAGCACGCGAGCTGGGTCAAAGGGTATATTGCAGCCTACGTAGAGGCTCAGCGTTGGCTGATGAATCCTGCGAACAAAGAAAGCGCCATCGAATTAATGGCCAAGCAGTCAAGACTGCCAGCGGACGTCAGCGCTGAGACCTACATTGCCAAATTGAAGAATCCGAACGGCTGGGCGAAAGATGCCGAATTCAATTTGAAAGGGTTCAAGAACGATCTCAAACTCTGGAGGGAATTCAAACCTACAATTGACAAACGGCCACGACGAGTCGGAGACTTTTATGATTCGTCTTTCTACCGCCAAGCGCTCCTTATGTTCAACGGACCCGAGTGAGACCTGGAGGGTAGGTTGCGACTGCTGACGACTGCCCGTGTTCCCTGAACAGCCACATAGGCTCCGCTGCTCTTGTGATTCAGTTCGTTGACGATCTCTGTCGCTGTTTCTCAAAATCTCTTAACTTTTGACCCCACCTACTACTAGAAGCCATCTGGCTCTGTTGACATCCTCGCTACAACGATGAGAATTCGCAATGACATGTTCTTGGGAATTGTTGTTTGCTATGGAGGCAGGAGGTGCGATGGCCGAAGTCGGACTCCTGCCTTTTGCTCGCATCGCTCTGCAAGTCTCCAAAGCGGTACTTCCGCGCTACCGCAGTCGTTTCAGCAAGCACCAATTCACCCAGCCACAGTTGCTAGCCATACTCTGCTTGATGCGCTACGAGGACTGGACCTTTCGCGAAGCCGAGGTGCGGCTCGGCGAACATCGCGAATTGCGTCAGACCCTTGGGCTCACCAGTGTGCCCGATTTCACTACGCTGTATCGTTTCTTGCAGCGCTTGAACGAGCAAACCATCGATCAAGCCGTGGGCGAGACCGTGCGCCGGTTGCGCGGCGCTCTCCGAAAAGGCCGACGACGAGCCCGCGTAGGCGGGGACGCCACGGGTTTGGCGCAAGGAGCGGTCAGCACCTTCTTTGTGCGACGTCTGCATCATCACGGGCAAAAACCGCTGCCGTGGCGGCATTGGTTGAAGTGGGTGGTGGTGGCGGACTTGGATCAGCAGTTCCTGTTGTCGCAGACTGCACGACGCGGCCCGTGGAACGACTGCGCGAATTTGCCTGCGGTGGTCAAAACTGCTTCCCAGCAAACCCGTATCGGGCTGGTGCTGGCCGATGCCGAATTCGACAGCGAGAGAAATCACACCTACATTCGTCAGCAACGCGGAGCGCAAAGTGTTATTCCCGCGAAGCGTGGAAAGAAAACTTGGCGCGTGCATGGAGTGCGTGCCGAGATGCGGCGAGCCTTTCCGCAACAGCTCTACCGGCGTCGCGCGCTGATCGAGAGCGTCTTCTCTTCGGTCAAACGCAAGCTCTCGGCTCGCGCCCCAGGCCGCAGCAGCCTATGCAGGTGCGGCAAGCCCTGCTGCTTGGCCTGAGTTTCAATCTGTATCGCCTGAGGCATCGCTACCTTCTCTGGAGGATGTCAACAGAGCCAGATAACTTCTAGTCAACTGCAGGTTCGGGGAGCGCAAGCTTGGACGACATATTAAATCAAAAAGAATTGGAAACTGCCAGAATGGCCTCGGTAATGAATGACTGCTCCTGTTCCGTCATTTGATGAAAGAGAGGAAGAATAATGCAGTTCTCCGTGGCCGCGTTGGTTTCGGGAAGCGCGCGGTCCCACCTCGGGTCGGCGTAAGGTTTCTCTCGATGGGCGGCCATGATTCCACGGCGTGTAGAGATGCCTCGATCGAGAAGCTTCTGCATGAGTGAGTTTCGGGAGATGGGTGCATCTTGCGTTAGCCGGGCCATGTAAGCCTGGAAATTGTGTCGATGACCATTGGGCTCACTTGGAGGAAGCAACCAGCCGATCCTATTCAGCGCCTCCGTGTAACCCGAAGCAAGCCTGCGTCGGTGCTCGACAAACCCCTTGACACGGCTGAGCTGCACGATGCCAATGGCCGCTTGGATGTCGGTCATGCGATAGTTGTAGCCGACTGCTTCGTAAGACTCGAGTACAACACTTTTTGCACTATGCCGGGCCACGTCAGAAACAGTCATGGCGTGCTGCCGCAGAGGGCGCAGAGATGCATCGAGTCCATCATCGTTAGTCGTGATCATTCCCCCTTCGCCGGTCGTTAGGATCTTTCGCGGATGAAAGCTAAAACACGCCATGCGAGAATGCGGAGCGCCGATCAGCTCTCCGCGGTATTCGGAGCCGATCGCGCATGCTGCATCTTCCATTGCGACTAGGCCGCGACGCCGAGCGATATCATTGATTTCCTGCATCGCTGCGGGTAAGCCCACCTGATGAACTGCAAGAATTGCTTTAGTGCGAGGAGTAACCGCGCTCTCGAGACGGTTGGGCTCCATGTTATATGTGCTAGGATCAATGTCCACAAAAATGGGAGTGGCACCGACGTACCGGATGGAATTGGCAGTTGCAATGAAAGACAGGCTAGGGCACAAAACTTCATCCCCAGGGCCGATACCGGCGGCAATAAGGGCGAGGTGTAATGCCGTTGTACATGAAGAGACGGCCACTGCATGTTTTGCACCAACGAAAGTTGCAAATTGTTTCTCAAATTCAGCCACACGGGGGCCCTGGCTTAGCCAGCCGCTGCGAAGCGTGTCAAGGACGGCGTCTTCTTCTTCCTGACCGATAAAAGGTTTGGCTATGGGGATGGTCTGTTTTGCGGATGTAATGAGCGTCATGCAACGTTACTCCCTTAAGGTTAGCCGGTATTCCAGTGGTTCCTGTTTTTTCTACTTCAGAACTGGTTCGGTACTACACCGCCTCCCGTCGATCTCTTACCTTCACAGCTCCGGTTTGGCTGCGGCCTGCATTCCACCACGCAACCAGCTGACGCAGCCCATCTTCGATCTGAATATGTGCTTCGAATCCAATTTTGCTCCTTGCATTGCTGGTGTCTGCGAGGCGTCTTGGAACTGGATTGACAACGCGACTAGGACCGTATTCGGGCTCGAGGTCCGAACCCATTACACCGAGGAGTGCGAAAGCAAGATCTTTAAGACTAGTCTCACGACCGCTAGCCACATTCAGGACTTCGTCCTTGACATCCGATATCCCAGAGAGAATATTGGCACGAGCGACATCTTCGACGTAAATAAAGTCCATTGTTTGACTGCCGTCGCCTAGAATCAGGGGGGGCTTGCCCGAAGCAATTCGGTCCATCCAGCGGATTAATACTTCAGTGTAGGCACCATATATATCCATGCGGGGTCCATACACATTGAAATAACGCAACGCAACGTAATCGAGCCCGTACATCTCATGAAAACTACGCAAGACGCCCTCGTTGAAGGCTTTGGCGGCGCCATAAAATGTGCGATTGTTGTACGGATGGTGCTTCTCGGAAGTGGGGAACTCTTCAGCCAGGCCATATATGGAGGCGGAGGAAGCCGCGACCACTTTCCTGACCTTCGCTCTGACGGCCGCCTCCAAAACGTTGAAAGTTCCATCTGCTAGAACTTCAAGTGCCAATCGCGGTACTTCCGCGCACTGATTGATACGTATTGCAGCCTGGTGAAATACTAGATCAACGCCCTGCATTATCTCGTGAACAAGATTTGCGTCTCTTATATCCCCTTCAACTATGCGAATATTACCATTCGATATTGCCCAATCAAGGTTTTCCCGCCTACCACGGACAAAGTTATCGAGAATTACTATTTCAGAGATATTCTCCAATACGAGTAGGTCAGCGATGTGCGATCCGATCAACCCAGCCCCACCCGTGATTAGCACTCGATCGACTTGCGTCATGTTCTCGGAAGCAACCATAATGTTCATGTTAGTTGAGGCCTATTCCTTTCCCCGAAGCCAGTTGCAAGCGTCGTTCGGTCGGCCGAAAATCAGCTCCTCGAACTCTCGCATGCGCACCCTAATATCGAATCGGGTGCAAGCCGTTCGTCTAGCTGCCGCAGCCATATGCAGTCGTATCTCTTTACAAGAAAGGAGTTGCTCTATTGCATCGGAAAGCTTATCTATGGAGCCTGGACTAACGATGATTCCGTCTTGACCGTTGGTGACGGCTTCAGAATTGCCACCCACGTCGGTGACTATGCAAGGCAGTCCACAAGCCATCGCTTCCAAGACCGATAGCGGCAAGCCTTCGCGATATGACGAGAGTACAAAAACATCTGCCATTTGAAGGTATTGGCAGACGTTCTTTTGGAATCCTTCGAGGAATACGCTCCCCGTGAGACCATACGTCTCAATCATCTCGGCCAATTGCGACTTGAGAGGTCCGTCGCCTACGATAATTGCCTTAAATGCGTGGCCTTTATTTTTTAGCTTGTGAAGCGACGACAATAAGACATCGAGCCCTTTCATGGGACTCAACCTCGCAACGCAAACGAGCACTGTCTCATGGTGGTCGATTCCAAGGCGATCCCGGATGGCAGAAGAGTTCCTATTGGAAGGAATCAGTGTGCGCACGTCTACCCCATTGTGGACGACGAACATCTTGGTTCCCGGAAATCCGTACTCCTTCACTAGTGAACGCCTAACCGCATCGCTGACGCAAATGATTTTGTGACAGAGCGAAGCCAGAAGCCTCACATTAACTAGAAATCGCGTTCGCCAACCTCCAATTCGTAGCGCCAGACTTCGAAAAGACTTACCCGTAATCTTTGCAGGCCTGGAGGGAGCAATCAGGTGATGAACTGAGATGATGCTACGAACTCCAACCAGGCGCGCCGCCAGGTATCCTCTGGAATCAAAGCTTGAGAGCACTCCGTGTATGAAAATAACGCTGTGAGGGCGAACCTCCAACAAGAGTTTTGCCCACCTAAACACGGACCGCAGTGGCTTCTTGGGTCTTAAGACCTTCACAGGCAGTCCGGCGGGCAATCGCCCAGTGAAAGGATCACCGTCGACGCACAGGATTGCAGGACGTATGACTGTACTGTTGAAAGAGCCTAAGAAATCAAGGAGGTGCTTCTCGGCCCCTCCGAAGATTGTTGTATTCGAAGCTATTAGCACAGTCTTGCGCTCTTCAACTTCTTCTGCGCGGATTTGCAGTTCGTTGTCGACAGGTCTTGTACTTGAAATGGTTTGGTCAGCACCTGTCACAATCACTCTTGAATCTCCTTCTGCCACAATCTCCCGATAAGCCAGCCAAGCGAATGGTCTAATCTGCAGGTCCTACCTGCGAAGTGGAATGCGGCCTTTCGGAAAAATGGGCTTCACGCTTTGTGCGAAGATACCCAAAGCAGGAACGAAAAACTCTTCTCAGCTTGCCATTTGCGCGCGATAAGGTCACCGACCATTTGAAGAGCACAAGGGCGATCCCGACTGGAAGCATGCGCGAGACTATCCCAAGTAGAATGTATAGGCAAACTGGAGCACCTCCATCCCTGCGAGCGCGAGAGAATATCTTACACGCTCGGGATAAGGCCTCGTCGATCTTTGGTCTTAACCCAGCCTCTAGTGCGAGGTGGAAGGGGTATTCAAGGATATCCCCCCGGGACCTGCCAAGGGCATCCGGCCAATTGGATGTAAAACCTGCCCAGAAATTTGTAGCACACCTCGGTGGGGGTTTGGGTTGGAAAGTTGAAACAGTATGGGAGAGCGGGAGCTCGTCCACAAGTTTCTTCAGATGTTTCGCCCAACCGTGACCTGTGTGGTGCTCTATGATTGATTGCGCGACCAAGGAACCAATCACTTCTCGCCTGCTAGAGTCGTCAACTAGAACGCGGGCCATTTCAACGTAATCCTCTACGGATCTGGGTCGTGGCAAGAGCTCATCCAAAGCCAAGCCGTCGCTGCCAAATGGAGGTGGACAGACGTTTGGCGCTAACACGGGTGGAATTCCGACGCTTCCGGCTTCAAGTAGGGAAGTAGTTGAACCGAACGGAAATCCCTCAAGATAAACATCGGTAGCGGCGTGGTACTGCCTCAGGTTGAATTGACGGCCCATGATTTGCACGCGACCTGCAGAGGCTTCCCGGAGGGACTTCCAATCGCGGTCCTCACTTGGGCCAACTACCAAGAGATGAGCTTGAGAGCATGATGCCAAGATCGATTTGGCGGCCTCGAAGAAAGAAATGCGACCCAACGGCCGATACTTAAACTGAGCTCCAACGGTCAGGAGTACGACAGAGTCTGCAGGTAGAGCGAGTCGACCTTTGGCAGCAACCTTCTCTTGAGCAGAAAACGCTTTGTTTGCACGGTCCAAATTTGCGCTGGGCAAAGGAATCGGGAGGACTCCGCATCGGCGAGCTCCACGATAATTCAAAGTCCATTCTCTCTCCAGGCTTGAACCTCTACAGTTAAGGACGATATCAGCGATCGATACCCCGAGCCAGAAAATGTGTGCCGAATGATTAACCAAAAGCACAGGCGGCCCGCCGTCAAAACCAAATGCTACAGGAGCAATGACATTGGAATTGTGGACATGCAACACCACATAATTGGCAGTCTCAAAGGCGATCTTACGCAACCAAGCAGCTCGAGATAATAGAGAAGCGTCAGGATCCGCCAGGTAGATTATCCCATCTACACTGTGTACAGCATTCAAAAAAGCCGTCGGAATTGATGTCCTTTGATTCAGCAAGGCGACACTGTGAATATTCTTACCAGGATCGTTGGCGATCCAACGGAAGGCCATAGCCGAATGCCCGCCATAAGGCAGCGCGTTGTCCAGGACATGCAGCCAGCGCGTCTGATTGAGACTGGAATCCGGTGCTGACCAACGCTGAGAAGGCAAGCTTTGTGCTACACGACGTAGGTTATTTTCCAGTTCGTCCGAGGATAGCGGATCACAGCCAAAGGTGAACGTTCGCGCGGCCAGTTCGTGCCATTTCAACGCGTTCTCCAGAGAATTCGTTTGAAGACATTTTTGCCCATTGCGCAGACACCATTCCGCAATGGCGTGCTCATAGGCGATCCAATCCCCCACTCGAAGTTCTTCCTGGTAGTCAGTAGGTTCCGGACATTTGCCAAACCCCAACCTCATGCTGCGAGCGCCCAATGATTTTCTATCAAGAATGTGCCCTGAGTAGGTACGACGCCCGTGCCATAGTAGTCCGATCTAAGAACAGTTAGATGGACAGCCTCATCCACCCAATCTACTTCGTGGCCCGCCATATCAAGACCCAAGCCGATTTGGTACTCACCCGGTAGGAGAGGCAAGTTAGGAATGAAACAGGTGAATATTTGCTCGCCATGGCGCTGTTCATGTACGCGGTTCGGCTCATAGGCGGAATGCGCGGTGCAAATGCGCTGACCACTCAAGGTATCGAACCCGATGGAGGCGTCAAAGCTCGTACAAGGCTCTTCCAGATTGACCGTAATCACTATCTTCAAAGGTCCTCCCACCCGCAACTCTCCGATGAAAGGTTCATTATTTTCGGTGTAAAGCGCCACACGCTTCAAGTGGGGGCGATACTTTGCTGCACGGCCAGGCGTATTACTTAGATCAACAATGTGGGATGAGGTGGACGCCCCTGCCATGGAAATCTTCTGGAGATAGAATCGAATTGCTTCCTTTGCAGTACCGCAAAAGACAGCAGCTCCTTGGTGAAGCACAAGCCCTTTGTTACAGAGCGATTCAACAGCCGCCAGATTATGAGAAACAAAAATCACTGTTCGATTTTGGGTGCGCGCTTCTGCCATTTTCCCAAGGCACCTTTTTTGAAAGGCCACGTCTCCGACTGCGAGGACTTCATCAACTACTAGAATTTCTGGATCTAGATGCGCGGCGATTGAAAAAGCCAGACGTACATACATGCCACTTGAATAGCGTTTAACTGGTGTGTCAAGGAACTTGCCTATTCCAGCGAAATTCGTAATTTCTTCAAATTTGGTCTCGATTTCCTGCTTACGCATTCCAAGAATCGAACCGTTGAGATAGATGTTTTCCCTCCCTGTCAACTCCGGGTGGAAGCCTGTTCCGACCTCGAGGAGACTAGCCAAGCGCCCTCGAACTATGACCTGTCCTTCAGTTGGGTCAGTAATTCGGGACAGAATCTTAAGCAGAGTGCTCTTGCCTGCCCCATTGGCGCCTATAACGGCAACAGTGTCAGCCGCATCGATATCGAGATTTATATCTTTTAATGCCCAGAACGAAGATTGTGCTGACCCGTCAGCCGTACCGTTTGAGTGTGGACGAAGAGATTTGAACGGCCGCAAGAACGTCTGCGTGACGGTTTCCCGGAGATTGCCGTAAAGGCCGACAGCTTCTCCCAAAAGATATTGCTTAGATACATTCCGGATCTCAATAATCGGCTTCATCTTGCTCCGTTCTCAAATCAAATCAGCGAATGTCCGTTCCAAACGGCGAAAGAAAAACACTCCAACAACGAAAATGGCTGCGCACAATCCGAAAGAGAGTCCCACAAATCCCCAGGATACGGGGCTGCCAAGCAACGAGTGACGAAAACCTTCCACAACCCCTGACATGGGATTGATTAACAGAAGCACTTCGAATTTCTCCGGGGCGTGGCTCATCGGATAGAGGACAGGCGTGAGGAAGAAGGCCATCTGGGTGACAAATGGCACGACATATTTTACATCTCTATATTGGACATTAACAGCTGACAGGATCAGGCCAAAGCCGCACGCCGCAAGCAGAGTGGCTAGAAGCAACACTGGGAGCCAAAGGAGTGCCAAAGAAGCATGCCATTTGTAGTAAGCGAGCATAATTCCCATGAATGCCAGACCCACCAAAAGATCCAAACCAAAAGCCAACACTGAACTAAGTGGCACAAAGACGCGTGGGAAGTAGATCTTTCGAATCATTTGCTCGCTGCCCACTAAGCTATTGCTTGACAAGCCTACCGCATTCGCAAAGAAGGTCCATGGGACTAAACCCGCGTACACGAATAACGGATAAGGGGAGCCGTCACCCTTCATTCCTGCAACACGGCCAAAGAGCGTCACAAAGATCAACATGGCGATCAGCGGTTGAAGAAGAGCCCATAGCCCTCCTAGAACGGTCTGCTTGTATCGGATTTTTATATCTCGCCAAACCAGAAAGCCCAAAAGCTCTCGGAAGAGCCAGACTTCTTTGAGGTCGAGCGGCTGCCACCCTTTGCGCGGTTTAATTACCCATTCAGAAGAAGAAACCACGATTCACCGCCTAGAAGCTTTCTTTTAATCTTTTCGAGACCGTAGAAATCTTGCAGGAACTCCTGCGACGATGGCGTATTCAGGCACGTCCTGCGTTACCAGTGCTCCAGCTCCCACGATCGCATTCGCACCGATGTTGACACCTGGCAACAATACGGAGTTCATTCCGATATCAGCAGCGTAGCCGACTCGGACGGGCTTGATGGAGAGGGTTGTCTGGATGATAGGTATATCCGTGGGTTGGCCCGTGTGCGTCGAGCCGAGGACTTTGGCACCTGGTCCCCAACCCACGTAGTCTCCCAGTTCCAATGCTCGTGCGTCGAAGTACGCCTGTGGACCAATCCATACGTGATTGCCAATCTTGCATGTACCATCGTGGCGACCTTGAATCATCGCTTGTGCACCCAAGAAGACTGCATCTCCAATCTCTATGGTCTCCGGATGCTTTAAGACTACTCCCGGGCCAATCTGCAATCCGTTCCCCACCTTCCCAAACATTGCGCGGCAAAGTATGCGCCGCATCAAGTAGTCAAACCAACCTTCGCCCTCGCGATGTCGTCCATAGATCGAGTGTAATTCCTCAACACTATGTTTCTCCTTAAGCGAGGCGGCAAATTCAAACTCCCAATCAGGATCGGCCTTTAATTCTCTGCGGCCAAATGACGCAAGGACCTCCCGTGCAACTAGGCCGGGTAGTCTGGAGTCACAATTGCCAGACATTCTAAACTCTCCAAAATGGTCTGCGCCACATAATCAACGTGTTCCATGGGCAACTCTGCGTACATCGGCAAGGAAATGTGGTTCGCAGCTACGTGTTCGCTTACAGGAAAATCGCCAGCTTTGTAACCAAGATACGCGTAAGCCTTCTGGAGGTGCAACGGCACCGGGTAGTGGAGCCCGTGTTCAATTCCCTTTTCCGAAAGCGCCTTTCTCATTGCTTCGCGGTCATCCACAAGTATTGCATAGAGATGGTAAACGTGCTCGGCGTAAGACATTTGGTTGGGCACTCTAACCCTGCTTCCCTTAAATATTTGGTTATAACGTATCGCGAGTTTGCGGCGGGCTTCGTTCCACATGTCGAGATGAAGGAGTTTTACACCTAGCACTCCACCCTGAAAGCCATCGAGGCGGAAATTGTAACCTGGGAAGTCATGCTCATATTTCCTAGTCGACCCGTGGTCGCGCAATCTTCGAATTTTCTCGGCAAGCTCCGCATCGTTAGTCGTGACTGCTCCGCCTTCGCCACATGCTCCGAGGTTCTTGCTGGGATAGAAGCTAAAGCAGGCGGCTGCGCCTAACGAGCCAGCGCGTCGACCTTTGTATCTCGCGCCATGTGCCTGGCATGAGTCCTCAATGACGGGGATTTGATTGCTGTCGGCAATGGCGTTGATGGAATCCATGTCCGCGGGCTGTCCATAAAGGTGCACAGGAATGACCGCTTTGGTCTTGCTGTTAATGGCCGCTTCGAGCTTTGTCGGATCCATTGTGTAAGACACTGGATCAATGTCAACGAAAACAGGCCGGGCACCTGCAGCGTTGATAGCCTCTGCGGTGGCAATAAACGTGTGTGGCACAGTAACCACTTCATCCCCACTACTGACCCCGAGGCCTTGCAAGGTCAATTGGAGAGCGGCAGTTCCATTCGCCACCGCGATACAATGCTGAACCTCGCAGTAGCGCGCAAACATGCCCTCGAATTTCTCCACCTCAGGTCCAAGAACAAAATTGCAGTTCGTCAAGACCCGATCGAAAACGTTCCTGAGTTCATCCTTCAAGCATTCATTCTGAGCTACTAAGTCCACAAAACGAACCTTCACAGTCCCTCCAAGATTTAGAGCGAAAGTACCCGATCTTCCAGTGTAACAACTCCTTTTGCGTCTCCGCCGAAACAATATAGTGTTGTCATATTCGGGCGGCCCTATGTTTCACATCAACATACGCCCATCATTACTTCAGTGTGAGATCCACGATTTAAGCTCTGGCGGCTGCGGGCTCCCCAACATTTCGCTGCACCGCTTTCATGTTCTGAAGGACCACTTCCCTCCCATCGTTCTGAAGCGATTCTTGAGCCGCTTCCAAAAGGCAAACGACGCGATACCCCGCGATACCGTCTGTGAGCGGCGGACGATTCTCGCGAATGGACGCGCAGAAATCTTGGGCCGCTCGCTGGAGCGCTTCCGAGGCATCAATCCTCGGAATCAGCACGTCACCTGTACGATAGCCGATTAAGGCTTGGTAACGATTCTCTGGCGATCCGTTAATGACAATACCCTTGTCGTAGACGCGCACTTTTTCCGTTGGCTCAACATCATCATAGACAACCATCTTCTTCGAACAGCCGATGAGAGTCTGACGAATCTTTACTGGAGCAAGCCAGTTGACATGAAAATGCGCAATTACATTCTTGGGAAAACGCAGCGTCATGTACGCCATGTTAACGATGTTGTTTCCGGCGTGGCTTGCTCCGAAGGCTGAAATTGCCAGCGGCTCCTGTCGCAATAGATGGTCCATTATGGATAAATCGTGAGGCGCAAGGTCCCAGATGACGTTAATATCTTTCTGAAAAAGTCCCAGGTTTATACGGACAGAATCGAAATACAGGACTTCCCCCAAATCACCTGAGTCAAGTAGTTCGCGAATTTTGCGGACAGCGCTCGTATAGATGAACGTGTGGTCTACCATCAGAATGCGGTTAACGTTCCTAGCAAGTTCGACGAGAACCAGTGCGCTCTCCGCGGAATCCGTGAGCGGTTTTTCGATCATTACATGCTTGCCGTGCTCAAGGGCAGCCTTGGCAATGGGGTAGTGCGTCGAGACCGGTGTGGCAATGACCACAGCGTCGACATCACGGTCTTTCAGGATATCTTCATAGTTTGTAGTACACTTCACGCTTGGATAGCGCTTGACGACTTTTCCTAAACGGTCTTCAGAAATGTCCGCGCATGCCACGACCTGAGCATCGTCTAAATCGCTGAAATTGCGGAATAGGTTAGGACCCCAATAGCCAACTCCGATTATTCCTATATGCATCGAATTCTCGCGCCTCGGCGGACTTCAAGGTTTAGGAAATTTCACACGAACTGACGGAGGATATGCTCGCACGGCAGATGCCAATTTGAGTCATCTTGCTTGTAAATTGTGCCACTCATAACTCTCTCATTATGGGTAAGTTACAGGACCGCCCAGTAGGTGTTCGGGTACGGATTTGCCCGAATACTCCACCTGATGGCCAAGTGTTCCCGAGATTTACCACGACGTGGAAGAGTTTTCGATATCTTTGGACTACCCTAGTCGAAGAACTGTTTGGTTCTGGAGAGTCTATCCTAACTTATTGATAATTAATAGTTTAAATCAAAGAAAGTTTAAGGTGCCGGAGTCATTATTTACCATTGTCATTCGCAAAGTCTCCATCTATATCATGTCGAGTCAAGATCAAGCTTATCTGGCATTTCCTCCCGCCTCCGCATAGAGAGACCCAAGTAGGGGGACAAGCGGTCATGGAGGACGTGAGCCGAATGACATCGCGGAGAAAATCCCTTGCAAGGTCCACCTGACTTCGTTCATGAACATTGTGATTTACACTCAGCCTAAGTCCTTAACCTAAGAAGTTAAATAGAATGAGTTAATTGGCCCAAATTCAACATGCAACAGTAACCTCTCGTTACCAGCATCAATGGTGCCAACTTGCCGTTGAGCATGGCGTCAGAAATAGAGGTGGAATCGAACCAAATTCCCGCTTCAAATCTTTAGAATGAGCCCCAATTTGATAGATCTTGGGGAAATTATGGAAATTGATTACCCAACCAGGTCAAGAGATTCGCCGTCACTGTTCGTAAGGCCACCAATTTGCATACAACCCTCTTAAAATCAATTGAATAGCAGGGCGGAAAGGGCAGTCGTCGTGCAGTTCAGAGGTGAGTGCGACTCGTGACGAAACGTGTGCAAGGGATCTTGGTGTTCTATTGGAGTACCGTGGGAGTCTTGGTATTCTTGATCTACCGGGGATTTCTTGAACAGCTTGTTCATGCGTGGCTCAATGATGAGGAGTACTCATTTGGGGTTCTAATCCCTCTGATTGTTGCTTATTTGCTCTGGTCACGGAGAAAGAAGATTCTTGCTTCAGAAGCATCGACACTGCGAGCTGGTTTGGTTGTTATTTTGCTCGGATGCTCGATGCAGGTTTTGGCCAGTTGGAACGGGACTCTGATTCTCTCGGGACTCTCTTTCATCGCGACAATTACAGGTATTTCCGCATTTTTGTGGGGCAAGAAGCGATCCGCGATAGTATCAGGACCGATTGCGCTCCTGATCTTGATGGTCCCGCTTCCTTCCTTCGTGGTTGGTGAATTCTCCTGGTACTTACAATCCGCGGCAAGCTCGGCATCAGGGACTCTGCTTGGTTTGCTAGGGGTTCCCGTTTACCAGGACGGGAATTTACTAAGGCTGCCAAACTACGTGCTTGAAGTCAAGCAAGCCTGCAGTGGTTCCCGGTCTATTCTCGCACTGCTGGCACTTGCGTGTGCACTCGGCATAGGCATGAATTCAAAGTATTGGGTTCGATGTATTCTCGTCTTAATAATACCGTTCCTGGCACTTAGTACGAACGTTATCCGCATTGTTGGAACGGGATTGATAGCATGGGAGTGGGGGAATCTCGCAGCAAATGAATCATTGCACACGATCTGGGGTGTCGCTGTTTTCTTGATCGCCCTTCTTGGCTTGCTGGGAATGCAAAATCTGCTGGAACGGACGTCATGAGAGATCGCTTAATTCTACTGATTGCTCTCTTCAGTCTTACCCTGTTTGGAGTGCACCAAGCAACCAACCAGCGCGAGTCTGAGATAAAACATCCCGAATGGGGCGCTGTACCCTATTCGTTCGACGATTGGCATGGAACAGATGCCGCGTTCGACCCAGTATACGGGAGTGATCCCGCCGACTCGACTCTGTTCCGTTTCTACACCAAGGGCGACCAGCCTCCTGTAATCGTCTACGTGGGCTTCTACAGCGACCTTTCAGCAATATTGGATGTTCATACCCCTGAGCTCTGTTACCCAGCACAAGGGTGGAGAATCTCGGCTGTCCAGCGGGTTCAATTAGGTTTCTTTCGCGACGCACGTATTCCCGCGAAAGAAATGATTGCAGAGAAATATGATGCTAAACGCTTAGTTATGTGGTGGTATCTCTCCGGCTCAAAGCCGATCGACACACGAATACGTTACGTGTACGCAATGCTTTTGTTGTCCTCGTTCACCGGAAGAACTGACGGATCCATGGTCAGATTGGAGACCCCACTCGATGCAACCGGGGAACCCGCTGCTCAGGCTAGGATTCAAGAATTTGAGGCCAGCTTTGTCACAAGCCTCGAAAAGGCATTGCCGTGAAAGAGGCCGAGGTTTGCCGTAAATGAGTACGAATGTCACGGCGTGCAGAGAAAGCGGCGGACCTTTGCCTTTGCGCCCCAAGCACATCATGAGCATAGACGTGGAAGATTATTTCATGGTTGAAGCGTTCGCTGGAAGCATCACAAGAGATAGTTGGCCAAGCTGGCCGTCAAGAGTAGTGCAAAGTACGTACCGCATACTAGATCTGCTTGGGCAATACAATGTTAAGGGCACCTTTTTCTTTGTGGGTTGGGTCGCAAGAAAATTTCCGCATCTCGTACGCGATGTCATCGCTCACGGCCACGAGTTAGGATGCCACAGCTTCTGGCACAGACCGGTGTATTCACTGACACGAGAACAATTTCGCGAAGATACGAAGTTGGCGCTGCGCGCGATTGAAGATTCTTCGGGAGTGAGGGTTCACGGTTATCGAGCTCCTAGCTGGTCCATCACCGGAGACTGCTTATGGGCCTTAGACATCCTGGCCGAAGAAGGGTTCTCGTACGACTCAAGTATTTATCCGATTCACCACGATCTCTACGGAGTTCCCGGGGCCCAGAGATTTCCATACACCGTGAATAGTCCTAGAGGGGCCTTCCTTAGGGAGTATCCGCCTGCAACGATACGTTTCTTGGGACAAAATTTCCCGGCGGCGGGGGGCGGCTATTTGCGAATTCTTCCTTTGGCTTACACGCACTGGGTATTCCGGCATTTTGAGCGACGCTATGGCGGTGGAGTTGTGACGTATCTCCACCCTTGGGAATTAGATCCGGAGCAACCGCGTGTGAACGAAAAGCTGAAATCACGGCTGCGCCATTACACAAATCTTGTAGGAATGAAGAATAAATTAGAATCTCTGTTGCAACTCTACTCATTTCAATGCTTCCGGGATTTTTTGGCAGCCGAGAACGAAAGGGAGTCGGCATCGAATAATTTTCAAACCACAAGCGCGACCACTATTGAGAGGTTACAGGTAGGATGACATCGGATAATTGCGGTAATGCCGATTTGCATTTCATGACTTATCACGAAATCGCAGAAGAGCGCAGTAGCGACATTTATACGGTTAACTACATTCAGTTGGAGGAGCATTTGGTCATGCTCCGTGATCTTAATCTTGGCTACGCTGGCCACCGCGTTACGTTTGATGATGGACACATTTCCAACTATGACCTTGCATTGCCCCTAATGGAGAAGCTTGGTGTGCAAGCGATATTCTTTATAACGACTGACTGGATAGGATTGGAACATAGAATGTCGGAGAAGCATGTAAGAGAGTTGCTCAGAGTGGGGCATCAGATTGGATCTCACAGCTGTACGCATGCGTTTCTTAGTGAGTGTTCTGACCAGCGGCTTCATGATGAGCTGCTAACCTCTCGAAAGCGGCTAGAGGACCTTCTTAGCTCCCCCGTGACAACGATTTCGATACCTTATGGGCGCTGGGATAGCCGAGTACTTCGGGCCTGCGCGACAACTGGTTACTCTAGAGTTTTCACGTCCGATCCTTGGCTCTTTGCTGGCTTGCGGGAGAACGTTGAAGTAATGGGCCGGTTGACAGTCCGGAACTCAATGGATGTGGGCCGGCTACGACATTTGTTAACTGCACAGGGTTTGGTTAAGGCTCGGCTGCAAATGCCATTCAGAATGAAACAAGGATTGAGAGCGTGCATAGGAGACCGTATGTACCATCGAATCTGGCACGCCTTTGCAAATCGCAATCAAGCACTCGCGACTGTCTCCCGTGGACGCGAGTGACAATTCGGAGTCCCGAATGCGAGTTCTCCAACTCGTCAGCAGCGGTGGCATTTACGGCGCAGAGAAAATGGTTGTGAGCCTCGCCAAAGGGCTCAGACGGCTGGGTTGCCAAAGCATCGTCGGGATCTTTGATAACCTGCACGTAAGAGCTTCGGACGTGGCAACTTATATGCAGAAGCAGGGACTACACACCGTCGTTATACCTTGCAAAGGGAAAATTGATAGGACCGCTGTGAAAGAGATTCGCCGATGCATTGAAGTCCACGACATCAGTCTGTTACACAGTCACGGATATAAAGCGGATGTCTACGGTTTACTTGCGGCGCGAGGCATGCGGTTGCCCCTTATTGCTACCTCACACTTTTGGACGCGCAGGACATTGGCTCTCCGAATCTACGCCCATGTAGATCAGTTCGTCCTCCGCCAATTTGATCACGTTGTGGCCGTTTCCAACGAGATTGCGCGAGAGGTTCTTTCTGGTGGGGTGTCGAGCGAAACAGTATCTGTGATCGACAATGGAATTGATCTGGCAGCACTTCGGGCGCCTTCTGCTAGCGTCCGCGCGGAGCTTCGGGCTGGTGGCAAGCGAATTGTCGGGGCCGTAGGGCGGTTGGTTGACCAAAAGGGTTTTGACTATCTTCTACAAGCGATTCCTTCGGTTTTGGTGCGATTTCCGGAAACCGTGTTCCTCGTGGTTGGCGAGGGCCCAAAACGTGCAAAGTTGGAGGCCCTTGCTTCCGAACTCAAAATTACAAATTCAGTGCGCTTCATAGGTGTGCGCGACGATATGCCGAGCGTTTATTCCTCTTTTGATTTGTTCGTGCTTTCCTCCGTGGACGAGGGAATGCCTCTCGCGTTGATTGAAGCAATGGCCGTAGGGAAACCTGTAGTGGCAACTCGCGTGGCGGCGGTGCCAAAACTTGTCGTTGAGGACCTTACTGGTCGGCTGGTCGAACCAAGAGATGCCGCAGCATTAAGTGCCGCTATATGTGACTTGTTGGGAGATTCTGACACCTGCGAAAGACTTAGCGAGGCCGCTCGGGCTAGAATAGAAAAGCAATTCTCCTCAGAATTAATGGCGGAGCACTATCTCCGGCTCTATCGAAACGCCTGGAAGCATAGCGCGCATAAAGCTGACGAGGCTCCATGCCGAAACTGAATAGCTCTTACACCGGCGATTCCCCCTGCGGTCGTGCCGCCGAATCCGCTCGAGAATCGCTATTATTCTCGATCGTGATCCCCGCGCTTAATGAGGAAACTGTGATCGGCAAGTGCCTGGACTCGATCGCTCATCTTGAATTTCCTCGCCGCAATTTCGAGGTCATTATTGTCGATAACGGATCTTCAGATCGAACCCGCGAAATCGCAGAAGCCCATCGCAACGATGTACAACTGACGCTCTTGCTTCGCCCCGAGGTCAACATTTCCGCTCTACGGAACGCCGGCGCTGTAGCTTCATCTGGGAAGTTCTTAATCTTCTTGGACGCAGACATGATCGTTCCCAAAGGTTGGCTCCAGCAGGTGGTAACGTTATTCGCGTCGTCGAACGCGGACATCCTAGGCGGCTCTTTCAAGGTTCCGAAAAACTCTTCCTGGGTCGCGCGCGTCTGGTTTGCGAGAAGGGCCAAAGCCGTCAATCTGTCACCGTCCTATGTTCCCTCGGGCAACCTCATGATTCGACGGTCACAGTTTGACTTGATCGGCGGATTCGATGAAAGCCTGCGGACAAGCGAAGACTGCGATTTTTGCTGCCGGGCGCGCACGATGGGATTACGCATGGCCATTTATGACGACATATCGGTTGTACACTTGGGATCTCCACAGACGCTCCAAGCATTTTTTAAGCGCGAGATTTGGCATGGATCCAGCGTCCTCCGCGTTTTTCTTCTTCATTCTAGGAGGTTTCAAAACGGAAAGCCAGTGCTGTTCGCAATGTACACTTTACTCTGCCTAGCGATGATAGCTGTAACAGCTATATTTTCAATATACCGTGGGCATTTGTCATTGATATTTCCTTCTGTCGCTATGCTGTTGTTTGCACCCTTGGTGCTCGCCATCCGTAACATCAGGAGCACAGGGTGGAGAGACCTTCCGCTAATGTTCATCCTGTTTTTGGTGTATGGAATATCGCGGGCAATCAGTTTGCTAGGATACCCGAATCAACACATTCGCCGGCGAAATCAGGTGGATTCCTTGCAGGCAGCATCGCAGTAGCAAATAGGCCATAGCGGACTTTTGGGGAACGAAGTATGGAAGTGCTCGATGGACAGTCCAGACGGCAGGCTTTTCAATCAGTGTCGGGTGGCGCGCGTGATCTAAATCGATCGGCTTGGCACGCTCTATTCGTCATGAATTCTAGTTGACGCCATCAGATTAAGTAGCTTCCGCCTAAAAGCTGAGAGGACAATAAGACGCATGTTTTTCAGAGTGAGAGATCAACTCCAAAGGATTCGATTTAACTTCTTATGTCGCAATATCCTGCGCACTCCGCCTTTGCAAATGAAGGATGCGAGCGTCACTTTTGTGAGCCTAGTTTCTCACAGAGATATGTTGATGTATCTGATTGCAATCAAATCCGCTTATCGCTTCTTCGACGCCGGTAGAATCGTGGTTTTGGACGATGGGTCCCTGACCTCAAAGGATCGCGCCACTTTGACTTGGCACCTTCCGTTGGTCCGTATCACTTCTGTCGAGGAGATACCTCCCGCCAGCACACCTAAAGGAGGTTGTTGGGAACGCCTTTTGTTGATCTCCGACCTTGTCGGTGATAGTTATGTAATTCAGGTCGACTCCGATTCCTTGACTCTCGGCTTGGTAACGGAAGTGTTGAGTTTCGTGTCTGAGAATTACAGTTTCACCATGTTAGGTGCCGGATCTTTCCCCGCAGTCGAATCGATGTCTGAAGCGTGCAATCGTGCGAAACACAACGGGCAAATTAGCATGGAACCGCAAGGTGTTGGCGAGAGATCGCTGAACCGTTTTCCGGATTGCGCTAATCTGAAGTATGTTCGGGGCAATGCTGCATTTGCGGGCTTTGCACAGAGATCCTTTTCGAGAAATGACGTGGAGTTTTTTTCGAGGAACATGGAACTCCTCTGTGGGCAGAAAAAATGGCACGAATGGGGCAGCGAACAGGTGGCCTCGAATCTGATTATTGCAAACACCGCCAATGCGCGCGTTTTGCAGCATCCGAAATACACTTCCTACTATGCTCTGCCTGACGTCGATTACAAACATTCTTGCTTCGTCCATTTCATGGGTACACACCGTTTCGAGAATGGCTGCTACGCTGCTCTAGCGCGTCGCGTGATTCGGCAACTAGAGTCGCGACAAGAGTATCGATCTGATTCTCAATCGCGCGGGCTTTCCTGGAAAGGGAGTGCACCAGTTGGACCTCCTCAGGCTGCCTCGCAAAAAATCTCCACTCCGGGGCGGAAACAAAGCTAACAGATAAAAGCTTCCATGCTGCCATTTCATATCCATCTCGGGCTCGAAGGAGTTGTCGCAACCGTCCTTTACGTCGGGATGTGGGTGACGTTTCTTCTGTCACTCGTATGGAAACCACAACTGGGAATATATGTTTTGGCGTTCATGCTTCCTCTGCAAACTGTTCGATACAGGCTTCACGGAATGTTTCTGGGGGCCCAATTCGTTGACCTATTGCTTTTGGGTGTTGTTCTGGGCCTTGCAATAAGGAACCAGGAGGTTCTTCCCAGAACTCCGCTAACGAAGTTTTTTTTGCTCATGATCGTTTTTTACTACTTTTCACTGTGGGAAGGATCGTTTTTCATTGATGTTCCACTTCCGTTATGGATTTCCGATCCTCGGTTTTCCGATTGGAAAAACTATGTGGAAATGTTTTCCCTCGCGCTAGTTGTGACCAGCACCTTAAGAGATGAAAAGCAGGTTCGCACGCTCCTGTTGATCATGGCTCTCTCTGTGCTTGTTCTGAATCGGAACTACATCTCGATACTCAGCAATCTGGATCTATCACACTTTTCCTATGAATCGCGCGAAGAGGGACTTCTCGGGTACGCCGGAGTCAATGGGTTAGGAGCATTCGAAGCGATGATATTTTCCGCGCTCGTGGCCGCCTACGTGTACGCACGACGGTTCTGGCTAAAGATCGCCGTTGGAATCCTGGCGGCTACATCTGTGTATTGCCTCCTTTATTCTTTCTCGCGCGGAGCCTATGTAGCAGCCCTCGTGGGTTTGATTACAGTCGGTCTTCTGAAGTCTCGGAAGCTTCTCGTGGTGGCTGTCGTAGTCTTTTTGGCCTGGCAAACACTCCTTCCCGAAGCGGTTCAGGAGCGAATCGAGATGACTACAAACGGGACTGGGCAAATTACAGACCACTCGGCAGAAGAGCGCTTGGTCTTGTGGGAAGACGCGTTTAACCTTTTTGAAAGAAATCCTGTCACGGGAACCGGTTTTGAGACCTATCAGTACATGTATAGGGTTCAGAGATTTCGCGATACCCACAATTACTTCGTGAAGGTTCTCGCTGAAACAGGCGTCGTGGGCCTGTCTCTCTTCTTGATTCTTCTTTGGAAGATGTTTCGCAACGGGCTCAACTTGTTCCGCAAGGCTCAAGACCCGTTCTGGTCGGGCGCAGGTCTCGCATTTGTTGCCCTTCTCCTCAGCTCGATGGCCGCAAATTGCTTCGGTGATCGCTGGACCTACCAACAAGTAGACGGATACCTGTGGATTCTTTTCGGTTGCGTCCTGACAGGAATTCGAATTACGAACGAGGTGCGTGTAAACGTGCAGGAGAATGTGGACGTGGTCACGTATTCGAACAGACTTGAGCCTGCTCTCAAAGGATAGAGGCGATCGACAGTGCCTAAATCGCGGCTTCGCCAGCTTGCCAACTTTATTCGCGTGTTCGGCAGAAGAGACGGTATTCGCCTATGGAGCAGCCTGTTTTTCCAGTATTCCATCCTCTCACGGCAGCTGTTGCGTGTTCGCCTACCAAAATCTGCCGCTCCGATGCTCCTCCGAAGTCAGGATTTACCAATTTTTTGGCAGATTATGATTATGCGGGAGTACGATCTGCGGTCGTTTGCGCAGATGAAGCGGGTCATGGCGACGTACAAGGAGATCCTGTCAGAGGGGAAGAAACCTATTATCGTTGACTGTGGAGGTCACGTTGGACTTTCGGCTATTTGGTTCGCAACCCAGTTCCCGGAAGCCACAGTATATGTCGTCGAACCAGATATCTCTAATTTTAGAGTATCGCAATGTAATATTAGATTATATGCTAATATAATTCCACTCCATGGAGGCGTTTGGTCCCATCCATGTCGCTTGATGATCTCTAACCCGAAAGCGGGGAGCGCCTCGTTCCGTCTTCAGGAGGCCCCAGACTGCTCGAAACTTTGCGAGCCCGACGCACTGTGTGGTTATACAATTGAAAAAATCAGCGAATTTGGAGACGCTAGACGGCTGTTTGTCGTGAAGATTGACATCGAGGGTGCAGAAGCTGAATTATTCGAAGGGCCTACGCAATGGCTTCATTTTGCGGCACTGGTGCTGATAGAGCTCCATGACTGGCTGTTGCCTTGGCAAGGTACGAGTAGAAATTTCTTTAGAAAACTTGCCGAGAATGACTTCGACGTTGTATTTAGAGGTGAGAACTTATTTCTCTTCAGACCTTGATCGTTTTTACAGTAGCATTATTCCCGTGACTTGACCTCTGGCTTGGTGCGGAATGGTGAGAGACTCGGCCCACTGATCGTCACCGTGTTCACCGATCGGCGCGTAGTAAATACCGACAATCATTCTGATACCAATTGGCCGGCGCGAGGCCTGGTGCGAGTAAGTTCACCTACGATATTAATTTACGGTCAAGGTAAGTTTTGTCGGGGGCGTCGGACGTTGCGAACTCAAATTGCTTGTATAGTCGTACGCACCTATGGAGGGAGGACTTGGGCGCAGCAAACCATCAAAGTCGTAACTCAGGCCACTTATGGCAATTCCCGCACCGTTTGCGGGACTTCCTGACGATGACAACTGGAAATTAGCTCCAGCGGGACTTGCGAGTTGAGGATCAACATTCATATTTCCTGTCATCGCACAAGGCGGAGCGCCAAGACCATACCATAGATTATTTGAACCCGAGAGTTGGTTGCAACTCGTTCCAAAAATATAGGCTTCTCCTGACAGTTGATAGAGAATGTTATTCGTCACTTTCGTGGGAACTTCGAGATCCCACGTGCCCGATGAGCCGGACAGTTTGCGGCCACCGCAGTTGTACATGGTGTTGTTGTAAACCTGCGCGGGAGTCGTTGAAGAACTGGAAGTTCCAATGCGAATACAGGTCCCCTCGAATCAATAGAGAGCAAGAGCTACGCCGTGGTGGTAAGCGTCGAAGTCATCGAGCATGTAGAAGACCCGGCCCTCTTTCTTGCCCAATTGAGTCGGATTGCTCGCCAAGGGATGTCCCTTTCCTCGCCGAATTGGACGGGTTCGCGTTGCAATTGGCCATACCATTTGCGCGAATACACGCCCAAAGAGTTCTTCGAGGTGCTCAGCCCGCACGGCAAAGTGACTTTGTTTAAGGGCACGTCTGATGGATGCGAAGTTTTTCGAATCAAATATCCAGCCATTCACTTTTTGCAGAATCGCTTGAGGGTATTCCCCGTTACGGCCTTACCGATGCGCTGCTTGAACGTCATTCTGCCATCAGAATCGCGAATTCACAGCTCAAATGCAGCATGGGTGGCATTCGGATGAGCATTTGCCACACAACTACCCGCAGCGTCTTTCAGGTCAAATGGGTGAACCAAGTCAGATTGACTTAACCCTAGCTGGGCTCGACGAGCTCGTCGCCCAAAGGGGATCCACACCCGTCGTGTTCTGACATTAGGAGCAATGTCGCAGCTTCGATCTTAATCACCGAGCCTCTGTTCAAAAGTTGTAGCTTTGAAGTTGCCTTACTTTGACCTGAGCGATGGCACCTCGACTTTCAACCTCTTTCCGCCACTAGCTCCGGGACTATTACCGCTGTTTTCGTATCTACGAGTCTTTGCTTGGACGGAATATAGAACCCCTAAGAGTACGAACGCCCTTTTCTCAGAGACATTAGTTGACTGTTACTATCAGATTGGTCGGAGCGGCGGGACGCTGGGCGCTCGTACTGCTCGTATATTCATAAGCTCCGACGGACGGCGGAGACGGGCGCACCAGGCCAAGATGATCCAGCGGGGGGGATGGACTGGTCGAACCCGCCCCATTCATCGGGCTGCTGGAAGATGCCAGCGTGAAAACAGCGCTGCCGGGATTCGTAAGCTGCGGGTCAGCGTTTAGGTTGCCAGTAATCGTGCAGGGAGGCGCTCCCGCGCCGTACCAGTCATTGCTTGCACTGTTCGAATCGAACATCTGGGCGCATGTACGGCCATTGTTGACGTTGTACGCTTCTCCGCTCAGTTGGTAAACGACATTGTTCACCAGCGTAGACGGCCCACTGCCTGATGCGAAGAGTATTGCGCCAGCTGAGCCAGAGAGTTTGCGTGCCCCGCAGTTGTACATCGTATTGTTATAGACTTGCACGGAGGTTGTGCCAGTACTGTTTATGTCAACGCACCCGTACGCTGCCTGCCCGTCGCTGGGGTCGGGACCTTCCCCTCCGTTGTTGATGACGTTGTTGTAGACTTCGACCAGGCCGTTGTTTGGATTAACGTAGTTTAGGTTTATTGCATCGCAGCGCGTGTTGTAGACGTAGTTGTCGTGGATGTGAATGTCATATTGCCCCGAACCGTTCGACGGGTTGATGAGGATACCGCGGCATCCGCCGCCGTCGTGAACGATGCCCCAAGCGTGGTAGATTTTCTCCGTGTTGTTCGACCAGTAGACGTTGTGGTACGTCTTGATGGCGCTGGATGTGCCCGAGTTGTGAACTTGATTGCCGTAGAAATAGAAACCGCTGATGATCGCCGGAGGAACGGCATTCGAGGTGACGCAAGCGGTCGAGCCGTTCCCGTTCGGGCAGCTCATGTCCGTGCCGACGACGCGAATGTTGTTGACGTTGTGCGCGATGCCGAATGCCGAGTTTTGGCCAAGAATAGTGAAGCCCGCAAAGGTCCAGTATTGCAGGTTCGAGACGCTGCACGCACTGGCGAGGTCGTTGCTGCAGAGGAAAATCCCATCGTTGGAGATGGAACCGATCTGTGAGGCAGCGCCAGGATAGGTGACAAGCGCATATGGCGTGCTCGTCCAATTGGTCCCGGAAGCGGTCGGCGTCACCGACCCGTATGGCCCCGCCCCCCCGCTGGTCTGGTTGACGCCGTTTTCAACGTAGACAATGTCGCCCTGGCTCATACCCCCGTTCACGGCATGGCCCATTGTTTTCCAGCAACCTCCCGAGAAGGTTCCCGAGTTGGAGTCGCTGCCTGAAGTTGAGATGCAACGAATCGTCCCAGTGGAGCGAACAGTGAATTGCGATGGATTCACCGTATAAGCGCCAGTTGAGTCCCTCTCTGTTGCATAACTCGAACTTTGACCGCTCACCGTGACAACGAAATTCCCTGTTCCCGGCGTGCAGCTTGAACCTATCTGCACGACGATCTTCTGATACCAGAAATAGCTCATTCCCCATCCGGTGTAGTTCCCTGAAGCAGGAACAACGCGCAGACAGTTCAGACCGTTCCAAGTGATCGTTGATGTTCCTTGTGACGATCCAAAGTTGTTTCCGTAGATGGTGACGTAGGCGCCACCATAGCCAGAAACGCTTTCGCCTCCCGAGTTGGGACCACTGGTCAGGTCTGTAAAGAAGATCGATGGTGGAACGTTCTGCGAAGAAGCGGTCGCGACGATTCCAAGCGAAGCAAGAAACAGAAGGGTCAGTCGCCGAAGCATTGAAGTTGTCATTAAGCCGCTCCTTACCCGAACACCAAAATAATGCCGAAGCTCTGGCCGCCCTCGAGTTCAAGCCGGTCTCTGTCGGTTCAACACTCTAAGTCAGCGATGCCATTCCTCGGACTCTCTGAGGTTGGATGGAGATCCGACCAGGGATCACACGTCAAACCAAGGACATCGTATCAAGGTGGGCGGATAGGAACTACTGACAGAGGGGACAAATTTGGGACAGGTTGCACCCTGTACTCCGACTCTGACCCCTCGGGAACACGCGCAAACTCGAGCGAAATCTCATCCCTCCAACTGGCGGCGGTATTTGGCTCAGATGGCGCTCAAACCGCGGCGGTGAAATTCATGAATCTCCGCCGAAGTAGGGAAAGTGAAGTAACTGCCGCTGGCGTCATCCAAAGCGACCGGCTTCGCTCTCCCGTCGCGGACCTGCCTTAGCACCCTTGCCATGCAGTGGGCGCCATGCCGCTTCGAACGTCGGATAAGATGATCCAGAGTCTCTCCCGGCTCAATCGCTAGCTGGTCCTGAAGCAATGCAGCCCCTTCGTCCACTTTGGCCGCCATAAAATGCACGGTGATGCCCACTGTACTCTCCCCATGGAACATCTGCCAAAATGTGGGCATCATCCCTTTGTACTTAGGTAGTGGCGCGTGGTGAATATTTATTGCACCCAGCGGAGGCAAGGAAAGCAAGGCTGACTTCAAAATGTATGGGCAAGCAACCGACACGAGCACGTCGGCAGCCCGCTGCCGAACGGTTTCGATGAAATCCGGTGCGTTAGGATTGCCGATCTTCCGATATGGGATGCCGTAGGCCCTGGCGATCTGTTCTAGGCTATAGAATCTGTCTGCATCTCTCCCTTTCGGAAGTTTACCCAGGATGCGTGCGTATCCAACTTGGCCTAACAACTTTGCTATCCCAGCAGCCCCGTAGAGCGCCTTTAATTCCTTAATCATCTGAGGCCTGGACCGTTTTCCCATTGTTGGTGAGCTGGAGATCTGCAGAATAGAGAATTCGGAGGCATAGTTCCGCAGAAACTCCTCAAAAAAGGGCAAAATGTATAGGGGGTCATCTTGTGTCAGAAATTCGATTAGCATAAAGCTCAGGTCCGCACCGTTTCCCAAACGATGTATTTCTTCCCTCGAATTAACTCAAACAAGCCAAAGAGCGCCGCCACATTTACAGTGCAAAAGTAAAGTGGTATACCCAGCGGCTTCCACAGACGCTGAACAGGAACCAGGAGCGAGAGCAGTGTGAGTGAATAGAAGAATGCCTGGACAAGAAAAACAGCCAGGTAGAAGGTGTTCTTTATGAGCAGGGCTGAGCTTACGAAAAGCAGCAGTAGGAAAAACGGCACAAACCATCGCAAAATCTTGTGGGACCACAATTGAAAAGCCATCCAAAGGAATTTCCAAGGTTTGAGCAACATCGGGACGCTCAAAAGGCCTCTCATCCCGCGCGTTATGACCCGCACGCGCATCGAGAATTCCTCAGAGGCAGACTGAGTTGTTTCTTCAAATGCCAAGGCCCGGTCCTCGAATACCACACGGTACCCTTTTCTGATTACGTGTAGAGGTTGAACTAGATCGCTGATTACATCGGGTGATAGGAACGTATATGCTT
>Ga0335081_10001448_pt1 | contig 37895 bp, 36 predicted proteins | sample Lox_Sample_35_FD_206713 | JGI IMG/M metagenome (GOLD analysis project Ga0335081, IMG submission 206713) | Soil microbial communities from Loxahatchee National Wildlife Refuge, Florida, United States - Lox_Sample_3.5 | ecosystem: Environmental > Terrestrial > Soil > Wetlands | place: USA...
CGGCGACTGTGCCGGTTGTCACCGCGTCGCCGGCTGGACGCCCAGCACCTTCGATAGCGCCGCCCATGCGCGGCTCCGACTCGCCCTCGACGGCCGTCACCTGACGATCGAGTGTCGCGCCTGTCACGGGTCGGATCGCAAGGGACTGCCTCCCTTGCCCAAGGTGACGCTGGGGAAGGCCGGATTCTTCTTCAAGGTCTCGGAAGCAGAGTGCACCGCCTGCCACGTCGACCCCCACCGGGGTCGGTTCGAGGCCGGGGGAGCGGTGCCGATCCCAGGGGGATGCCGCGCCTGTCATGACACTCGGGGTTTCCGGCCCTCGGCGGTGGATGTGGCTGCCCATAGCCACTTCGCCTTTCCGCTCGAGGGTGCCCACCGAGCCACTCCGTGCGGGGAGTGCCACCGGGAGATGAAGGGGACGCCAGGCCCGCGCCGCTCGTCGCTGGTCCGAGCCGCGGCGAATTCGACCAGCGAACTCCGCTTCGATACCAAGCGTGGATGCGCCGACTGCCACCAGTCGCCGCACGGCAGTCAGTTCGACCACCGCAAGGACCATGGCCGCTGCGAGGGCTGCCATGACGTGGTGGCCTTCTCGCCGGCATCGCGCTTCGACCACGACCGGGATGCCGCGTTCTCCCTCAAGGGAGCCCACGAACACGTGCCCTGCACTCAGTGTCACCAGGTGGATTCGAGGAGCGGCGCGACCAAGATGGTGATCTACCAGCCACTTTCGACTAAGTGCGAGAGCTGCCACGGGAGGAACTCGAAGTGATGGATCGGGTCGTAGCCCGCGCGGGCTCCGGAGCCAGGTACCGCTGGGTCGGCGCGGCCAGGATTGTCGCCGTCCTCGCGGCGGCGCGTGCGCGCCCCGCCTGGACCCAGCAGCCGGCCGACACCACGCGCCCGGTGCCCGTCGACACGACGCGGACTCTTAGCGCCTCGGTGACTTCTCTCGCCGGCACGACGGTTTACGTGAACGCGGGCCGCATGGATGGCCTGGTGGAGGGGCTCCGGATGTGGACCCGGCGCCATGACTCGACGGCGGCGATCCTCCGCGTCCAATATCTCGCCTCCCATCAGTCGGCCGCCGAGCTGATGAGCGGGGGCAAGGACCTCGCGGTCGGCGACACGGTCTGGTTTCACCCCGCGGCCAAGTCGGCTGCGTCTCCACAAGGCACCGCGGCGGCCTACCGCCCACCCCGCCGCCTCAGCGGTCCGGGCCTGCATGGTCGTATCGGGGTTCGTTATCTCCGGGCCGATGAGGGCTCCGCTGGCGTGGGGTTCAGCGAGCCGTCCATGGATCTGCGACTCGACGGGATGCAGCTGGGCGGCACGCCGCTCGGCCTGGCCGTGGATCTCCGCACTCGGCGCACCACGACTTCGTCCACCAGCTTCGGCACCCAGGTGGATGGACACACCCGGGTGTACCAGGCCGCGCTCATCTGGGGGCCGCCGGGGGCCGGCTTCCGCGTGACCGTAGGACGCCAGTACCTCACGGCGGTCACGTCCGTGAGCCTCTTTGACGGCGCGCTGGTCGAGATCGGGAACAAGCACATCACGTTCGGTGGCTTCGGAGGCGTCGAACCCGATCCGACGAATCTGGGCTTCTCGAGCACCACGCAGGACTATGGCGGCTACCTGCAGCTCCACAGCACCCCGGGCCGCCCGTCCTTCTGGACGGTGAGCACGGGGGCCGTCGGCTCCTACGCCAACGGAGTGGCGAACCGTGAGTTCGCCTTCGCGCAGGCCATGTTCGCCAACCAGTACATCTCCTTCTTCGGCCTCCAGGAGGTCGACTATTACCGGCCGTGGAAGGTGGCCCTGGGAGAGAGTTCCATCTCGCCGACCAGCACCTATCTGAGCGGCTCCTTCCGGCCAGCCCAATGGATCTCGCTGGACGGCTCGTTCGACAACCGCCGCAGCGTGCGCCTCTACCGCGACGCCGTCGATCCCCTCACGGCGTTCGACGACGCCTACCGGGAAGGCCTCGGCGCGGGGGTCACCCTGATCGGGTATCGGCTGCGGGCATCCGGAGACGTGCACCGGAGCACCGGTGGGTCGGCCGGTGAGTCGATGACCTATACCGGGACGCTGGGGGTGACCCGTCTGACCTCGACCAACCTGAGCGTGACCGGCCGGGTGTCGGCGTACACCAACAATTCCAGCGCCGCGGACATCCGCGGCTGGATCTACGCGGCGTCCGCCGGCCTGGATCCGACCAACATGCTGCACCTCGGCCTGGACGGTGGCTACCGCCGGGAGACCAGCCCCCTGACCACGCCAGCCACCACCGGTTACACCTGGTTCGGCGGCGACGCCGACTTGAGTCTGGCGCGCGCGTGGTCGTTGTCCCTCTCCGTCAACCGGCAGAGCGGGCCGAATTCGCGCACAACGCAGTTCTACGGTGGAGTGGCCTGGCGGTTCTGATGCGGCGTCATGAAGAGTCGCGACGGGAGAATGGAGTCGGGAGCGGTACGGTGCGGCGCGGTGCCCTGTCCAGCACGCAGTGCCAACGGAGCGGGAGGGTAGGATGAGACAGCTGATCCATGCGGGCCTTGTCCTGTTGCTCGCCAGTCCCCTCGCGGCCCAGGACCGGACCCGGTCCCCCCACGGGGATCTCAAACTCGAGTGCCGGCTTTGCCACAAAGCGGATGCCTGGACCCCAGTCGAGATCAGCAAGGAGTTCGACCACGGCAAGCTCGGGTTCCCGCTCACCTTTGCCCACCAGACGGCCACCTGCCGCTCGTGTCACGTCTCGCTGGATTTCAAGGGTGTCAAGTCCGACTGCGCCAGCTGCCATACGGACATTCACCGGGGTGAGCTGGGGGCCAACTGCGACCGATGCCACTCCACCAAGAGCTTCGTGGATCGGGACGCGATGCTTCGGGCGCACCAGTTCTACCGCTTCCAGTTGGTGGGGTCCCACTTGGCCGTCGACTGCTCGGAGTGCCACCGGCCCAGCTCGCAGGGACAGCTGCAGTACGTCTCGACCCCCACGACCTGCGTTTCCTGTCACCAGGCCGACTACGATCGCACCACGAACCCCAACCACGCCACGACCGGCTACTCGACCGACTGCGCCTCTTGCCACCAGGTGATCGCAGGGTTCGCCGGGGCGAATTTCAATCACACGCTTTTCTCCCTCACGGGCGTGCACGGAGGGCTGCAATGCGCCCAGTGCCACAAGTCGGGCGTGGCATTCTTCAACGCCCCGTCAACCTGCACCGGCTGTCACGGTCCGGGCGGGATCGTCGCCGATGTCTACACCCCGACGACCGACCCGCCGCACGCCGCGGCGGGTTTCCCGACGACCTGCACCACGTGTCATCAGCTGGTTCCGGCGTGGGCCAACGCCTCGTTCAACCATACGACCTATACCACCTGGCCGCTCACCGCCTCCGCTCACAACGCGGCCCCGTGCGATCAGTGTCACAAGACGCAGTGGAAGGGTCTGGCTTCGACCTGCGGCGCCTGCCACGGTCCGGGCGGCATCATCGCCGACGTCTTCACGCCAGAGAAGAACCCCGATCACGTGGCGGCGGGATTCACGACCAACGTCTGCACGCCCTGCCACTCCTACAACGCCGCGACCTCGAGCTTTGCCGGGGCCACTTACGATCACACGGCCAACACCACTTTCCCGCTCACCGGGGCTCACATCCCCGTGGCCTGCAACGCGTGCCACACCAGCACGATCTACAAGGGGCTGTCGACCCTCTGCTTCTCGTGTCACCAGAACGACTGGAACTCGACCACGGTGCCGAACCACGCGTCGATCACTCCCGCGTGGCCGACCACCTGCGAGACCTGCCACACCGTGGCGGCCAACTGGCCGGCCACGCTCCCCGGCCAGTACCACGCCTGGTTCCCATCTAACCACCAGGGAGCGGGCTCGACCTGCACGCAATGCCACAACACCACCGACTACAGCGCTTACACGTGCAGCAACCACCACCACCCGGCTTCCTGCCAGTACCTCACCACGAGCACCGCCACCCAGGCTCGCGGTACGTCGTCGTGCAGCAACTGAGCAGTACCGTCGCAGGACACCGAAAGCCAGAGCGGGGCGACCAGTCGGTCGCCCCGCTCTGTGTTCTCTCGTGTCCCCGCGTGGTCACCGGTCCCGTGCCCAGGCCAGCGCGGCATGGATGGCGCGGCGCCAGTCTCGCCAGCGACGGTCTCGCTCCGCCTGGCCGATGCCCGGATCGAACCGCGTGAAGCGGCGCCCGGCCAGAAACGCTTCCGCCGAGGGCCAGACACCGAGTGTGATACCAGCGAGCCCCGCCGCCCCGAGAGCCGTGGTCTCCACATTGTCGGGACGTTCGACGGGGATGCCGAGCAGGTCCGCCTGATCCTGCAGCAGCCAGTCGTTGGTCGCGGCCCCGCCATCAACCCTGAGGTCGGTCACCCGGAGATCGCCCGCGTCGGTCATGGTGCGCAGGAGGTCGCCACTCGAGAACGCCATTGCTTCGAGCGTCGCGCGGACCAGCTGGGCGCGCGAGGTGCCCCGGGTGAGCCCCACGATCGTCCCCCGCGCCTCCGACTCCCAGTACGGCGATCCGAGCCCGACAAAGGCCGGCACCAGGTAGACTCCGCCAGTATCCGGAACGCTTCGAGCAAGCGCCTCGGTTTCCGAAGCGCTGGCGATGAGGCCCAGCCCGTCGCGGAGCCATTGGACCGCGGCCCCCGCGATGAACACACTCCCCTCCAGGGCATAGGCGGGTTCGCCGGTTGGCCCGCAGGCGGCGCTCAGAAGCAGGCCGCCCTTCGGGACGGGCCGCTCCTCCCCGGTAAAGGCGAGCAGAAACGCGCCGGTGCCGTAGGTGTTCTTGGCAAGCCCCTGGCGAATGCAGCCCTGACCGAACAGCGCCGACTGCTGGTCCCCGGCCAATCCCGCGATCGGCAGCGCGGCACCGAAGTGGGATGGGTCGGTCTCGCCGACCACGCCCCCGGACCGGACGATGCGCGGGAGAACGGCGCGCGGCACCCCGAACAGACGAAGCAGCTCCTCGTCCCAATCACGGCGAGCCAGGTCGTACAGCATGGTCCGGGAGGCGTTGGTGTGGTCGGTGACGTGCACCCGCCCGCCCGTGAGCCTGGCGACCAGCCAGCTGTCGATGGTCCCGGCCGCGAGTTCGCCGTGTTCCGCGCGCGCCCTCAGCGCCGGATCCCGGAGCAGCCATTCGAGCTTCGTCGCCGAGAAATACGGGTCGAGGACCAACCCGGTGATCTGCCGGATCCGGTCCTCGTGCCCCTCGGCCTTGAGCGCCCGACACCGCTCCGCCGTGCGACGGTCCTGCCACACGATGGCCGGCGCCACTGGGGCGAGGCTGCGGCGATCCCACAGCACTACTGTTTCGCGCTGGTTGGTGATGCCGATGCCGGACGGCCGTTCGCCGGCCCGTTCCACTGCCTCACGGGCGGCCTCCAGCGTCACCCGGAAGATCTCGTTGGCATCGTGCTCGACCCACCCCGGCTGCGGGAAATGCTGCGCGAACTCGCGGTAGCCGCGGCCAAGCACGCGGCCCTCCTGATGGAGGACGAGCGCGGTGGAGCCGGTGGTTCCCTGGTCGAGGGCGAGGATCGACGCCATGCGAACCTCAGACTCCAGCCAGCCGGGACAGCTGTCCCTTCTGCAGAAGGCCCGCGTCCGTGATATAGCCGGCAATCAGGTCCGCCGGCGTCACGTCGAATGCCGGGTTCCACACCCGGGCGGCCTCGGCGGCGGTGACGACCCCGCCATGCTGACGGACCTCGTCGGGCCGCCGCTCTTCGATGGGAATCGACTGCCCGTCGACAGTCTGCCAGTCGAAGGTGGACCGAGGCGCGGCGACGTAGAACGGCACCCCATGGGCTCGCGCGGCCAGAGCCACGGCGTAGGTGCCGATCTTGTTAGCCACGTCGCCGTTCCTCGCGATCCGGTCCGCGCCCACGATGACGCAGGTAACATCGCCCCGCCGGAGCCGGCTCGCCGTCATGCCGTCGGTGATCACCGTCGTGGGCACACCGGCCCGCGAAAGCTCCCAGGCGGTGAGGCGGCTTCCCTGCAAGAGCGGCCGGGTCTCATCCGCAACCACCTGCACCGCCCGTCCGAGGCGATGGGCCCGATAGATCGGTGCCAGCGCCGTGCCAATCCCCCCCGTCGCCAGCACGCCGGCGTTGCAGTGCGTCAGCACGGTTGCCCCGTCCGGCACCAGAGGAAGGCCCGCCTCGCCGATCCGCTCGCACATGGCGCGGTCCTCGTCCCAGATGGCGTTGGCCTCGGCGAGCAGCGCCTGGTGCAGCGGGAACCCTCCCTCCACCGCCCGGCGGGCCTCCGCGCGCATCCGGGCCACCGCCCACGCGAGGTTCACCGCCGTCGGGCGGGTCGCCTCCAGCTGGTCAGCGGCCCGAAGCGCCGCCTCAAGCCCTGTCGCGCCAACTCCGCGCGCGGCCAGCGTCACCCCCATGGCCGCCGCGATACCGATGAGCGGCGCGCCACGGACCTTGAGTTCGCGGATCGCATCGGCGACCTGCGCGACGCTCACCAGGTCAACGTATCGCTCCTCGCGCGGCAGGAGGGTCTGATCGAGAATGCGGATGGAGTGGCCGTGGGCCCACGCGATCGGCTGGGGCAGCATGGATCGAAGATACCCACAAGCGTAACGGGGCGGAGGATCAGGACTCCAGGTCTTCCGCAAGTCGTTGAAGCGCTCCCTGCGCGCCCAGCGAACGGAAGCAGCGCTCGGCCCGCGCCCGGAGCGCGCGGGCCAGCTTGGGGCGAGACAGGCGGCTCGCGGCTCGAGAGGCCAGGGCGGCGCATTCCCCGGCGAGTTGGATGGTACCGAGGCGGATGGCGGCGAGATAACCCTCGCGGCACCGCTCGAGGGAGGCCTCGAACGCGAGGAGCCTCCAGGCCAGAAAGCCCCGCAGGCGGAGCAGCTCCGCCAGCGCGATGCGATCCTCGATCGCCCGGGCGTGATGGCGGGCCTCGACCATCAGGCGCCGGGCCGCTCCGTACTTCCCCTGGGCAATGGCCGTTTCCGCGGCCCCCATCAGCGCGGTGGCGAGCAGCGCGGAGTCCCCGGCCAGCCGCGCCATCCGGAGGGCCCGCGTCGCGTGGCCGGACGCCTCATCGAGAGCCCCCAGCTCACGACGAACGATGCCAAGATTGTGCTCGGTCCGGGCGAGACCGACCGGGTCCCGCCGCGCGCGATATGACTCGAGGGCGCCGTGATAGAGGTCGGCGGCCAGGCTCACCTTGCCCCGGAGATGCGCCACCGAGCCCAGGTTGGTCGTGGCCTTGGCCGCGAGCTCCGGCGCGCCGCAGGCGATGGCCAGGCGGATGGCCTGCTCAAACCGGCGCTCGGCCTCGTCCAGCCGGCCGGACTCGAACGCCAGGCCGCCCCGCAGGTTCGCAAGCTGGACGGCCTCGAGACCATTGGGCTCGATCGCGTCCTGGGCGATACCGGCCAGGCGCTCCGCTTCGCGCAGATTGCCGCATTGGACCGCGAGCTGAATCGCAGCGAAACCGGCTCCGGTCACGCCGCCACGACCACGCCTTGCCCAACCGAGCGCATGAAGGCGGCGTAGACCTCCGGCTGCCACCACTGGGGAGTGTCGCGCATGCAGGCGATCGCCTGCTGGTGCGTCATGGCCGGCCGATAGCTCCGCGTGGTCGTCAACGCATCGTAGACATCGACGATACAGATGATCTGTGCCGCCCGCGGGATCTGCTCGCCGGCGAGGCGGTCGGGATAGCCGCTGCCGTCATGCTTCTCATGGTGCCAGCGTATGATGGGCTTGAGGTCCCACGGGAACTCGATGCCCGCGAGCAGCTCCAGGCCCCAGGCCGGATGCTGCTTGATCACCTCGAATTCCTCGGCGGTGAGCCGTCCCGGCTTGTTGAGAATCTCATGGGGCACCTTCACCTTGCCGACATCGTGGAGATAGGCGCCAAGCCGAATGGTGGTGAGCTCCACCTGTGACAGCCCCAGCGCCTCCGCGACCGCCACGGCATAGGCGGCAACGCGCCCGCAGTGGCCGTAGGTGTAGCTGTCCGCCGATTCGATCGACTGCCCCCAGTCGCGGACCACCGCCAGAAAGGTCCCCTCGAGGTCGGCGACCTTTGCTTCCACATCGACCAGGTCCAGCCGAGCATCGAGCCGGCGGAAGAGCCGCCAGGCGGTATTGAGGAGGGTGAGCGCCTCCTGGTTCCGGCTCATGGCCTGATAGAGGCGCCCCAGCTCCCGAGAGGCCTCCGCTTCGCTCAGTACGGACTCGGTCCCGGAGGCCAGCTCGATCGCGGCATTGAGCCGTGCTTCGCTCAGGGCGAATCGGCCGGTTTCGCGGTAGACCACGCCCAGCACGCGATACGCGTCGGCCTTGTCGAGGCGGGAACCCAGTCCGTCGAAGACGGCGAGCGCGGCTTCAGCGCTCCCCCGCGCCTCTTCGAACGCCTGGCGGGCCAGGTGCACCTCGGAATGATTGAGAAGGCAGAGTCCCTGCAGGTGAACGTCACCGGTGGCTTCGGCGATGCGCTGGGCCTCGCGATAATACCGTTCCGCTTCGGCCCATGCTCCCTGGTCGGCGCTGATCATGCCGAGATTGTGATACGCGATGGCGCAGCCCTTGGGGTCGCCGGCCGCCTGGCAGGCCTGCAGCGAAGAGCGGTAGTGACCGAGCGCGGCCGCATGGTCGCCCTGGACGGTCGCGATGATCCCCAGGTTCTGCTCGATCCGGCTCCGGAGGTCCATCCGCCGCCCGCCCAAGGTGAGCGCCTGGGCAAGCAGCTCGCGGGCCCGCGACATCTCTCCGCGCTCGAACTCGATCGCGCCGAGGGTGTTCAATGCCTCGGCTGCGGTTTCCATCTCCGCCACCGCGACCGCAGTGGCATAGCTCCGCTGACAGAGCGTGCGCGCGTGGTCGGGCTCGTTCCGCTGGTGAGCGATGACGGCCAGGCGTCGCAGGGCCTCCGCCACCGCCAGGCGGTCACCGGCGCGCTCGCCCAGGTCCACGGCCGCCTCGTAGCCCTGACGGGCCGCGTCAATGCGCCCGGCCCGCTCGTCGATGCGCGCCTCCGCCAGGCGGTCCGCCGCTGAGGGCGCTGGGGAAAACGTGCCCCGCCCCGAGCCCCCTACCCTCTCGCGCCGCTGCGGAATCGGCATGGGCCCCTACCAGGCCACGGCATACCGACTGAAGTGCTGCAGGGGCGCCGTCACCTTCATCGTCAGCAGGTTGTCCTGCGAGAACAGGAGCTGCAGGATGACCAGCTGATTGGTGGTGTAGGCGACGTGCTTGAGGATGTTGAGCCGCCCCAGTGGGCAGCTGGAGTAGTCGAGCGTAAGGCTCGCGGGCCGCAGGAACTTGAGGCCCTCAGGCTCGAACCGGACCGACACCACGGTATCCGATGGGGCCTCGCCCTGAATGAGCACCGGCGCGGCCAGGGCGCCCGGGGGAATCACCAGGGTGTGCGGGCCGATGTGCAGCGTGCCACCCTCGCGGCCCACCCACTGCTGGGTCGAGGCGTAGGGCTGTGGCGAGCAGGACAGAAGCCCCTTGAGGAGCGGCGTCACCACCGGCAGGGTGAGATTGGCGCTGTGTGCCGGGGCCGTGACATTGGCGCGCGGCGCGGTCGGCCCGTCTCCCGTGGCACAGCTGGTCAGGGCGGTCGCCACCACCGTGGCGAAGAGCAGGCCGGCGGCAAGACGAAGGCGGATCATCCGGTGGTTCTCCAGGAGGCTGGGGGCCAGGACGCTTGTCGAGCGGTGTCTGGGGCAAGGCCGGTGCCAACGGGCCTCACAAGCCGTTGTGTTTTAAGGCGGTTACAGCTGTGGCTAACACCATAAAGCATTATTTAATCGTAATTTAGGACGAGGCATCAGAGCTGCTCATAGTCAAATAATGATGCAGCCGAACCGAGGAACGAGCCCGTTTCCGGTGACCGGCCTCACGTCCGGGACGACCAGGGGATCTGGAGGTCGCCGCGCGCTTCCTTCAGACCCGTGGTGGCCCGGCGACACCCCTCCCGGCTAGGTTCCGCCACCTCTTCCACCCGCTCGGTTCGACGCCATGGCCTACACCACCCTCGGCTACCAGGTCCAGGACGGCATTGCCACCGTCACGATCAATCGCCCCGAGAAGCTGAACGCGCTGAACGACGCGGTCATCGCGGACCTCGGCGCCGCCGCCGCCGCGCTCGAGGGGGATGCCGGCGTGCGCGGCGCCCTTCTCACCGGCGCGGGCCCCAAGGCATTCGTGGCCGGGGCCGACATCAGCGAGCTGGTGAAGCAGGATCCGATCGAAGCCAAGCGTCGCTCCCTGGCCGGACAGTCGGTCTTCCGCCGATTTGAAGCCTTGCGGAAGCCGGTGGTCGCGGCGGTAAACGGGTTCTGCCTGGGCGGGGGGTGTGAGCTTGCCATGGCCTGTCACCTCAGGATTGCGAGCGAGGACGCGCGCTTCGGGCAGCCGGAGGTGAAGCTGGGCATCGGCCCCGGCTATGGTGGGACGGTTCGCCTGCCGCGGCTGGTGGGACGGGGCCGAGCGCTGGAGCTGCTGCTCACGGGAGAGATGATCGACGCGCGCGAGGCCTGGCGGATCGGACTCGTCAATCGGGTGGTGCCCCGCGAGCAGCTCCTCGAGGAGGCCACGCTGCTCCTCCGCTCGATTCTGGCTCAGGGCCCCCTGGCGGTGCAGGCCATCCTCGAGGCAGTGGACGCGGGTGCCGACGTGCCGCTTGCCCAGGCCCTGCTCCTCGAGGCGAACTACTTCGGCCTCCTCGCCTCCACGGCCGACATGCGGGAAGGCATGCATGCATTCCTCGAGAAGCGCCCACCCCGATTTGAGGGGCGCTGAGCCGGCCCCGCGACTGCAATTGACCCCTCCGAGCGGCTAAATTTGGTGATGCGTCTGGGCCGCCTTCCGGCGCTCCCATCGTGGAGCAACGCACCCCGGATCGGTGCGGTCGTCCTCGCGGTGGGATGTACCACACGGGAGCGACTGACCTTCCCGACGACCGGCGTGCCGGGAACCGGCCCAGAGACCGTGATCGATCACCCAGCCTCGGACACCACCGTCACGGCAGGCCCCGACTTCTTCGTGACCGGCTACAGTCGCGACCCCGATGGACTCGACACGACCTATTTCGAGACCGAAGGGGGAGCCAGTGCGTTCCAGCCCTTCCTGGGCGGAGGCGACTCGATCCGGTTCGGGCTGCCGCTCACCACGCTCGGCCAGAGCGGCCAGGTGATCACCGTGCGGGTGTTCGCGACCGATCGGGCCGGCGTGCGGGGCGACACGGCAACTCGGGTCGTGACGGTTCAGTAGTGCGGCTGGTTCGTTTGGGCGTCCGGGGGTTCCGGAATCTGGCGGACGAATCGCTGGAGATTCCGCCGTGCGGCATCGTCCTGCTCGGCCCCAACGGCCATGGCAAGACCAGCCTCCTGGAAAGCGTCGCGTACCCGGTCTTGTTCCGGTCGTTCCGCACCGCCGTAGACAGCGAGCTGGTCCGTTTCGGGGAAGCCGGCTTCCGGGTGGAGCTCGAGTTCGAGCGCGAAGGGCACATGCGTTCCGTGGCCGGCGTGTTCCGAGCCACGACGCGGGAAAAGCACTACGAGGTCGATGGCGCTCGGGCGCTGCGGGTTCGGGACGCGGCCGGCCACTGGCTGGCGGTGGTCTTCGCACCGGAGGACGTGGGCCTCGCCTCGGGACCGGCGGCCGGGCGGCGGGCCTATCTCGACCGCACCCTCGCGCTCTCCGATCCGGGGTACCTCGGAGCGCTGGCCCGGTATCGCGGCGCGCTGGCCCAGCGGAACGCCGCGCTCCGCCAGGGGCAGCCCGGACTGGCCGCGGCGTTCGATGCCCCACTGGCCGAGGCCGGCGCTCAGGTGGTGGCCCGGCGGCTCCAGTGGCTGGCGGAGGTCCAGGATCGGTTTCGCGCGGTGCTCGAGGAGCTGGGCGAGGCGGGTGCGGTGGCGGAGTTGTCCTATCGGGGCGCGCGGGAGCTGGCCGACCCCGCCGAGTGGCCCGGGCGCCTCGCGGAAGTCTCCGCTCGGGATGTTTTGCGGCGGGCGACCAGCCTGGGGCCCCACCGGGACGACCTGGTCCTCTGGCTGGGACGGCGTCCGCTCCGCGAATTCGGGTCCACCGGCCAGTATCGCAGCGCGGCCATCGCGCTCAAGCTGCTGGAGCTGGAGACCCTCGAGGCGCGCACGGGCACGTCACCCGCGCTCCTGCTGGACGACGTCTTCGCGGAGCTCGACCGGGACCGCCAGCGGCGGCTCGCGAGCCGGCTCTTCGCCGGTCGGTCGGCCCAGGTGTTCATCACCTCACCGCGCCAGGACGAACTTCCCGAGGGCCTGGCGCTTCCGGTGTGGCAGGTGGTATCGGGCCGCGTGACCGGCCAGCTCGTGGCCGGCTGAGGGCAAAGGAGCTGAGCATGAGGGACAAGTCAGGCAGCCCCCCCGGCCCGACCCGCCTGGCGGAAGCGCTCCGGGCTTACTTCAAGCGCTCCGGCCTGTCGCGCCGGCTGGGGCAGGCGGCAGTGGTGGAGCACTGGGCGGAGCTGGTAGGGCCCCAGATCGCGCGGGTCACGACAGCAGAATCGGTGACAGGGGACGGGGTGCTCCGGGTGCGGGTCGCGACCGCGGCGTGGGCCTCCGAGCTCTCGCTCATGACGCCGCAGATTCTGGCTCGCGTCAACGCGGGGCGGCACGGCCGGATCACCGCGATCCGGTGGCTCGCGGGCGGAGGCGGGGCCCGCTGAGCTCGGCACGACAGGACCGGACTTCAACAGGACACGACATGGCCAAGGAAGCGAAAGGCAACGGCTCCGAACACGAATACGGCGCGGAATCGATCCAGGTCCTCAAGGGACTCGAAGCCGTCCGCAAGCGTCCGGGGATGTACATCGGGTCAACCAGCGAGAGCGGACTGCACCACCTGGTGTACGAGGTGGTGGACAATTCGATCGACGAGGCCCTGGCGGGCTACTGCGACGATATCAAGGTCACGATTCACAAGGACAATTCCATCTCGGTGGAGGACAACGGACGCGGCATTCCGGTGGACATCCATCCCACGGAGAAGATTCCGGCGGTGGAAGTCGCCCTGACGGTGCTGCACGCGGGGGGAAAGTTCGACAAGTCGAACTACAAGGTGTCCGGCGGGCTGCACGGCGTGGGCGTCTCGGTGGTGAACGCCCTCTCGGAACGCACCGAGGTCATCGTCAAGCGCGATGGTTACAAGTATCGGATGGCCTTCGTACGCGGGCAGACCGTCAAGAAGCTGGAGCGCCTCGACAAGACGAAGGAGACAGGGACCCTGGTCCGCTTCAAGCCGGACCCGGAGATCTTTACCGTGCTCGAGTTCAGCTACAGCACGCTGGCCGATCGGTTGCGGCAGCTCGCCTTCCTCAACAAGGGCGTCACCATCGTCCTCAAGGACGACCGGCCCGACCCGGCCAAGGTGGAGACGTTCTTCGCCAAGGGCGGGCTGACGCAGTTCGTGGAGTGGCTGAATCGCAACAAGAAGCCGCTCCACCCCAAGCCGATCGCCTTCATGGTGACGCGGGACGAGGTCGAGATCGACGTGGCCATCCAGTATGAGGAAGGCTACAACGAGAACATCTTCACCTTCGTGAACAACATCAACACCCACGAGGGCGGCACCCACCTGACCGGCTTCCGGGCCGCCCTCACCCGCGCGATCAACGAGTTCGCCAAGCAGCAGGGGGCGCTCAAGAAGGAGGACTTCTCCCTCACCGGGGAAGACATCCGTGAGGGACTCACCTGCGTGCTCCACTGCAAGGTGCGGGAGCCCCAGTTCGAGGGACAGACCAAGACCAAGCTCGGCAACTCGGAAGTCGAAGGGATCGTGAAGCAGGTCGTCTACGAGCAGCTCCGGACTTTCCTCGACGAGAAGCCCGCGGTGGGCCGGGCCATCATCGAAAAGGCGGTGAGCGCGGCCCGCGCCCGGGAAGCGGCCCGGAAGGCGCGCGACCTGGTCCGGAAGAAGTCAGGCCTTGAGGGGGCGGTGCTTCCCGGCAAGCTGGCCGACTGCTCGATTGACGATCCGGCCCACTGCGAGCTCTACCTGGTGGAGGGAGACTCGGCCGGCGGCAGCGCCAAGCAGGGCCGGGATCGGCAGTTCCAGGCCATTCTCCCCTTGCGGGGCAAGATCCTGAACGTAGAGAAGGCGCGGATCGACAAGATCCTCTCCAACGAGGAGATCCGGGCGATCATCACCGCCATCGGAGCGGGAGTCCGCGAGGACTTCAAGCTGGAGGACGTCCGGTACCACAAGATCGTCATCATGACCGACGCCGACGTCGACGGCGCCCACATTCGGACCCTGCTCCTCACCTTCTTCTTCCGGCAGATGCCCGAACTCATCGAGGCGGGTTACGTCTACATCGCCCAGCCGCCGCTGTTCCGCGTGGCGCGCGGCAGCGGCAAGAAGGAGGAAAAGCACTACGCCTATGACGAGAAGGAGCGCGACGAGTACATCCAACGGATGTCCAACGGCGAGGGAAAAGGCAGCGTGAGCATCCAGCGCTACAAGGGCCTGGGCGAGATGAACCCGGATCAGCTCTGGGAAACCACCATGGATCCCGAGCGGCGCACCATCCTGCGCGTGACCCTCGACGATGCGGTCGAGGCCTCGAAGCTGTTCGACGAGCTGATGGGCGACGAGGTCGAACCGCGGCGCCTCTTCATCGAGAAGAACGCGAAGTACGTTTCGCACCTCGACGTGTAACCCGCCCCCGCCGGGCCCCATGCTTCCCGGCCCGGCTGGTCACGCGACGCCGGTCAGGCGCTCGAGATGGGCGGCGTCGGCCATGCCTACCTGCCGCGCCGTCTCCCGCCCTCCACTGAAGACAATCATCGTCGGGATGCCTCGAATCCCGAACCGCCCGGCGACCTCCGGCGCGCGGTCGGTGTCGAGCTTGAGCACCAGGAGGTGCCCGGCGTGCTTCCCGGCCAGCTCGTCCAGCACCGGCGCCATGGCGCGGCAGGGCCCGCACCAGTCGGCGTAGAAGTCAACCAGGACCGGAACACTTGAGGCCCGGACGGCCTCGTCCAGGTCCTCGCCGGCCACGGCCTGGGGCCGGTCCAGCAGGATCGGGCGCTTGCACTCCGCGCAGCGCGGCGAGTCCGCCAGGCGCGCGAGGTCGACGCGGTTCTTGGTGCCGCAGAAGGCGCAGCGAAGCAGGACGGTACGGCTACTCGTGGTGGTCGACATGATGCGCAATCCCTTGCAATTCGTTACATAACTATATAGTAATATATTAGCCAGGTCAATCTCTCGCGCCCGACCTGGTCAAGACCGTCACGGCGCCTCCCCGCCACCATCGGGTGAGTTACCTGTTTCACTTGGAGTGTGCATGAGCGCGGGCCGACGCCTGACGGTGGTGCTCTTCGTGGCCCTCGCCGCCCTCTCGCTCACCCCGTGGGTGAGCCCCGCTCTCGCCCTCGCCGCTGGGACCGTCTTCGCGCTCACGCTGGGCAACCCACTCCCCGAGCTGACGCGCCGTCTGTCCCGCCCTCTCCTGCAGGGCGCGGTCGTGGGCCTGGGGTTCGGGATGCCGCTTGCAGCGGTGGCCCGCGCCGGCGCGACGGGTATCGGCTACACGGTGGTCGGGATCACGGTGGCGCTTTCCCTCGGGCTCATGCTCGGGCGCTGGCTCGACATCGAGCCGCAGACTTCGTTCCTGATCACCGCGGGCACCAGCATCTGCGGCGGCAGCGCCATCGCCGCGGTCGGCCCGGCGATCGGCGCCGCGCCCGAGGCGATGAGCGTGGCGCTCGCCACCATCTTCGTCCTCAACGGAGTGGCGCTCTACCTGTTCCCGCCGCTGGGCCATCTGCTGCACCTCTCGCAGCACCAGTTCGCGGTGTGGTCGGCCCTGGCGATTCACGATACCAGCTCCGTCGTCGGCGCCGCCTCCAGCTACGGTTCCAAGGCGCTCGAGGAAGCGACGGTGCTCAAGCTGGCGCGGGCGCTCTGGATCGTGCCCCTGTCGCTGGGCGCCGCCGCGGGGGCGCGGCGGCTGCGCCGAAGATCAGGAGAAGCGGAGGGTGTGGCCCTGGCCCGGCCGCCGCTGCCGTGGTTCATCGGCCTGTTCGTGGCCGCGGCCTTTGCCCGCAGCGCGGCGCCGGCGGTGGCGCTGCCGGCCCTCGATGACCTCGCGCAGATCGCCCGGGTGCTGCTGGTGCTCACTCTCTTTCTGATCGGCGCCGGGCTCACCAGGGCCACCCTGCGCGCGGTCGGTCTCAAGCCCCTGGCGCAGGGAGTGCTCCTGTGGTTCGCGGTCGGCGGGCTTACTCTCTTCGCGGTAGACCGCTGGGTGCGGGGATAGACTCACTGCCGTGGGGCGCCCGGGCCCCAGTCGTCGCCTTCCCATCCCGCCTCGGGATCCTGATGGAGACCGAGGTCTCTGACCTCGCGCTCCGCCACATCCAACTCCTCCCGGTCCACGGCCTCAACCTGCTCGGCGGACCGTCGCCGCCCCGGCCGGAAGAGCCAGCCGAGGAAGGCCACCAGGAAGACGACGAGGAGCAGCGACATGCTCAGAGCTCCTCGACCCCCAGCGCGGAGACCCGGTGCGTGACGAGACGCAGCGGTGTCGGCTCGGGCGGGGCGAAGCGAATCGCCTCCTTCAGGGCCGCCAAGCCCAGCGCGGCGCCCGACGGATCCCGGGCGAACACGGAGGCGACCGGTTCGCCTCGAGCCACGCGCGCCCCGGGACGGGCGGAGACGACGAATCCGACGCTGTGATCGATCGCGTCGCCCAGCGCCAGTCGGCCGCCGCCCATGGCCACCACGGCGTGACCCAGAGGCAGCGGATCAACCTGGGCAACGGTGCCCGCCTCCGGCGCTTCGAACAGCTCCACCACGGCGGCCTGGGGCAGGCGGCCCGGATCATCGATGACTTCCGGATCGCCACCTTGCTCCGCCACCAGCTGTCGGAACTTCTCCAGGGCCCGGCCCGAATTCAGGGCTTCGTCAACCCGACGGGCGGCGGCCGGCCGATCGGTGACACCGCCCAGGACCAGCATCTCGACCGCCAGGGCGCGGGTCACCAGCATCAGATCTTCCGGGCCGCGGCCCTCCAGGGCCAGGAGGGCTTCCTCCACTTCGAGCGCGTTTCCGATAGCGCGGCCGAGCGGGCGGTCCATGGCGGTCACGAGCGCGGTGGTCCGGCAGCCGTGCACCTCGCCAAGGGCAACCATGGTGCGCGCCAGCTCGATGGCCTGTGCCGGCTCTTTAAGGAAGGCCCCCTGCCCGGTCTTCACGTCGAGCACCAGCCCCTGGAGGCCTTCGGCCAGTTTCTTCGACATGATGCTCGCGGCAATGAGCGGGATGGATGGGACGGTTCCCGTCAGGTCGCGGAGCGCGTAGAGCCGGCGATCGGCCGGGGCGATCTCCTCGCTCTGGCCGAACATGGCGACGCCGATGCGCTCGACCTGAGCGGTGACGGCTTTGAGAGAGAGGTCGGTGCGGAATCCGGGAATGGACTCGAGCTTGTCCGTGGTCCCGCCGGTGTGCCCGAGACCGCGACCGGACATCATGGGCACCGCGAGGCCGCACGCGGCGGCGAGCGGAGCGAGGATCAGCGAGGTCTTGTCGCCGACTCCGCCCGTGGAATGCTTGTCGACTCTCGGAGGGAGCCCAGCCGCCCAGGTCAGGGTCCGCCCGGAGGCGAGCATCTCTCCGGTCAGGGCCTCGAGCTCCTCCGCGGCGAGCCCGCGCCAGACCACGGCCATCAGGAACGCGGCCATCTGGTAGTCGGGGACTCCGCCCTCCAGGAATCCCTGAAGGACCGACCGCCACTCGGCGCCAGTCAGAGCCCCGCCATCGCGCTTGCGTTCGATCAGCGTTTGGAAGACCATTGGAGGCGGCGTTAACGGTCACGAGAAACGGAAAGCGACACCCGACCATGAAGAGACCTGTCAGATCGATCCTGCTGGCCGCCGGCCTCCTGGCGGGTCCGGCCGGGGCCCTGGCGCAGACCGCGGAGGATCACATCCGGCTCGGGGTCGCCGCACATGACGCTTTCGATCCGGTGGCGGAGCTCCGCGAGATAGAGGCCGCCCTGGCGATCGACTCGCTGAGCTACGTGGCGAACTGGCGCGCATCCGAGGCGCTGATGGACATCGGCAAGCAGACCCCGGATTCGGTGCCGAGTCCGGAACGGGATTCCGCCTATGCCCGGGCCGAGGTCTATGCGCGCCGCGCAGTGGCGCTCGATTCGATGGGAGCCGACGGGCACTACGTGCTCGCCGCCGCGATCGGCCGGGCGTCGCTCACCAAGAGCAAGAAGGAACGGGTGCGCCGCGCCAGCGAGATCCGCGCGGAGGCGCTCCGGGCGATCGCGCTCGACTCGAATTACGACAAGGCCTACCACGTGTTGGGGCGCTGGAACGCGGAGATCATGCGGCTGTCAGGCCTGACCCGGTTCTTCGCGAAGACGTTCCTGGGCGCCAAGATCTTCCACGCCGCGAGCTGGGACAGCGCGGTGGTCTACATGGACAAGGCAGTCGCGCTGGCGCCGCAGAGCCTCTACCATCACCTGGACCTGGCGGAGATTCTGATCGATCTCGGCCGCTACCGCGAGGCCCGGATCCATCTCAATCAGGTGCTGACGTTGTCACCCGACGACGTCATGGCGCCGACCTACAAGGCCCGAGCCGAGTTTCTCCTGCACGATATCGAGGGGAAAGAGGACCGGGGCGACTGAGGGTCAGCCCTCCAGCTCGCGCTCGACGCGATCGATGCCCCGCGCCAGACGATCGCGCAGCGCTTCCTTCTTCTCCAACAGCTGATCGCGGGCGGACTCGAAACCGCCTCGCGCATCGTCGGCCAGAGCGCGGGCCCGCCGCCGAAGGCGGCGGCGGGTGGCCGCCCCAGAGCGGGGCGCGAGCAGGAGGGCCGCGCCGGCCCCGATCAGCGCGCCGAGTACGGCGCCGGCCAGAAAGCTGCCGGCCTCCCATTCCCGGGCATCCTCGTCGTCATCGTCACGCGGAGTATCGTGGGGTCGCTCGCTCATGGTCCCTCCTCTGTGTCCCGGGGAAGGTACCCCCGCTTGACCCCCCTCCGCCACGCCGCGACAATTCGACAACCCTCACCGGCCCCCCATGACCTCCCAACCCGTGCCTTCCGAGGAGATCGAGCGCCTGCAGGCGCGCGTCCGCGAGTTGGAGCACGAGCGGACCCATTTCCTGGCGATCCTGGAGATCCTGCAGGAGGTAGCGGGGTCGCTCCACATCGTCGACATCATGCAGTCGATCGCACGGCGCCTGGGCGAGGCCTTCGGCCTCGACCGCTGCTCGATCTTCCTGGCGGAACGGGACAACAAGACGGCGCGCCTAGTGGCGAGCTTCGAGGATCCCAGCATCCGGAACTACGTGGTGGACCTGGACCGCTACCCCGAAGTCCGGCGGGCGCTCGGCGACGGCACCACGGTCTACATTCCCGATGTCGAGCGCGACCCGACGCTGGCGCACCTCAAGGGCACGTTCGACTCGCGGCGGGTCCGGTCCATCACCGTGGTACCGATCACGTGGCGCCGGGTCGCCATTGGCGCGATCTTCCTGCGCACTTTCCGCGACGGCGCGTCGTTCGCCGAGAGCGACGTCCAGTTCTGCCAGGTCATCGCGAGCCTCGCCGCCAAGGCCCTCCGCAACGCCCATCGCTTCGAGAAACTGCAGCAGCGGGTGGGCGCCGGTCCGGCGGCCTCCCGGGCCATGGAGCGGGAGCGCGTCGCGCTGATCGGGTTCCTCCGCCGGCTGCTCGACGAATTCGCGGCGCGGGAGGGACCGTGGAGCGAGGGAGTCCTCGCCCGGGCCAGCGCCGACGAGATCGAACGGCTGGTCGGAGTCGCGCTCACCGTGCTGCAGCAGGAGGCGGCGGCCCGATGAGCCGGCTCCCGTAGCCGCCGGCGGTCCCAGCCCACCCCGTGACGTCTCCGGAAAAGGAAGCCGCCCGCCTCCGCCGGCTCATCGAGTCGGCGAATCAGGCGTATTACGTCCTGGATGCTCCCGAGGTCCCCGACAGCACCTACGATCGCTGGATGCGCGAGCTCCAAGCGCTCGAGGCGGCGCATCCGGCGCTCCACACTCCCGACAGCCCGACCCAGCGGGTGGGGGCCACCCCTGCCTCGGCCCTCGCCAAGCACACCCACCTGCGACCGATGGTCTCGCTGGCCAATGCGTTCACGCCCGAGGAGCTCCAGGCATGGGAAGCGAGAAACGTCCGGATCGCCCCCGATGCCGGCCAGGGCGGGTACACGACGGAGGTCAAGATCGACGGAGCCGCCGTAAGCCTGACCTATCGGGACGGCCGGCTCACCGTGGGCGCGACGCGCGGGAATGGGGTCATCGGGGAGGTGATCACAGAGAACCTCAAGACGATGCCGGACGTCCCCCTCGTGCTCAAGGGCGAGTGGCCCGCCCTGATGGAGATCCGCGGCGAGGTGTACCTGTCCCGCCAGGCGTTCGTACGGCTGAACCGGGATCGCGCCGAAGACGGTGAGCCCCTGTTCGCCAACCCGCGGAACGCGGCCGCGGGCAGCCTCAGGCAGCTCGACCCGCGGGTGACCCGGAAGCGACGGCTCAGGATGTTCGCCTTCCACGTCGAGGTGATCGAGGGAGAGCTGGGGCTCTCACGCCAGTCCGAGGTGCTGGACCGGCTTGCCGCGTGGGGCTTCCCGGTGGAGCCCCACCGCGCGCGCGAGCCGGACCTCGACGAGGTACAGACCAGGATCGCGGAATACGAACGGCTGCTGGCAGAGCTGCCGTTCGACGCGGACGGTGTGGTGGTCAAGATCGACCGCCTGTCGCTGCACGAGGAACTCGGCATCGTAGGGGGGCGGGAGCCCCGGTGGGCCATCGCGCGGAAGTTCGCGCCCGAGGTGGCCGTCACCCGGCTGCTCGATATCCAGCTCAACGTCGGCCGCACGGGCGCGATCAATCCTTTTGCCGTCCTGGAGCCGGTGGAGGTGGGCGGCGTCACCGTCTCGAGCGCCACCCTGCACAACGAGGACCTGATCGAGGCCCGGGACATCCGGATCGGGGACTGGGTCGAGGTGACGCGCGCCGGGGAGGTGATCCCCCAGGTGCTGGGACCGCTGCGAGAACGGCGGACCGGAGATGAGCGACCCTTCAGGATGCCGCCCACCTGCCCGAGATGTGGGACCACCTTGGAGCGTCCGGAGGGGGAGGCGACGCGCTTCTGCCCCAACGTGGCCTGCCCCGGCCGGGTGCTCGAGGGAATCGTCCATTTCGCCTCGCGCGAGGCAATGGACATTCGGGGGCTGGGGTACGAGAGGGTGCGCCAGTTTCTCGGCGAGGGGCTCATCCGGGACGTCGCCGACCTCTACGCCCTGACTCCGGCGGATCTGGTCAGGCTCGAGCACTTCGCGGATCAGTCGGCGGCGCAGCTCGTGGCAGCCATCGAAGCATCGAAGGCCCGGTCGCTTTCCGTCCTGCTCTTCGCGCTCGGTATCCGCCATGTGGGGAAGACGGTGGCACAGCTGCTCGCGCGACGCTTCGGCAGCATGGCGGCCCTGACCGCGGCGAGCGCCGAGGAGATCGAGGCGGTGCCCGGGGTGGGGCCCGCCATCGCGAGCGCCGTGTCAGAATATTTCGCCTCGCCACCGCAGCGCGAGCTTCTCGCCCGGCTCACGGCGGCGGGACTCACCATGACGGAGCCGCGGGCGGTGGCGGCCGGCGGGCCGCTGGCCGGGAAGACCTACGTCCTCACCGGCACGCTGGTCGGCCTGAGCCGCGAGGCGGCCGGAGAGTTGATCGAGCAAGCCGGCGGCCGGGTGGCGGGCAGCGTGAGCCGAAAGACCGACGCCGTGGTGGCGGGCGAAGCGGCGGGCAGCAAGCTCGAGAAGGCCCGTGCGCTCGGCGTCGAGATCATCGACGAGGCCGAACTGCTGAGGCGCGTCGGGCCGAGCGAGCCCGGCGCTTCGGCGTCGTAGGGCGCGTGGAGCGACCGCTCATGATCTTGCAGGGCGCGCCGAAGTGACCTAACCTTGGAGCACTCCCGGGAGCGTTTCATGGCCGTGTCCATCGGCGCCGCGCCGCCGAACACCTTTCTGCTCAGCCGTCAGAGCATCCAGCGCCTTCGCCAAGTGCTGGAGCGCGAGGCCGGCGCACAGGCCGCCCCCTGGCTGCAGGAGGCGGGTTTTGCCGGTGGCGAGGCGTTGTATCGGGTGTATGCCGAGTGGCTGGGCCAGCATTACGGCGTGACCAAGCCGGCGGCGCTCGACGTGCGCCATCTGGGTGAGACGTTGTCGGCATTCTTCCTGGAATATGGATGGGGCCCAGTCCAAGTCTCACCGCTCGCGCGCGCGGTGATCGCGGTGGATTCGCCCGACTGGTGGGAGGCCGATCCATCCTCCGGGGCCGCGTACCCGTCGTGCCACCTGTCCTCCGGCCTCCTGGCGGACTTCCTGAGCCGGGTGTCCGATACGACTCTTGGTATCATGGAAGTCGAGTGCCGATCCCGGGGCGACCAGAAGTGTCGATTCCTGGCCGGGGCGCCCGAGACGCTGCAGATCCTCTACGACCGAATGGCTGAGGGCGCCGATTATCTGGGAGCCCTGGGTACCGTCGGGTGAGCGATGTGCGCGTACAACGTTCGCCAGAACAAGCGGGTAGACCGCGACCCCGCCACGGGTGAGCAGCGGACCCGCAACCTGTTCCGCGAAATCGGCATCTGGCTGCTCTGCCTGGGAGCGATGTACCTCGTGTACTGGCTCAGCCGCACCTACCTCTTCTAGAACACCGACAGGCCATCGACCACCAGCGGGGGAGCGGAGCGGCTCCCCACCCAGAGGGCTTCCCGCCCCACGGCGACGACGCGATTGAGCAGATCGTGCGCGTTGCCCGCGACGGTCAACTCCGGCAGGAGGCCCACGACTTCGCCACCGGAGACGCGCCAGGCGAGCACGGCCGGCAGGGCGAAGGTTCCCCCCACCATGTTGGCCGGCCCCTGGTTCCAGACGCGTTCCAGCACCAGCCCATCGCCCACCGCGCTCAGCAGGTCCTCCCAGGTCGCCTCGCCAGGCTCCACCATCAGGTTGGTGCAGGCCGGCTGAGGCTTTCCAAAGGTGGCGCGACGCCCGTGGCCCGTGGGAGAGGCGCCGAGGCGAGCCGCGGTCTCGAGATCGAAGATCAGGTTCTCCAGGACGCCGCCGCGCACCAGCGGAACGGGCCGGCTCACCACTCCTTCGTCATCAATGGGCCGGGAGCCAGGGCGCCCGTCAACGAGGGGGTCATCCGTGACTGAGAGTAGGTCGCTCAGCACTCGCGTGCCCCGGCGGCTGGCGAGGGGGGATGTGCCGTGGATCGCCGCGCTCCCCGCGAGCGCCTGCTCGAGGGCGAGGAGCAGCGTGGGCAACGCGCTCGGGAGAAAGAGCGCCCGAACTCGGCCCGCGTTGAGAGCGGCCGATCGCTCGGTCCAGGCTAGGCGCTGGCGCACCATGGCCACCAGGTGCTCCAAGTCCTGGAGGACGGGAAGATCCGACCCCGAGAGGCGGGCTTCGATCACCACGCGACGGCCATCGCTCACCCGGGCCGCGGTCACGAGGAGGCTCACCATCGAGACGTCGTAGCTGGCGTCCACTCCCTCGGTGTTGGCGACGCGCACGGAGCCGATGGAGCGCTCGAGGAGGAGGCCGAGCTGCGCAGCGCCGGCGCCCAGCCGGTCTCGGACCAGATCGCAGCAGGCGGTGAGTTCAGGGAGGCCCGCGGCCGCCGCCCGCGGGACGTGGGTGATCACCGCGGGAAGCGCGGCAGGCGGCGGCAGCTGCAGGACGGAGAACTCACCCAGGCCGGCCGATTCGATCGCCCGGCCGAGGATGTCTTCCGCGTCGTCACCGGTGCTCCCGGCGAAACCCACCCTGCCTTCGCACACCACGCGGAGGTTGAGCCCCTGGGCCGCCGCGGTGGTGGCGCATGCCGACCCCCGTTCGGTGTACTGCAGCGTGGTCGTTTCATCGGTCTTGAGCGCCAGGTCGGCGTGAGACGCCCGTCGCGCCGTGCGCTCGAGCAGGTCGGCGATCACGTCGCGTCCCCCGCCACTGGCGCGCCGTCGAGACGCACATGCGGCGCCCCTTCGCAGACTGGCACGCGCCCGGAGTGGGCCCGGGCGCAGAGGCTGGCTTGCTGGTTCCAGCGGAAGTCTCCGGCCACGGCGTCCAACCGGCCCAGGATCTCGCTCAGGTCGCCCATGATGACGGGGGGGCGAGCCAGATCGGTCAGTTGGCCATCGCGGATCACCTGAGCGTACCCGGTCCGGAGGGAGAAGTGACCGTGCCGCATTTCGCCGCCCATGGCGTCACAGCAGTACAGGCCATGGCGGACGTCGCGAATCAGGTCTTCCGCCGTCCCTCGGCCGTTGGCGATGTAGGTGTTGGTGAGCCGGGCCTCCGGGACCTCCCGGAACGAACCGGCCCGGGCATTGCCCGTCGGCCGCCGACCGATGCGCCCGGCGGTTGCCCGGGTGTGCAGGCGACCCACCAGCACGCCGTGCTGGACCAGCAGGGTATTCTGGGTGGGAGCGCCCTCGTCGTCGAACGGACGGGAGCCCGGCAGGCTGGAGGCGCTCCCATCGTCCCCGACGGTGAGCAGATCCGACCCGATGCGTTTGCCGAGCGGGAAGCGGGCCTCGACGTCGGCCCGCTCGTCGAGGGCATCCGCCTCGCTCAGGTGGCCGATCCCCTGGTGGATCAGGGCCCCCATGCAGCGGGGGTCCAGCACCATAGGATAGAGGCCGGCCTTGATCCGGGGCGCGCTCAGGAGGGCCACGGCGCGCCGCGCGGCCGTCCGGAAGACGTTGTCGGCACTCTGCACCGAGCGCCAGCCGCCGCGGGTCGCCCACGACTCGAAGGCGCGCTCGACGAATCCTTCTTCGCTCGCCAGGACGCCCGCGGCCAGGCGCACCGACGGGGCGATCTCGTAGAGGAAGGCGCCATCCGATGTCGCGAACCAGCGCTCGGTGACGCGGTCCTCGTAGGAGACGTGGGTGTCGACGATGCGCCGGTCGCTGCTCAGGATCTCCTGGTTGAGGCGCTCCAGCAGCGCGCGCTTCTCCCCGAGCGGGACCCCCCGCACATCCCCATCGAGGTCGGCGAGGTGGTCTTCCGTGCGCACCGGGATTTCCGCAAGCGCGATAGGCGACTCGACGGGAACGGCCAGGGAAAGCTCATGGGCGCGGCTCAGCAGGGCCGCGAACCCGGTGAGACCGGTGCACGACGCGACCCCCCAGCCCCGTCCCCGGTTGAGGCAGCGCGCCATGGCGCCGCTCTCGAGACCGGTCGTCGCTCCCTCGAGGCGACTGCCGCGATAGGCGATCGCGGTGGCCCAGGTGCGTTCCAGCCGGATTTCGGCATGATCGGCCCGCGCGGTCCTGAGCGCGTCCGCGAGCAGGTTCTTCACCCCTTGGCCTTCAGCCACTGCACATAGTCCGGGCGGGTCACCACCTCCCCATCCTGGATGATCTCGCGGTCCCATGGCAGGATGATGAAATGATCGGTCTCGAAGGCGTGGAAATCGGGGAGGTAGGGTCCAGTGCGAAAGGAGACGGCGGTGCGCACTTCCTTGGGCCTGAGGGCGCGCACTTCGTTGAGGGCCAGCTTGAAGGTCGACCCGGTGTCGCAGGTCTCGTCCACCAGCAGCACTCGGCAGCCCCGGATGGAGGCGGGCGGGCCGGCCACGAGGATCGGCTCGCCACCCGCGTCCTTTCGGGTCACGGCCATCGAGGCGAACTCCACCTGGAGAATGGAGGCCACCACGACTCCGGGAATCACGCCGGCCTTGGCGATGCCGAGCACCACCTCCGGCTCGTAGGCGCGCGCGACCTTGAGCGCGAGCGCGCGACAGATCTCGCCGAAGAACGGCCAGTCGACTTCGAGCACGCCGCGAGGCTGGGGAGCCGGTGAGGATCGTTTCATGGAGGTCCACGCTGGAGATAGAGGCCGTGACGCATTCAAAGTACCGGTGGAGCGCACAGGCGTAAACCACGTTGCGACTCCTGTGGGAGGGGGCTATCTTAGCCTCAACCTTCCTCACCGACCCGCAAGGACGCTGTCCCGCAATGAGTTTCTGGCGGCGCTTGTTCGGCGGCGGCCGGCCCGACGGCCTGAAGCCGCAGCGGCTCGATTACCTCAACGAAGCGCTCGCCCTCGAACGTCAGGGAGACTACGAGGCCGCGCTGACGTCCTACCGGCTGGCCCTTCGCGACAACCCGAACGACCCGCGGATCCTCCAGAACATGGCGATCGCGTACACCAAGACCGGACAGCAGGACGAGGCCATCCGCCATTATCGTCGCGCGCTGGCCCTCGATCCGAGTCTGGTGGGCGCGCACTACGGTCTCGCGTTCCTGCTCAAGAGTCGTGGTGAAGGAACCGAGGCGCTGGAGCATCTGCGGGCCTTTCTCTCGCATCCGCCGCGCGGATCGGACGCGGAGCGCTGGATTCGCCACGCGGAGACCGCCCTCCGCGAGCTGGAGCAGAGCGCCACTCAGGAGTCCTCGTGAGTCGCTGGCGGTACGCGGTCACGCTGGTGGTGCTGGCCGGAGCGTGCAGCAACCTGACCAGCGGGTCGGAGGGGGTGGTGGCCCTCGAACTCCAGTTGCCTGCGCCCGCGATCGTCGAGCAGCACGACACGTTGACCTTGCACGCCGTGGCGCTCAATGCTCAGGGCGACAGCCTCGCCACGCCGGTCTACTGGCGCACGCTCGACGACTCGATCCTGACGATCGTGGACAGTACCGGCCTGGTGACGAGCGATACGACCACGGGATTGCCCCGCGTGCAGGCGTATGTGGGCTCGCTCCGATCCGAGATCCAGACCCTCACAATCCTGCCCCGGGCCGACACGCTGCGGTTGACCGGCGCGGACACCGTCACAGTCGCGGCCGCTGATTCGGTGTCCGACACGCTCGGCGTGGTGGTCGAGTCGGACAACCCGGCGGGCGGGATCACCGGCACGTCCATCCTCTTTCAGGTGGTCGACTCGGTGGCCGCCCGGGGGACCGTCGAGTTCGTCAATGGGGCGAGCGGATTGCTGGTCTACCGGGCGACCACGGGGCTCAGTGGCGGCCCCAGCCCCGGCGTCGCTCTGCGGCGCATCGCCGGCCGGACCCCGCCGGCGAGCGTGCAGGTCCAGGTGAGCGCGACGCGCCCCAGCGGAAGAGCCGTGCCCGGCTCCGGGCAGATCATCACGGTGCTGTTCCAGTAGCCGGCCCACGGGAGGGAGCATGACGGATCCGCGAACACTGAACGAGATCTTCTTCCAGCGGCTGGATCAGGCGGGACAGCGCCCGGTGGCGATGCGCGCCAAGCGCGGAGGAGTGTGGGTCGACATTTCGTACGATGAGGTGCGCGACCTGGTGCAATGCCTGGCGGCGGGGTTCCGGGAGCTCGGCATCACGCCCAAGAGCACCATCGCCGTGCTGAGCGAGAACCGTCCCGAGTGGGCATACGTGGACTTCGCCTGCCTGTCCATCCGCTGCGCCGACGTCCCCATCTACCCCACGCTCCCCGCCGGGCAGGTGTCGTACATCCTCCGCGATTCCGGCGCGGTCGCCATCGTCGTGTCCAGCCGGAGCCAGCTCGAGAAGATCCTTGAGCTGCGCCACCCGGACCTCACCCCGGCGCTCCGCCACATTATCGCGATCGAACCGGACGCGACCGGCCCCGGCGTCATGCCGTTCGGTGATCTCGTCCAGCGCGGGCGCGCGGCCCTGGCCAGGTATCCGCACTGGCGTGACGAGGCGCTGACCGTCGAGCCGGGAGATCTGGCCACGCTGATCTACACCTCGGGGACCACCGGCGATCCCAAGGGCGTGATGCTGACGCACGGCAACCTCTGCTCCAACGTGGTCTCGGGCCTCAAGTCGCTCGACCTCGTACAGTCGGACGAGTGTCTCTCGTTCCTGCCGCTCTCGCACGTGTTCGAGCGGATGGCGGGGCACTACTGCATGTGGCAGGCGGGCGCCCTGATCACCTACGCGCAGAGCGTGGACAGCGTGCCCGCGGACATGATGGACCGCAAACCGACCGTGGTGCTCTCCGTCCCGCGCCTGTACGAGAAGATCTTTGCCCGAGTGCTGGAGGGCGCGTCCGCTTCACGGCTCAAGCGGCGGATCTTCAACTGGGCCCGCGCCAACGGCGAAGCGTGGGCGGAGCATGCCGTGGCCAAGCGCCCGGTCCCGTTCATGCTGGGCCTCAAGAAGACCCTGGCGGACCGGCTGGTCTTCTCCAAACTCCGCGCCCGCACCGGCGGTCGGCTCCGCTTCTTCTGTTCGGGCGGGGCGCCGCTCTCCCCGGAGATCGCCAAATTCTTCTTCGCGGCCGGACTGCCGATCTACGAGGGTTACGGCCTCACGGAGACCTCCCCGGTAATCACCGTCAACAGCAAGGACCACACCCGGATCGGGACGGTGGGCCGGCCCATCGACGGCGTCGAGGTGCGCATCGCGCCGGACGGGGAGATCCTGACGCGAGGGCCCCACGTGATGAAGGGCTATTACAACAAGCCGGAGGCCACCGCCGAGGCGATCGACCGGGAGGGGTGGTTCCACACCGGGGACATCGGCTTGATCGATGGCGACGGGTTCCTCCGCATCACCGACAGGAAGAAAGACATCATCGTGACCGCGGGCGGCAAGAACATCGCGCCCCAGCCCATCGAGAACCGAGTCAAGACCAACAAGTTCGTGCTCAACGCGGTGATGCTCGGCGACAAGCGGAAGTTTCCCATCATGTTGGTGGTTCCCAATCTCGATGCGGTGAAGGAATGGGCCACGTCCGCGCAGCTGGCGTTTCCGACTTCGGAGGCGATGCTGGCCAGCCAAGAGGTGGGGGACAAGATCGAACGCGAGGTCAAGAAGACGCTTCGGGACCTGGCTCACTTCGAGATGCCGAAGAAGATCGTCCTCATCGGCCGGGACTTCACGATCGAGTCCGGAGAACTGACCCCCACGCTCAAGGTGAAGCGCCGGGTGGTGGAGAAGAACTATCGGTCCCAGATCGAGGCGGTCTACTCCGAGCCGAAGGGCGGGACCCACGACGTCTGAGGTCAGGTTCGGCGGCCCACCCACCACCCTTCCGCCGTGCCAAGCAGCTCGAAGCTTTCGGCCGCACCGGGAGCCGGTCCGGCCCCGGCGGCGCGGAGCCCCGGCAGGACCGCCAGGACGGACTGAGATCGCCACTCGGCGCCCGCCGCCTCCGGCAGGCCAACAACCACACCGCGAAGACTCCTCGCCTTGAGCGGCATGCGCGGCGCACGCACAACGCTCACCCGCTCCGAGGCACGCAGCGGAGGTTCCGGGTTGACGGCCACGAGGTGCACCCCCGGAAGCCGGCGGGCCAGCTCATCCGCCTGCCGCGCCGCGTCTCCCACCAGACCTACATAGCCTCCGGGGCCCTCGAGGCCCAGGAACGCATGGAGCGCAGCAGCATTCGGGACCATCGCCGACGCGCGCTCCCTCGGCAGGTCCGCTGTCCCCATCTCGACCACTCCGCCCACGATCGGATACTCGGCGTGACAGACCGGACAGCCGAGCGTCCCCGAGAGCACCTGCCGGCCCTCCATGCGGTCCGGTATCAGCACCAGATAGCCCTCCGGGTGATCGGCGGGGCACCGGAGGTGGTCGGTGAGTTCGAGGAACATGAGAAACAGTGAGAAGTGAGAGGTGAGAGGTGAGCGGTGAGAGGTGAGCGGTGAGCGGTATTCAGGGAGGGCCGGTGCCGTGATCAGGGGCGGAAGACGACCCAGGTGAGCTTTCCTGCCTCCACGGTCACCTTACGGAAAACCTTCTTCCCGTTGATCTCGGTCCCGATGATGAACGTGCCCGGCGGCACGTCGCTCACGGCGAAGTGCTCACCATACAGCGGATGGGAGTGGGCCTTGTCGCCGTAGGTCTCGGCGTAGGAGAAAGGGGTCTCGACGGGGTCGGGCTTGATGATGCCGTAGATCCGGGCCTGGGGCACGGGCTTGCCCGCGGCATCGAACACCTGGCCGGCGATGATGCCGGTGTTGGGCAACGGCTCGATCCACAGCTCGGGGTTCGTCGTATAAGGAGGAAAGCGCTGCATGGAGTCGACGATGAGGTGTACGTCGTCGGTGGGGGCCGCGTGCACCTCGAGGTGCAGGTGATCGTTGGTGGCGCGACCCGTGTTGCCGACCAGCGCGATGACCTGGCCCTCCCGCACCCGATCTCCCTCGTGCACCTTGAGGACCGAGTTGTGGTAATACACGCTGAAGATGTGGTAGGGACCGCCCGGTGCCGCGAGCGTCGAGTCGTGGCGGATCGCAACCGTGAGCGCCCCCTGCTCCGCCGGCCCCGCGTAGACCACCTTGCCGCTCCCGATCGCCAGCACCGGCGTGCCGTCCGGGTTGTTGAACTCCACGCCCTGGTGCTGCTGGAAGTTGCCGCCCATGGTCGACCCGTAGCGGTAGGTCTGGTCGATGTAGGGATTGTCGCTCTTGTCGATCGGCCGGCTGAACCAGATCGTCCGTGGGGGCTTTGGGTCGTCGCCGCTCCGGGTCGCGCGGCGGAGGCAGGGAAGCGTATCGGCCTGGCGCCTGAGCCCGCAGGTGGTTCCGCGCCACTGCACGCCGTCGATCAGGAACCGGTCGTGCGGCTTGAAGGTGGGGAACTCGACGGGAGTCGAGGTAAGACCGAGCGGCGTCTCGGTGAGGCGCACGCTTCCCTTGAGCGTCGTGACCAGGAGGCCCTCCCGGTCGAGGCCGAGCCGCCGGACGTACTCGTTGCCGAGGATGGGCACCGCGGAATCGGCCGGACCCTTGGCCACGGGGCCCACCGTATCGATGAGCGCGGTCCAGTGGGCGCCATCGTCAGTGGTCATCTGGATACCGTCCGCGGTGCCCACCCACGTCGTTTCGGCGTGCGCCACGATGCCGTCGGGGGCCACATACTGCCACTGGGGGCCCAGCTTGCTGAAGGTCCAGTTGGTCCAGGTGGCGCCGGTATCGCGCGAGAGCCCCCAGCCGTTTCCGACGGTCCCGTACCAGACCTCTCCCCGTGGCCCGAAGGCAAAGGCGTGGACGAAGTCCCAAGAAATGCTGGTCGCGGTCGAGTCATGGCGGATGTGCTGCCATGCGGTGGCGCCCGGGCGCAGGTGGAAGATCCCATCTCCGTAGGTCCCCACCCAGAGACCGCCCTGCGGGTCATGGGTCACGGCGAGCACGTGCACCCCCCACCCGCTCGAGTCCGGAAGCGGGGGCAGCGTGGGTCCGGCCGGCCGACGGTGCGCCCCGGGGCCGGCAATGAGCGCGGCGAGGAGCGCCGGCTTGAGCCAGGTCTTGGCCAATCGATGGTGAGCGAGACCGGTCACGGGACGTGCACTCCTCGGAAAGAAACGGACAGGGCGCGGATCGGGACGGCTGGTCCCAGCGGGGGCTTCTCCGGCCTACTCCCCGCTCCGACCGTGGACCAGGCGGAGGAACTCTTCGCGGCTCCGGATGTCGCTCAGAAAGACGCCACGCACGGCGTTGGTAATGGTGCGGGAATTCTGCTTCTCCACCCCGCGCATCGCCATACAGAGATGCACCGCCTCGATCAGGACGCCGACGCCGTGGGGTTGCAGCACTTCCATGATGGCGTCGGCGATCTGGTCGGTCAGCCGTTCCTGGATCTGGAGGCGCCGGGCAAAGACCTCGACGATCCTCGGCAGCTTGGAGAGGCCGACTACCCGTCCGTTCGGGATGTAGGCCACATGGGCCCGGCCGAAGAACGGGAGGATGTGGTGTTCGCACAGCGAGTACAGCTCGATGTCCCTCACCAGGATCATGCTGTCGTGCTGCTGTTCGAAGAGAGCGTCCCCCACCGCGTCCATGACGGAGAGCTCGTAACCGCGGGTGAGCCAGCGGAGCGCCTTCTCCACCCGCTCGGGGGTTTTCAGCAGGCCGTCGCGATCGGGATTCTCACCGAGAGCACCGAGAATGCGCCGGACCTCGGTCTGGAACGGTGCGCCTCTACCGTCCTTCGTAGTCGACATAGTTGCGAGGAGTCTCCCAGAGGCGAATACGCTGCAGCCGGCCGGCCGGAATGGCGGGGGCGAGGACCTGCCAGCAGTAGACCGCGATGTTTTCCGCGGTAGGGATGACGTCTCGGAAGTGCGGGACGTCGAGATTGAGGTTGCGATGGTCGAGGTGCCGCAGCACCTTCTCCTCGACGATCTGCTTCAGCACATTGATATCGATGACGTAGCCGGTGTCGGGGTTGACGTCGCCCTCGACGGTCACATCGATCTCGTAGTTGTGCCCGTGCGAATTGGGGTTGGCGCATACGCCGAACACGCGCACATTCCATTCGTCCGAGCGCGCGGGGTTGTATAGGCGATGCGCCGCATTAAAATGGGCCCGGCGCGTCACGCGGCAGGTCGGCATGCCGACGGTCCGTGGCAGAAGTCAGGTCGCTGGAAGATGACGCGACCGCCGGCAGCGTCAAGCGGAAGCTGCACCGGATCCAAGGGAACGGGGTACCGATCCCATGGGATCGGTACCCCGCGAGGACCAGGGCGGTGTCGAGGAGGTTTATTGAAGCCCGACGAAGAAATGTGGCGCCCTCACTAGAACGTCTGTCTTCCCCCGGGGGGCATGACATCGGTCCCGGTATCTGGGCCCTTCACCGGACCTGTTGGCTCAATAACGTTGTTCCTCGACACCGCTTTCACCTCGAAGATAGGTTTGGGTAGTCCGACCGTCAACGCGTTCCCCGGAGTCCCGCATGTCCTGGACGCTCCTTGGCGCATTCGTTGCGCTGGTGCTGTGGGTCCTGCTCATCTTTGTCTTTCCGCTCGGCCCCTCCGGCAGCGCGGCGCACCTCCTGCTGGGCGTCGCTGGCGTGCTCTTCGTCCGCTGGTGGGCCCTGCGCGACGGCGCGGCCCCCCGCGCGTGAGGCGCACCTGCCCTCCCCGTGCCGCAGCCGATGAGCGAGCCCACCGCGCCGCGTGAACCGGTCCCCCTGGTGCTGGCGGGACTGTGTTACATCGCGCTCCTGGTGACGTTGCGGGACATCCTCACCCCGCCGCTCCTCCTGCCCGTGGTCGTGGTGGCGCTGTGGCCGTTCCGGGTCAGGCCGGGCGTGCAGGCCGCCATCGGCATCGCGGTGGGACTCACGCTATTCTGGGGCCTCGAACGCTACGGTGGGCTGCTGGGGCCCTTCTTGCTCGCGCTCGCCGTGGCGTACCTCTTCGCGCCGCTGGTGCGCCGGCTCGAACACCATCGCATCCCGCGCGGCGCCGCCATCCTGCTGGTGGCGCTCCCGCCGGTGGTCGGCGCCGCGCTGCTCCTCCTGCTGGCCGGACCACAGATCTGGGACCAGGCCGTCGCTGTGGCGAACGCGGTGCCGCGCTTCGCCAATACGCTGCTCGGGCTGCTCGCCACGCTCCGGTCGGGTATCGAGGCCCTGCCCTTCCTGACACCGGAGCAGCGCACCTGGGTCCACGAGCTCAACGCCCAGGACCTCGCGACCCTGCTGCAGCAGAACGCGAATGGCATCCTCCTAAGCCTCGCTCAGTGGGGAACAGCAATGTTCCGTCAGCTGGGGACCATCGTCGGGTTCCTGGGCTACCTCGTCGTGACGCCGGTGGTCGCGTTCTACCTGCTCCGCGATTGGCAGCGACTGCTCGGATTCGCCGGAGAGCTGATCCCGCCTTCCCGCCGCCAGGTGGTCGTGGGGTTCCTGCAGGAGTACAACATCGCCCTGGGCCGGTTCTTCCGCGGACAGCTCATCGAGGCCACCCTGGTCGGCACCCTGACGGGTGTGGGCCTCGCGGTGCTCGGCGTACCGAGCGCGCTCCTGCTGGGCGTGGTGGCCGGGCTGTGCAACCTGATCCCCTACATCGGCATGGTGATTTCGCTGATCCCGGCGCTGATCGTGGGGCTCACCATGGACCAGCCCGTCAGCGGGCTCCTCCGAGTGGCCGCGGTTTTCGCGATTGTTCAGTTCCTGGATGGATCGGTGACGGGGCCACGGATCGTGGGCGGATCGGTGGGGCTCCACCCGGTGATCACGATGCTGGCCCTGGCACTGGGAGGCTCGGTCCTCGGGTTTGCGGGACTGCTGCTGGCAGTTCCGCTGGCCGTCCTGGCCAAGATGCTGGGGGCGCGCCTTCTCCTCAGGTACCGGCGCTCGTCGATGTTTGGCGGGGAGCTGGCCGGCGACGGGTCCTAGCCGCCGCCGGGGAGGCGGCTCAGATCTCCCAGTTGGACCAGACCACCGCGCCGGCGGGGACCACCGGCTCCGCGTAACCGTCCAGGGTCATTCGCAGATCGGTCCAGTGCGCGCGGTAGCCCATCTGGACCAGGCGGAGATAGGCAGGCCCGAAGGCGGTCTGACAGCGGAGACTTATCCGACGGACGTCGGCCGCGAGGGCCGCGGCCTCCGCGGTACCGATCAACCGCTCGAAGCTTTCAGCGTCGCGAGCCACCAGCTTGAGAACCCGGAGCTCCTCCTGCGGGCGCCCGGCCGCGAGGGGGGCGGTGTGGAACAGCGCGAAGCCGGCCAGCTCTCCCGCCGGGTCGCGCAGCAACAGGGTGTCGCCGATCCTGAGGTCCGCCGTGGCCGCCAGCTCACGGGTGAAGTCGGTCCCGGGAACCAGCCGGTCGGTGAGCTCCCGGCAGGCCCGGAGCCGATCGGCACGGGCGGGCCCGGCCGTGGACAGGACCTCGGGGTGAAGGGCCGGCCGCCGAGTCAGATCCCGGACCAGGGTGACGGTGAGGTGCTGCGGCAGGAAGCCGAGCTGGCTGTAGAAGCCGATATTCTCGATGGTGCGCGGCATCGTCTCGAGCCCGATGGTGCGCACTCCGCGCGCCTTGAGCCAGTCGATCCCCGCCCGGATCATGCTCTTCCCCAGTCCAGCGCCCTGGCGATCGGGCCGAACGGCCAGAGGCCCCATCCACCCTTCGCGTCCCGACAGGTGCAGGATGTTGAAGCCGCAGAGTTCGGCATCCGCGTCCCGCCACACCATGGCGCCGTCTCCGGCATCCTCCAGCGCATAGCGCCAGATCGTGGGGTTGAGGTGCGGCACCCGGACTCCGCTCATCCCGTCGCGGCGATAGCGGTCGGTGAAGGCCTCGGAGAAGATCCGGTTCAGCGGCTCGATGTCGCGCATCGTTGGCCGCTCGGGTCCGCGGATCTCCCGGTCAGGCAGCCAGGCCATCGGACGCTCCCGGGGGTTCATCGCGGACCCGCGCGATGCCGCGCTCGACATCCAGGTCGACCCGAATGACCCGGTCGAAGCCCTCCCGCACGCTGTCGATGTGGGTGATCAGCATGACCTGCGGGAACCGATCGGCGAGCCCCCGGAGCAGGTCCACCACGGCGATCCGCCGCTCCTCGTCGAGAGAGCCGAACACCTCATCAAGAATGAGCAGCGAGAGAGGCTGACCGGCGCGGTCGGCGATCATCTGGCTGATCGCCAGGCGCAAGGCCAGGTTGGCCACGTCCTCCTCGCCGCCGGAGATGACCGGCTTGGGCTCGCCGCCTTCGAGCACGGTCGCGACGTAGTCCTCATCGAGCTCGAGCTCGCTGTACCGCCCGTTGGTGAGATCGCGCAGGAAGCCGCTGGCGACCTCGCTCAGATCCGGCCGCAGTTGCTGATTGAGATCGGTCCTGAGGTCCGTGAACGCGCGGTCGAGCTCATTGTAGAGCGCCAGATCCACAGCCACCCGGCGGGCTTCGGCCTCGCGGCGGGCCCGCTCGTCGTAGCGGGCTCGAACGGCGCCCAGGGCCTCCTCGGCCGCCTGCCGCTCCGCGCCGCTTCGAACAATGCGAAGCTCCGCCTCCCGCTGGGCCTGCGCGGCGGCTTCCCATGCGGCCCGGCCGGCTTCGAACGAGGCTTGGCTGTACCCCAGCTCCTCCAGCTGACCGCGCACCTGGCGCAAGGCGGCCTCCTGCTCGGAGAGCGCCCGCTCCGCGCTCTCGGCTTGGGCCACGAGGGCCTCCGCTCGCTCGGCCGCGGCGCGGAGGCGTTCCGCCTGCAGCACCACCGGGTCCAGCTCGCCGAGGAGGCGGCGGATCTCCGCGTGGCGATTGGGATCGTAGGTGGCGGGGCCGAGCCGCGCCTGCTCGTCCAACTCGGCGGCCCGGGCTTCGAGGCGCGCCATCTCCGCCCCGAGCGCGGGCCCTTCTTGCGACTGCGCCTCGAGACGGCCCAACTGAGCGGCCCGATCGGCCAGGGCGCGCTCGGCCGACTCGCGGTCCAGCTCGAGCTGGCGCAGCTCGACCGGCTCCGCCGCCAGCTGATCGATCCGCGACTTGAAGTAGTTGCCGTTGAACAGCACATCCTGCAGCTGGCGATCGAGCAGTCCCACCACCTTCTCATACTCGGCCCCGAGCGGGCGGGCACAGGTGGGGCAGGTCCCGTCCGGCCCTGCGGCGGTGATCTGGTCGAGCTGTTCCTTCAGGTCGCGGTACTGGTCGCGCAACGCCTCCCGCTTGGTGCGGGCATCCTGCAGGTCGCGGTCCCACGTTGAACGGCGGTCCCGTGACGCGGCCTCGAGCGCCTCGACGCCGGCGCGGGCCTCCGCCACCTCCCGATCGGCGAGCGCGATCTGCTCGGGGGAGGGCAACCGCGCGATCCGGGCCCGCGCCGTCTGGAGGGCGGCGCGGGTCTCTTCGAGCTGCGCCTGCGCCACCTGGCGTCGCGCGTACTGACCGGCAAGCTCATCGAGTCGTTGGCGCTCGGACCGCAGCTCCTCGAGAGGCGCAAGACGGGGCTGCAGCGCCTCGAGCCGGCCCTTCGCCTCATTGGCGGTTACCAGCTCTCGATCAAGGTGGCTGAACGCGGCGCGCGCCGCGTTGACGCGATGCTCGGCAAGGCGCAGCTCCCCCTCGAGCACGGCCACGCGCTCCCGCTGGCGCTGCAACTCGTCCCAGCGGGGGGCCTCCTCCTGCCGCCGCCGCTCGGCGGCGCGAAGAGTGTCCCGCGCGGTGCCCTCCTCGGCCTGGCCGGCCTCGAGCCGGGTCTGGGCCCGGGTCAGCTCGGCTTCCAGCTCGGCGGGGTCCGGCAGCGCCGCTTCCAGCGCGGCGAGGCGAGCCCGGATCTCGGTCCGCCGCTCGCGCAGCCGGTCTTGCGCCGTCTGGAGGCGGTTGTAGCCCAGCACGCGGGAGAGAAACTGAGCCCGTTCCACCGGCTTCATGGCGGCCATCACCGCGAGCTGCTTCTGCCCCGTAAAGTATGTGTTGAAGAATTCATCACGGGTCATCCCGAGGAGGCGAGTCACCTTGTCGGTGACCGAGGCGAGGCTGTTGGCGATGGCGTGCGGATCGGCGTCCTGGTACAGCTCAGCGCTATTCAGGGTCCGGACGGCGCGGTAGCGATGCGGGCCCAGGACGAACTCGAGCTCCACACGCACCGGGGCCCGCGGCCCGGCGCCGCGGCGGCGGATCGTCTCCCTGGTGCCGCGCGCGGCCTCAGCTCCATACAGGACCCAGGCAATCGCCTCGAGCAGCGTGGTCTTGCCCGAGCCGTTGGGTCCGATGATGCCGGTGAGCCCCGCGCCGAGGGTGAGATCGGTATCCTCGTGCTGCCGGAAGTTGACGAGACGCAGGCGTTCGATCTGCATCAGCCTTCCGCCCATTCGCGCTCGACCTGCGCCATCAGGTCGACGCCGACTCGCACAAACACCTCCCGATCAATGTCCCCCGGCAGGAGGCGGCGGGACAGGTACTCCTCGACGACTTCGGGAAGCGTCTGGCGCCGTCCCGGGGCGCCCACCCCGACCTCGCGGTGGGACTCGGGGCGCCGGAGGTCGAGCTGGAAGTGCAGCGCCTCCGCCTTGAAGTCACGGAGGGCAGCGTGGTTCATCTGGCGGCCCACGTGGCGTGGGACGTTCCGGATCACCAGCCGCACCACCTGGTCTGCA
>Ga0335081_10001449_pt1 | contig 37879 bp, 44 predicted proteins | sample Lox_Sample_35_FD_206713 | JGI IMG/M metagenome (GOLD analysis project Ga0335081, IMG submission 206713) | Soil microbial communities from Loxahatchee National Wildlife Refuge, Florida, United States - Lox_Sample_3.5 | ecosystem: Environmental > Terrestrial > Soil > Wetlands | place: USA...
CGACGACGGGATTACGGCCATCCAGGATGCTGCTGCGAGTGTAGGCAAGGGGGTCTTTGGTTCCAACAGCATCTACGACGTCTACGACAAGTTGATGGCCCGGGGCCACCTGAGCTTCCGTGTAAACATGGCCCAGTTTTGGCGTCCGGAAGATTTCGTAGACGCGGAGGGTCATGTCAAGTGGGCGGATCTGTTCGCCAAAGCCGATGCCGTCCGGCGCAAATACGCAGGCAATCCGCTGGCCACCGCTGATGTGGTCAAGGTATTCGCAGATGGTGACGTGGAGTCAGATCCCGCCAATGTACCCCCGACTTTCGGCGACTCGCCGCGGCCGGTTCCCTATCTGCAGCCTATCTTTGAGAGAGATGCGCAGAGCTTCCTCTCGGTCAAAGGATACGTGGACCCTGGCTCGCCGCAATGCGTCTATGTCCGCGCGGCGCCAAACGAATTCGCCACGCCTCGCGCGATCGCGGAGTTCACTGCGGAGTACGGCTATGCTCCCGGACAGTGCGCCATCGTTTACGGCATCCCGCAGCACGCTCCATGGATCTTCAACGAGTACATCAAGCGAGCCCATCTGGCCGGATATACGGTGCACATTCACGCCATCAGTGACATGGCCTCCCACATGGCCATAGATGCCATTGAAGCAGCATACCGCGCCGCCCCGCATACGCGACCCGACACTATCGCACATCTGCAGTGCGCGACACCGGCGGATGTCAAGCGGATCGGCGCGAACCACTTGTACATTGCCTTCACATACAGCTGGATGTACGCGGAGCCGCATGGCTACGACATGAGCGTCGTGCCGTTCTTCGACATGATTCACGGTAACAGCTACGAGGCGCTTCACAATCCAAACGGCTATTACGAGCGTTGCGTGTACCCCACGAAGACCGTGATGGACGCGGGAGGTATCGATGCCGCCGGCTCCGATGCACCGGTCATGTCCCAGGACCCGCGGCCGTTTGTGAACATGCAATTTGGCGTGACGCGCTCGCGGCCTGGCATCCAACCGATCAGTCCGTGGCAGCGACTGACAATCCAGGACCTGATAGCCGCCTACACCATCAACGGAGCCCGCGCCCTGAATCGCACGTCGGAGATCGGATCGCTCGAAGTGGGCAAGTCTGCTGATTTCATCGTCCTCAACCAGAACATCATCGACCTAGCAAAGGACGGGCATGCAGACAAGATCGGTGAGACCGAGGTATTGGAGACCTGGTTCATGGGTAGGAAGGTTTACAGCCGGCCGAAATAGCGCCCGAGTTTGTAGCGCGTGCAGGTATCCGTCGCCCGTTGGACGCGATTGGCCGAGTCAAACACCGGGTTAACGCAGGTCAGCGGATCTCCGACCGAATCGCCAACACGCCGATCCCGCCGGCAAAGTCGATGTAGCGGCGTCCGTCGACGTCCCAAACTTCCGCGTTCTCCGCTCGAGCGGCGCACACATGGGGTTGCGCTGACCACACCGCGCGGAACCTCGGCTGCTCTCCTGGACAGCCACTCGGCATTCCTGCTCATCTGGACTTCCCCGATTGCTTTGCGTGGAGAAAGTCTTTCAGGAATCTTGGCGGAGCGATAGATGACTCAGGCGTCGGGCAACGGTGCGTCTGGGGCACCATGCTGAGCACACACCGCCGTAGCGGCGTCCAATGGGAGGACTCGCGCTGAAGGCGCCGGTGTTCAGGGCTCCAGGTCAGCGCTCTTACCCATTCCGAGCTCCGCCAGGATCTCCTTCGTGTGCTCGCCCAGGCGCGGCGACGGACGCTGGAGTTGGAGTTGTGCTGCGGAGAACTGAATCGGGGTCCGTACAGACGGGATGGCGCCACCGTCCGCCCAGAGCGCTGGTAGGTTGAGGCACATCTGGCGATAGATCACCTGGGGGTCGGCGAAGACATCGGCAACGGTATTGATCGGTCCCGCGGGTATACCACGCGTCTCCATCGCTTCGAGGACTTCTCTGCGCGTGCGGCCCGCCAGGAGCGTGCCCAGTCGGGGGCTGAGCTGGTTCCGATTCTCCACTCGTGCCGCGTTGGTCGCATAGAGTGGGTCCGCGGCGAGAGCCGTTTCGCCGAGGTAGTTGCAGAGTCGCTCGAACTGGGCATCATTGCCGACAGCGATAATCACGTGTCCGTCGCGTACCGCAAATACCTGGTAGGGCACGATGTTGGGATGGGCATTCCCCATGCGGCGGGGCGACTCGTGGGAAATGAGGTAATTCATGGCCTGGTTGGCCAACACGCCGACCATAGAATCCAGAAGGGCCAGATCGATGTGCTGTCCAACTCCAGTACGCTCGCGTTGGGCGAGCGCGGCGAGAATGCCAATGACGCCGTAGGTGCCAGTGAAAATGTCCGCAAACGCCACGCCGATCTTCTGAGGCTCACCGTCGGGATCACCGGTGAGATCCATGATTCCGGCCAAGCCTTGCACCATGAAATCATAGCCGGCGCGGTGCGCGTACGGGCCGCTCTGTCCGAACCCCGTGACCGAACAGTAGACCAGGCGCGGATTCAGACTTCTCAGGCTCTCGTAGTCGAGGCCGAACTTCTCGAGGCCGCCGACTTTGAAGTTCTCGATGAGGACATCCGAGCGTGCGGCGAGTCGCCGCACGGTCTCCTGCCCTTCGGGGGTGCGAAAATCGGCGACGACGGAGCGTTTGCCCCGATTGCAGGAATGAAAATAGGCGGCGTCCAGGGGCTCGCCGTTCGGGCCCCGGACGAACGGGGGACCCCATTTGCGGGTGTCGTCACCTTCGGGTGACTCAACTTTGATGACGTCGGCCCCTAGGTCCGCCAGGGTCTGGCCGATCCAGGGGCCTGCGAGAATTCGCGCCAGCTCGAGGACCCGCAGGCCGTTCAGAGGTGCTTTCATCCGTATGGCTTCGCTCGATGGGAATGGCGTCGACTCGCGTCGGCCCGGAGAAACGTGGATGCGCGCCGGGTCCACCTGGCGCGTGTGCTGGTAGGTTCCAACAGAACGGAACGGGGATCAAGCGTCTCTCGCGATCACGATGATTGGGTGCTTAGGGGGTGGAAGGTCGGGCGGTGCCTCTTGGGCACCATGACTCATCATGGGAGGCACCTTCGACGGGAGCCGGAGCATGAAACACTCGCTTGGCAATCAGTGCGACGGGCCGTCAATCAGACATTCGATAAGGTCCACGCAGAGAGGAATGCGATGCAAATCTATCAAAGCATCCGCCAGTGCAACCAGCGTGTCGGCCAGCACAGGGCTCGTCGCTCGATCGTAGACTTCCGTCGCGCGATCCACCGCATCCTGAAGCCGCTTGACGGCGAGGGCATGCTGACCGAGGCGCTGAAGTGCCCTACCCTCATCCAGCGCTGCGCGGACCTCGATCCTCTTCAAGTACCGCCTCTGGGCGCTCGCCGTCACGACCCTGTAGACCTGCGCGGCAGTCGAACGGGCACTCTCCGCACGATCGAGGGCAAGATCCACCTCGGCGCGCAACAGCGATACCTCGATTGCGGGGAGTGATCCTGCGTCATTGATACCAGGCGGCAGGTACAGGTCCCGAGCTGCCACTTCAGCCTCTGCGGTTCGATGGGTCGCAAGCAACAGCGCGGTTCGCGTACTGACGTTTCCGTTGAGGTTGCAGAGGCGGTCACCGCTTGCGTCGCGTAGACGCTGCGCCTCGTCGAGTCCGGCCGATACCGACGCCAGACGTCGACGACACTACTCAGATATCTGAGACCGTCCTGCAGACGTCCCGATTCCGCGAGCGAACGACAGTACAGCTCCTCGATCATCGGTGTATACAGCGAATCATCCTTGCCGCGAGTCTTCTCAACTGCCGATGCCGCGTCAAAGGCAGCCGCGCCTACGGACAAGACGAGTCAGCACCCCGACGGGCGGCTAGCCGTGGCGATCTACGAGTTTCGCTCGAGTGTCACGGAAATCCCCGCCCGCAGCGCCACGGACATGTTCACCGACGCGCTGGCGCGTGCCGGCCAGTTCCGCGTCGCGGAACGCTCGCAACCTCGCAACTCACTCTGAGCCTGCTGATGGAAAGGCAGCTCGGTGCCGAGGGGATCACGGCAGGCGAGAATGCTGGCTGGCGACAATTAGATTTGCCGGCGCGTTGCCTCACCAAAACGGTTACTGAACCCGGGTCGTTGCCTCACAGTGATTGTTACCGAACTGGTGACAACGGGAGGCGACCATGGCGAGGACACTCAGTGGCTCGGCGCGACGCGAACTAATCGATGCGGTACGAGCCCGATACCGCAGCAGCGAGCCGTCGGCGAAGAGGCTCATCCTGAGAGAGTTTGCGGCCCTTACGGGCTACCACCGCAAGTCGGCGATCCGGGTTCTAAATGGTGAGTCCACCGATCGCGATGCGGTCGTGAGACGTCGCCCACGCATTTATGACGAGGCATTTTGTCGGACGCTCGTGGTGCTGTGGGAGGCGTCCGATCGCGTCTGTGGCAAGCGTCTGTGTGCGCTGCTGCCGTCGCTGGTCCCAGCGCTTGAGCGCCATGGTCACTTGGTGCTCGAGCCTTTGGTGCGTACGAAGCTGCTCGGCGTCAGTGCCGCGACGATCGATCGACTGCTGGCCGAAGCTCGAGGGTTGAGCGACCGGCGGCGAGCGCGACGGGCCCCTAGCGCGTTACGGGGCAGTGTTCCGATCCGTACCTACGCCGATTGGAACGCACCCGATCCGGGTTTCATGGAAATCGATCTCGTGGCGCATTGCGGGGAGCGGTTGGCGGGTGCCTTTGTGCACACGCTCACTCTCACGGACATCGCGAGCACCTGGACCGAGTGCGTCCCGCTGCTCGTGCGCGAGGGAGCGCTGGTTGTCGAGACCATCGATCAGCTGCGCGGCGCGCTACCGTTCGTCTTGCAGGGTGTTGATATCGACAACGGAGCGGAGTTCCTCAACGAGGCACTGGTGCGCTATTGCGTCGGTCACGGGATCGAGCTCACACGATCGCGTCCGTACCGTAAGAACGATCAAGCCTGGGTTGAGCAGAAGAACGGTTCGGTCGTGCGACGGCTCGTCGGATACCGACGCCTGGAGGGCGCGGCGGCGGCGGCCGTCCTGGCGCGCCTCTACACGGCGTCTCGGCTGTTCGTGAACTTCTTCCAGCCCTCATTCAAGCTAAAGGAGAAGCTGCGTATCGGAGGGCGCACCGTTAAGCGTTACGATCCGCCACAGACCCCCTGTGCCCGGCTCCTGGCAGCGCCCTCCATCTCGATGTCGGTGAAGATGCGGCTCGCTGAGACGCTTGCCAGCCTCGATCCGCTGCGGCTCCTGGAGGAAATCCGCCAAGCACAGCATCAACTCGTGTGCCTCGCCGATGACGGTACCGCCTCGCTCCCCGCCGCACAGACCGAGGACCTGCTGCGATTCCTGATGGGCCTATCGACTGCGTGGCAGGCCGGAGAAGTGCGACCGACCCACCTGAACCGAAAGCGCTCACCGCACGACTGGCGAACGCGGCCGGACCCCTTCGAGACGACTTGGCCTACGTTGTTCGCTTGGTTTGAAGACAGTCCTGATCAGACGGCCAAGGCGCTGTTCCGGAGGTTGCAGGGTGAGCGGCCGGGCCTCTTCCCAGACCATCAGCTGCGTACCCTTCAGCGGCGCGTGCGTCAATGGCGGATGCAGCGAGCACGACGGTTGGTCTTCGGCGTCCACAACGGTGCCACGGCCGCAGGTTTGACATCGCTCACGAATGCGCTGGTCGATGTATCGCCTTCGATGTCGGCAACGGCATCGCCCTGAACACTTCCGACAACTGCGTGGAATCGACTCGATATCGTTTTCACGGGATACCAAGGTAGCGGGTACCCCTGCGATCGCGTCCCCTAAAGCGTCCTATGCGGTCGCAGTTCCCCGGACCAGAGAATCCAAGAGCTTCTGACGCCTTCGCGTCAGACTCCCTTGCGGGTGAACCCGATGATGGAAGAGCGAAGATCAAGCCTAACGCGGTAACATTCGCGATGAGGCAACCCGGTAACAGTTCTTCGTGAGGCAACACGCGCCGGAAGAAATAGTTGACGCCGCCCAAATGCACCGATGCGGGCAGCGCGCTACCTCTCCGAGGGGACTATTTCAGAGGCGAACGCCGGTGAGACGCAGCACTCGGGGTCCTTCGACATCGCAGGCCTTTCATACTACTGTTGAGGTGTGCGTAGAGCGTCGCCCAACGCGGTCAGTCACCAACGTCGAAATTCGTGGTGCCATACGGGTGACAAGCATCTGGGAGAAGGCTCAAGCCATTGATGTGAAAAGAGGATTTCAGATCGTCCGTCCAGTCCATCATGGGACACGGACTCCAAAGCTCACGTTTGAGGCTGCCGAGGTGCAGCGGCCTGAGCACGCACGGAATCGTTGAGGCGTCTGCCAAGTTCGCTAAGCTGGGTAACTGCGTCCTGGTTTTGTGCCGGAGCCGAAATAAGGATATCCAGCAGTTCCCACCGATCTTGCGGGTGAATGTAGCGAAATGACAGGACGAATGAGGCGTCGCTCTTGCGGCTAACTCTGTAGCACACTCGCGTTGACGAGTATCGACTCGATTCCGCTCTCCAGTCGGACTCATCGCCGGAAAAGATACCAACTGTAGCGAGCCCATTGGAATCTGAAGCATCCAGATCAGCGGCTCGTGTCGCGAGAGAGAGTCCGTCGAAATCGTTGAATACGGCGCGCAGCATAGCGACCATGCCCTTACGGTCGTCGACACGAGCTTGCTGTGGCACGGTGGCTGCGTAGTGGAACTGTTCGACTGTCGCCGCGTACTTCTGTGCAACTAGGCTCGCGAGCGCATCCTGCGCAGCCATCTCGAGCTCAGTACACATGCCTGCGGCGGGGAGAGCCGCTCCGCAAGCAAGAGCGATGATCGACCAAATAGTCCGCTTCCGGGCACGTCCCATGGCTCTATCCTCGGTTTCGGCAGCGATCAAAGCCCCTTCGCCGCGATCATCTTCTCGATCACCTTGGCTTTGTGGTCAACGACTAGGTGCGAGTAACGCTTGACCATCGCGAGCGTCTTGTGCCCGAGCACATCGGCAATCTCGAGCAGCGAGGCGCCCTGCGCAGCGAGCATTGACGCTGTCGTGTGACGCAGATCATGGAAGTGAAAGTCGCTGATCCCTGCCGCCTGTAGCGCCGCGCGCCAGTGACCGTCGAAATGTTCATAGGGCCCCGGGAGCCCGGAGGGCTGCGGGAACACATATTCGCTGCGCGCTGAATCCTTCAGTTTCAGCTCGCGAAGCCCCTCGAGCGCCTTGCCGGCGAGCGGAAGCGTTCGCTGCTCGCCGTTCTTCGTCTCGCGAACCAACGCCCGCCCCTTCTTCAGGTCTACGTCGGCCCACTTGAGGCGGATCAGTTCGCCTTTGCGAGCGCCCGTTGTAATCGCCAGCAGGACGAGCGCCTGCAGCGCCGGCCATTCCGACCCGGTGCATGCGTCCAGCAGCGCGGCCCGCTCCTCGTCTGACAGGAAGCGCGTACGGCCGCGCGGCTCCTTCTTGCGGCTGATGTCGCTCACCGGATTCCGGTCCATGAGCCGCCGCTCTTTCACAGCGAAGGAGAACGCGTGCGAGAGCGTCGCGATGTAGCGGTTGACCGTTGCGCCACTGAGCTTGCGCTCCTTCGGTAGGATCAGTTCGCCCGTCTTCTTGTCCTTGCGCGGTTTGCCCCGCGTGAACGTCTGGGCGGCCAGCTTGTCGCGCGCCTGCGAGATGCGATCCGCGGTGATCTCCGCGAGCGACAGTCCTGCGAACTGCTTCGACCACCACTCGAGCTGCCGAACGCGCGTGGCCCTCTCCTTAGGGTCGAACTCCGCGAGTACCGTCTCGATGTAATCCTTCGCGAGCGCGTCGAAGCTGGTTCGCTTCATCGCCGCGTGAGGGAAGTGCCTGCCTTCGCGGATCGCACTTTCGAGCGACTCGGCCCAGGCCACGGCCTCCTTGCGATTGGGAAAGCTTGCAGACTCGGCTGGCTGTCCTTTACGACGAACTTGGACGCGGTAAGTGACCTCACCCGTCAGAGGTGAGACGACGCGTTGAATCGAGGCCATGTGTGCGAATCCGAGTAGCGTGGAACATCACGAATTGCACCGATTTTGCACCGAATTTGCACCGAGCGCATTCTGCCTTTCTAAGTCGTTGATTTCATGGGGCGTGACGGAATCGAACCGTCGACCAGCGGATTAAAAGTCCGATGCTCTACCGACTGAGCTAACGCCCCGCACGCGGCCGCGCATCATACTACGGTCCGGTAGCGGGTCGGATCCGCGATCCCGACGGCCGCGAACCCGGCGCGGCGGATGCGGCACGAGTCGCACCGTCCGCAGGCTCTGCCCGCCTCGTCGGCCTGGTAGCACGAGACTGTCGATGCGAAATCCACGCCGAGCCGAGCGCCCTCACTGATGATCTCGGCCTTCGTGAGCCGGATCAGCGGGGTGTGAATGCGGCAGGGCCGGCCTTCCACGCCGGCCTTCGTAGCGCGTGCGGCCAGTTGCTGAAAGGCCTCGATGAATTCCGGCCGGCAGTCCGGATAGCCCGAATAGTCGATCATGTTCACGCCGATAAAGATGTCGCGCGCCATCAGAACCTCAGCCCACGCAAGCCCCAGCGACAGCATCAGGGTGTTGCGCGCCGGAACATAGGTCACGGGAATTCCATTGGCCGGCTTGTCCGGCACCGCAATCGAGCGATCCGTCAGCGCGGAGCCGCCGATGCCTGCGAGATCGACGCGCATGATGCGATGCTCGTGCGCCCCAAGAGCCTGTGCCAGCGTGGCAGCGGCCTTCAGCTCGGCAATGTGGCGCTGGCCGTAGTCGACGGACAGAGCGTAGCACTCGAAGCCCTGCTCCCGGGCGAGCGCCAGCGTCGTTGCGGAGTCGAGCCCCCCGGACACGAGCACCACCGCGCGGGCCGCCACGGCTACTTTCCCGGCACGTTGCCCCACAGATACTTGTGGAGCTGGATCTGCAGGCGCACGGGCAGGCGATCCTCGAGGATCCAATCGGCGAGGTCCCGCGCCGGCAGCTGCTCGTGACTCGGCGAGAACAGCACCGAGCAGCGCTCTGCGAGCTTGAGGTCGCTCACCTTGGCGCGGCTCCACTCGTAGTCGTCACGATCGCAGACGACGAACTTCACGAGGTCCTTGGGCTGCAGCCGCTCGAGTTCGACGTAGCGATTGCGCGCCTCCTCTCCCGAGGCCGGCGTCTTCACATCGACGACGAGCACCACGCGTGGATCGACGCCCTCGAGCGACAGCGCGCCGCTCGTCTCGAGCGACACGCGCAGACCGGCTTCGCACAGCTCCGTGAGCAACGCGAGACAGTTCCTCTGCGCGAGGGGCTCACCACCGGTCACGCACACGTGATGCGTTTCGAGCTCGCGGACCCGGGCGAGGATATCTTCCAACGCCCACCACTCACCACCATGGAATGCATAGGCGGTGTCGCAGTACTGGCACCGCAGCGGACAGCCCGTCAGGCGCACGAAGACCGTTGGGACGCCGGCGGTGTCGGCCTCACCCTGCAGCGAGCGAAAGATTTCCGTGATCTTCAGGCGCAGCATGGCAGCGGTGCGGCACGGTGCGCCTTCAGCGCTGCTCGCCGGTCGGCGCCGCGGCATTCGCGCCGGTATTGCCGCCGCTTGGCAGGTGCTGCAGGCGCTCGGCCGCGCGCTTGGCGGCATCGCTGTCGGGGAAGCGTTTGATCACCTCGGTGAGGGAGACTCGTGCATCCGCATACTGCTTGAGCTCGTACTGCGAGAAGCCGAGCTTCAAGAGCGCATCCGGGGCCTTGCGCGAGTCCGGCCATCGCTGGGTCACGGTGCGGAAGGCATCGGCCGCGCTCTGGAAATCATGGGAGGCGTAGTAGGCCTCCCCCAGCCAGTACTGCGAATTATCCGCCAGATCGCTCTTCGGGTAGCTCGTCAGAAATTCGTGGAAGCCGACGATCGCCGCGGGATACTTGCCGCTCTTCAGCGCATCGAAGGCCTGCGAGTAGGCCGACTGCTCGGCGCCGGGTGCGGCACCGCTGCCGCCGCCGCTCGCGGCGCCCCCGCTCGGAGCGGCCTGCGCGATGCGCCGCTCGAGGTCCGAGTACAGATCGCGCTGCTGCTTGCGCAGTGACTCGTTCATGTTCTCCAGCTCATCGATGCGGCCGCGCAGCACACGCACGTCGTTCTGCAACGAGTCGAGACGTTGCGCGAGCTCGAGCAGACTCTGATTGGAGACGACGCGCTCGATCTTGGCGGTCCGTGCATCGAGATCGTTGAGCTTGATGTTGACCGGATCCTCCTCCGGCGTCGAAGCACACCCCCAGAGCGCGCCGGAGGCGGCGGCAATCAGTGACACGACGAGCAAGCCTCGCATGCTGAACCCCTAAAGCCGTGGGCTACTTGAGATAGACGATCTCCACGCGGCGATTCTTGGACCACGCGGCCTCATCGCTCCCCTGGACCGCCGGGCGCTCGGCGCCATAGCTCACCGTCGAGATCTGCCCGTCGGCCACTCCCTGCAGCAGCAGCGAGTGGCGCACGGCCTGAGCACGGCGCTCACCGAGGCCGATGTTGTACTCGCGCGAGCCGCGCTCGTCAGTATGCCCCTCGAGGCGGACGTGCACGCCGGAGTTGGCGGCCAGATACTTGGCGTGCGCGGCGACCGTCTCGGTGCCGTCACCCTTGATCTCGCTGCTATCGAAATCGAAGTACACGACCCGGCGTGCGAGTGCGCCTTCCTGGGGGCCCGGGGATTCCTCCGAGCCGGTGCCGGCCGCACCAGCGGCGTTGGCATTGGCTCCGGCCGACTGCGCACCCGCGCCACTCTCAGGCACGCTCGTGCTCGAGGGCGGCAGATCCTTGGCGCGATGGCCCGGGCAACCCGCCAGCATCGTCGCCGTAGCAATCAGCATCATCAGCAGAGCTCTTCGCATATCGATTCTCCAGTCGCGCGAACCTTTTATCATATTTCACTGATGTGAAAACGGCGCCCACACCGGATCGCGCACGTCCGCCTGATCGGACTTGAGGCGCTGACCTGTGAGCCCATCGACCGAGACGCGCTCGAGGATCGCACGGCCGTTCTCGGTGCCTGAGTAGATCAGCATCGCACCGTTGGGTGCGAAGCTCGGCGACTCATCCAGCCGCCCGCGCGAGAGCACGCGGACCGAGCCGCTCGCGAGATCCTGAACGGCGATACGATAGTTGCTGCCATCGAGCGTCACCATCGCGAGCTGGGTGCCGTCCGGCGAGAGCCGCGGCCGCGCGTTGTACGTGCTGCCGAACGTGACCCGCCTGGGCCGCTCGCCCGGCCCCACCCCCACGCGATAGATCTGCGGGCCACCGCCGCGGTCGGAGGTGAAATACAGCGAATGCCCGTCCGGAGACCAGACGGCTTCCGTATCGATCGACGGGTCATCCGTCACCCGGGTCAGCTCCTGCGTGCTGAGATCGAGGATGTAGATGTCCGGATTGCCGTTGCTGCCGCCGAGCGTCAGCGCGAGTCGCTTGCCATCCGGGGACCAGGCAGGTGCACCGTTGATCCCGGCCCGGGCCGAGACCAGTCGCCGCTCGCCACTGCGGACCTGCTGCACGTAGATCGCTGCTTTCTTGTTCTCGAAGGAGACGTAGGCAAGCCACTCTCCATCGGACGACCACGACGGTGACATGACCGGTCGATGCGACTCGAGCACGACGCGCGCGTTCTCCCCGTCCGCATCGGCAATGATCAGCTGAAAGCGCTGCGCGGGCGGCTGCCCCTCGACCGACACGTAGGCGATGCGTGTGGCAAAGGCACCCCGCACGCCCAGGATCTTCTCGTAGATGACATCGCTCACGCGGTGAGCGGCATCGCGCATCGCGTTGGGTGCGCCGGTGAACCGCTGACTCGCGAGCTGCTGTCCGGTGAGCGCGTTCAATAGATCGAAATCGACCGCGAGTTGTCCGCCGGCAAGCGATGACACGCGCCCCACGACCACATAGTCGTTCCCGCTGGCGCGCCAGTCGGCGAGCGCCACGTCGGCGGCGCGTGAGGGTGTCACGGACATCTGCGCTCGCGGCATGGCCTTGAAGCGGCCGCTGCCCTCGAGATCGTGCTTGATGATCTCTGCAGGATCGCCGGTACCCGCGTACTGGGCAAAAGGTACCACCGCAATCGGGATCGGATCGGTTACCCCCGAGGTGATCTCGATCTTGAGCTCCGCATGCGCGGCCGGCACGCCGATCAGTACCGCCACGATGGACGCGGCGAGCCTGCGCATCCATGTGCGTCGCAATCCGCTGTCCTGAGTCATGGTGTGCATCAATCGCTCGGGTTGAAATGGATCGCCAGGTTGCGATCGAACAGCGCCGGATCCGGCGGAGGCGGCAAAGGCGAGGCCCGGTAGGCGGCGGCCTCTATGGACTCGCGCACCGCCTGATCGCCGTTGCAGGCGCCGAGCCTCACGTTCACGACCTCGCCGCCGGGTACCTGAGTCACGTACAGCATGCAGTCGATGCCCGGCCGCGCCGTGGGCGGCTTGTTCCACGCGCGCGTGATCCGTGCCGTGATCTGTTGCAGCCAGCTAGCCATGGCACCCCCTGAGCGTGCTGCCATCAGATGCTCCTCCTCGGCGAGGCTCTTCTTCAAATCCGCCTCCTCCTCGGCCTGCTGCCTGGCCTCCTCCGCCTTGCGCTTCTCCTCGGCGAGACGCTTGGCCTCCGCGAGGCGCTGCTGCTCCTTGCGTTTTGCCTCCTCCGCCTTGCGCTCGGCCTCCTCCTGGGCCTTCTTCTCCACTTCCTCGCGCTGCTGCTGCGCCGCCTTCTCCTCGGCTTGCCGTCTTTCCTCCGCGACGCGCTTCTCCTCCGCCAGGTGCTTCTCCTCGGCGGCGCGCTTCTCCGCCTCGGCCTGTTGGGCCGCGGCCCGCTGTGCATCGCTGTCCGGCGCGGCGGGCGGCGGTGGGGGCGTAGGACTCGGTGGAGGTGTCGGTGCGGGCGCCGGCGCCGGCCGCGACGCCGAGCCGCTCAAGGCTTTCGAGTCGACCACGGTTGCATCGAGCGCGAGCGTGTGCAGCGGCGTCGAGCGCTCCCGGAAGCTCCACCATCCGTACACGAGCAGTGCCACCACACCGCCGTGCAGCAGCACCGACAGCGTCACCGCAATCCAGCGATCGCTCTTCGGCTCCTTCATGCGTCCGCACGCACCGCTCAGCCACCGCGGGGACGCTCAGGCAGCGGCTCGCTCACGAAGCCGACTTTCTTTACTCCGGCGCGCTGCAGCACGACCATCGCCTGCATGACCCGGCCGTAGGAAATCCGGTAATCCGCCTTGAGGAGGACCGGAAGGTCGGGGCGACGGCGCAGCGAGGCGGCCGTGCGCACCTCGACGCTCGCCTCATCGAGCGGGCGTTTGGGATCGCTGCCTATGTTCAAGTAAAGACGGCCCTCCCGATCGATCGACAGCACCAGGGGATTGGAGTTCCGCAGCAGCTCCGGATCCAGGGGCTCTGCGGCGGCCTTGGGCAGCTCCACCTTCACCCCCTGCATCAGAAGGGGCGCGGTGATCATGAAGATGATGAGCAGCACGAGCATCACGTCGATGTACGGCACCACGTTGATCTCGCCCATCAAACGGCGGCCGCGAGTGAGTTGCGCCATGGCTAGCCTGCTCCACTCGGACTACGCGCCGCCGCATGGCGCTGCAGGATCGAGGAGAACTCCTCGGTAAAGGCGGCATAACGCACCTCGAGCCGCCCGACCTGGTCGGCATAGCGATTGAACGCCACCACCGCCGGGATGGCGGCGAACAGGCCGATCGCGGTCGCGATCAGCGCCTCCGCGATGCCCGGAGCCACCATCGCCAGGGTCGCCTGCTGGACGTTACCGAGGGAGCTGAAGGCGCTCATGATGCCCCACACCGTGCCGAACAGCCCAACGTACGGGCTCGTCGAGCCAACCGTGGCGAGCGTCGAGAGACTGTGCTCGAGGCGATCGATCTCCTTCAGCTGGGCGACGCGCATCGCGCGGCGCGCACCCTCGAGCAGCTGATCGGCGGGAACGTTGCCCTGCTGGCGCAACTTTGCAAACTCGCGGAACCCGAACTCGAAGATGCTCGCCATGCCCGTCACGCCGCGCGCCTCGATACCGCGATACAGCTGCGCGAGATCGCCACCGGACCAGAAACTGCTCTCGAACTGATCCGCTTCCGAGCGCGCGCGCCGGATCATCATCCGCTTGCTGAAGATGATCGCCCAGGACATGAGCGAGGCGAAGGCCAGCAGCCCGATGACGATCTGCACCGGAATGCTGGCCTGCACGATCAGACGAATGATCGATAGATCCTGCGGCATCCTTAAGCTGACTCCCGCGCCGCGAGCGCGCTCAAGAGAATCTGGGGCAGTCGCTGCGGGCGCAGTGTCCCGACATCGACGCAGGCGACGCGCACATCGGCCGTCACGAGGAGACTGTCGGAATCCGGGTGGCTGACCGTGTGCGTTGCCGCGCCGGCGGCCGCTCCCGCACGCAGGATGCGCTGGCCGAAGGAGAGCGAGGCGGCCCCTTCGGAGCGCGGCTCGCAGGTCACGAGCAGCTCGTCATCGAGCCGCGCCGGACGCTTGTACTCGATACTGAGGCTCACGACGGTGAACCCGATGCCCGTATCGCGCGCGAGCTGCTGCTGCGAGAAGCCGAGCGCCCGCAGCCACTCGGTGCGGGCGCGCTCGAGATACTTGAGATAATTGGCGTAGTAGACGATGCCGCCGGCGTCGGTGTCCTCCCAGTACACGCGCGCCGGCCAACCGAAGGCGCTCACCGCCCCTCCTCGAAGAGCTGCAGCGTCGAGCTCTGGCGCTGCGGGACCTTGAGACCCAGGTGCAGGTAGGCGGTGCGCGTCGCCATGCGGCCGCGTGCCGTGCGCATCACGAACCCCTGTTGGATCAGGAACGGCTCGATCACATCCTCGAGCGTACCGCGTTCCTCGCCGATCGCGGCGGCGAGACTGTCGATGCCAACCGGTCCGCCGTCAAACTTCTCGATGATGGTCGAGAGGAGCTTGCGATCCAGGGTATCGAAGCCCAGCGGATCGACGTCGAGCAGGTCGAGCGCCGCGTGCGCGACGGCTTCCACGATGCGCCCGTCGGCCTTCACCTGAGCGTAATCGCGCACCCGGCGCAGCAGGCGGTTGGCAATGCGCGGCGTACCCCGCGAGCGCTGCGCGATGGCGCGCGCGCCGCCCGCATCGATCGCGACCTCCAGAATGTCAGCCGAGCGGCGCACGATCCGGTCGAGATCCTCGATGCTGTAGAACTCCAGGCGCTGCACGATGCCGAAGCGGTCACGCAGCGGTGAGGTGAGCAGGCCCGCACGGGTCGTCGCACCGACGAGCGTGAATGGCGGCAGGCTGAGCTTGATCGAGCGTGCCGCCGGCCCCTCGCCGATCATGATGTCGAGCTGATAATCCTCCAGCGCCGGATAGAGGACCTCCTCCACCACCGGCGTCAGCCGGTGGATCTCGTCCACGAACAGCACATCGCGCGGCTGCAGATTGGTGAGGATGGCGGCGAGATCCCCGGGCCGCTCGAGCACCGGGCCCGACGTCTGACGCAGATTGACGCCGAGCTCGGTGGCGATGATGTTGGCAAGGGTGGTCTTGCCGAGGCCTGGGGGGCCGAAGATGAGCACATGATCGAGGGCCTCGGCCCGCTGCCGGGCGGCGCGCACGAAGATCTCCAGTTGTGTCTTGACGGCGGTCTGGCCGACGTACTCGGCGAGCCGGCGCGGACGGATCGCCCGCTCCACCGCCTCCTCTTCCGGCTGCGCCGCCGTGCTCACGGTTCGCTCCGCTTCCAAGTCGACCACCTCGATCTCAACGTCTCAGTCGCGCGCCGCGCTCTGCAGCGCTCTGCGGATCAGCTCCTCGGTGGAGTGTGTACCCGGACCCACCGCCTTCAGCAAGCGGCTCGCCTCGAGGGGCTTGTAGCCGAGGGCCACCAGCGCCCCGAAGGCCTCCGACTCCGGCCGCGAGTCCGACGGCGCCAGCGGCGCTCCCGTCTCGCCGACCGTCGCCGTCAGCCGATCGCGCATCTCCACCAGCAGCCGCTCCGCGGTCTTGCGCCCGATGCCCGGCACTCGGGTCAGCGCGGCGACATCCTGATTCTCGATGCAGTGCCTGAAGCCCTCCACGCTGATGCCCGACAGCAGTGCGAGCGCGATCTTCGGGCCCACGCCCGAGACCTTGAGGAGACTGCGGAACAGGCGCCGCTCCTCCTCAGTGCCGAAGCCGTACAGAACATGTGCGTCCTCGCGCACGACCAGATGGGTAAGCAGGTGTACATCGTGCCCCACGGCGGGCAGGTGAAAGAACGTCGACATCGGTGCCTCGAGCTCATAGCCGACGCCCCCCACCTCCAGGGTCAGCTGCGGGGGCGTCTTCGAGGCGATGCGGCCCTTGAGCGAGCCGATCATCCGCGCGACTCGCCGAGCGGGGCGGTCACCGCCGCTGCGCGCGGTGCCAACGCGAGTGCCGAGCGCCGCGAGTGCGCGTGGCATACCGCGACCGCCAGGGCGTCCGCGGCATCGGCCGCGAGCCGCCCGGACAGGCTGAGGAGCACGCGCATCATGTGTGCGACCTGCGGCTTCTCGGCCCCGCCGAAACCGACGACAGCCAGCTTGATCGCACGTGGCGCGTACTCGAACACATCGGTGCCGCGCGGCACGGCCGACAGCGCCGCGCCCCGGGCCTGCCCGAGCTTCAATGCGCTGTCGATGTTGCGATTGACGAACACTCGCTCGATGGCGATCTCATCGGGACGGTGCTCGGCGATGAGGGCGGCCACAGCCTCGAAGATCGTGCGCAGTCGCTCGATGGAACTTGCGGCCGGCGCGCTGATACAGCCGTGGGTCAGGTGCACGCAGCGCGGTCCGTGGCAGTCGATCACGCCGAAGCCCGTGCGCCGCGAGCCCGGATCAAGCCCCAGGATGCGCAGCCGCGCACCCACGGGAGGCAGGGTCGGCGCGGCGGCCTGCGGCCGCACGGCCGCCGGGTCAAACGCTCTCCAGGACCTCATCCGGTATCGTGGCATTGGTATAGATGCTCTGGATGTCCTCGACCCTCTCAAGTGCCTCAAGCAGCGACAGCAGCGCGCTGCCCTGCGCCGGATCGAGCTCGATGTCGACCGCGGCGCGCCACATCACCGCGCTCTCCCGCGGGTGGTGGCCGGCCGCGGCGAGCGCAGCGCGCACCACGGCAAAATCGGCCGGATCGGTCAGCACCTCGATCGAGCCGTCGGGATCGGTGACGACATCCTCCGCTCCAGCCTCGAGAGCTGCGCTCGCAAGGCCCGGGAGCGCCGCACCGGGCTCGTAGTTGAGCACACCGACCTCGTTGAAGAGATAGGCGATCGAGCCGCTCGCGCCGAGCTGGCAACCCTCGCCTCGGAACAGCCGGCGCAACTCGGCGGCGGTGCGCAGCCGGTCGGTGGTGAGGCAGTCGAGCAGCACGGCGGCACCACCAGGCCCGTAGCCCTCGTAGCGCACGCGCTCGGCGGCGGCTGCCGGCTCGGCGTGCACGGGCTCGCGCATCAGCTTGGTGAGATTCCTACGCTGCCGGATTTTCATCCACCTGCCGAGCACAAGCGCCGCCCGCGAATCAGCGGGTATCATAGCGGCAAAACGCCCTCGGCGACACGCCCGCACATCGTGCGGGCTTGAAGCGCGACGCACGTGGAAATCGCACAGCTCTGCCCGCCCCGCATTCGCACTTCCATCGCCACACTTCGAGCGGCGGTCGAAGCTGCGCACGCGCTGCCCCCAGATGCACTTGCGGAAGCCGCCGAGGCCGCGGAGGCGGTCGGTGCCCTTACCGAGGATGCGGAGCTTGCCAGTGCCGTGCTCGCGCAGCGCGCCCTGAGTCGTCCCGGCTTGACGAGCGAGCGCCTCACCGAGCTCGCCGGCGCAAGCTCGGTGCGCACGGCGCTCGATCTGCAGCGACTCGGTGAGCTCGGATTGCCGCGGGACTGGTCGCCGTCCGTGGGACTCGATGCACGCCAGGCCGAGACGGTACGCAAGATGATGCTCGCCGTGGTGAGCGATCCGCGCCTGGTGCTCGCGCGGCTCGCCGAGGAGCTCGTGCATCTGCGGCACGCGCGCGCGCTCGAGCCCGCCGAGCGCGCGCGGCTCGCGGTGGAGGCCCGCGCGGTGTTCGCGCCGCTCGCCAACCGCCTGGGGGTGGGCCAGCTCAAGTGGGAGCTCGAGGATCTCGCCTTCCGCTATCTCGAGCCCGACGAGTATCACCGTATCGCGGCCGCTCTTAATCAGAAGCGCACCGATCGCGAGCGCTACATCCGCGCGCTGTGCGATGAGCTGCGCGCCGCGCTCGCAGCGGCCGGCGTCAGCGCCGAGGTGTACGGCCGCGCGAAGCACATCTACAGCATCTATCGCAAGATGCAGCGCAAGCAGCTCCCGTTCGAGCAGATCTTCGACGTGCGCGCGGTCCGGATCGTCGTCGGCTCGGTCGCGGACTGCTACGCCGCGTTGAGCGTGGTGCACGACCGCTGGCCCTATATTCCCGGGGAGTTCGATGACTACATCGCGACTCCCAAGGACAACGCCTACCGCTCCATCCATACGGCGGTCCGCGGACCCGAGGGACGCAGCATCGAGGTCCAGATCCGCACGCGTGAGATGCACGAGCATGCCGAGCTCGGGATCGCCGCGCACTGGCAGTACAAGGAGGGCGGTGCCCGCGATCTCGGCTACGAGCGCAAGATCGAGGCGGTGCGCCGCCTGCTCGAGCCCGGCCAGGCCACCGAGACCGAGCGCGACTCGCTCGAGAGTCTGCGCACCCAGATCTTCGCCGACCGTGTCTATGCGCTGACCCCCAAGGGGGAGGTGCTCGATCTGCCGCGTGGCGCGACCCCGCTTGACTTCGCCTACCACGTGCACAGTGATCTGGGGCACCGCTGCCGCGGCGCCAAGGTGAACGCACGCATCGTGCCGCTCACCCACACGCTCGCCAACGGCGAAGTGGTGGAGATCATCGCCGGCAAGCACCCGGCACCCAGCCGCGACTGGCTGGCCCCCGAGCTCGGCTATCTGAGCTCGCCGCGCAGCCGCGGCAAGGTCCGCGCCTGGTTCCGCAAACAGGACGCCGGCGACAACCGCATGGCCGGCCGTTCGATCGCGGAGCGCGAGCTCATGCGCGCCAGTGCCGGTCCCGAGACGCTCGCCGCGCTGATCTCGGAGCTGAAGGCCGGCGACAGCGAGCGGCTGTTTCAGCTCTTGGGCGAAGGCGAGATCACGGCGACGCAGCTTGCGCAGGCGCTGGCGCGGCTCCTGAAGGCCGCGCAGCCGCCGCCCGTGCGCCGCGCGCGCACCGGTGCCCGCAAGCACCGAAGCCCGGTCGAGATCGAAGGCGTCGGCGATCTGCCAATCACCCTGGCGCGCTGCTGTGCGCCAATCCGACCGCAGCCGATCGCAGGCTACGTGACCCTCGGCCGCGGCGTCACCATCCACCGCACGGGGTGCGCCAGCTTCGCACGCATGCGCACGGCGAGCCCCGAGCGCACGCTGCAGGTGGACTGGGCGCAGGGCGAGACGGATCTGCTCAGCGTCGAGCTGGCGGTGAGTGCCTACGATCGGCGCGGTCTGGTACGCGATCTCACCGACATCGTCACCCAGGAGCGGCTCAGCATTGAAGCCATGACCACGACGACCGACCGGGCCGCCGGTACTGCGGATGTGCGGCTGAGGCTGGCACTCGCCGACACCGAGCAGCTCATGCGGCTGCTCAAGCGCCTGACTGGCGTGCCCAGTGTGCTGAGCGCCCGCCGGATCGGCTGACCACGCACCGTTATGTTGCAGTGCAGCGCGACCGCTCGAGCCCCCTATTTACCCGCCGAGTGTGCCCGAGTGTGATTTCGTGCCGCGCCGGCGTGAGGCCGCGCAGGCTTAAGTACGCAGGTGAGCGCCAAAGCGACCGGCACCTACCTGCGAGCCCTGATGGTCGATCAGGACACCGCCCGCATCACGCGACTGCTGGGGGCGATCAAGGACTTCGCGCTCGATGTGAGCACGAGCAAGACTCACTGCATCGATCTGATGCGGCCCCGACCCTACGAAGTCCTGATCGCCTGCGAGCGCCTGGATGATGGCTCGGGACTCGAGCTCTTGAGCCAAGTGGCGGAGCGCTGGCCGCAGACGCGGCGGGTGTTCGCGGCCGAGCCGCGGCGACTTGCCCTCCTGCAGGGACGGCTGAGCCCGTTCGGGCTGTTCCGTACGCTCGCCTATCCGATCGATCCCACGCAGCTGCAGCTGCTGCTGCACCAAGCTTAGGAGCGCCAGGGGAGCGCGGCCAGATCAACATTGCCGCCCGTCAGGATGACACCGACGCGCTGTCCACGGGCGATGTCCGGCCGCTCCATGAGCAGCGCCACGGGAACCGCCGCCGAGGGCTCGATGATGATCTTCAGCACCTCCCACACCAGGCGCATCGCGCTCACGATCCCCGCCTCGCTCACTGTAAGGATGTCATCTGCACAGGCGCGAATGACGGTAAACGTACGCTCGCTCAACGCGCCACGCAGACCGTCCGCGATTGTCTGCGGTTGACCGGCGCCGACCCGGCGGCCCTCGCGCAAGGAGCGGTGGGCATCGTCGGCCATCGCGGGCTCGGCGCCGATGACGCGCGCGCCGGGACGCAGCGCCCGGGTCGTCACGGCAACCCCGCTCAGCAGGCCCCCGCCGCCAACCGGGCAGACGATGAGATCGAGATCCGCCACGTCCTCGATGAGCTCGAGGGCTGCCGTTCCCTGCCCGGCCATCACCCGAGGATCGTCGTACGGATGGACCATCTGCGCACCCGTGCGTGCGATGACCTCGGCCGCAGTGCGCTCGCGTGCCGCGAGGCTCGGCTCGCACAGGGTCACCTGCGCGCCGTAACGCGCCACCGACTCCTGCTTCACGCGCGGCACGCTGGTCGGCATGACGACGAAGGCCGGGATCCCGCGGTTGCGGGCGGCGAGCGCCAGCGCCGCGCCGTGGTTGCCCGATGAATGCGTGACGACGCCGCACCGTGCCTCGCCATCGCGCAGCTGCAGCACCGCGTTGTGCGCACCGCGCGCCTTGAAGGCGCCGACGCGCTGGAAGTTCTCGCACTTGAAATGCAGCTGACAGCCGAGCAGCCCATCGAGCGCGTGGCTTACGAGTACCGGCGTGCGATGCACGTAGGGTGCGATGCGCTCTTGCGCCGCCGTGACATCGGCAAAGCGCAGCCCGATGCCCTCCTGCTCCACAGTCACGGCGAGCGGTTGAGCGAGTCGATGGCGCGCTTGTCCGCCGCGAGGGCAGCCTCGTGCACCGCCTCCGACAGCGTCGGGTGCGCATGCATGGTGCGCTGCAGATCCTCGCTGCTTGCGGAGTACTCCATCGCGAGCACCGCCTCGGCGATCAGCTCCCCCGCCAACGGGCCGACGATGTGCACGCCCAGGATCTCATCGTCATCGACCGCGGCGATGAGTTTCGCAAAGCCCGCGGTCGACTCCATGGCGCGCGCGCGACCGCTGGCAAGGAAAGGAAACACCCCCACCTTGTACGCCCGCCCGCTTGCCTTCACCTGCTCCTCGGTCTCACCCACCCAGGCGATCTCCGGGGCCGTGTAGATGACGGAGGGGATGGCGCGATAATTCACCTCACCGTAGCGTCCGGCGATGAGGTCCGCGACCATCACACCCTCCTCCTTGCCCTTGTGCGCCAGCATCGGTCCGCGCACGCAGTCGCCCACCGCCCAGATAGCCTCGGCGCCTGTGCGGCAATGCTCGTCCACCTTGATGAAGCCGCGCTCGTCGAGCTCGACGCCGGTGCCCGCGGCGAGCAGTTTGTCGGTGTAGGGACGCCGGCCGATCGCGACCACGAGCTTGTCCACGGTCACGCTCTGGACGGCCTTGCCGTCGGTGTAGCTCACGTTGACGGCACCGCCGGCGACCGCGGCTGCGGTCACCTTGGCGCCCAGGCGGATGTCGAGGCCCTGGCGCTTGAATTGACGCAGTGCCTCCTTGGCGAGCTGCTGATCCGCGATCGCGAGGAAGTCCTCCAGCGCCTCGAGGATCACGACCTCGCTCCCCAGACGGCGCCACACGCTGCCGAGCTCGAGCCCGATGACGCCCGCGCCGATGACGCCGAGGCGTTTCGGGGCCGCGGCAAGCTCGAGCGCATCCCACGAGTCGAGGATGCTCGTGCCGTCGAAGGCGGCCGAGCGCAGCGGTGTCGGCTCCGACCCGGAGGCGAGCACCACGTGCTTCGCCGTGAGCTCGCGCCGCGAGCCATCGTGCGCGGTGAACTCCACGCGCTTGCCGGGCAGCAATCGTCCGCGGCCCTGGAGCGGGGTCACCCCGGCGGCCTTGAAGAGCGCGTTGATGCCGTCGGTGCTCTTCTTCACGATGCCCGCCTTGCGCTTCTGCATCGTGGCGACATCGACCTCGACACCGCTCGCCTTGATGCCGTGGACGCTGAACTCCTCGCGCAGCCGATGGTAGAGCTCGCTCGACTCGAGCAGCGCCTTCGAGGGAATGCAGCCGGCGTTGAGGCACGTGCCGCCGAAGGCGGTGGTGCCGTCGCGGTTCTTCCAGGCATCGATGCAGGCGACGGTGAGCTTGTTCTGCGCGGCGCGAATCGCCGCCGGATAGCCGGCCGGCCCGCCGCCGATCACGATTACATCGAACGAATCGGCCATGCAGCCCCTCCCCCTGCGTCAGATTCCGAGCAACATCCGCCCGGGATCCTCGAGGCACTCTTTGATCGCCACCAGGAACTGCACCGCCTCGCGGCCGTCGATGATGCGGTGATCGTAGGTGACCGCGAGATACATCATCGGGCGAATGGCGATCTGGCCGTTCACCACCATCGGCCGCTCCTGGATCTTGTGCATGCCGAGGATCGCGCTCTGCGGAGCATTCACGATCGGCGTCGACATGAGCGAGCCGAACACCCCGCCGTTGGTGATCGTGAAAGTGCCGCCCGTCAGATCCTCGATCGCGATCGTGCCCTCGCGGGCGCGGGCGGCGTAGGCACCGATCTCCTTCTCGATCTGCGCGAAGCTCTTGGCATCCGCATCGCGCACGATCGGCACCATGAGTCCGCGGTCGGTCGAGACTGCCACCCCGATGTCGTAGAACTCGTGATAGATGATGTCGTTGCCATCGACCGAGGCATTGATGACGGGGTATTTCCTCAATGCCTCGATGGCGGCCTTGACGAAGAACGACATGAAGCCGAGCTTCACGCCGTGCTCCTTCTCGAAGCGGTCCTTGTGGCGCGCCCGCAGCTCCTGTACCGCGGTCACATCGACCTCATTGAAGGACGTGAGCAGCGCCTGCGTGGATTGCGCCTCGATGAGGCGCTGCGCGATTCTGTGACGCAGGCGCGTCATCGTCACGCGCTGCTCGCTGCGTCCGCCGCGCGCCTGCGGTGCCGCTGGAGCCGGGCTTACGGTCGCAGCCCCAGGACGCTTGTCGAGGTAGTCGACCACATCGGACTTGGTAAGCCGGCCGTCGCGCCCGGACGCCGGAATCGCCCCCGGATCGAGCCGGTTCTCCTCCACCAGTCGACGCACCGAGGGACTCAGCTTGGCAGCCTCGCGCGGGACCTCCGCCGTCGCGGTCCTCGCGGCCGCAGCCGCCCCAGCCGCCACAGCCGCCCCCGCCCCCCCAGCCGCCGCAGCACTGGACTTCGCACCTTCCTCGATTACCGCCAGCACCTGGCCGGCGGTCACGGTGGCGCCGCTTGCCACCTTGAGCTCACGCATCACCCCGCTCGCGGGCGCGGGAACCTCGAGGACGACCTTGTCGGTCTCCAGATCGGCGATGTTCTCATCGCGGCTCACCGCCTCGCCCGGCTGCTTGTGCCAGGCCACGAGCGTCGCATCGGTGATCGACTCGGGCAGCGGCGGGACGCGAATCTCAATGCTCATGAGCAATCTCTCCTAGGCGGGCTTGCGCAGTGCCGCCACCGTGAGGCGCGAGGTATCGCGGGCACTCTCCTCGGTGGCCGTGGCGCGCAGCGCCGCCTCGATCAGCGTCTGCTGCTCCAGCTCGTGAATCTTCATGATACCCGTGGCCGGCGCGGCCGCGGGCGCGCGCCCGGCATAGAGCACGGGACGGCGGCTGAGCGTATCGAGGCGGTGGCGGATCTGGTACCAGGCACCCTGGTTCTGCGGCTCCTCCTGGCACCACACGACCTCGCGGGCGTTCGGGTAGCGCTTGAGCGCGGTCTCGTAGTCATCGCCCGGGAACGGATACAGCTGCTCGAGGCGCAGCAGCGCCACATCGCGCAGGCCCTCCTTGCGGCGTGCCTTGAGCAGGTCGAAGTACACCTTGCCGCTGCAGGCCACGACGCGCCGCACCTGCTGCGCCGGCAGGTCCTCGACCTCATCGATCACGCATGCGAACCCCCCGCGCGTCAGATCCTCTCGAGTGGAGACCGACAGATCATTGCGCAGCAGGCTCTTCGGCATCATGACGATGAGCGGCTTGCGGAACGCGCGCAGCATCTGCCGCCGCACCATGTGGAACAGCTGCGCGGGCGTCGATGGCACGCACACCTGCATGTTCTGCTCGGCGCACAGCTGCAGGAAGCGCTCGAGCCGCGCCGAGGAATGCTCCGGCCCGGCGCCCTCGTAGCCGTGCGGCAGGAACAGGGAAAGCCCGCACCAGCGGCCCCACTTGGCCTCGCCGGAGCTGATGAACTGATCGATGATCACCTGCGCGCCGTTGGCGAAATCCCCGTACTGCGCCTCCCAGATTACGAGCGTACCGGGCTCGGTGGTCGAGTAGCCGTACTCGAAGCCGAGCACCGCCTCCTCGGAGAGCACGGAGTCGGTGACCTCGAAGCGCGGCTGTCCGTCGCGGATGTGCTGCAACGGGATGTGGCACGCGCCGCTCGCCTGCTCGTGCAGCACGGCGTGGCGATGAAAGAATGTGCCGCGGCCGCTGTCCTGGCCGGTGAGCCGGACCGCGAAGCCATCCTCGAGCAGCGCGGCGTATGCGAGTGTCTCGGCGCAGCCCCAGTCGAGCGGCATCTCCCCGGCGAGCATCTTGGCGCGGTTCGCGAGCACCTGCGCCACGCGCGGATGCAGCGTAAAGCCCGGCGGTGTCGCGAGGATGCGTGCCCCGAGCGCCTGCAGCCGCTCACCCGTGAGGCTCGTCGGCACGCGCTCGCTCCAGTCCGGATGCCCGTAACGGCTCCAGTCGACGGTGTACTTGTTGCCGATCATGCCGAGGGAGGCGCGCGCCTGCGGACGCCCCTCATCAAGACCCGCGCGATAGCGCTCGATCATCTCCTGCGCCGCCTCGGGGGATGCCACCCCCGCGGCGGCGAGACGCTCGGCATAGAGCTTGCGCGCCGTCGCGTGCGAGCGAATCACCTGGTACATCAGCGGCTGGGTCGCCGCCGGCTCGTCCGCCTCGTTGTGGCCGTGGCGCCGATAGCACACGAGGTCGATGACCACGTCCTTGTTGAATTTCATCCGGTACTCGAGCGCGAGGCGCTCGACGAACACCACCGCCTCCGGGTCATCCGCGTTGACGTGCAGGATCGGGGCCTCGAGCATCTTGGCGACGTCGCTGCAATAGGTGGTGGAGCGGGCATCGCGCGGATCGGACATGGTGAAGCCGACCTGATTGTTCACGATGACGTGCACCGTGCCGCCGGTGTAGAAGCCTCTTGCTTGAGAGAGCTGCAGGGTCTCCATGACCACGCCCTGGCCGGCGAACGCCGCATCGCCGTGGATCAGCACCGGCATCACGCGGTTGCCGCGTGTGTCGCCGCGCCGCTCCTGGCGCGCGCGCACCGAGCCCTCCACCACCGGGTTCACCACCTCCAGGTGCGAGGGATTGAAGGCGAGCGCGACGTGCACATTGCCGCTCGGCGTGCGCAGGTCCGCCGAGAAGCCCTTGTGGTATTTCACATCGCCGGAGCCTTGCTGGTGGGTGAGATCGTACTTGCCCTCGAACTCGGAGAAGATGTCCGAGGGTGACTTGCCGAGCACATTGACCAGGACGTTGAGGCGCCCGCGGTGCGCCATGCCGATGACCAGCTCCTCCACCCCGAGCGTGCCGCAGCGCTGAATGAAGTCATCGAGCAGCGGGATGAGCGCATCGCCGCCCTCGAGCGAGAAGCGGCGCTGGCCGACATACTTGGTGTGCAGGTAGCGTTCCAGTCCTTCGGCGCTCGTCAGCTGCCAGAGGATCTCGCGCCGCTCCTCGGCGCTGAACGCATAGCCCATGCGACCCTTCTGAAACTCATCCTGCAGCCACAGCCGCTCCTCGGAGTTCGACACGTGTGCGAACTCGGCGCCGATCGGCCCGGCGTAGATGTGCTCGAGCATCGCCAAAATGTCGGCGAGCCGCATGCGCTTCGGCACCGCATCGGTGCGGCTGCCGGTATAGAACTCGCTGCCGAGGTCCTGCGGGCTCAAGCCGAAATACTCGAGCGCCAGCACCCGCGGCCGCGGCCGCTCCGTGAGGCTCAGGGGATCGAGCCGAGCTACCAGATGCCCACGGTTGGTCCAGATCTGGATGAGGCGCGAGACGGCGGCCTGCTTTGCATTGGCGGCCGCGGAGGCATCGGTCGGGGCGGAGGCCGGTGCTGGGGCGTGCGGCGCGCGGGCCCGCTCGATGAGCTGCCGCCGCAGCGCTCCGTGCGAGCGCTCGCCGGCAAGGCTCGGTGACAGGCCGTCGAAGTAGCGGCGCCAGGTGTCGGGCACGCTGCTCGGATCGGTCAGGTATCGCTCGTAGAGCTCTTCGAGGTATGCGGCGTTGCCGCCGTAGAGAGGCGTCGGTTCAAGCATGCGAATCCGTGCTCGATCGGGCCCGAGCACGCTCGCGCAAGCTGCTGATTACTCGGACCCGGGATGAAGTTTGGGCAAGCCGCGTATGAGAGTGTAACGGAAGCGTCGAGGCTAGGAAACGCATCACTAAGTGACACGTTGGCGGCTCCGCGGCTTACCGAGCCGGACCTCAGGCCGCGGGGAGCACGCTCTGCAGCAGCCACAGCTCGTAGCACACGAGCAGAGCGTAGGCCGCCAGTACGAGGTAGAGCACGAAATTCACGGGCAGCCGGCCGAAAGCGCGCACCCGCCCGAGCACGGTGAGCACCACCACGCCGAGTGCGGTCAGTCCCATCTTGACGATCGCGAAGCTTCGCCCGCCCGAGCGCAGCAGCACCTCCATGACGGGGTTCGCCTCGAGCGCGCCGCGATCGAGCAGTGTCAGAGTGAGAAGTGCATCAGCGACGGACAGCACCAGAATGAGCAACACGACCGCGAGCCAGCGCGCATCGTGCCAGTCGGTGGCCGTGACGGCGGTGTCGTACGAGCGGCGCGGACCGCGCCGGCGGGGGTTGAAGCCGCCCACGAGAAGCGAGCGCAGCGTGCCGCGGCGCCGGTCGTGCCTGAGCCGGCGCTCCGGCATTGCGAGACTCGAATCGATCCACTGCGGGTCGGCTGACACGCGGCTCCCCGTTCACTTGTTATCGTTGTGCGGCCATTGTAGTGGCTCGTCGGGGCGCCCGGCCGCACTCCTAGACATAATCAGTCGTCGACACCGAGCTCGCGCAGCACGGCGGTGCGCAGCTGCTGAATTTCCGGCACCGAGAGGCGGCGGGGCTGGGCGAAGGGCACCTGGAAGATCCGCTGGATCCGCGTCGGACGGCTCGAGAGCACCACGATGCGGTCGGCGATGTGAATCGCCTCCTCCACATCGTGGGTGACCAGGAGCACCGTGTGGCGCTCCTGCGCGAGGATCCGCAGCAGCTCGTTGCGCATCCTCAGACTCATGAGCGCATCGAGCGCCGAAAACGGCTCGTCCATGTACAGGATGTCGGGTTTCACCACGAGCGCACGCGCGAGCTCGGCGCGCTTCAGCATCCCGCCGGAGAGCTCGTGAGGATAGCTCCTCTCGAAGCCCTTCAGTCCGACGAGCTCGGCATAGTGATCGGCGAGACCGCGCCGCTCACCTTGTGCGTGGCCGTTCAGGCCGAACATCAGGTTCTGCTGCACCGTGAGCCAGGGGAATACCGAGCCGTGCTGGGAGATGAGGATCCCGCGGGCGCTTGGACCGCCGAGCTGCGCGCCATCGATCGTGACGTGGCCGCGATCCGGGCACTCGAAACCGGCGACGATGTTGAGCAGCGTCGACTTGCCGCACCCGGAGGGGCCGACGATCGCGACGGTCTCGCCGTCGCCGATCGAGAAATCGACGCCGTCCAACACCTCGAGCGCGCCGTGATGGGAGGCGAAGCTCTTGCTCACCCCGCTCACGACGATCTTAGCGGGCATAGCGCCACCTCACGGGCTTCAGACCCTCGAGAAGCCGCATCGCCCCATCGAGCATGAGCCCGATCAGACCGATGATGATCATGCCGGCGATGACGAGGTCGTAGCGATTGCCCGCGTTGCGTGAGTCGATGATGAGATAGCCGAGCCCCGAATGCAGGGCGATCATCTCGGCGGCCACCACCACGAGCCACGCTACCCCGAGTCCGATGCGCATGCCGACGATGATCTGCGGCAGCACCGCCGGAATCACCACCTGGCGAAACAGCGTGGAGCGCGACACGCCGAAGTTCTCCGCCGCCCACAGATAGCGCTTCTCGATCGTGTGGACGCCCGCCGCCGTCTGCACGGTCATCGGGAATACCGAGGAAATGAAGATGAGGTAGATCGGGGCGGCGTTGCCGACGCCGAACCACAGAATCGCGATCGGGATCCAAGCGATCGGGGAGATGGGCCGCAGGATCTGCAGCAGCGGATTGAACGTGGTGAAGGCGCCACGCACCCAGCCCAGCCACAGACCGAGCGGCAGGGCGACCGCGACCGCGAGCGTGAAGCCCGTTGCCACACGCATGAGCGATGCGGCGATGTGCTGCCAGAGAGTGCCATCGGCGATCAACTCCACCACACCCCTCACCACCTGCCAGGGCGTGGGGAATATCGCGCTATGCGAGGCGATCACCAGCGCCCACCACAGCGCGACCAGCGAGCCGAGAACAAGGACGGGAAGCAGGAGTTGCTTGACCCTATGCATGACTGATACCCGGCCTCGCATCGCGCAGCCGCAGTGCAAGCTCGCGCACTCGAAACCACACGCGTGCCCACGGGGTTGCGAGGGGTGGATCCACGGTGACGCTCATCTGGCCGCTCAGGTGCGCGGTGCACATGAACTGGTAGCGCGCCGCTTTTGCGAACGGCAGGCGAAAGCTCTGCCCCGGCATCATCAGCACCGGACCGAACTGCTGCGGCACCTCGTCGTGATTGACCAGCACGAGGATGTCCTTCAGCCCGAGCGTCAGACGGATTTCCGCCGGGAGGATCTCGACCTGGCTGCCGGCCATGCGCCGCGCCCAGGTGCCGTGCGGAATCACGAAGATCTCATCGCGCGAGGGCGCGCTCACCGGGGCGAGCGCAGCCCAGGCCGTGCCGGCGAGCAGCGCGAGGGCAAGCACCCCGCCGCAAATCCTGCCGATGCGCATCACGCGCCGGGGCTCGCGCCCGCGGCAGCAGGCTCGTGCAGCAGGATGCGCACGTCGTGGGCGTAGTCCTCCGGCTGATGCCCGAAGGGCATCAGCGCACGCAGCCGCCCGGCGCGATCGATGAGGAGGGTGAAGGAGGAATGGGAGTAGGAGTAGTCCCCGTTGGGCATGGCGTTGCGCTTGGCTGCGACCCCGTAGCTCGCGCGTGCCGCGGCGAGCTGCTGCGGCGTGCCGGTGCCGCCGACGAATCCCGGGTCGAACCCGTTGAGCCAGGCCTTGAGGTGCGCCACGGTGTCGCGCTCGGGATCAACCGTGACGTAGACCACCTGCATCCCCGGGCCGTCGGTGCCCAGGAGTTTGCGGGCGCGCGCCAGCACCGCGAGTGTCACCGGACACACCTCGGTGCAGGAACTGTAGCCGAAGGCGAGCACCGTAACCTTGCCGCGATAGTGCGCAAGCTGCAGAGCCGTTCCGTCCGTCGCGGTGAGAGCGAGCTCTGGCGCCATCCGCGGTGGGTCGAAGACACCGGCCACCAGCGCGGGGGCATTCCCGGGTCCTGCCGCCACGGCGGGATTCGCGAGGATCGCGCCGCACAGGAGCGGCAGCAGCAATCGAGCCAGGACGCGACTCATGGGCGGTACTCGGCACGCCTCACAGGGGGATGGCCGCCGGCGCGGCGCTGTGAGTGAAGCTCTCATCGATGTAGGTCTCATAAGGCACCGGCCGCTTGAGCGTGCCAGCCTCGACAGACAGCTGCATGAGTTCCTCGAACTCGGCGCGGATCATGCGCAGATCGCCGTACGTGACGCGGTCCATCGGGTTCTGCATGACGAACCGGATGATGTTCGGGTCCTGGTTGAAATAGTCACGCCCGGCGGCGATGGCCACGGCCTTGTCGCGGTTCTCCAGCCGCGCATCGAGCCACAGTCCGGCACCGAGCACGTAGTTGACGAGCTCCTGCACGAGCGGCCGATTGTCCCGGATCAGCTCCTCACGCACCGTGAGCACGCAGCAGATGTAGTTGCGCCACTCATCGCGCGTCATGCGCAGCGGGACGGCGTAGCCGGCGCGCTGCGCCGCGGCACCGAACGGCTCGCCGGTACAGTAGGCATCCACCGCCTTGGCGTAGAGCGCGGCTGGCATATCCGGAGGGGCCATCTCGACGATCTGGATCTGTGCGACAGTCATGCCCTCCTGAGCGAGCATGCGTCGCAGGAACAGGAAGTCGACAGCGAAGCGGCTCGGAATGGCGATCCGCTTGCCGGCGAGCTCGCGGAAGTGCCGGTAGCCCGAGTCCGTGCGCACCATGATGACCGCCCCGGAGCGGTGACCCAGGGAGACGATCTTGACCGGAATGCGCTGCTCGGCGAGATCCATGATGAGCGGGGCCAGCATGTAGGCTGCCTGGACGCGACCGGCCATGAGGGATTCTTTGATCTCGGGCCAGCCGCTGTACTTGCTGTAGGCGAATTCGAGCCGCGGTGCACCGGCAGCAGCGGCGGCGCGGTTGTGCTGTGCCTGCGCGACGCAGGCGACGGGTAGAGTGAGATTGCAGGTGACCGGCAGGCCACCGACCTGGAGTGGCTCATCCGCTCTGGATCCGCAGGAGACGCCCGTCAGAGGGGTGGCCGAGGCCAGCAAGCCTTTGAGGAGCCATCGCCGCTGCAAACGGTGACTCGCTCGGTGTCCCCCCGGCGCGTTCATCGTAAACCGTATCAGTCGTCGTAAGATTGATTAATTGCGCCCACGATACACGAATGCGACCCGGGACGCCGCGCTCGAGGGTCGCGGCGCCTCGACGTGCCGGGATTCAGGCCGACTGGGGCTCGGGCGCGTTGATCGCCGGGCTTAGGTCGTCGGGCGCGGAATTGGCGGTGCCCGGTGCGCTCTGGGCCTCCTCGACCTTCGGTGATGCCGTGGCTGCAGAGGGAATCGGTCCGTGCCGCCGCAGGATCTCGACGGTGCCCTGGATCGTGATCGTGAATCCCTCGGGCGAGACCTCGATGCTCTTCGTCCCGTGCCGGGGCAGTGGAATCCGCGTCCGCCAGCAATAGTGGATGATGGCCGCCGCCACCGCCGGCAGCGCATAGCGGCGGCGCTCGAGGTCGATGGAGTTGGAGTACCGTACCCCCAGCACCAGGCCCCCTTCCGGACCGGTCTCGATGCGCGCTTCGCTGATGGTGCCGCGCGCGAGCGCTCCGCCGTGCTCGCGATCCAGCTCCAGCACGGCATCCACCGCCGTTTCGAGCGGCAGCGTCAGCCGGCGGAATTCATGTACGGGAACTTTAGCCATTCGGAGGCGTGCTAACTTGCCGCAGTGCGATGCCGCCAGCTGCGACGCACGGCTCATTCCGCACCGCCTGAGGCATGGCCTGTGATGCGGCTCACGGCGGTGAGAGCTCGGATTGGCCCCGTCGCACAGGCAGCGAGAGGCAGAGCCGCGGGTGCGCCGTTGACGGGATCCCGGGGGTGGCATATCTTAGATTTGCCCTCCGGCCGGAATGGATCTTCCGAGAATCGCCGCCAAGGTCATGGCCTCGCTGGCGCACGCCATCGCCAGCAGATAGCCGCCGCGCTTCAGCGCGGAGTGGATGGGAGAGTGCACCCATGAATAGTTCTCTGCTGCTGTCACCGGCTCGCCGGCTATCCGCCCCCCGGACCCTGCGGCCCGTGACCACGCTGCAGCGCGTGAAACCGACCGATCCAGCCACTCGGGTCATCACCGATTTCGCCCATGAGCATCCGATCACCGTCACTGAGCAGCGCCGCATCGACGATGCGCTCGAGGACATGATCTGCTTCGGCGTGCGCGCCCTGCTCGTGGTGCGCGGCGACAAGGTCACCGGGCTCATCACTTCGTACGATATCCAGGGTGAGCGGCCGCTACAGTTCCTGCAGAGCTCCACCTACACACGCCACGACGAGATCCAGGTCGGGCACGTCATGACGGCGCTGGAGCGGGTCCCCGCTCTTGATTGGGAAGAAGTCCGCGAAGCCACCGTCGCAGATATCGTCGAGCTGTTTGCCGACACCACTGCCACGCATCTCATCGTGCTCGAGTCCGGCGTGGACGGCTCGGTTCTAGTGCGAGGGCTCATCTCCCGAACGCGGCTCGGGCGTCAGCTCGCCTGATCCCGCAGCGCGACGAACTCGCCCGTGAACGTGCCAACCACCTCGCCGGAGTGCTCCAGGGAGGAGCCCACCGCGATCCGTGCCCGGCCCCTGCGGACCAGCGTCCGCATGAATGACGGCCAAGCATCCGGCTGCTCGAGCGTGGCGCGTGCGGTGAAGTCGCCCCTGATGGGTTGCAGGTATTGCATGCTGTTGCGCTGAATCACCAGACGACCCGCCAGGCTCTCGCGCTGCAGACGGAGGTGGAGCAGGGACCAGCCCGCGAGCAACGCCAGGGCGGATGCACTGCCTCCGAAAACCGTCTCGCGATGGTTGATGTTCGGCTTGAGCGGTGCCTGCAGCACCACCGTGTCCGTTTCGATCGATCTCACGCTGACCTGCATCGCCTTCGAGAGGGGGATGTGCTCGTGGAGATAGCGCTCGAGATCGGCGGAGAGCATGCGCCAGCGCCTCAGAGTGCGTCGACCGGCACCGTAAAGGCCCTGCGCACGATGCGCCAACCCCAGTACAGCCCGGCGAGCAGCAACAGTGCGCACCCTGCGATCAGCGCCAGCGGCACGGAAGAGCGGATGATGAGGAGGAATACTGATAGATAGACGAGGATGCTGCCCGTCGCGGCGAGGTAGGCCAGTGGAGTCCAGTTTCGCATTCTCCACAGACCATAGGCGCACGCGAGCGTCGTAATGCAGCAGATGACGGTTGCTGCCACCAGCATGCGACGCGTGGCGCCCGAATCCAGATGCAGCAGCTGCGGCGCGAGCTGCAGCGGCGGGACGCGCGGGAATCTCACGATCGTCTGCAGGGCCGAGAGTGCGAGCATGACCAACATGAGAGCCAATGTCGACAGCGCGCGCGGTCGCTGCATCGGCTCAGGATCGGATCTCGGGTAGTCGGGCATCGGGAAGCCTAGCCGCGCGTGGGCTCTCCGAAGGCCAAGCGATTGCCGTTCGGATCCACCACCTCGAAATCACGCATCCCGTACGGCCGATCGCCGAGCTCGCCGATCGCGACACCCCGCCCCTGCAGCTCCGAGTAATACGCATCGACCCCGCTCAAGTGAACATACGCCATGGCCGTAGCGCGTCCTGCAGGGCTCGCGATCAGGTCGAGGCTGATGCAGTCCCGGCACACGTTCGCATGAGTCACGGGGTGACCCCACTTCCAGCCGAGCTGAAATCCAAGCCGATCGAGGTAGAAGGCGAGCGCCTGCTCGACATCGGACACGGGCAGCCGCGGCGTCACGGCCTCGAACTTCGGTTTGCTCTGTGCGGTTCGGCTCATGGCGCTAGGCATTCGGCCCCTCTCCACTGGGTTGCTGGGAACTACTTCACCCACTCGTACAGCGGCTTGTTCTTGTCGACCACGTGTACTGTCAGGAGCCTGAGCGGTTGGTCTCCGACCACGGTGAATCCCGCGTGGACGACATCCCGCAGGCTCATCACGGAGCTGCCCGTTTGCATCATCGTCGGTGCCTGACCCGGCAGCTGTACCATCGTTCCCTGCAGCACGTAACCGGTCTCGATCCCGTGATGATAGTGGCGCGGAACGGCTTCGCCCTTCCTGATCTCGCTGATCGAGGTGATGACCTCCATGTCCTGGGATATCGACAGCTCGGCGCGCCTGAGCTCCTGCCGATGCGGCAGATCGGTTCCCACCGTCTCGGCCCCTGCCGCAGCAATCAATGCACAACCTGCCATGATGACGACCGCTCGATGGTGCCGCATACGCCTCCCTCGCCTCATGCCCGTGTAGCCCACTCCCGCCGAAATCGCCCGGGGTGCCGCCGCTACGAATTAACTCTCACCAGCTTCATCCGCCCGGACGCACCTGATTTGATGGCCACATCTGCCTTGCGACATCCGAAGTGTGCGGCAATCAATGCGATCAGCTCGGCATTGGCCTTGCCATCCACCGGCGGTGCCCGCAATTGCGCGCGCCACGAGCCATCGGCTTCGCGGATCAGCAATGACGTGCGGGAATTGGGCTTGACCTTCACCCGCAATATCACGGTTTCTCCGGGGCCGACAGAAACGTGCGGACCGCGAGCTCCACGGATGCAAATTGTTGCACGCGTCCGATCATCGTGCCGCGCTGCAGGTACGCGATCGCCAGGCACGTCAAATCAGGATCGACCGCCAGGGCGAGCGATCCTCGCTGTGCGAATACCAGGCACTTGGAGTGAAACTGTCCTCCCCTGGCCTCGATGCGTCGAATCTCGACCAGATGGGTCCGCAGTCTCGCCAGCTGCGCCTCGTGCAGTACCAGGCCAGTGGCCTCGAGCAGCGAGGCAAGATCACCCGGAAGTGGCGCCTCACTCATGGATTCGATACACATTCAACCATGCAGCTCGTACAGAGCGCACCGCTCGGTTGCATCCGCCACGACCGATACGCTGAATCGTCTAAGTGACGATGGCATGAGAGCTCACCACGCTGGTGATGATGCCGAGCTTCACCAGGAGCGCGAACCCCGCCAGGGACAGCCCGAAGGCGATGATGCTGAGCCCGAGCGCCGCGGCAAATGAGGTTCCCAGCATCAGCCGAATCCCCAGCACGAATCCCAGGAAGCCAGCGAGCGGGCCGCCGATATAGCCGCCGAACAGCGCGGAGGCCAGGTAGCCGACCACCAAGCCGACGGCTACAGCGCCGCAGCACCAGAAGATGCCGGGCCGCCTCGCATCCGCGAAGCTCGCGGCCAGCCTGACCGGAAGCGCCACCAGTACTGCCAGCACCAGGACTGACAGCAGCAGGCCACCTGAGAATGCGTACGTCACCGCGAAGACTATAAGGGATCGGAGCGGCGGATAGACAGTGTCCGATACGCTGGCGCCCGAAGGTTAAAGTTGCGCGGTCGTTCGTCGGATGCCCAGCAGACATGCGAGCGTCACGCAGGCCGCACCCACGGCTGCGGGGAACAGCACTGTAGTCCACGAATAGCGCTCCAGCGCGAGGATGACGAGTACGTTGCGCAACGCGCCAAGCGCGAAGAAACCTGCCTGTTCCTGGTACGGATGCTGGTACGCGCGCCGAAAGGTAGGACCAAAGCCGATCACGTCCGCGGTTGTGAGCAGAACGACTGCCCACAAGGGATCAGAAGCCAGCCACCACGCCGGGAGGGCGGCGACCGCAAGTACGAAGAACACCCAGTCCAGCGGCCGGATCGAGGCTTGATGACGCCTGCGAAACGCGAGATAGGCGATGTAGGCGGTGAGGCCGCCCGAGAATCCAATCGGCCAGGCCCCGACACCGGCGCCACCGGCCAATTGTGCAAAGAACACGACCAGCGTTCCACCCGCCCAGATCACCCACGAGAATACATGCGGCACCGTCTCGGCACTACGGATCGAGCGGATGTACCCGGCGAAGAGCGCTACCGTTGCGACGAAGGCACACGCACTGAGGAGTTCTTTGACAACCATGGAGTCTGGAATGCGCTCTCGTGATGGCTCACGTTACCCTTGAGCGGTGATGCGCAAGGCACCAGGGCGATCTTCGCGCGCACACAGAGCCGGCGACGTCAATGCGCTGACCCGCGCCTCGTACTTGACCAAAGTCCGGGACGCGCGCGATCGCCTGACGCGGCGTCAAATCAGACGGTGAGCTCAGGCCGCTGCCTAACGTCAGAGTCGAGTGGTGAAACAGAAGTCGTCATGCCATCCGGGCGGGCCAGCGACTGTCGAATGCCACCACGTCACACTTCTTCGTAGTGCTGCACAGTCGGGAACGGATCATAGAAGTGGTGCAGCAGCTCACGCCATCTCGAGTATTCCGCAGAGCCTCTGAAGCCTATGGTATGCGCCTCCAGAGAGGCCCAACGAACGAGCAGTAGGTATTGATCCGGTACTTCGATACAGCGATGGAGTTCGTGTGAAATGTACCCCTGCGCCGCGGCAATGATCGGTTCGGCCCTGCGGAACGCAGATTCGAACTCGGCGCCACGACCCTTTCGGATCCTCAATACCGCCACCTCAAGGATCACGATGGCCCGTCCATGCCGAGCTTGAGAGGCGACTGCGCGCGCCGGTCCCACCTCACCCGCCGTCCGCTCACACGATCCGCCGATCGCATCATTCGCGATCACCCCATTGCCATCGCGGCGGCTCGCCTTTGGCGTAGCAAACCACCAGTAAGACGATAATCATGACCAGGGTGAACGCCAGGAACGCGACGATATGATGACGCGGATCTATTAGCCGAACTCCGACGAGGAGAATTGCAAACCAGGCAAGGGTTACAACCCATCCTTGCCAAGTTGTCGGAGGGCCCCAACCCCAACCGTAGCGCTTGGCGGGAAACCAGTAACGATCTGCGCTCATGCGACCAGCCTCCGTCGTGCCATCTGGCGTTCAGAGTTGAGCGGCGGTTTATCAGACGGCCGTCGGGCTGCCAAACATAATACGATGCCCGTCGATCGTCCGGATTCCGAATTCACGCATCCCCCACGGCTCCGATCGCAGCGATTTCATCACTACGGCGCCTCGGGCGATGATTGAGGCATGCAGTTCGTCAATATCATCCACCTCCAGGTAGGCGAAATAGGAGTGATCGCCCAGTGCCTCCGGCGACAGTGCGTCCCTGCATTCCCCAGCCATGATGAGACAGTTGTCGCGGCGAAAAAATCGCCAACCTGGATCAAGTATCTCCAGCACCTCGAAGCCCAGGACATCGCGATAGTAGGCCGCAGAGCGAGGTAAATCGTTAACCGCAATCACATACCGCCCACGCTGAATCAAGTGACATCTCCCGGCCGTCTGACGTCGGCGTTGTGCGCCCAAGGAGCGTCTCGTCGCCCGCCCACAATGATTGCTAGCGCTCGCCACCGGGCTCACTGATGAAACACTCGCTGCCTCCTGCCTCAAAACCGTGGGCAGTGAGATCATCGAAGAGCGCGATCGCTGAATCTCGAGACAACGTACCCCGGACAGTGACTCCGACGACAGCGCCCCGAGGCGGGTTTAGCACCTGCCGCAAGTAAGCACCTACTTCCTTACACGGCATCTCGTGGCCAGGTTCCTGGGGCGTTCCTTGTACCGAGCAGTCTGGCTGTTGATCGCCAAGAGTGACCCGGACCGATGAATGTTCGAAGCAGCCGGGTTCAGCTATGAAGCCTACGCGAAGTGAAGCCTGCGCCTGATCCTGCGTGTTGTGGGTACGGTATATCCACCAAGCGTAAGCGCCCATGAGGTGCTCCCCGATTTAGTACGGCGGGGAGCTAGAGTCCGGCGTTGATAATTGGTCCTCTCTTGCATCCTCGTCAATGTCCT
>Ga0335081_10001450_pt1 | contig 37854 bp, 26 predicted proteins | sample Lox_Sample_35_FD_206713 | JGI IMG/M metagenome (GOLD analysis project Ga0335081, IMG submission 206713) | Soil microbial communities from Loxahatchee National Wildlife Refuge, Florida, United States - Lox_Sample_3.5 | ecosystem: Environmental > Terrestrial > Soil > Wetlands | place: USA...
CCGCCGAAGCGACGGCGAGCGGCGTTACAGCCGCCCCTGCGCCGGCTCCGGTGGCCTACGGTACGGCCCCCAATTACCGCGCGATCGTGGCGCAGAATCGCGCCGCGGTGGTGAACGTGAAGACCGAGGGCGTCGAGCACACCTCGGCGCAGGAGTTCGGCAGCCCCGGCGACTCGCCCTTCGGTAACGATCCGTTCTCGCAGTTCTTCCGCGGCCTGCCCATACCGCGCGGCGATGTGCCGGTGCGGGGACTGGGCTCGGGATTCATCATCAAGCCCGACGGCATCATCCTCACGAACGCGCACGTCGTGCGCGATGCGAAGCATGTGACGGTCACGCTGGCCGATCATCGTGAATTCCGTGCCAAGGTGCTGGGATCGGACCCGACAAGCGACATCGCGGTGCTGAAGATCGAAGCCCACAACCTGCCGGTGGTGCACTTCGGGGACCCGGGTGAGCTGGCGGTGGGGGATTACGTGCTGGCGATCGGTGCGCCCTATGGCCTGGAGGAGAGCGCCACGGCGGGCATCGTCAGCGCCAAGGGGCGCTCGCTCCCCGGCGGCAATTACGTGCCGTTCATTCAGACCGATGTGGCAGTGAATCCCGGCAACTCCGGCGGCCCGCTCTTTGACAGCCACGGCAGCGTCGTCGGCATCACCTCGCAGATCTACAGCAATACCGGCGGTTATCAGGGCGTCTCGTTCGCCATTCCGATCGATGTCGCTGAGCGCGTGGAGTCGCAGATTCTCAAGACCGGCAAGGTCGAGCACGCGCGCCTGGGCGTCATCGTGCAGCCGGTGACGCCGGCACTCGCCGCCTCGTTCAAGCTGAATTCGGCGGCAGGGGCGCTGATCTCGCGCGTCGATCCCGACAGCGCCGCTGCCCGTGCGGGCCTTCAGCCCGGCGATGTGATCGTGAAGTTCCAGGGGCACGATGTGAGCGATGCAGCATCGCTCTCCGCGCAGGTCGGCATGGCCTCACCGGGCGATGCCGTGACCTTGCAGGTCTGGCACGACGGCAAGACCCGGGATGTGAAAGCAACGCTCGCCAATGCCTCGAAAGAGGACGGTGAGCTCGCGAGCACGAGCGGTGGTCCGGATCAGGGCAAGCTTGGACTGTCGGTGCGGCCGCTGACGCGCGATGAGCGCAGTCAGGCGGGCGTCAGCAACGGTCTCGTGGTCGAGCAGGCGGCCGGTGCGGCTGCCGAAGCCGGCATCGAGCCCGGGGACGTGCTGCTGTCGGCGGATGGCAAGGCGCTGGAGAACGTGGAGCAGCTGCGCAGCATCGTGCGCGAACACAAAGACGTGGTCGCGCTCCTCATCCAGCGGGGAGACACCCGCATCTTCGTCCCGGTTCAGCTCGGCTGAACCGGCGCATTCGGCCTCGACGCCCTCTAGTCGAGGCCGAATGCGATGAGGACGTTGCCCGACTGACCGGTAAATCCGCCGACGCCGGATCCGACGTAAATCATTCCGCCGGCGACGACCGGTCCGGGGCCATCGATGCCGCCGCCGTGCCCGGCGATGCCGTTCACGGTCTTGAATTCCTGCGTCGTATCGAACGTCCACAGGAGCGTGCCGTCTTTGGTCGCATAGGCACGCAGCCCGCCATCGAGCGCGCCGCTCAGCACCGCGCCGGGTATGGCGGTGAGCGCGCCACCCTGTGAGACGCTGCAGCCCAGACGCTCACCGCAGATCGGCTGCGGAGGCGGCATGTGCCAGGCGCGGCTGCCGTCGCTGAGCTTCACCGCGTGAACGCCACCCGGTGTCGGCGTGAGGAAATCACCGGTGCCGAAGTAGGCCTGACCATTCTCGATCGCGCCGCCCCACTGCCCGCCCAGGCCGCTGCCCTTGCCGATGCGGTATTGCCAGAGAATCCGTCCCTGGTCATCCGGATCGAGCGCATAAACCAGCCCGGATTTCTGCGGCAGCACCAGCACTTCACGCGTACCCACCTTGGCGATCGCCGGTGGTGCTGAAAAGTCATAGTCCGGACCCAGAGTGTCGGGGCAGGCGGCGTTGCCGTTCGCATGCTGATCGCAGCCCATCGCCCACTGATCGCCCGCGAGCGCCTGGCGCACCCATTTCACGGCACCGGTCTTGATGTCGAGCGCAATCACGGCATCGGTCGTCGGCTGCGGCGGATCCGCATAACCGTTACCCGTTGCGACGTAGACCAGTCCGCGCTTCGCATCCACGGTCGGCGCCGACCAGATGCCACCGCCCGCGGGGCCGTACATCTGCACCCCCTCCTTGTTCTTGCCACGCGGATGATTCTCACCGACGGTGTAGGTCTTCCACAGGAGCTTTCCGGTCGTGGTGTCGAATGCGGAGACGCTGCCGCGGAAAGTGCAACAGGAGTAGCCGGCGTGTCCGCCAGTGCTCTCCTCGCCGATGCCCTGCACCGGCACGAACACTCGCCCGTCGTAATAGGTCGGCGATCCGGTGAGTGAGGCGGACGGGTGCGTATCCACCTTCGCCTGCCACAGGAGCTTGCCATTCTCGGCATCCACTGCGTACGCCGTCGAGCGGCGATCACCGAAGAAGACCGCGTGGCCTTTCTTGCCGTCGGGCTGGGTGTAGTCTCCGACAGCCGGTGAAGTCGCGATGCCGGCGCCGGCCTTGAACGTCCAATAGCTGCAACCGCTCTTCGCATTGAGCGCGTGCACCTGCCCGTTCTCGCTGGCGACGAAGACGCGCCCGCCCGCGACGGCCGGCGCGACGCGCGCCGAGCTCACATTGGCGTAGCCGAAGACCCATTTGACCTTGAGCCTCGGCAGATCCGCCGCCGTGAGTCCGCCCCGGGCCTGTCCCTGGTAGCGATCGTTGGTGATGCCGTTACCCCAGGAGAGCCAGCCCGGACCCGTCGCCGGATCGCGCATCGCGAGCCCGTCGCTGCAGGCCTTGCCCGCCTCGAGCGCGGGATCGATCGCCTTGGCGGCTCCGAACGGGCGGTTCGCCGCAAACTCGGCCACGGCATGGCGCTCCTCGGGCGTGAGAGTCGCGCCCTGCGCCTGCATCTTGCCGTTCGTCAGCGCGTTCAGGATTGCCTCGGGCGGGTACTGGCGCAGGAATTCCCGCGGCACGGCGTGCGCGGCCAGGCCCGGACCGGAATCGACCGTTGCGGCCGCTCCCATCTGGGTGATGCCGAGATGACAGTTCGCGCAGACGCGGCGAAACACGGCTTCGCCATCGGCGGGCCTGGCGGCCGGCGCCGTATCGGCACCCCATGCAATTCCGGCAGCAACAAGACCCGTGACGGCGAGCAAGATTCTCGTTCTCATGGAAGCGAACATCCCCCCGGGCGGCGCCCGATGCGACGGCGAAGTGTAAAGCATCGGACCCGGGGACCGCGTGCCATCGATCGCGGCGGCAGCTTCTGTGCATTCGGCTACCATAATAGCCGTGCAGCCCATCATCTCCGTCTCCAATCTCGAGAAGACCTACGCCTCGGGATTTCACGCACTCAAGCAGGTGAATCTGCAGATCCGCCGCGGCGAGATCTTCGCGCTCCTGGGTCCCAATGGCGCCGGCAAGACCACGCTCATCAACGTCATCTGCGGCATCGTGAATGCGACCTCGGGACGGGTGGTCGCGGACGGGCACGACATCGTGCGCGAGTACCGCGCGGCACGCTCGATCATCGGTCTGGTGCCGCAGGAGATCTCGACCGACATGTTCGAGACGCCGTGGGACACACTCAAATTCAGCCGCGGGCTGTTCGGCCGTCCGCCCGATTCTGGCTACCTCGAGAAGGTGTTGAGGGACCTGTCGCTGTGGGACAAGCGAGACTCGAAGATCATGACGCTCTCCGGCGGCATGAAGCGCCGGGTGATGATCGCCAAGGCGCTCTCGCACGAACCCCGCATCCTGTTCCTCGATGAGCCGACCGCCGGCGTCGACGTGGAGCTGCGCCGCGCCATGTGGGAGCGGGTGCGTGCGCTGCGCGAAAGCGGCGTCACGATCATTCTCACCACGCACTACATCGAGGAAGCCGAGGAGATGGCCGACCGCATCGGCATCATCAGCCATGGCGAGCTGATTCTGGTCGAGGAGAAGGCGAAGCTCATGGCACAACTCGGCCAGAAGAAGCTCACGGTGCATCTGAAGCAGCCGCTCGAGCGCATTCCACCGGCGCTCGCGACATCCGAGCTCGAGCTCGCCGCCGGTGGCGAGCAGCTCATCTACACCTTCGATGCGCAGAGCAAGCGCACGGGAATTGCGACGCTGCTGCGCGAGCTCACCGACGCCGGCATCGAGTACCGCGACATCAACACGACCGAGAGCTCGCTCGAGGAGATTTTCGTGAACCTGGTGCGGGCGCGCTCATGAACCTGCACGCCATCCGCGCCATTTACGTCTTCGAGATGTCGCGCACGTGGCGCACGCTCATGCAGAGCATCGCCACCCCGGTGATCTCGACGGCGCTGTACTTCGTCGTGTTCGGCGCCGCGATCGGCCAGCGGATGACCGCCATCGATGGTGTCAGCTACGGCGCGTTCATCATTCCCGGCCTCATGATGCTGTCGATCCTGACCGAGAGCATCTCGAATGCCTCGTTCGGGATCTACATGCCGCGCTTCGCAGGCACCATCTACGAGGTGCTCTCGGCGCCGATCTCCGCGCGCGAAATCGTCACCGGCTACGTCGGTGCGGCTGCGACCAAGTCCGTGATCCTGGGCGCGATCATCCTCGCGACGGCGCGCCTGTTCGTCCCGTTCACCGTCGTGCACCCGATCTGGATGATCGGATTCCTGGTGCTCACCGCCGTCACCTTCAGTTTCTTCGGCTTCCTGACCGGATTGTGGGCCAACAGCTGGGAGAAGCTGCAGATCATTCCGGCCCTGATCGTCACACCGCTCACGTTTCTGGGCGGCAGTTTCTACTCCATCAACATGCTGCCGCCGATCTGGCAGAAGATCGCACTCTTCAACCCGGTCGTGTACCTGGTGAGCGGCTTTCGCTGGAGCTTCTACGGTGTCGCGGACGTGAATGTCGCGCTGAGCTTCGGCATGACGCTGCTGTTTCTCGCGGCTTGCGGCACCACGACGTCGTGGATGCTGCGCACCGGCTACAAGCTCAAGGCGTAGCGTTCTCGGCCGGCACGCGGAACCAGGCGACGTAGAGCGCCGGCAGGAACAGCAAGGTCAGGAGCGTGGCCACCGCGAGCCCGCCCATGATCGCGAGCGCCATCGGTCCCCAGAACACCGTCGGTGCAATCGGAATCATGCCGAAGATCGCCGCCGCCGCCGTCAACAGGATTGGCCGCACGCGGTGCGAGCTCGCCTCGATGACAGCGCTCCACTTCGAGCGGCCATGCGCAATCTCAGTGTCGATCTGGTGCACCAGGATCACTGAATTGCGCACGATCATGCCGACCAGCGCGATCACGCCGAGCAGCGCCACGAATCCCAGCGGTTTTTGCGCGATCAGAAGCGCCAGCACGACACCAATGATCCCGAAGGGCGCGACACTCAGCACCAGGAACAGGCGGCTCGCACTCTCGAGCTGCAGCATGAGAATGATGACCATCAGAAGACCGGCGACCGGCAGGACGGCGGCGACGGAGGCGAGGGACTTCGCGCTCTCCTCCTGTGGGCCGCCGACGACGATGTCATAGCCGGGTGGCAGGGTGCCGCGCAGCGTGTCCATCTTGTCTTCCAGCGCGCGCGTCACCGTCGCCGGCTGCACGCCCGGCGTGATGTCGCCCTGCACCGTGAGGGTCGCGAGCCGGTCGCGGCGCCAGATGATCGGCCAGTCCAGCGCGTATTCCACCGACGCCACCTGCAGCAGCGGCACGGTGCGGCCGTTCGGCAGCGGCACCTCGAGGGTCTTGAGCGTCGCCGGCGAGACGCGCTCATCCGTTCCCGCGCGCGTCACCACGTCGATGAGATAGATGTCATCGCGGATCTGGGTGACTGTCGTGCCGGTGACGACGGCATTCAGGGATCCGGCCAGCGCCTCCGAGCTCACTCCCAGGAGCCGCGCCTCATCCTGGTTGACGCGGATGCGCAGCGTGCGCATGGGCTCGATCCAGTCGAAGTTGATGGAGCGCGCGCGCTGATCGCTCGCCATGACGCCCGCCACCTGATAAGCGATCTCGCTCACCCGCCGCGGCTCGGGCCCGGTCACGCGGTATTGCAACGGCCAACCGACCGGCGGCCCGAGCTCGAGCGGGGAGATTCGCGCCACGACCTCCGGGAAGCTCGCGGTGAGCGCCTGCTCGAGGCGTGCACGCACGCGCTCGCGTGCCTTCAGGCTCTTGGTGACCACCACCGTCTCGGAGAAGAAATCGTTGGGCAGCTGCACGTTGAGCGGCAGATAGAAGCGCACCGCGCCCTGCCCCACATAGGTCGTCCAGTGATCGATGTCCGGATCGCCGTGGAGGAGCCTCTCCAGGCGCTGCGCCATGCGATCGCTCGCGTAGATCGAAGCACTGCGCGCCAGCGTCAGGTCGACCAGCAGCTCGGGGCGGTCCGAGGAGGGAAAGAACTGCTGCGGCACGAAGCGCATCGCGGCGATGGCGAGCACGAGGAGCGCCAGCGTGGCACCGATGGTGCGCCAGCGGTGTCGCATCACCAGTACGAGCAGTGAGCGGAACCGCAGCATCCAGGGTCCGTGGGTCACGTCGGCCGCGGCGCCGTGCCTGGATCCCTGCCCCATCCTGTCCGGCAACAGCACGACGCCGATCAGAGGCGCAAAAATCACGGCGACGATCCACGACACCACGAGTGCGATCGCAACGACCGCGAAGATGGAGAAGGTGTATTCACCGGCCGAGCTCTTTGCAAAGCCGATGGGCACGAAGCCGGCGACCGTGACCAGCGTTCCGGTCAGCATGGGGAAGGCCGTCGAGGTGTAGGCGAACGTCGCGGCGTGGATCTTATCGAGGCCCTCTTCGAGCTTGGTCACCATCATCTCGACGGTGATCATCGCGTCATCGACCAGCAGACCCAGCGCGATGATGAGCGCGCCCAGAGAGACGCGCTGCAGGTCGATGTCGGTCACCTGCATGACGACGAAGACCGTGGCGAGCACGAGCGGGATCGAGCAGGCGACCACGGCACCCGCGCGCATGCCCAGGCTGAGGAAACTCACGCCGAGCACGATCGCCACGGCCTCCCACAAGGCTTCCATGAAGTCATCCACTGCGGCTTCAACGACACGCGGCTGCTCGGCGACCAGCCGGGGCTCGATGCCGATCGGCAGATCGGCCGTGATCGAGTGCATTGCCCCCTCGATGTGCTTGCCCAACGCCAGCACATCGCCCCCGGATCGCATGGCGATTCCCAGCCCGATGGCTGGCATGCCATTGAAACGGAAGATCGGTTGCGGCGGATCGGAATAGCCGCGCTTGACCGCGGCGATGTCGCTTAAGCGAAAGATGCGCCCGTCGACGACGAAATTGACGGCACGGATGTCATCCTCGGTGCGAAAGCCTCCCGTGACCTGCACCAGAATCTTTTCGCTGTCGGTCTGCACGATGCCGGCGGGCGTGACCGCATTCTGTGCCTGCAGCGCCGAGATCAGCGCGAAGCGGTCGAGTTTCAGGCCCGCGAGACGGCGCGCCGAGAACTCGATGTAAATCTTCTCGTCCTGCGCGCCGAAGATATCGATCTTGGACACATCGGGAATGTGCAGCAGGCGCGAGCGCACGCTCTCCACCTGATCGCGCAGCTGCCGTACCGTGAAGCCGTCGGAGGTGAAGGCGTACACGACGGCGTAGGTGTCGCCGAACTCGTCATTGAACGAAGGCCCGACGATGCCCTGGGGGAAGCTGCCGCGGATATCGCTGACTTTCTTGCGCACCTGATACCAGATATCGGGCACGTCGCTGCTGCGCACCGAGCCCAGGAGATTCACGAATACGGTCGTGCGCCCCGCGGTCGTATAGCTGCGGATGTAGTCGAGCCCCGGCGTTTCCTGCAGCTTCTTCTCGATGCGATCTGTGACCTGGGCGACGGTCTGCTCCACGGTGGCTCCCGGCCAGGCCGCCTGCACGACCATCGTCTTGATGGTGAACGCGGGATCCTCGTTGCGGCCCAGATGCCGGTAGGCGTACAGCCCCGAGCCCATGATCGCCACCATGAAGAAGGTGACAAGCGCGCGGTGGCGCAGGGCCCATTCGGACAGATTCACGATGCGATCCGCACTTCCTGCCCGGGCCGCAGCGCGTGCACACCGGCAGTCACGACCACCTCTCCGTTCGAGAGACCGCCGGAGACGATGATGGCGGAGGTGTCGTAGCGCTGCACCGTGATGAGCCGCAAGGTCACCTGATGCGTCTTCGGGTCGACGACCCACACCGCGGGTTTGCCGCCGGACTGCGCGAGCGCGCTCGCGGGCACTGCCACCACCGGCTCGGGACTCAACGTGACGCTGCCGATGACTGTCGAGCCCAGGCGCATCGTATCGGGCGGTGAATCGAGGCCGACTTTGACGACGAACGTACCGGTCGTCGGGTCCGCCTGGGGCGAGACTTCGCGCACGTGGCCGGTGGCTCTGATCGAGGGGTCCTCGGCGAGCACGATCGTGACGAGCGGATTGCGGGGCGAGGAGCGCACGAGATTGCCCGGCACGTTGAAGACCGCGTCCTTGCCGCCCTTCTGGGCGACCTGAACGATCATCTGTCCGGCCTGAACGACTTCGCCGGGCTCGGCGCCCTTCGCCGTCACATAGCCCGCCACATCCGAATGCAGCTCGGTGTAGCTCACATTGTCGTGCGCGGTTTTGAGGGATGCCGAATCGGCCGCCACGCGCGATTGGGCGGCAGCGAGCTGCTGTACGGAATCGTCATACTGCGAGCGCGACACGAGTCCGCTGTCGACGAGCTTGCGGAAGCGCTCTTCGTTGTTGCGCGCCTGCACCAGGGTCGCCTGGCTTGCGGCGAGTGCCGCCTGCGAGCCGCTCAGTGCATTCTTCTCATCCTGCGACTCGATGCGCGCGACGAGCTCTCCCGGCGTCACGGTGTCACCGAGCGATACCCGCCGCTCGATGACACGGCCGGCAATGCGGAACGCAAGATTCGCCTGGTTCTGTGCCTGCACCTGACCGCTCAGGGACACCGGCTCTCCGGCGGTGCCGAAGCGGATGACGAGGGACTGCACCGGACGCACGGGGGGCGCGGGTTCAGGCTTTCCCTGACAGGCCCCGAGCGCGGAGAGGCTGCACATGATGAGCGCAGATCGCACCACGTTCGTCATCGATTCTCCCTTCGATTCGGCTGGGGCGGGACGGGAATTATAATTGACTTCGCGAATGCAACATGGACACTGCCGGACACGATGAATGAGCCCATCAGCCGCCGGGCCTTACTGACTGCCGTCGCGAGCGCCGGGGTCGGCGCGAGCCTTGCCGGCGTGACGCGCAGCGTGGAGGCCGAGGAGACGGCGCACTCCAGCAGGGAGCCCGTGAGTTACTTCGGCGCGCCCGATGCGCAGGTGCCCAAGGTAGGTCTTCGCTGGGCCTTCTCGGCGACCGTGTTCTTTGCCGATCGGATCATGATCAACTCCCCCACCCCGCGCGGCTACACCTCGGTGGGGGGCGGAGAGATCTGGGGCCCCCGGCTGCAGGGCCGCGTTCTGCCGCACAGCGGCGCCGATTATTTCAAGACGACGTTCAACACGTACTACTGTTTCCAGGCGAGCGACGGCGCCATCATTTTCATCCATAACCGCGGCACGATGCGCCGCTTCGAGACTCCCGAGCCCGCCCATGTGCGCTTTCGCGCAACACCGGTGTTCACGGCACCGTCCGGTCCGCACGAGTGGATGAACCGCACCGTGTTCGTGGCGCACTGCCAGCGGCAGTCGAATCCCGATCACACTGTCTTCACGTACTACGAAGTGCTCTGACGGCGCGGGACGGATACGGCATGCGCGATTTCGTGGTTCCGAAAACCGACACCAAGGTGAAGGGCGAGGTCACCCTGGACTACGCCTTTCAGCTGCAGGCTCACTACGATCCGCCGGTAGCGCACGCAAGCCCGAAAGGCACGTTCCGTTACCAGGACATCACCTCCGGTGAGCTGCGCGGCGAGCACTTCAACGCCACGGTCTATCCGGACAGCGGCGGGCAGTACGACACCGTGCGCGGAGATCGGATTCGCGATGTGGATGCCCATTTCATTCTCAAGGCCGACAACGGCGAATGGGTCTACATGGAACATGTGGGCTACCGCCGCACCGACGGCTACTATCGTGCTATCGCTTATGTCGAGGCGGATACCAAGGGCGCCTATGACTGGCTCAACAACACAACGTTCGTCGTGACGGCGAAAGAATCTCCGGATGAGCGCCAGGTCACTTTTTACTATTACACTGCGAACTAGTTACTTTGCGAACCAGGTCCGCCCCGATCCGACACCTGACCGTATGATCCGCCCATGACCTCTATTCCTGCCCGTCTCGACCGGCGCCAATTCCTGCGCCGCGCCGGATGCGCGGCCGCGCTCATGCTGCCCGTCGGGGCCGTGTGGGCGGGCCAGTCGCGGGAGCGGTCGCTGTCGTTTGTGCATACGCACACCGGGGAGAAGCTGTCCTCGGTCTATTTCCGCGGCGGTGAATATCAGCCGACGGAGCTCGCGCGGATCAATCATGTGCTGCGCGACTTCCGCACCGGCGATGTTCACGTCATCGACCCGGGTGTGCTCGATATCCTGGCCGACCTGCGTGCGCTCGCCGACCGTGACGAGCCCTTCGAAGTCATCTGCGGCTTTCGCTCGCCGCTCACCAATGCGACCTTGCGCAGCCGCTCGAGCGGCGTCGCCGAGCACAGCCTGCATCTGCAGGGGCGCGCGATCGACGTGCGCCTGCCGGGCGTGCCCACGGCAAAGCTCCATGAGCTTGCCATGAGCCTGCAGCGCGGCGGCGTCGGTTACTACGCCGCGTCAGACTTCGTGCACCTCGACAACGGACGCGTCCGCTACTGGTAGATCTGCGTCGCGTCACGGCGGCGCGCTCATCGGCCACCGAGCTGGCGCTCGAGTCTCCTGTCGTAGCCGTAGATATCGTCGAAGAAAAATACCGGCCCAGCTTCGGTCGCGAGCGCCGTGCCGTAGACGATCAGCACGTTGATCGGGGTCTTCAGATACACGCGCTGGTTATCCGCAGTCGCGTTCATCGCCGCCTCAATCTTCTCGCGCGTCCAGTCGCCGTCCGCATGCTTTAAGACCAGCATGGCGAGTGCGATCGGATCGCTGACGCGGATGCAACCGTGACTGAAGGTACGCCGTGCTCGCTGGAACAGCTGATGCGCCGGAGTCGAGTGCAGATACACGCTGTAGTCGTTGGGCAGAATGAATTTGATGAGCCCCAGCGCGTTGTCGGGGCCGGGTTGCTGCCGCAGCCGCAGCTGGCCGTGCGCCAGCGCATCGAGATTCTCCGGCGTCGGCGGCACCACCGGAGATGAGTCGGCCTGCCCGCGCACGAGCTCCAGATGCTGCGATTCGAGATAGTGCGGATGCTTGCGAATCTGCGGCAGCATCTCCCGCACCGTGATGTCCGCCGGCACGTCCCAGTAGGGGCGGAACACGACGTATTTCATGTCCGCTTCGAACACCGGTGTCTGCGCGTGAGGAAACGTCTGCCCGACGATCACGTCCAGCGGGAGAATGTCGGCAAGCCGGTCCCCGGTCGTGCGAAAGGCGTAGAGGCGGAACTGCGGAATGTTCACGATTATCGGCGGCGTCTTGAAAGGCGGCAGCCAGCGCCAGCGCTCCAGCGTGAGCTCGATCTGGCGCACACGCCGCGCCATGGGGGTGGTGAGCGCCGCGAAAGTGCTCTTGCCCAGAAGCCCGTCCGCCGTGAGGCCATGACGCAGCTGGAACGCGTTGATGGCTGCGCTCAGGGCGGCATCGTACGTGGGCGATGAGTCGAGCTCAGCCGCTGCACCTGACGGCGCAGTTGCTCGCGGCAAATCGCCGAGCGCCTCGAGAAGCGAGCGCAGCCCCTGCGCCCCCTGGTAGTGATCGCCGACGCGCAGATGCGCCGGCGGCTGCGGCAGATCGGTGAGACCCTTGCGCTGCGCGAGCTCGAGGTAATTCGGCAGTGCCGCCTTCAGCAGCCGATAGTGAAGGAACGGCGGCTCTAAGGCGGCGAGAGCGGCGTGTACGTCCTTCGCATGGGCGATCGCATCGATGCTCGCGGCGAGATCGATCTCTTCGTGGGGCGCCTCGAGCTTGAATCCGGCCGCGACGGGATTGACGCGGCCGTAGTGCAGATTCGAGACGAATTTGAGCGCCGCGGTGGTGAGCTGCACGTCGAAGGCCGCCCAGTTTGTCGGGCTCGTCGTGCCCACGGGAGCGGCCACCGCATAGTCGGCAGCGTGCAATCCGTAGGTCTCCGCCGCCCCGAGCTCGCGCAGCAGAGCCTGCGCCTGCGGTGTTAGATCACCGGCGTGACTCCACAGCGGCGCATCAGCTGTGCGTGTGTAGAGCGCTCGCAATGCCTGCGGTGCGCCATGATCGGGTGTCGACCAGTGGACGGAAGCGCTCTGAAGCTCAAGGACGGCCGCGATCCGGGCACGAAGCTCGGCGGGTACATTGCCCGGCGACGGCGCTTGCGCCACAGACGCGCTCGTCGTGCCCACGAGGGCCAGCGCGGAGATCCTCACCGCCAGGCGCATTCGCTGGGACATCCCTGACACGCCGCGGATCTTAGTCCCGCGGCACGCGTGCGACTACCGCCGCGCTCCGGGCGGTGCGTTCTTCGCCTGATTCGCACGCTCGATCAGATAAGCCCGGATCGCCTGCACATCTTCCGGCGGCACGCGGCCCTTGAATGACGCCATGCCACCACTTTGCATCGCACCTTCCAGCACGATTGCGCTGAACGCCTCGCCACTATTGAGCGCAGCCGAGTAGCGCAGATCCGGAAACACGCTGCGATTGGCGGCGGGCGGTTCATGGCACGTCGCACAGTGACTGACGAAGGCCTGATGTCCCTGCTCGATGACTTCCTTCGATGCGGTCGAGGGCGGCGGATTGAGCACGGGCGGCGGCGGTGGGGGCGGTGCCGGCGGCAGACTCGCTGTGCCCCCGAGCTTGAAGACCAGCAGCCGCGAGTGATTGCTCTGACCGAAGCTCACCACGCCGTAGCCCACTTCCTCGGCGATGTATTGCTCGCCGTCCACTTCGAAGGAGCCGGGCGCGGCAACGACCCCGGTTTGCGCATCGGTCGACCACAGCTCCTGCCCGTCGCTCGCCCGGTAGGCGACGAAGCGGCCCTTGGTCGTGCCCTGGAATACCAGGCCGCCGGCAGTGGTCAGCGTGCCCGCACCGATGGTCCCGAGAACAGGCGAGCGCCACACTTCCTTCTGATTGACAGCATCCCAGGCCACGAGCTGCGAACGGGCCTCGCGCGGCGGCGGATTCTTCGCAGCGGGGCCGTCCTGCGTGGGCGGCTGCGGGAATTCGAGACCCACGTTCGCCGCACCCAGCTGGGGTTTGAAGTTGGTCGCGCCCTTCATCATCATGCCGGTGTCGATGCCGGAGAAATAGGCGATACCGGTGTCGGGATTGAACGAGGGCGGATGCCACGAGTGCGCGCCCTGCGCACTCGGCTGCATCATCACGGCCTTGCCGGTCACATCGTAACGCGCCTCGGGATTGACGAGCGGCTTGCCGGTCTTCAAATCGACTCCGCTCGCCCAGGTCGTGGGAACGTAGTTCTTCGCCGAGATCACCCTGCCGCTCTTCGCATCGAGCACGTAGAAGAAGCCGTTCTTCGAGACGTGCATGACGACACGGCGCTGGCGGCCGTCGATCTTCAGGTCCGCGAGCATGAGCGGCGAAGTAGCGTCGTAGTCCCATGACTCGCCCGGTGACTCCTGGTAGTGCCAGGCGTACGCACCGGTGTCGGCATTGACTGCGATGATCGAGGCGAGGAAGAGATTGTCGCCGCCGCCCGAGCCGCGGTAGGCGCGATTCCAGGGCGTGCCGTTGCCGGTGCCGAAGTAGACCAGATTCAGTTTCGGATCGTAGGCGATGCCGTCCCACACGCCGCCGCCGCCGCCCACGATCCACCACTCCCCATGCCAGCTCTCCGCGGCCTTCTTCAGGATCGGGGTCTCGAAGCCTTTGGCCGGATTGCCCGGGATGGTGTAGAAGCGCCACGCGAGCTTGCCGCTCTCGGCATCGAATGCGGACAGATACCCGCGCACGCCGAACTCACCGCCGGCGTTGCCGATGAACACCTTGCCGTGCGCCACTCGCGGTGCGCCGGTGCTCGTGTAGGGAAATCCCGGCTCGATGGTCAGCGTCTGCCACACGACGGCGCCGGTGCGCGCATCGAGCGCGATCAACCGACCGTCGTAGCTCGAGACGTAAATCTTGCCGTTCCAGGCGGCGAGACCCCGATTCACCACATCGCAGCAGCCGCGTCCCGCCGTTTCACCGGGCACCTTGGGATCGAAGGCCCACAGGAGCTTGCCGGTCTTCGCCTCGTAGGCCTTCACCTTGCTCCAGGACGTGGAGACATAGAGCACCCCGTCGATCGCGAGCGGCGTCGCCTCCTGACCGCGATTGCTGTCGAAATCGGCGAACCACGCGAGGCCCAGGTGCGCGACATTGCCGGTGTTGATCTGTGTCAGCGGACTGAAGCGCTGCTCATCGTAGGTGCGCCCGACGCTCATCCACTGCGCGGGCTCGGCATTCGCCTGTGTGAGGCGCTTGGCGGAGACAGCCGCGGGGCCGTCCGTCGCGGCGAGCGTCGTCATCGCAGCGAGTCCGCTCATGATCATCGCCGCACTCGCGGCGCGCGTCGCGCTTTTCACGGCTGTGCCCTCTCCTGCGCAAGCTCGAAGACCCAGATCGTTGCGCCATGCTCTGGGGGGTTATGGATTTCGGGCACCAGCACGGGGTAGGTCTGCGGCATCGAGCCGCCGCTGCCCACCACAATGGCAAGGTACTGCTTGCCGTTCACCGCGAATGTGATCGGACAGGAATTGGGCGCGTCATTGAGGCGCACCTGCCACAGCGGCGCACCGCTCGTATCGTCGTAGGCGCGCAGAAACCGATCCAGCGAGCCGGCGAACACGACGCCACCTGCGGTTGCAAGCACGCCAGTGGTCTGCGGGGCGCGCTGGCGCTGAGTCCAGATGATTTTGTGTGTCTCGAGGTTCGCAGCGGCGACGCGCCCGAATTTGCCATCGCTGCCAGGTGGCGCGCGGATCGACCAGTTCACGCCCGAGGACAAGTTGCCGCGCTGACCCGGAGGCGCCGGGATCAGATCCATGCAGGTCTCGTTCATCGCGACGTACACCATGTGCGTGGAGGCGTTGTACGAGCCCGCGATCCAGTTGCGCCCGCCACCGGGGTGCGGACAGATGGTGTGGGGCTTGCCGTCGCCCACGACCACGGCCGGATTGATCGACTTCTCGCCGGTCGCCGGATCGATCGAGCTCACGACGTTCTGGATGCCCATGTCCTGGGAGAACACGTAGCGTCCGGTCGCAGCATCCATGGCCTCGTAGATACCCATCTTGCCGGAGGTGACGACGAGCTTGCGCACGGCGCCGTTCACGGGCAGGTCGATGCGCTGCTGCTCGAAGGCCCAGTCGAGATCCCACTGATCGTTGTGGACGTGCTGGAAGTGCCAGACGAGCTTGCCGGTATCCGGATCGAGCGCGAGCGTCGAGTCGGTAAAAAGCGCATCGTTGGTAATGCCGGGCTGATTGATCGCGTGCAGCAGCGGGCCGGTGTCATAGGTCTGCCCGACGCCGAAGAAGGCGAGGTGCAGCTGCGGGTCGTAGCTGCCAGCGGTCCACACCGAGCCGCCGCTTCGCTTCTCGGGCGGCACGCCGTTCCAGCTGTCACCGCCAGGCTCGCCGGGACGCGGAATGGTGTTGAAGCGCCACAAGAGCTGTCCGGTCTCAAAATCCAGTCCGACGATCGCGCCACCGCCCACGGTCTGACCGACGATGCCTTGCAGCACACGGCCGTGAGCCACGAGCGGTCCGCCGGTGACCTGCCAGCCCTTGGTGTAGTCGGCGACCGGCGTATCCCAGATCACCGTGCCGGTCTTCACATCCAGCGCGACCTCGTGATCATCCGAGGTCGGCACGAGCAGGCGCTCGTGATAGAGCGCGAGATTGCGCTTTACCGACGCGCGCGCATCGGCGGGCAGCACGCGCGCGTACTCCCACAGCAGGTCCCCGGTCAGGGCGTTGAGTGCCTGCACCCGATCGCCGTAGCTGTGAACGAAGAGCACGCCATCGTGCTCGAGCGGAGTGCTCTCATTGGGGCCATTCGGCAGCGACCACGTCCAGGCGACGCGCAACGAGCTCACGTTACGCTTCGTGATGCTCTTCAAGGGACTGAAACCCTGATCGTCGTAAGTGCGCCGCCAGATGAGCCACTCGGTGGCCGGCGGAGCACGCAGCAGCTCATCGGAGACCGGCGTGAAGTGGTCGAGCGGGTTGGCCACGACGAGCGGTGGCAGCGGTGTCACGAGCGGCGACAACGGCATGAAGGACGGCGTCGGTGAGACGGGCCCGCGCGGAACGCGCACGCGTGCGAGCGCAGCCGTATCCGCCGCAAGCTCGGTGTTCGAAGCCTGGGCGCCGTTCACCTGCATCAGGTACGCCACCAGCTGCGCGGTTGCCGGCGCCGACAGTGAGCCCGGTGCCGAGGGCGGCATGCGCTTCTGCACGAACTCGAACAGCGCCTGCGCAGGCTTGCCGCTCCAGTTCTGGCTGAACGTGTTGCCATTGAGCGGCCCGGCGGTGACGCCGCCACTCAAGGTGATGCCGTGGCAACTCGCACAGCCGGCGGCGTACGCGGTTCTGCCGGCCGCAGCCTGCGCCGCGGTGTAGCTCGCGAAGGGTGTAGCGGGTGCGCTCGCGCGTGGGGCAGGCAGCTCCTGCGTCCAGGAGGAAGACGCCAGCACGCCGCACAGGATCATCAGTGCGAAGCGTGAGGAGGGAATGAAGCGGCGCCGAGTGCTCATATCGGTCTTCTGCAGCGCATTCTGCGATAAGCCGGCCTTTGGCGACAGAGCCCCGTGTCAGGACAGGAGGAATTGAGGTCATGAACCGCACGCAAAGGACCGGCCATCATGCACTCGGCGTCGCGAGCCTCGCGGGCACTGCCCTCGTGAGTCTGCTGCTCGCGGCCTGTGCCGGCACCTCCGGCTGTGCGCGCACGCCAAGCGCCGACTCGCCCGCGCACACCCGGCCCACCTCCGTGGAGGTCGTGCCCTTCATCGATGCCCCGCCGGTCGACCGTTACCCGCTCGCCGTGCGACCGGCGCCGGACTTTGCCGGCGATGAGGGCATCGCCCTCGCCTGAGGACTCAGGTGCTGTGACAAGCCGGCCCGCAATCGCTGCGGCGGGATCCATGCGCTATATTTAAAATGATATAGCGTACCCAATGAGGATCCCCGCATGCGCAGCGCCATCGTCTGTTTTCTCGCCGCCGCCACGACCGCTTTCGCGGCCACACCGCCGGCCGCCATCACCATCCCGGGCGAGAAGATTTTTCCGGAGAGTCTGACTTCTGCCGCCGACGGCACGGTCTTCATCGGCAGCATCGGGGCACGCACGATCTGGCGCGCGAAGCCCGGCTCGGCGAAGGCGGAAAGCTGGATCGCTCCGGGCACCGATGGCCTGCAGAGCATCTTTGGCGTCCTGGCCGATGATCGCTCGGGGACACTCTGGGCGTGCTCGGGAACCTTCGTCGGAGCGCCGGCGAGTCAGCCGCGGCCTCCTTCGGCGCTCTATGCCTTCGATCTGAAAACCGGTGCCTCGAAGGGTCACTATCCTCTGCCGACGGCCGGCGCGTTCTGCAACGACATCGCCGTGGCCGCGGATGGAACGGCCTACGCGACCGATACCAACAACATGGAAGTCGTACGGCTGAAGAAGGGCGCCAAGGCGCTCGAGATGTGGGCCGGTAACGGAGCCTTCGGTGCGAAAGGCGGAGTCCTGGATGGCATCTCGGTGCTGGGCGATCGCGTCCTGGTGAATGCGCTGGCCACGAGCAAGCTGTTCAGTGTGCCGATCCAGAAAGACGGCGCTGCCGGCACGGTCGTCGAGGTGAAGCTCAATCGTCCGATCGAGCGCCCGGATGGCATGCGCGCGTTCGGTAAGTCGGGACTCCTGGTGGTCGAAGGCGGCAGCGGCGGGCGACTCTCGCGCGTGCAGCTCAAAGGCGACGAAGGCACGAGCGCGACCGTGAAGGAAGGTTATCCCCTGGGTCCGGTGGCAGTGACTGTGGTCGGCACAAGCGCGTACGTGCTCGAAGGTCAGCTCGCGAGCATGTTCCGTCCTCCCACGGGCGCTGAGGCCGCGGCGCCGAAGCCCTTTGCCGCGACGGCCGTCGAGGTCGGTAAGCCCTGAGACTAAATCTGCAGCCGCCGGGCCAGGTAGTCGCGCAGTCTCGCCTCATCCTCGGTTGACAGCGGGCCGAGCAGCCCCTGCCGCTCGCGCGGGATGTGGGCCGTCACGTCCCGCTGCGGCCCGAACACGTAGTGCTCGAAGAGCGCGCGCCAGGCTGCCCGGGCGTCTTCGGGAAGCGAGCGCACATTCAACATCGCATGCATCAGCGAATCAAAGCCGGAGGGCGCATCGGTCGGTCCTCCGGCCGCATGCCACCAGTAGTTCACCAGGACGTTGAAGCGCTCGAGCGACTCGACGTGGTGCCACCACAGCGGCGGAATGTAGAGCGCATCGCCCGCTGACAGATCGGCCGTGACGGCGCTCGCGAGCGCCTCGCGGAAGCGCGGATAACGCGCGTGATCCGGTGCATGCAGCTGCACCAGGCTCATCGGCGCGCCGGTTGGCGCGAAGTCGAGCGGTCCGATGTAGAGATTGGCGATCTGCTGCGGCGGAAACAGCGTGAAGCGGCGCCGGCCGGCGACCACGCAGCCGATGTTGTTCCACTCATCCAGGTGAGTCGGTGTCGTGATCGCATTGCCGAGCCAGATCCGCGGCAGGATCGACTCATCGAGCAGCGTCAGGCGATTCTCCGCCGCGAAGCCCGGCAGGCAGTCACGGATCAGCGCGCTCTGCGCCGCCACGGCCGGGGAGCGCTCGAACTGCGCATAACGCAGCACCTGTTCGGCAACCTGCGACACGGGGATGCGGTTACGCACGAAATTGAAGCCGCTGAGATCTTCGTTATAGAAGACCCGCCCCTGTTCCTGCGGGCGCGTCATGATCGCATCGACCGGCGCGCCGCTGTCGAGGCGGCGCAGATACTTGACGACCGCAGAGCTGGAGCGACGGCTTGCCGCGACGATGGGCCAATCCCGCACCAGACCGCGCAACACCGCGGGCGTACCGCTACCGAAGATCTCGGCGCGGATCAGCGCGTCATCGGGATGAGCGTACTCGCGCATGGGCGTGAGCGGGGCGCTCATCCGCACTCACCAGAAGTAGATCTGCAGCGAGGGATCCACGCGTCGCGGCGCGATGCGCTCGAGCGCGCTGCGATGATCCGGATAGTTGACGGCGCTGCGGACGATGAGGTCGTCGATCTCTTCGAGGTTGTAGCGCGCTTCCTGCGCTGTCGGCGCACGCAGATCCTTCGGATCCGGGAAGATGCCCATGCCGGCCATGATCGCGTACCACGAGAAGACCGGGTAGCCCTTGCCGATCGCCTGCTGCTTGACGCCGGCGGCGATGCTCTGACCCGTCATCCACAGCGAATACAGTGTCTTCAGGTCATCCGAGAGCGCGAGATTGGCCGCGTTGGCGCGCCAGTATTCGGTGTCCTTGCGCGTGTTGGTCTTGTAGTGCGTGACGATGTAGTCGCGCGTGCCTTCGAAGTGAGCGTTGACCTCTCGATTGAAGCGCTCGTGCGCCGCCTCGCTCAGGTCCGCCTTCCCGAGGAACTCGACGAAGCTGGCCGCCGTCTGCTGGATGAATAGAAGCGCGGTCGCCTCCAGCGGCTCGATGAAGCCCTGCGAGAGGCCAATGGCGAGGCAGTTCTTGTTCCAGTGCTGCGTCACCCGCCCGATCTTCATCTTCAGATGCCGCGCCTCGACATCCGCATCGAGCAGGCCCAGGTGCCCGCGCAGCTCCGTCTCGGCCTCATCGGGCGAGCAGAACCGCGTGCTGAAGACATAGCCGTTGCCGTAGCGGCTGGTGAGCGGGATCTTCCAGACCCAGCCGGCCTTGAGCGCCGTGGACACCGTCTCGGAGGGGATCGACTCCTCGATCGGCGTCGGCAGCGCCACGGCCGCATCGTTAAAGAGGTTGTCCGCGAAGCTGACGAACGGGGTGTGCAGCGCCTTGTCGATGAGGAGTCCCGCAAAGCCGGTGCAGTCGACGAACAGATCGGCGCTGATCGTCGCCCCTTCGCGCGTGCTCACCGAGGCGATCGCGCCCTGCGCATCGAGCGTGGCATGAGTGACATGGCAGCTCTCATAGCGCACCCCGCGCTCGAGTGCCTTGCGATGCAGGAACTGGCCTAACAGCGTCGCGTCGAAGTGATAGCCGTGCCAGATGTCGAACGGGAAGCTGGACGCGGCCTTCGGGGCGCGCCGCTCGGCCGCGAGCCGGGTCGCGATGAAGAAGCGGTCCGGGTGCGCGGAGACATTCGCTCCCTTCACGCGCGCCTCGACGTTGTGAACGAACTGCGTCATCGTCAGGTTGTCGAGCATCGAGGCGAAGGGATGGAAGTAGTGCTCGAAGCCGGGCCTGGTCGACCAGTCTTTGAAAGTGATGCCGCACTTATAGGTCGCCTGGCAGGCGGGCATCCACTCAGCCTCCTCGATGCCGAGGCTGTCGAAAAAGCCGCGCAGCCAGGGCGTCGAGCCCTCGCCCACACCGATAATGGGCACGGTCGGGGACTCTAGTACCGTGATCTCGACGCCCCGCTCGATGAGCGCGCGCGCAAAGATGAGCGCCGTCATCCAGCCGGCGGTGCCGCCGCCCACGATGACGATGCGGCGGACGGGGGGCGGGGTGGCGTGCGTGCTCTTGCCCGTGGCCGGCGTGTACGAGTAGTTGAAGAGCGTGGCGGTCATCGACCCCCTCCTTCACTCCCGCAGCAGCGCGCCCAGTGGCTGTGCGGTCGCCTCAACGGCGCCCGCGACCAGCAGTTGAAGCCGGTCGTCTCCGGGACGCGCGACTCCGCGCAGACCGAGCGCAGCCAGAGCTGCGTCGTTCACCGCCTCGAGACGGACGAGCTGCAGCAGCAGTCTTCCGGGAGCCACGGCGAGCTCGCGCACGTTGGTCCTTCCACCCAGACTGTCGAGCAAAGCCTTTGCATCGTGGCCTGAAGGTAACGCTGCAGCGGACGCACCCGAGGCGAAGCGCAAGGCGCCGCGGATCTCACCGGCCACTTGATCGGCAATCGGGCCCAGCACCACCTGCACGCTGCCGGGCGCCGGCCGCACGATGCCGCGCGCGCCCAGCCGCTTGAGTGCCGCCTCGTTCACCGCGGCTCCGTCCGCGACGATGATCCGAAGACGCGTCGTGCAGGCCTCCACTTCCTGCAGATTACGCGTACCGCCCAGGGCTTCGATAAATCCGCCCGCGCGATCATGCGGTGAGCGCGACGATGAATCCGCGGCCGCCGATTCCTCTGCGCCCCGACCCGGGGTCGCCAGATTCAGTTTCACGATGCACAGATAGAAGACGCCGTAGTACAGCGCGAAGTACACCGCCCCAATCGGCAACAACCACAGCGGGTGCTGGGCGTGGCTGAAATTGAGGACGTAGTCAAACAGGCCGGCCGAGAAGCTGAATCCCAGCCGGACGTGCAGTACGTTCATCAGCACCATGGCGGCGCCGGTGGCGATCGCATGCAGCGCATACAGCACGGGTGCGAGGAACATGAAAGTGAATTCGATCGGCTCGGTGACACCGGTGAGGAACGAGGTCAGCGCAATCGACAGCAGCAGTCCCGAGACCTCCGCGCGCCTGTCGCTGCGCGCGGCGTGGTACATCGCCAGACACGCGCCGGGCAGACCGAACATCATCACCGGGAAGAAGCCGGACATGAACGCGCCGGCAGTCGGATCGCCGGCGAAGAAGCGCTTGAGATCCCCGGTCGCGCCATTGAAGTCACCTACGATGAACCAGGCAAAATTGTTCAGGATGTGGTGCAGGCCGGTGATGATGAGCGTGCGGTTGAGCACACCGTAAACGAACAGCCCGAGATTACCCGCGCCGAGAATGCCGCGGCTCGCGGCATCCATGCCGTGCTCGACGATCGGCCAGGCAAGACCGATTACCACCGCGTAAGCGACTCCCGCCACGCCCGTGAGGATCGGCACGAAACGCCGGCCGCCGAAGAAGCTGAGTGAGCTCGGTAGCGTGATATTGGCGAAGCGGTTGTAGGCAAGCCCTGCAGTGATGCCGCAGATGAGCCCGACCGGAATGCTCAGCTTGGAGAGCTCGCGCGCCTTGAGGTCCGGCGGTACCGCCATCATGACCTCGATGCCGTGCGTCGTGACCAGCACGCCCACGAGCGCCGCAAGTCCCGCGGCGCCGTGGTTCTCGCGCGCTAATCCCACCGCCACACCCACGGCGAACAGCATGCCCAGATTGGAGAAGATGGCATCGCCGGCCGCGGCCATCACGGAGAGGTTGAGCACATCGGGCTGTCCGAGGCGCAGCAGCAGTCCCGCGATCGGCAGCACCGCGATCGGCAGCATGAGCGCCCGGCCCAGCTGTTGCAGCCCTGAGAATCGTGCGCTCATGGCGTACCTTCCTCGTATCTCATCTGTTGCGCGACGAGCTCGCGGACTTCCCCGGCCGACCCCAGCTGCAATGCCCGCGCCGCAAGCGCCTCACACCGGCTCACGCTGAGGGAGCCGATCTGCCGTTTCAGTGCGGGAATGGCGCCGGGCACCACCGACAACTCGCGCACTCCCCATCCGATCAGAAGCGGAATGGCAGCCGCATCCGCAGCGACGCCCCCACACACGGCGACGAGCTTGCCGGCAGCGACGCTCGCCGCACTCGCGGCGGCCATCAGCTTCAGCACCGCCGGATGCAGCGCATCGACGCGCCGCGCGAGCTCAGGATGACCGCGATCCATGGCGAGTGTGTACTGCGTGAGATCGTTGCTGCCGATCGACAGAAAATCCACCGCAGGCAGGATCTGCGCAGCCATCAGTGCCGCGGCCGGCGTCTCGATCATCGCGCCGAGCTCGATGCGCCGGCGAGCGCCCAGCTCGGCGCTGAGCTCATTCACGAGCGCGCGCACGGCCGCGATCTCGGACACATCGGTGATCATCGGCAAGAGCAGCCGCACGATGCCAGAGGGAGTCACACGAAGCGCTGCGCGCAGCTGGGTGTGAAGCAAATCCTGGCGCCACAGCGCGGTGCGGATGCCGCGCAGACCGAGCGCCGGATTGTCCTCGCGCGGCATTGGCAGGTACGCCAGCGGCTTGTCCCCGCCGACATCCATGAGACGCAGCACGAGCGGCCGGCCGGCCAGGGCATCGGCGACGGCCTGATACACCGCAAGCTGTTCCGCCTCAGCGGGCGCCGTCTCGCGATCGATGAACAGAAATTCAGTGCGCAGGAGTCCGCAACCTTCAGCCCCCGCCCCCACGGCCGCCTGCGCATCGGCCACGCTGCCGAGATTGGCGAAGACTTCGATGCGCGTGCCGTCATGGGTGCGGCACTCTCGCTGTGCCGCCGCGCGCGCCCGGGCCCGTTCAGCGTGCAGCGCGCGAGCGCGTGACTCCGCCTGCGCGAAACCGGCAGCGGTCGGATCGATCTGCAGCTCGCCGTGGGTTGCATCGACGATGAGTTGCGCCCCGGCCGGCACCTGCCTCAACGCGGTGCCCAGACCGATCAGCATCGGCACATCGAGCGCCGCCGCGAGGATTGCGACATGCGAGGTGGCACCGCCCCCTGCCAGGCAGATCGCGGCCAGCTGATCGCGATCGAGCGCCATGAGCTCGGAGGGCAGCAAGTCATCGGCCACCAGCACCGCCCCAGCGGGCAGCTTGAAGTTTGCGGGCCGGGTCTCCCCGGTGAGCGCGACGAGTAGCTGAGACTCGATGTCGAGGAGGTCGTCGGCGCGCTGGCGCAAGCGGACATCCTCGAGAGTCTCGAGCGCCGCAATCGACTGCCGCACCGCGTGACGCCAGGCGAAGCCTGCGCTGTGTCCTCTCGCGATCTCCTCCACCGTGCGGCTGATGAGCTCCGGATCCTCGAGAAATTCGAGATGGGCGCCGACCAGCTCGCGGCGCGTCGTCGGTCCCTCATTGGCGGTGCGCGCCAGTCGCGCGCGCACGCTGGCACGCGCTCGCTCGAATGCCGCGCTCTCGTGCTCGACACCCTGGCCAGCTTCCGTCACGCGGATCTCGGCACGCTGCATTCGTGCCGCACGTCCCACCGCAAATCCTGCGACAGCGGTGACTCCGCACAGCACGCCGGCAGCCACAGGTGCGGAGGCGGGCGCGCGAGCCGCCGGCGCAGGCGAGGCCTCGGCGGGAAGCGACAACTCGAGCCGCAGCGCCTCGGCCAATGCGTCCTCGAGCGCCCGCAACGCCGCGGCGGCATCGCCACCCCGCGCCGTCACCCTCATCACATCGCCGTGGCGGGCGCCGAGCGCCATGAGCGCGACGACACTGCGTGCATTTGCGGACTTGCCGCGCACCGAGATCGTCAGTTCCGCACCGTAGGCTCGTGCACGCTGGGTCAGGAGCGCGGCCGGCCGGGCGTGTATGCCGTGTCGCAGGGGCACAGCGATTGAGCCGCTGAGACTGTCCGCATCCGTTGCCGAGGCTTCGACGGCCGTCGCAGCGGCGCCGTTCACGGTGATTTGCATCAGGACTTCACCGGCGCGTATCGCGCCCGTGGGGTGGCGCGTGACAATCGAAACGCCCGACTCCGCGGAAATGACGATGGGCGTGAACAGACTCTTCGCCGCCCGCGCCAGCACTTCCAGATCGAACTTCAGGAGCTCCTCGCCGCTGCGCACGCGCTGACCGGCGGCTACACGCGTCGTGAAGCCGCGTCCGCCCAGCTGCACCGTGTCAATGCCGACATGAATGAGGACATCGACGCCTCCGGCCGTGCGGATCGACACGGCGTGACCCCCCGCTGGCACCGTGGTGATGATGCCATCGCACGGCGCGGTGACGACTCCGACCGTCGGGTCGATGGCCAGTCCATCGCCCAGCATGCGCCCCGAGAACACGGCATCGGGCACATCATCAAGCGGTGCGCACCAGCCCTCGAGCGGTGCGCGCAGGATCAGATTCGATACCCGGCTCACGGAGCGATCTCGACCCAGTCGAGCGCCCAGATCGGATCGACCGCCGGCCGCGCGAATCGCAGGCACAGATCGTGGCGCCCGGCGCGCGCGGGCAGATCCACGGGTGGCAGCACTCGCTCGCCCGCGCCGCTCGGCAGCGGGATGCTCGCCACCGGCGCGCCCTCGCAGCCGTCGAGCCGCACTTCGAGTTCACCCAGCGCCGTACGTGCATCGCCCACTTTGATCTTGTCCTTCTCCGCGCCCACTTCGAAATTGAACGGCAACGGTGCCACGGCCGCGGTGAGCTTCGCGCCGTGCGCCAGCGCGACGCCACGCTCGATCCAGCACGGGTTCATGATATCCAGCGCGAAGATCGCACCCTCCCCGGGCGCCAGCGCCGCTGACTCCAGCAGCAACGCAACGCCCTGCGTACACAGATCAAGCTCGCGGCTCGTACGGTGTGCGAGGCTCGCCGCATCGAGGCGGCGGCGCAGCACCGTGGAGGCAGGCTGCCCCGCGACGAACGTCGCCGCGCGCAGCTCACCGCCGGGGGTCAGCTGCAGCGGCGATTGGTAGAGCGGTGAGTGCACGCTCGGGTCGCTGCCGTCGGTCGTGAAGCGGATGTCTCCGAATCCGCCCTGATTGGAGAGGGTCATGGTGAGCGTCGGGGACTGCGCGCTCACCTGTGCGTCCACCGCGAACACGCTGTCGGCGGCTTGGAAACCGAAGACACGGTAGCGGGCAAGCTCAGGTGCGAGCCGTTGCAGGAACTGCTCCCAGTGGCGCGCTTGCGGGCGAGTCCAGCCGAGCTCTGCCACGGCCGCCGCGCGGGGCAATGCCATCCACTGCATGCGAGCCTCGGTGCGGATGTGCTCCGACCACAGATTTGCCTGCACGCCGAGGACGTGGCGCCGCTCGGCGGGCGTCAGCGTGCGGTCGCGCGGCTCGAAGGAGTACACATCCTTGAGCGAGACCACCTGCATGCGCCCCGGCGGCTCGATCCCGAGTGCGCTCTGCTGATTGTCGAAATACAGCGTCGGCCAGGGCGTGAGCACCGTGTCGTTGCCGGCAATCGCCGCCGTGTGCGCCCCGCGCGTGCCGCGCCACGACATCACCACCGCGTCTTCGCGCAGTCCGGGCTCGAGCACCTCATCCCACCCCACCATCCTGCGACCGCGCCGGGCAAGGTGGCGCGCAATCCGCTGTGTGAAATAAGCCTGCAGACGTGAAGGATCGCTGATGCCCAGCGCACGCGCGCGCGCCTGCACCGCCGCGGAGGCTTTCCATTGGCTCTTGACCGCCTCATCGCCGCCGATGTGAATGTACGGGCTCGGGAACAGCGCGATCACTTCATCGAGGACGTCATCCAGGAACCGGAACGTCGCGGGCTCGAGATTGAACAGGTACTCGTGCACGCCCCAGTTTGACGATACCGGCGGCGCCGGCCCCACGTGCGCACCGTACATCGGATACGCGGCGATGGCCGCCTGCGCATGCCCCGGCATATCGATCTCCGGGACGATGAGCACGTGGCGCGTGCGCGCATATGCGACGATCGCGCGCACGTCATCCTGGGTATAGAAGCCGCCGTAGCGGGTGCTGGTGCCCGCTTCGGTGCGCCAGGCGCCGATGTCCGTCAGGCGCGGATAGCGGCGGATCTGCAGCCTCCAGCCCTGATCATCGGTGAGATGCCAGTGCAGGACGTTGAGCTTGTGCCAGGCCATCCAATCGATCATGCCGCGTACGAACATGGGTGATTGGAAATGGCGCGAGGAGTCGAGCATGAGACCGCGCCACGCGTAGAGCGGCGCATCGTGGATGTCCTGCGCCGGGATATCGACCGCACCTGAACCGGCTGAGGCGAGCTGCCACAGCGTCACGGCGCCGTAGAAGAGTCCGGCGGCGGTACTCGCCGTGATGAGCGCGCGGCGCGGCGAGATCTGAAGGCGATACGCTTCGGCAGCAAGGCCGGGACGCGTTTCAAACGTGATCGCCCCGTCCGGCGTCGCACCGGAACGCAGCGCAAGCTTCAGGCCGCCGGAGCGCGCGAGCTGATCGATGAGATAGTGCGCGGCCGCGCTTGCAGCGCTGTCGCCGGGATTGATACGCACGACAGTGGCGGCACGGATCGCAAATGCGCCCTCCGCGGCCATGACCTGATTGGGCAGCGGTATCACCGGACACAAGGCAGGAGTGGAAGTCGCGCCCGCCGGCAATGCCAGCATGGAGCTCAGCACCAGGAGTGCCGCCGATCCGTTACGCGCCATGAAAGCCTCGCCGCTCATCGCGCGCTCCCCGCCGGCACCGGCGACGGGTGCCCGCTCACCCTAGGGGGTGGGTGAGCGGGTCCGCCGTCCGCGTCAGAACTTCGCGCGCAAGGTCACATAGTACTGCGCGCCGTTCTTGTAGAACGCACGCGGCTGGGTACGGTCCAGCGCGTAGTACTTCAGCGTCGGATTGTTCAGATTCTGGCCATCGAGCGAGACCGAGATGTTGTCGCTTGCCGTGAAGACCAGCGAGGCCGCGAGGCTCCCGATCGCATCCTGTGAGAACGCGGTGTTGCGATCCAGGCCGCTGAAGAAAGCCGAGCGGTAGACATAGGAGACCCGCGCGCTGAAGTGCGCGTTCTCGAAATAGCCACTGACGCTGTAGCTGTTCTTGGAGGTACCGACCAGGCGGTCGTCCCCGTTCGTGACGAGCGAGGTCTGCTTGCCGTCGGCGAACGTGTAGTTGCCCTGCACGCCGAAGTACTGGCCCAGGGCCTGCTGATAGGCAGCCTCGAAGCCCTGGACGCGGCCCTTGGCGTTGACCGGCACCGAGAGCAGGTACGGCACTTCGGCACCGTTCGGGAACTGGCTGCTATAGGTGAGGTACGTCGCCGTCGTCGAGCCGAAGGAGACGTAGTTCTGCAGGTCCATGTAGAACAGGCCTGCCGACAGCAGCGAGCGGCGGTCGAAGTACCACTCGAGGCCCAGATCGACGTTGGTCGAGCGGATGGGTTTCAGGTCCGGGTTGCCGCCCGAGCCGGTTCCCGTGCCCGTGGGTGTCCCCGGCGGGCTTAAGTCGGTGAATCCCGCCAGAGCCGAGTAATCCGCGCGCGTCATCGTCTCGGAGACCGCGGCGCGGCCGATGAGGTCGGTGGTGAACTTGTACTTGAAGTTCGCGCTCGGCAGCAGGTCGTTGTAGTCGTTATCGACCGGAATGCCGATGAAGGGACCGAATGCGGACGTGGTGATGGCACCCGGAGTGAGCGCGCTCACCTGCGTGAACGTGACGACATGCTCCTCGGTTCTAACGGCGCGCAGTCCCACATCCGCGGACCAGTTGTCGCCGGCGAAATTGGCCTGGATATACGCCGCCCAGTTCCGCTCACGCACATCGAAGAGGTACTGGTAGTACTCGCGCGCCAGGAGGTCGCGATTGACGTTGGTGGGCGAGTTGTAGGCGGCCAGCTGGCCGGGCGTCCAGAACCAGACCTGCGACGGGATCGTCGCACCGAAGGTGGTGAAGTCGTCCGGGTAGTTCGTCCAGGTCTGCGGGTAGGACGAAATCTGCGTGCCTGCGCCCGTCGGTCCCTGCGCAATCGCGTTGTCCGAGGAGCGCTCGTGCGTCTGGTAGCGCACGCCGAAGCTCAGGTCGCTCCAGGCCCCGGATTTCACGGCGAAATCGCCGTCGATCTTGGCCCAGGTCTCCTTGTCCTTCACATCGACGTTCTCGGCGCCGAAGATCCAGCCGAATGCCACGCCGGGCTGACCTTGCGGGCCGAGCGGTCCGGGCACCTTCGGGTTCTCGCTGCCGAGGTTGAAGCTCGCGCCGGTCGTGAGGTTGTTGAGCACATAGGCGGCACCCGTGCCGATGCCCGGCGCGGTCTCCGAGACATCCTGCGTCGGGGTCTTGCCATCGCCCTTGGAAGTGCCCAGCTGGGTGCTGAAGCTCAGCGCATCGTTCAGCTTCCAGTTGGCGTCGAAGTCGACGAAGGCGGCGGTGGCGCTCTCATCGGGGCGGGAGATCTGATCGTAGATGCCGTAGTCGGTGCCTGGGACGCCCGTGAAAGTTGCGCGCGTCAGCGTGCCGTTCTGCACCAGATAGCCCGGATCCGGGGCTTGGCCCGCGCCCTGGGCCACGAAGTGCGTGAGCCACTCGAGGTAGTTGCGGTTGTAGTTGCCCGCATCGAGCTTGGACATGAAACCGTTGAAATCGAGTGTCAGGCTGTCGGTGGGCTTGATCTCGAAATCGACGAGGCCGCCCTTGCGCGTGCGGTGCTGGGTGAACAGCGCCTCGCCGATCAGAGCCGGGTAGTAGACGTTCGCGAGGTCCGGATGGGCAGTGACGGCGGCACTGCCGGGCGCGAACTGCTCATAGCCCAGAAGCTCGATGCCATCGCGGCGCAGATGACGCGCCTCGTAGAAGCCCTGCACCAGCAGACCCATGTTGTCGCCCTTCCAGTTGAAGAGCGCGCTGTACTGTCCGTCGGTCTTGTTCGGCAGGTCGGCATAGACCGCAGCGGCCGAGGCCTGGAAGGTGAAGGGCTTGCTGAAATCGAGCGGCTTGCGGGTGATGATATCGATCGAGCCGGCGACGCCGCCCTCCACAAGCGAGGCCTGCGAGCTCTTATGCACCACCACCTGGCTGATCAGCTCCGAAGGCAGCAGCGTGTAGCTCACGCTGCGTCCCACCTGCTGCACCTGATCGAGCACGAACCAGTCGCCGGCGGCGACGCCGTGACCGTTGATCAGGGTCTGAGTCAGGCTGGGATTGGTGCCGCGCATGCTGACGCGGTCGTTCTCATCGAAGCCGCCTTCATTGGCGCTCGCGGAGCTGGTGGTGACACCGACCACGCGCGTCAGCGAATCGGCGATGTTCTTGTCGGGCATCTTGCCGATGTCCTCGGCGCTGATCACTTCCTGGATCGTGTTCGCGTCCTTCTTCACCTGCAGCGACTCCTCCACGGAGTGGCGGATGCCGGTGACGACGACTTCCTGCAGCGGCGGCTCGCTGGCCGTGGCAGGGGCGTCTTGTGCCCATCCCAGCATCGGCGGCGCGAGCATGGCGAGACCGAGCGCTGATCTGACGGCGAACGTAATTCGATTCATTTCGATGCCCCTTTTCTTCTGTGCCCGGATGCGATCCACACGCGATAGGCCTGCGAGTGGTCCGTCCGATGCGGACCTGAGTGTACACCACTTACGGCCCAAGATAATACCAATTAGAACTATATTCCAGAGGCCCAGGCCCCGCCCAGGGTGTTTTGGGCTTATAAGCTCATATAAATCATTTGGATATAATTCCATGCAAAAAAAGAGTAGCCATCCTGTGGTCTTTAGTTGGTATTATCGGTGGAGACCAGCCACCGTCCACCATCGAGCAGACGCATGACGACACTGGCCGAAGCAGTCGGTCCGCTCGATGAGCGGAAGAACCTCCCGCTGTATCAGCAGCTGCAGCGCGCGCTGCGTCGCGCGATCGAAAACCAGGTGCTCTCGCCCGATGACGCGCTGCCTGCCGAGCGCGATCTCGCCGCGGAATTCAACGTCTCGCGCATCACGGTGCGCAAAGCGCTCGACGGACTGGTCGCGGATGGATTGCTGGTGCGGCGTCAGGGCTCCGGCAATTTCGTCTCCGCACGCGTGCAGAAGAATTTCGCGATGCTCACCTCCTTCTCGGAGGACATGCGCGCGCGCGGACGCTCGCCGCGCAGCGTGTGGCTGCGCCGGGCGGAAGGCACCGTGACGCCGGAGGAAGCGCTCGCGCTGCGCTTAAGTCCAGGCACGCCGGTGTATCGCTTCAACCGTATCCGCTACGCCGACGATGTGCCGATGGCGCTCGAGTTTGCGACGGTGGTCGCCTCTGCCCTGCCTTCGCTCGATGCGGTCGATACCTCGCTCTACGAGGCGCTCGAGCGCGCTGGCAATCGCCCGGTGCGCGCGCTGCAGAGACTGCGCGCCGTGCTGCTGACGGGTGAGCAGGCCGAGCTCCTCAAGGCCCGCTCGGGGGATCCGGGTCTGCTCGTTGAGCGGCTGGGCTCGCTGCGCGATGGCAGCGCGATCGAGTTCTCGCAGTCGTACTACCGCGGCGACATCTATGACTTCGTGGCCGAGCTGAGCGCCTCCAGTTGAGAGCGGCTGCCATGGCGCACGGGGAATCGAGTGCGACCCTCAAGGTCGAGCACACACAGATGTTCCGCGAGGCGGCGGGCGCATCGCAGGCTGTGCTGACGCAAAGTGAGCATCAGATCCAGTTCGATGCGCTCGGCGCGATCATCCGCTCGCTCAATCCGCGCCTGGTCATCACCTGCGCGCGCGGCAGCTCCGATCACGCCGCGACCTACGCCAAATACCTGATCGAGACGCGCGCGCGCGTGATCACCGCATCGGCGGCGCCGTCGGTGAGTTCCGTGTACGGCATCGACCAGGACTTGCGCGGCTGCCTGTTCCTGGCGATTTCCCAGTCGGGCCGCAGTCCGGATCTGCTCGCCTCGGTGGCCGCCGCGAAGTCCTCGGGAGCCACTGTCGTCGCGCTGTGCAACAGTCCCGATGCGCCGCTCATGGCCGCCGCTCATCACGCCGTGCTGTTGAACGCCGGACCGGAAAGCAGTGTCGCCGCCACCAAGTCTTATCTCGCGACGCTGGCGGCGCTGGCGCGGCTGGTGGCCGCCTGGACGGGCGATGCCGCACTGACCATTGCACTCGAAGCGCTGCCCGCACTCATGGAACGCGCCTGGGCGCTCGACTGGTCGGCGGCGGTGGCGCTGCTCGAGAGTGTCGAGCATTTGTATGTCGTCGGACGCGGACTCGGCCTGGGAGCGGCGCAGGAGATCGCGCTCAAGTGCAAGGAGACCTGTCATCTGCACGCCGAGGGTTTCAGCAGTGCGGAGCTGCGCCACGGTCCATTCACGCTGCTCGGGCCAAAGTTTCCGGCGCTGCTTCTGGCGCAGAGCGACGCCGCCGGCGCAGGAGTGAACGCCCTCGCGGCGGAACTGGCGAGCCGCCAGGTGCCAGTGCTGCTCGCGAGCGCCGGTGCGTATGGTCCGCGAACCCTGCCAGTGATCGACTGCACGGCCGAGCTCGGACCGATCCTGCTGGTGCAGAGCGCCTATCGCATGATCGCGACACTCGCGGTGCGGCGCGGGCTCGATCCGGATCGGCCACCGCATCTGTCGAAGGTCACCGAGACCCTCTGATGCGGCAGGCTCTCGTCAACGGCCGGCTCTTCACGCCCGAGGGCATCCGCACCGGACGCACCCTGCTGGTCAATGACGGCCGGGTCGAAGCCGTCGTGGCGCCCGATGACACGCGCTGCCGCAACGTCTCGCAGGAGGATCTGGGCGGGCGGCTCCTCGTCCCGGGCTTCATCGACATCCAGGTGAATGGCGGCGGCGGCGTGCTCTTCAACGACCACCCGGACAGCGAGTCCATTCGCGCCATCGGCGCCGCGCACCGCCGCTTCGGCACGACCGGATTTTTGCCGACGCTGATCAGCGATGATCTCACCATGATCGCCCGGGCGATCGCCGCTGTGCAGGAGGCGATCGATGCGCGTGTGCCGGGCGTGCTGGGCATACACATCGAGGGCCCGTTCCTGAATCGGGCCCGGCGCGGGGTGCACGATGAGAAGCACCTGCGGCCGCTCGATGCGGGCGCAATCTCCTCGCTGTGCGGCCTGAAGCGCGGCCGCACCCTGCTCACGCTTGCCCCCGAGATGACCGCGCCCGAGCTCATCGGCGCACTCACCGCTCAGGGCGTCGTGGTGTGCGCCGGGCACAGCGATGCCACGTTCGCGGAGGTCACAAGCGCCATCGGTGCGGGATTGCGCGGCTTCACGCACCTCTTCAACGCGATGTCCCCGCTCACCGCGCGCGAGCCTGGCATGGTGGGCGCAGCGCTGTATGACGATACGACCTGGTGCGGCATCATCGTCGACGGCCATCATGTGGATCCGGTGACTCTGCGGCTTGCCCTGCGGTGCAAGCGCCACGATCGCTTCATGCTCGTGACCGATGCGATGCCCGCGGTGGGATCACCCGCCGACTCCTTCGTGCTCCAGGGCCGCACGATTCGAGTGGTCGATGGCGTGTGCCGGGATGAGGACGGCACGCTGGCGGGCACGGCGCTCGACATGGCGGGCGCCTTGCGCAATGCCATCTCCCTGCTCGGGCTCGACCTCAATGCCGCGCTGCGAATGACGAGCGAGTACCCCGCGGATTTCCTGGGTCTCGGCCATGAGCTGGGTCGCATCGCGCCTCATCACCGCGCTAATTTCGCGTTGCTGGACGATGAATTGCAGGTCGTCCGCACCTGGATCGACGGAATCACTTGAGGGGCGGGGCGATCCGGTGTTACAAACCCTGTCTGCGCAGATAAATCCAAACCAGATAGCGCCCCGGCGAACCCCCTGTGCTGAAAACTCGACCCCTCAAGGCCGGGAGCCCGTGGCGATGCGCGGCAATCAGCGCGCTATTCGGAGTCCTGCTTTCCGGCGTCGCGGCTGCCGCGCCCCAGAGCACGATCGATGACGACCGGCTCGAGGCGAGCTACAACTCGGGCAAGGACCTGGTGCGCGACGCGGCGCTCGATACCTACCTCAAGTCCATCGTCGACAAGATCCTGATCGCCAATCCAGGCGCAGTGACGACGCCTGTCCGGATTCACGCGCTCTCGGCAGCGCTGCCCTACGCTTTCATGCTCAGCAACGGCGCTGTGTACGTCTCGACCGGGCTGATCGCGCGAGTGCGTACCGAATCGGAGCTTGCCGGCGTGATCGCCTCGGAGATTGCGCCCGTCGTGCGCCGCGATGGCGACAAGTCCACGGAGACGGCGCGCTCGCGCGCGATGCGCCACCTGCTGCCGAATCTCCTGCTGATTACGGCAACGGCCGGCCTTGCGGCCCCCGCGATCACGAGTGGCGATCGCAAAGCCACCAAGACGGTCGATGAGCAGCTGCGCCTGGAGTCGGACAAAGTGGCACTGCAGTGGATTACGGCGGCGGGCTACGAGCCTACGGAGGTGCCGAAGGGCCTGCAGCACGTGCTCGATATGCTGACCGCGGAAGATCGCTTCGGCACGACCGAGCTTGCGAGCAAGGACGGTCTGAGCGCGCGTATCTCGTCGGTGACGGAAGCGCTGCCTCCCGGGGCCACAGAGCAGACCACGAACGCGCCGAAGAATGACGGTCTCACGCGCTTTTCCCGCTACTACTCGCTCAGAATCGCAGAAGATGACATGAACTCGAGCGGCAGCCCTGTGACATTCCACGCGGAGATGGACCGTGCGGAAGGACAATTCGGTACCGACGGGCTCACCAGCTACCTGCGCGCGAATTTCGCGCGACGCAACTTTCCCGACGTCTCCCAGCTGCCAGAGGTGATCAAGGAATACGAGGCCTGTATCACGCACAAGGACGCGCCGATCGTCGCCTACCGAGAGCTCGGCTTCCTCTACCGGCGGCAGGGCGACATGGATTCAGCCCGCCGCAACTTCAAGGAATATCTGCGGCGCTCGCCCGACGCCGCGGATGCACCGATCATCAACGGCTACCTGCAAGGACCCTGACGCCCCATGCAACCGGCCTCGACTCCGCGCCTCCTCGCGCTGCTGTGCTGTGTGCTCGCACTCCCCGCGCTCGCCGACACCAAGCCGCCCCCGGTGCAATCGGAGGCAGACCTCGGCTTCTCGGGCGATACGCGCGCGAACACTCTCGCTCACTTCAAGCGCGTCGGCATCTTGCCGCTGCAGTTACCCGCGGGGTTCACCAAGCGCGAAGATGTATCTGCCGCCGTCGAGAGTCTCGTCAGCGATTACTTGAGGAGGGCGGGCTTCGATGTTGTGGGCTCGGCGGGCTACAGCAAGATTCGCGATGAACTCAATCACCGGGTGGGCGGGGTCTATGATCCTGTCTCCGGTAACGTCAAGCGCGAGCAGTGGAATGCGGTCCAGACCAACGCGCTGCGCGAGTCCGTGGAGACGGAGCGTCTGGATGGCTTCGTCGCCATGGGCATCTCTTCGCGCAAGGCGTTCTTTACCCGCGACAGTGCGCAGTGGGACGGGGTCAGTGAGCGCACCACGGGGCGCCTGCCGGGCAATGCCGTGGTCGAGTTCTTCAATGCCGGTTCCAACAATATGACGGGGACTCTTCCTGGCTATTCAGTTGCCGTCGAGATCGTCAATACCGAGGGCAAGATGATCTGGAGTCGGTACGGCGCGATCCAGTTGGCCGCCTACGCCGATACGCGCAAGGCCAAGGGCGCCATCAACAGCTTCCTCTTCGTCAAGCCGGACGACTTGTTCAAGGACCACGCGCGGCTCGAGCGCGCCGTGCGCATTGCAACGCTGCCGCTCGTGCACACGCCCGAGGAGATTGCCGCCGGCAACAAGGATCCGCTCATCAACGCCATGGAGATGAAGTCAACCGACTTGCCGCCACCTCCCGAAGGGGAACCGCGCTCCGCCGATTCGGGCCTGAAGGTTGACCGCGACAAGATTCTGACGAAAGTCCATCGGGTAGCGATGTTCTCCATCGATACGCGGGAGATGGCGCCGCCGAAGGAAGTGCTGCAGCGGTACATGGATCTGGTGCGTGCAGAGCTGGGCAAGCTCGGGTGGACCGTGATCGACGCGCCTAACGGGCGGGATCTGCTCGCCGCCGAATACAAGAAGCAGGGTCCCTTCTTTGATCCTTACACGGGTGAACGAGACGAAGCCAAGGTCATCAAGCTGCGTCAGTCCGTGTACGCCGGGTTGGGGCTCGATCCGGCGCCTGATGCTGTGCTCATCAGCGGCTTTACGAAAGTGCAGGCGCCTCACATGTGGGGCGATGCCGAGTGGGACGGCGTCAGCCAGAGCGGGGTGGACCTAGGTCCGGTGCGCAAGAAGCTCTTCGGCGGATCGGCGAACGTGGGCGCGGGCGAAGGCAGCCTTCAGGCGCTATCGTTCTATGTCACCTTGCGCGACATGCAGGACACTGAACTTTATGACACGCGCGGTGGCATTCAGCTGCTGCAGCAGCTGCGCGGCAAGGAGAAGACCAATCTGACGCCCGGGGAGATGTTCAAGGACCCTTCGCGCGATGAGCCCGCGGTGCACGCGGCGTTTCGCGAGCTCGTGCTCACGCCCGAGCAGATCGACGCCGAGTTGCATCCGGAAAAGGCAAAAGCACCGCACTAGAGGTATAACGGCCACTCCATCCACGCGCCAGGAGAGGCCATCATGAGCGAGCGACCGGATTTTCGCGCCACGCGCCGCGACGCGCTGCAGGCAGGACTCGCAGCCGGAGCCGGTGTACTGCTCGCCTCGCCACTTCTGGCTGCGGCCGCGGGGGCGACGGCGCCGACGCCCCTGATCACGCGGGCGATTCCCTCAACGGGCGAGAAGCTGCCAGCGGTGGGACTCGGGACCGATAAGTTCCGTGAGTCCGATCGCACCGCCATCCAGGCGGAAATCAAGCGCATGCACGAGCTCGGTGGCACGGTCATCGATACCGCCGCCGCCTATGGCGACAGCGAGTCCCTGATCGGTGATTCGCTCGCGGCGCTCGGCATCACGAGCGGCATCTTCATTGCGACGAAACTCACTGCGAGTGGCCGCGGGATGTTTGGCAGCGGTCCTGGTGGAGCCGCGAGTTTTGAGCGCTCGCTCATGCGTCTTAAGGTATCGAAAGTGGATCTGCTGCAGGTCCACAACCTCGAGGGCGTCGATCAACTGATGCCACAGCTCAACGAGTGGAAGCGGGCCGGCAAGATCCGCTACACCGGCATCACCACCTCACGCGTCTCGCAGCACGCCGAGATGGTGGAGCACATGAAGAAGCATGCGCTGGATTTCGTGCAGGTCGACTACTCGCTTGCCAACCGCGATGCGGCCAGCGATGTGCTGCCGCTGGCGCAGGAGAAGCGGATCGCGGTGCTGGCGAATGTACCCTTCGGCTATGGCTCGACGATCCGGGATGCGCTGCGGCGCAAGCTCCCGCCCTGGGCGGCAGAGATCGACGCCTCGACCTGGGGACAATTTCTACTGAAGTATGTGATCTCGCATCCCGCAGTCACGTGCGCGATTCCGGGCTCGACGCAAGTCGCGCATCTCGAAGACAACCAGGCGGCTGCGCGGGGTCGTCTGCCGGATGCGGCGATGCGTAAGAAGATGGAGCAGTACTGGGACGCGGGCTGAAGGCGGCGCAATCACCGCGCAATAACGCGACGGACGAATGAACGTCCGTCCGCCGCGTCTGCCGTCCCGCGTAAAGGGAATCAACCGCTGGACGTCAGATCTACCGTTCCACGGCCCGTGTCGAGCGCGGTCAACGCAGGCTGGTCGATCTGATCGACGGCCGAATCGACGAGTGTCTGGCGGCAATTGCGGTTGTCGATGATATTGGGCGCGGAATCCGGCAGGACTTCACGCACGCACACGCGCCAGGCTGCATCCTGGATGCGATTGTACAGCGCGTGAACGGATGAATCGGACGACAGGTCCAGCTCGGAATAACGCACCACCGCGGAGGGCTCATCGGCCCTGAGCTGAATCTCCGTTCCCGCGTGACTGACTGACGCGAGGCCCAAGGTCCCGGCGAGGGCAGCCGTGTAAGCAATCATGTTTTGACGCAGTTTCATATATCCTCCTCCCCGCCTGGGCGGGATGCTCCTCATTCATTAGACGTCGCGGGCGCGAAAGAGTGCCGCGCGATGCTGGAGCGGCGCG
>Ga0335081_10001452_pt1 | contig 37850 bp, 33 predicted proteins | sample Lox_Sample_35_FD_206713 | JGI IMG/M metagenome (GOLD analysis project Ga0335081, IMG submission 206713) | Soil microbial communities from Loxahatchee National Wildlife Refuge, Florida, United States - Lox_Sample_3.5 | ecosystem: Environmental > Terrestrial > Soil > Wetlands | place: USA...
TTGATGACGGGGATCGCCGCGTGCGACGCCCACGACTCCAGCGTGGCGTGCTCGAACGTGCGGATGACGAGGCCGTCCAGATAGCCGGACAGGACGCAGGCCGTGTCGGCAATCGGCTCGCCGCGCCCCAGTTGCAATTCATCGGCGGAGAGAAACAGCGAATGGCCGCCCAACTGGGTCATGGCCACCTCGAACGAGATGCGCGTCCGGGTCGAGGCTTTCTGGAAGATCAGTCCGAGCGTTTTGCCCCGGAGGGCGAGCGCGCCCGGAGAGGCGGCGGCCCCGGATTTCTTCAGCTCGACGGCCCTGTTGATCAGCCCGTTGATGGCTTCGGTCGGCAGATCGAGGACGCGGAGGAGGTGGCGGGCGGAGGCGCCGGGCGTCGACGACGCGGCGGACATTCGGGGCGATGAAGACGAGGGTTCGGTCATGTGGGCATGGAAGGCCGCGGCGCGATGAGCGTCCAACGTGGCGGTCATGCGTCGGTTCTGGAAAGCACCCGGTCCAGAATGGCAATGGCCTCGTCGATCTCGTGGCGCGTCACGATCAGCGGCGGCATCAACCGGAGCACCCGCTCGGCCGTGACGTTGATCAGGAGCCCTTCCGCCAGGCAGGCCTCCATGATCGGCCGGCCCGCTGTGAGCAGTTCGATGCCGACCAGCAGCCCCCGGCCCCGCACCTCGCTGATGATCGACCGGCGGGAGCGGAGCACCTGCAATCGACCCAGCAGATAGTCGCCCATCTCATGGCAGAGCGGCAGCAGCCCCTCGCCGTGGATCACATCGAGCGTCGCCAGCGCGGCGGCGCAGACCAGCGGATTGCCGCCGAAGGTGCTGGCGTGGCTGCCGGGGGTGAAGCATTCGGCCGCGCGGCGCGTGGCCAGAAGGGCCCCGATCGGCAGTCCGCCGCCCAGCCCCTTGGCCAGCGTCATCAGATCGGGCACGGCTCCGCCCGAGGCGGATTCATGCTGATAGGCGAAGAGCCGCCCCGTGCGCCCCACGCCGGTCTGAACCTCGTCGAAGATCAGCAGGATGTTGCGTTCGGTGCAGAGCCGTCGCAGGCCGGTCAGATAGCCGGGGCTTGGAATCCGGACGCCCCCCTCGCCCTGAATCGGTTCGACGATGACGGCGGCCGTGCGTGGCGTGATCGACCCGGCCACGGCGTCCAGATCATTGTAGGGCAGGTGGCGGAACCCGGGCAGCAGGGGTTCGAAACCCATCTGGAGCTTGGGCTGACCGGTGGCCGACAGCGCGCCCATCGTCCGGCCGTGGAAGGAGCCCTCCATCGCCAGGATTTCGTGCGCGGCCTCGCCGTCGGCAAGCGGCCGGTGTTGCTTGGCCCATTTGCGCGCGAGCTTGACGGCGGCCTCCACCGCTTCGGCGCCGCTGTTGCAGAAGAAGACCTGGTCGGCGAACGAGTGGCGGACCAGCTCGCCGGCCAGGCGAAGCTGCGGGTCATTGTAATAAAGATTCGAGACGTGGAGGAGCCGTTCCGACTGGGCGCGGATCGCTTCGACGACGTGCGGATGGCAATGGCCCAGGACATTGACCGCCACGCCGCCGACGAAATCGAGATAGCTGCGCCCCGTCTGATCCTGCACCCGCACCCCGTGGCCGCGCACGAACAACACTGGGCTGCGCAAGTAAGTGTTCATCAAGCAATCGGCGTTTGCCGGCAATGACGGTTCGGCGGTGGCCGGTTGTTGAGTGGGTGGTGTCTGTACCATCACGCGTCTCGTATCGTTGAGGATCGGGCAGGAATAATAACGAATGAAGGCGTCATTATACTGTAGCCCATGGGGAGAAGCAACAAGACTGTTTTTAAAGAGGAAATCAGAGATTTTTCTTGACAGCCTCCAGGAAGGGTGCTACATTTGCGAAAGTTTTCAGGGAATTATCATCACACTGATCAGACTGTAGCAGTGCAGTGCTGACATGCGGCATGGGGCCGCACACATCAGACCCATCCTTGGAGGGACGGAGAGATGAAAAAACTGCTCGTGGCTGCCGTAGGGCTCGTGACCGTGCTCGCGGCGTTTCCGGTCTATGCGGTGGATGTGAATTTCAGCGGGGAATTCCGGGTCAGAGCTTTTTGGGATGATAATTTGTTCGATGGTAATTCATCGACCGATGATTCCTCCCGCTTCGCCGATCTGCGGTTCCGGCTCAAGACCGCTATCAAGGCTGGCGTCACCACGGGCGTGGTGGTCCTGGACTTCACCAACTGCTCTCCGGGATCCGATGTGTCGAGTTTCCAGAATGGCACGACACCGGCAATTCCATTCCCGCCGATTCCATTCCCGCCGGGTACTGCTCAAACCGGCAACTGCCGATTCGGCAGCGCCGGTTTTGGCAACAGCTATAATGTCGTCGGAATCCGGGAAGCATACCTGCATATCGACCTGACAAGACTGGGGCTATACCTGGGCCGCCAGACCATCAAAGTCGGTCACGGGATTGTGTTGGACAGCACGGCTGATGCCATCACGGTTGTCCTGCCGATGGGCTCGACCACCGTGACGGCCAGCATGCTGCAGGTCGCGGATCTCAACGATGCGGCGCCGACGGGGTCGGTCTTTCCTAACGGTGTTGGCATCAATCAGGATACGACAGTCTGGCTGGTCAACGTGGGGATGGACCGTGGAAGTCATCTGATCAATCTCTATGATGCGTTTCTCTATGATCAATCGCCGGGCACCAACAACGGCGCGACCATGTATCCGACAATGCCTCTGGCATTGGGAGCCCCGTTGACAGCCTACTTCCCGGGCGTTAACAAGCTCTGGGTGAACTATCTGGGCGTTTCGTTGGATGCCAAGAGTGGCCCGTTAGCCCTGGCATTAGAGGGGAGCTATGACTTCGGGGACGCTGAGCAAGGCCCAGGAGCGACAGATGTTCGCCTCAACGGTTGGAATTTGATGGGGGATGTGACGACTGATGCCGGCGGAGCCAAATTGGGTGGCACGGTGGTCTATGCCGCTGGCAAGTCGCCCTCAGCCACTGGCAGTGGCACCGTCAGCGACATCTCCGGCAACTTCCAGCTCGGCAATATCTTGTTGAACAACGAGCAGTACTCTGATCGCGACGGAGGCAGTCTGGGGGGTGGGTTGAACGGCGCAGGCATATTCGCTGTGAAGCTGCATGCCGATATGATGCCGACCGAGAAGCTTGATCTCAGCGGTGCCGTGATCTATGCCCAGACCGCGGCCGTGCCATGCGCCGGGTGCAACAATCGACAAATCGGCTACGAGCTTGATGCGAATGCCAAGTATAACGTGGATGACAACATGGCATTCTATGCCGGGGCGGGCTACCTGATCACCGGGAGCGGCGCGGCCGATTTTTACAATAACTTTAATGCAACGACCGGCTCCAACTCCAACATCTGGAAGCTCTCGGCAAAGGCGGTCTTCACGTTCTAACCGTCTGGTTTAAAGCGGTTCTTCCAACGCCCCGGAGAGAAATCTCCGGGGCGTCGTTTTTTGTTTCTCCCGCTCGTGCCTTGCACTCGCTCAAGTCGGGGGGAGACGCTCTCTCCCCCCGAAGCCCCCATTGATTATTTGACTCAAGGGATACACCAGACCCGGACGCGTTATCTCCCTTTACCCCTTACCCTTTACCCTGTTATTCTATTTTCATGGCGTCGATTATCCTAGACAAGAATCGCGACCCCGCCGGGCAGTTGCCCAAATCTCCCGGTGTCTATCTGATGAAGGACCGGACGGGCGCCGTCCTCTACGTCGGCAAGGCCAAGCGGCTGACCGACCGCGTCCGCTCCTATTTTCAACAGGGGGCCGATCATCCGCCGAAGACAGCCCGGATGGTTACTCAGATCGCCGCGATCGATTACATCGTCACCGGCTCCGAACTGGAGGCGCTGATTCTTGAAAACAACCTGATCAAAAAGCACCGGCCCCGGTTCAACGTCATCCTGCGCGACGACAAGAACTATCCCTTCCTGCGGCTGCCGATGAAGGAGGACTATCCGCGATTGGAAATCGTCCGGAGGGTTAAGCCGGACGGCGCGCTCTATTTCGGCCCCTATGTCCCGACGCATTCGTTACGGGAAACGCTCCGGTGGCTGCGCCGGATCTTTCCGTTGCCGAATTGCACCATCACCATTGACGGCACGGCGGAGCGCCCCTGCGTCGAGTTTGAGATCAAGCGGTGCCTCGCCCCCTGCACCGGCCATCAGAGCCAGGCCGATTATAAAGCCATGATCAATCAGGTCCGGCTGTTTCTGGAGGGACGGGAGACGGAGCTGCAGGATGCGCTTCGGGAGCGAATGGAGGCGGAATCGGCCCGGCTCAATTTCGAGGAGGCGGCCAGGATTCGCGACCAGATCGCCCACATCGAGGCGATTCTCGAAAAACAGCGGATCACGTCGACCAAGTTGGAGGATCAGGATGTCTGGGCGATCGTAAGGGGCGATGGGGATAACGAATGTAGGGGCGGTTTGCAAACCGCCCTTACTTTTGTGATCCAGTTGTTATTTATTCGCGCGGGGATGATCGTCGGCCGCAAGGAATTCTACCTTCACGAGCCGGCGGATTCGGAGCCCGCCGCGCTGCTCACCTCGGCCATTGAGCATTATTACAGCCGTGAGACGGTGATCCCGCCGGAGATCGTCGTCTCCATGGCGCTGCCGGACAGCGCGTTGCTGACGGAATGGCTGGGACAGCGCCGGGGCGGTCCGGTCACGTTCCGGGTGCCGCAACGTGGCCATGACCGCGACCTGGTCCGGCTGGCCGAGGAGAACGGCCGGGCGGCGCTGGCGGCCCGGGACGCCGTCGCCAAGAAGGAAACGGAGGCGGCGGTTCGGTTGCAACAGTTGCTGGGGCTGGGACGCGTGCCCCGCCGGATCGACGCGTTCGACATCTCCAATCTGGCCGCCGATCAGGCGGTCGGCGCCTGCGTGGTCTGGGTCGACGAGCAGTTCCGCCCCGAAGAGTATCGGCACATCCGGATGACGCAGACCGCCGGTCCGAACGATTTTGGGATGATGGCGGAACTGGTCCATCGCCGGTATGCGCGGGCGATTGGATCTGCGGGGGCCGGCGAGGCGGCGCCGCGCCCTGAGTCGATCGTCCCGGATTTGATTGTCATCGACGGCGGCAAGGGACAACTGTCTGCCGCGGTGAATGTGCTGCAACAGCTCAGTCTGGGCGAGACCGACGTCATCGGCCTGGCCAAGGCGAAGGGGGAGAAGTTCGAACGGGTCTTTCTTCCCGATGAAAGCGAGCCGATCGTCCTCTCGCCGGGCCATCCGGCCACCCATCTCCTGCAGCGGATCAGGGATGAGGCCCACCGGTTCGCCATCAGTTACCATCGCAAACTGCGCGGCAAGGCGCTGGTCGTCTCCGTCCTGGACGACATCCCTGGATTGGGAAAGGCGAGGAAGATGCTGCTGTTGCGCCGTTTCGGCAGCCTGGCCAAGCTCCGGGCCGCCTCGCGCGAGGAGATCGAAGCGGTCAAGGGGATTCCTTCGGGGTTAGCGAGGTTGATCGTCGAAAAACTCAAAGGCGGTTCGGCGACCTAGGCGCCGACTGCGAAGCATCGCGTGAGTCCGCCTGCCGATCGTCACGCCGCCGCGCGGCCGTCATTTGACTCCATTTTATCGTCTATGATACAACTGCCGTCAGCAGGACGGACTCTTCCGTAAGGAGCAACCATGGGCGGTCATTCACACTGGGCGACCACCAAGCGCCACAAGATGGCGGTGGACGCCAAACGGGGCAAGATTTTCACCAAGATCATCCGCGAAATCACCGTGGCGGCACGGATGGGCGGCGGCGATCCGAACGGCAACCCCAGATTGCGCCTGGCCATCATCAAGGCCAAGGAGCAGAACATGCCCCAGGACAACATCAAGCGGGCGATCCAAAAGGGCACCGGCGAGCTGCCCGGCCAGACGATCGAGGAGATCGCCTACGAGGGGTTCGGCCCAGGCGGCGTGGCGATGATGATCGAATGCATGACCGACAACCGCAACCGGACGCTGCCGGAGATCCGCCATCTGGTGGCCAAATACGGCGGCAGTCTGGGAGAGGCGGGCTGTGTCGGCTGGATGTTCGAGAAGAAGGGCTACATCGTGGTCGACCGGTCGAAGGCGGACGAGGAAAAGCTGATGAACCTGGTGCTGGAGGCCGGCGGCGAGGATCTGCGGATCGACGGCAACCGGTACGAGGTGATCTCCGAATTGAGCGCGTTCGAGGCGGTCAAGCGCGCCCTGGAGCAGCAATCGATTCCCACGATTCTGTCCGAGATGTCAATGATTCCGAAAAATTCGGTCAAGCTCGAAGGGAAGGACGCCGAGCAGATGGTCCACCTGATGGAGGCGCTGGAGGATCACGATGACGTCCAGAAGGTCTGGGCCAATTTTGATATCGCGGATGAAGTGATGGAGCAAGTGGCAGCGGGATAAGCGCGAGGGAGATACACGGCCAGCTGGCAACCAAGAGGCCGGATGGGGACAGATTTCAAATCTTTCCCCATCATTGGCGCAACCAGTCCCCACGTTCAATGAGAGTTCTGGGGATTGATCCGGGGACCGTGGTTGCAGGGTATGGTGTGGTCGAACATACCGCCGATCGTGTCCGACGAACCGCGTTGATCTGTATCGCCGCTGGGGAGATCAACGGCGGGCGTAAACAGCCGCTCCAAATCAGGCTGCGGACCATCTTTCAGGAACTGGCCGCATTGATCGTCCGGCATCAGCCCGATTGCGTCGCCGTGGAGGAGCCGTTCGTCGACAAAAACATCCAGACGGCGCTCAAGCTGGGCCAGGCTGAAGGCATCGCGTTGCTGGCGGCGGAGCTGGCCGGTCTGCCGTCGGCGATCTATCCGCCCTCCACCATCAAGCTCGCCCTGACCGGCTACGGCCGGGCCGAAAAATTCCAGATTGGCCAGATGACGGCGCGATTGTTGCGGCTGGCCGAGCCGCCCACATCCCATCATGCGGCCGACGCGCTGGCCGTGGCGATCTGTCATCTGCATTCGTTGCCCGCCGACGGCCGGCGGCCAGCGACCGAGACACGGATCGCCCGTGCGGCGGCGACCGGAACGCCTGGTGGCCCATGATTGCCGCGCTGTCCGGGACACTGACCGAAAAACTTCCTCATCGATTGACACTCTCGGTGCAGGGTGTCGGATACGAGGTCATCGTGCCGCTGTCGACTTTCTATCAATTGCCCGATACCGGTTCCTCACTCACGCTGCAGATCCACACGCACGTGCGGGAGGACGCCATTCAGCTCTTCGGCTTCGTCACACGATCTGAGAAGGACTGTTTCCTGTTATTGCTGGGCGTGAACGGCGTTGGGCCGAAGGTGGCATTGGGGTTGCTGTCCGGATTGTCGGTGGCCGATCTGGCCGGCGCGATCCACCGGGGTGATCAGGCGCGGCTCTCCGGCGTGCCCGGCATCGGCCCGAAGACGGCGGCGCGCCTGGTCCTGGAGCTGAAGGAGAAGGTGCTGGCCTTTATCGATGAAAACGGCCATGACGAGACGGCGACCGGCGACGAACAGGTCCAGCGCGATGTCGTGTCGGCGCTGACCAACCTGGGCTACCAGCGCCAGTCGGCGCGCGAGGCGGTCCGCCGGATCTGGCGGGAGTCGCCCGCGAACGTGCAGGCCTTCACCGTCGAGGGATTGTTGAGAGAGTCGTTGAAGGTCTTGTCGAAGTAAAAGGGTAAAGGGTAAGGGATGAAGGGTGAAGGAAAATAACGCGTACAGGTCTGGTGTATGTCACGAGTCAACCAATTAATGGGGGGCATCGGGGGGAGATAGCGTCTTCCCCCGAAAGAGCGAGTGCGCAGCACGAGCGGATTAAATGGAAGGCAAAGAGAGTAAAGCTCAGGGTCATGAAGCCGAGGTCTCCGGACGAATCGTGACACCCGGCCTCGCCGACGACGAGCGGGCGTATGAGTCGAGCCTGCGGCCGCTCTCGCTGGAGGAATACGTCGGCCAGGAGAAGATCAAGGAGAATCTGAAAGTCTATATCGAGGCCGCCCGGCAACGGGGGGACGTGCTCGATCACGTCATCTTCTACGGCCCGCCCGGCCTGGGCAAAACGACGCTGGCCCACATCATTGCGAAAGAGCTGGGCGTGCAGATCAAGGCCACCTCCGGGCCGGCGCTCGAGCATCCGGGCGATCTGGCCGCCATCCTGAGCAATCTCGGCGAGCGGGATGTTTTTTTCATTGACGAGATCCACCGCCTCCACCCGGTGGTGGAGGAAGTGCTCTACCCGGCGATGGAGGATTTTCAGCTCGATATCGTCATCGGCCAGGGCCCGTCGGCCCGGTCGATCAAGCTCGACCTGCCGCGGTTCACGCTCGTCGGCGCGACGACCCGCGCGGGGCTGCTCACCTCGCCGCTCAGGGAGCGGTTCGGCGTGATCGCCCGGCTGCAGTTTTATACTGAAGAGGAATTGCAACGGATCATCACCCGGTCGGCCCGCCTGCTGAGGGTGGAGATCGAGCCGGGCGGCGCTGCCGAGCTGGCCCGCCGGTCGCGGGGGACACCGAGAATTGCCAACCGGCTCCTGCGCCGTGTGCGCGACTTCGCCCAGGTGCGGGCCGGCGGCAATGTGACGGCGCCGGTCGCGCAGGAAGCGCTCTCGATGATGGAGATCGATCAGGCCGGGTTCGACACGATGGACCGGACGCTGCTGCTCGCGCTGATCGAAAAATTCGGCGGCGGGCCGGTGGGGTTGGAAACGCTCGCCGCCGCCATCAGCGAGGAGGCCGAAACGATCGAAGACGTCTACGAGCCGTTTCTCATTCAGCGCGGTTTTCTCGACCGCACGCCGCGGGGCCGTCAGGCAACGGCCGCCGCCTACCTCCATTTCGGCCGCCAGCAGCCGCTGTCCCGCACCTCGCCGCCGGAAGGCGGCCCTCCGCCATCCGATTCCCGCCCGCAGTCGTCGTTGTTTTCGGCATAGATAATTACACTAGGTGTTGTTGGAGCCTCGCCCCGGAGGCGGATTCCTCGGCACGGAGTCGGCTGCGGTTACGGTCCTCGCCGCTCCTCCGCCCTCGGCTGCCACATTGATTATCGCCATTGAGGTGGCAGCCCGCGAGAGGACGCTCGTCACCGCCCCCGGGTCCGAGGCCGAAGGGATTGGGAATGTTTGACTTATGAGGATTAATAGCTTATTATAATTAATAATGTGGCATATTCAGGAGCACCGCGACATTGCAAAGACATGTCGAAAGCTCCCTGAGGCGGTCGCCAAGAAATATGAGCTGTGGAAGGACATCGTTTTCCGGCACGGGCCTGAGAAGCTCAAAGAATTTCCCGGTTTCCATGATGAAAAATTGAAGGGTGAGCGTGCCGGACAACGGTCATCGCGATTGAGCTTGCAGTATCGTGTGATCTATGCGGTGGAACGCGATACCGTGACAGTGTTTGTGTTGGAAATCACGCCCCACAACTATTAGGAGAAGAACATGGGCTCACGAGTCAAGGCCGATTTCGTTCCGGCGAAACCGCATATTGCGATGACCACGGGGGAAGTTATCGGCATGTTGCGCGAGCTGAAAGGCTGGACTCAGGCCGAGCTGGCCGAACGCTGCGGGATCAGTCCAACCAATATCAGTCTGCTGGAAAACGACAGGGTGGACATCGGCAAAAAGCGAGCCGAGCAGCTGGCCAAAGCCTTCGGCATCCATCCCGCCATCATCATGTTTCCCGAATACGAGGGAAAGGCGATCAAAATGGTGGCCTGACATTCCCTCGTCCACAAAAAATAATCGAGTTGCTTGAATGCAAGACCTGCCCCCAGCTGTATGATCTCAGCTCCAGAAGTGCTTCGGCTTTTATTTGATATCTTCCCATCGTTTCAGGAGGAATGGGAAGATGATAAGGAAGATCTAACTTTTCACGAAGTTTTTTAATTTCACCCCATACTTTGGCACAGAGAAAGAGAGTTTTAGTAAAAAGCAGCTTGAGAAGTTGGCTGACTTCATAAATAAGTCTGTTGTCAATGATGATGAACTGGAAAATGCAATTTCCACCTGCTTTCTAAAGCATTTACATCAAATTAAATCTGTTAAATTGTTGAAACCATATTTAAGCAAATTAGCGAGTAAGAAAATGCATGCCTAATTAGCCTATTGCTCTAGGCAGTTTAAGTCATCCTCCCATACAATCCGCCTCACACTAGGCCGGTGACGAAGCCCTCTCGGAGGCCGCTCCTTCAGCTGGTTTCGATCCCGGAGCGGCCGACCCATGAGGTTCAATTGTCTCCACATTTTCTGTTTACCCAATATAAGCCTCACCCCAGGCCCATTATGAGGCCGTCACGGAAGCCCTCGCTTCCATGGCTCCTATGATGCGAGGGCCGAGAGCCGAGGAGCGGCGAGGACCGTAACCGCAGCCGACTCCGTGCCGAAGAATGGGCCTGGGGTGAGGCGCCATCCCCCTCCCTGGCCGCTGTTGAAGACCGTCGACGAGTTGTATACAATAGGTAGCTTGCCGAATAGAGGGGATAATGAGTACTCTGGCCGAATTACGGCATAAAATCGACAAGATCGACGAACAACTGCTCAAGCTGCTGAATCAGCGGGCCAAGATCGTCAGGCAGATCGGCAAGCTGAAGGCGGACAAGCAAGTGCAGCCGCTCGCCCCGGAGCGGGAGCGGGAGATCTACGACCGGCTGGAGCGGCTGAACAAGGAGCTGGGCGCCCACTTCCCCCAGGAGGGGGTGGCGCTCGTCTTTCGCGAAATCATCTCCGCCTCGCGTTCGTTGGAAGCGCCGCTGCAGGTCGCCTATCTGGGGCCGCCGGCCACCTTCACCCACATGGCCTGCATGCAGCACTTCGGCCTGTCGACCGGCTACGTCCCCGTCGGGAGCATTAAAGAAGTGTTTAACGAGGTGGAGCGGGGGCGCGCCCAGTACGGCGTCGTGCCGATCGAGAATTCAACCGAAGGGGTCGTCAACCACACGATCGACATGTTCATCGATTCGCCGTTGAAGATCTCGGGCGAGGTGCTGCAGGAGGTGACCCACCACCTGCTGTCGCAGAGCGGCAAGATGGACAAGATCAAGCGGGTCTATTCCCACCCTCACGCCATCGCCCAGTGTCGCGGCTGGCTGGAGGCCAACCTGCCCGGCGTGCCGGCGCGCGAGGTCTACAGCACGGCCCGGGCGGCCGAACTCTGCAAGGAAGAGCCGGCGGCGGCGGCCATCGCCTCCGAACTGGCCGCGCGCATGTACGGCCTGCAGGTGGTCAAGCGGCGGATCGAGGACAATCCGAACAACTTCACCCGGTTCCTGGTGATCGGCCTCCAGTCGACTCCCCAAAGCGGCCACGACAAGACGTCGCTGATGTTCTCGATCAAGGATCGCATCGGCGCGCTCTACGACATGCTGCGGATCTTCGCCGAGCACGGGATCAACCTCACCAAAATCGAATCGCGTCCGTCGAAGAAAAAGGCGTGGGAATATGTCTTCTTCGTCGACCTGGAAGGGCACGCGGACGATCCGACGGTCGGCCGTGCGCTCGAGGCGCTTAAGGGGCAGTGCCTCTTCCTCAAGATTCTCGGCTCCTATCCCGCAGCCAAGCGTACGGAGGGCTGACGCATGCCTCCGCTTCGCTACTGGCCCGATATCCTGTCCGTGGCCTCCTACATCCCCGGCAAACCGATCGAGGAGCTGGAACGGGAGCTGGGGATCAAAGAAGCGATCAAGCTCGCTTCCAACGAGAATCCCCTGGGACCGTCGCCCAAGGCGGTCGAGGCGCTGCGCCGAGCCTTGGCCGGCGTGCACCGCTATCCGGAAGGACGGGGCACGGCGCTGCGCGCCAGGCTGGCCGACCGGTTGAAAGTTTCGCCGGACGAGGTGATCCTCGGCAACGGCTCCAACGAGATCATCGAGCTGCTGGTCCGCGGCTTCATCACCGCCGGGGATGAAGCGGTGATGGCCGACCTGACCTTCAGCCTCTATCCGCTGATGGTGACGGTTTCGCGCGGGACGCCCGTCACGGTGCCGTTGAAGGACGGCCGGCACGATTTACGGGCAATGGCTTCAGCCGTGACGCCGCGGACCCGGTTAGTTTTTCTCTGCAATCCCAACAACCCGACCGGCACGATGGTCACCGCGGCGGAGCTGAACCGCTTTCTGGCCGCCCTGCCCGATTCGGTCGTGGTGGCGATCGATGAAGCCTACGTCGATTATGTCACCGCGCCCGATTTTCCCCGCAGCCTTGAGTTACTCCGCTCCGGTCCGCCGGTGATCGTCCTGCGGACCTTTTCGAAGCTGCACGGACTGGCCGCGCTCAGGATCGGCTACGGTATTGCCCGCAGAGAGCTGATCGCCTACCTCGACCGGATCCATCAGCCGTTCAATACCAACGGCCTGGCGCAGCTGGCCGCCACCGCCGCGTTGGAGGACGAAGCGCACCTAACCGCAAGCCGCCGGGTGAACGAAGAGGGGAAGCTCTCTCTTCGGAACTACTTCGCCGGATTGAAGTGGCCGGTCTACCCGACCCAGGCCAATTTCTTGTACGTTGAAACGGGTCGGGACGCTAGGGCGTTGTACGAGGCGCTGCTGCGTGAGGGCGTGATCGTCCGGCATATCGAAGGGAGCCGGCTGCGGATCACCATCGGCCGGCCGGAGGAGAATCAGCGGTTTGCGAATGCCTTGAATAAAGTCCTGAGTGGAACGTGAAGAGCGAACAGTCGATGGGTACAATGACAAGTGATGAGCGGGCAGTGCGGGGTACCAGGTGAGGAGCGACAACCAACAAGCAAAGGGCGAACGCCCGAAGAGTGATGCAGCAAGCTCCTGTGACATTCTTCATTCAACAATCGAGTCGGGCTGTGTGAACGGAGGGGTGTGATGATTATCGTGCTCAAGCATGGGGCCACCAGGGACGAGATCGACCACGTCGTCCAGAAGATCAAGGAGCGCGGCCTGACGCCGCACGTCTCGGAGGGGAAGGAGCGGACGATCATCGGCGTCATCGGGGACGAGCGGAGCATCCAAAACCTGCCGCTGTCGGTCTTCCCAGGCGTCGAGAAGGTGATGCCGATCCTCTCCCCCTATAAACTGGTCAGCCGGGAGTTCAAGAACGACGATACGCTGGTTGAAGTCGGGCCGGCCAGCGCCGGGATCAAAATCGGCGGCAAGCGCTTGCATGTCATGGCCGGTCCCTGCGCGGTGGAGAGCCTGGAACGGCTGATGATCGTGGCCGAGGCGGTCTGCGCGGCCGGCGCGACGATCCTGCGGGGTGGGGCCTTCAAACCCCGGACCTCGCCCCACACCTTTCAGGGGCTCGGCTCCGAGGGGCTCGAGCATCTCGTCGAGGCGAAGAAAAAGACGGGACTGCCGATCGTGACCGAGGTGCTCGACACGCGCGACGTGGAACTGGTCGCCGGCAGCGCCGATATCCTGCAGATCGGCACGCGGAACATGCAGAACTTCCGATTGCTGACCGAGGTGGGGCAGACCGACAAGCCGGTCATGCTCAAGCGGGGGCTGTCGGCGACGATCAAGGAATTTCTACTGGCCGCCGAGTACATCATGAAGGAGGGCAATCACCGGGTGATCCTGTGCGAGCGCGGGATCCGGACGTTTGAGACACAGACCCGCAACACGCTCGACCTGGCGGCCGTGCCCGTGCTCAAAAAGCTCAGCCATCTGCCGGTGATCGTCGATCCCAGCCACGCGACGGGAAAATGGGAGCTGGTGGCACCGATGGCGAAGGCGGCGATCGCCGCGGGCGCCGACGGGTTGATGATCGAAGTGCACGCCAATCCGGAAGACGCGTTATCCGACGGGGAGGAATCGCTCAAGCCGCCCAAATTCCAGGCGATGATGCAGGAATTGAAAAAAATCGCGGTGGCTGTTGGCAGAGAATTGTGAGGCGGATGAGCGAAGAAAGAGCGGATGAAGGATTAAGGGGCAAGGGGTGAAAAGAGAGAGCGGGGTCAAAAGGAAACCACGAACGTCATCAACTCGCCGTAAAGCTCGTCGTTCCTCCCCTGGACCCCGGACCCTTGCCCCTGGACCCTTGTTCCATCGCATGGCCCTCCTCGGCGTCGGGCTGATGGGCGGGTCGCTGGGCATGGCGGCGAAGCGGAAGCGGCTGGTCGGAGAGATCGTCGGCTATGGCCCCGATCCGGCCGCGCTGAAGCGCGCCGTCCGGCGGCGCGCCATCGACCGGCCCGCCACGTCGGCGGCCGAAGCGGTGCGGGAGGCCGATCTGGTCGTCCTGGCCACGCCCGTCGGCCTGTTCGAGCCGTTGGTCAAGGAGATCGCGTCATCGTTGAAACCGGGCGCGTTGCTCACCGATGTCGGCTCGGTGAAAGGGGCGCTCGTCGGCCGGGTTGAAGCGTTGCTGCCGCCGCACGTCGTTTATCTCTCCGCCCACCCGCTGGCCGGGCGGGAGCAATCCGGCATTGAGGCGGCCTCGCCCGGGTTGTTTGACGGCTGCCGCTGCCTCCTCACGCCGGGCGTCTTGGCCCGCCCCGATGCGCTCACGCGCCTGACCCGTTTCTGGGAGCGGCTGGGAGCCACGGTCACGACGCTCGACCCCCACGAGCATGACCGCTACCTTGCGCTCGTCAGCCATCTTCCCCATCTGGTCGCGTATGCGCTGGTCGAATGCGCCATGGACGCCTCACGCGAGGCGCCGGCGTTGCTCGGTTTTTCAGCCGGCGGGTTTCGCGATTTCACCCGGATCGCCGCCAGTTCGCCCGAGATGTGGCGCGACATCTGCCTGGAGAACCGCGCGGAAATCCTGAAGGCGTTGGAGCGCTACCGGTCGACGCTGGAACGCTATCGCCGGTTGATCGAATCCGGCGACGGCGCGTCGCTGGAGGAGGCGTTCCGGTCGGCCCGCCGGGTCAAAACCGGGTTGCCGTCATAACCCCGACATGAGCCGGCTGCTCATCCGACCCACGGCCCGACTCGCGGGCGAGGTTGCCGTCCCGGGCGACAAGTCGATCACACACCGGGCGATCCTTCTCGCGGCGCTGGCCGAGGGCCGAACCGTCATCACCGGCTATCTGCCGGCCGACGATTGCCTGCGAAGCCTGGCCGCGGTCGAAGCGCTCGGCGTGCCCGTCGTGAAGGAGGACTCGCCGCGCCCGCGGTTGCGGATCGACGGGATGGGAGCCGACGCGCTGAAGGAACCGGCCGCGCTGCTCGATCTGGGCAACTCCGGGACCAGCCTGCGATTGCTGACGGGGTTGCTGGCCGGCCTGCCGTTTGTGTCGGTGCTGACGGGCGACGCGTCGCTGCGGCGCCGCCCCATGCGGCGGGTGATCGACCCGCTGCGGCGGATGGGCGCGGAGCTCTTCGCATGGGGAGGCGGCGAACGGGCGCCTTTAGTCGTGCAGGGCCGTCGGCCGCTCAACGCAATCGACGCGGAACTGCCCGTGGCCAGCGCGCAATTGAAATCGGCGTTGCTCCTTGCGGCGCTGTCGGCCGAGGGAACCACGCGGATCATGGAGCCGGCCCGCTCGCGCGATCACACCGAGCGGATGCTGCCGCAATTCGGCGCGCGTGTGACAGTCGAAGAGTCCGGCGTCTCGCTCACCGGCCCCCAGCGGTTGCGCGGCGCCGAGATCACCGTGCCCGGCGATCTCTCCTCGGCGGCTTTTCCGCTGGTGGCGGCCGCCATCGTGCCGTCGGCCAGCGTGCGCATTCCGGCCGTCGGAATCAATCCGACCCGCACGGGCCTGCTGGAGTTGCTGGCGTCCATGGGGGCAAAGATCGGGATGGAACAGCCCCGCGGCGCATCGTCCGCCTTCGGCGGAGAGCCGGTGGCCGATCTGACCTCCCAAGCAGCCGGGCTTCGGGGCGTGACGGCGTCCGGGTCGCAGATCGTGACGATGATCGACGAATTCCCGATTCTCTGCGTGGCGGCGGCCGTGGCGAAGGGCGAGACGGTCGTGCGGGACGCGCAGGAATTGCGTGTCAAGGAAAGCGACCGGATCGCCGTGATGGCGGCGGAGTTGCGCAAGCTCGGCGTCGGCGTCGAGGAACTGCCGGACGGCGTCCGGATCGCAGGGGGAGCCTCCTTGCGCGGAGCGGCGTGCCACAGCCACGGCGATCACCGGATCGCGATGGCGCTGGCCGTGGCGGGGCTGGCGGCGCAGGGAGAGACGATGATCGAAGACGTGGACTGCATTGAGACGTCGTTCCCAGGCTTCGCCGATCTGTTCAGGCGTCTGGGCGCCGACATCACCCTGGAGGCCGATTGACATGACCCCCCGAGCCGCCAAGTCAACGGCTCGCGCCCGCGGGCGACGATCCGGTCGCCGCGCCGTATCCCGGCGGATCCGCCGTGCCCCGCGGCCTCCGTCGGTCATTCCCATCGACGGGCCGTCCGGGGCGGGAAAGAGCAGCGCCTCGAGATTGCTGGCCGAACGGCTGGGATGGCGGGTCTTCGAGACGGGCGGGCTCTATCGGGCGGTCGCATGGAGCGCGCTCAAGTCCGGGGTCGACCCGGATGACCGGACCGCGGTCGGGCGGTTGTGCGCCCGTCTGGCGCTGACGCTGTCGCCGGTGGCGCACATTTATAGAAGCAAGAGGGGACATACGGGACCGGCGGGCTGGAGGATCCGTGTGGGGAAGCGGACGCTCACGCGCGAACTGCGGGGGGATGCGGTCACCGCCATGGCGTCCCGCGTGGCCGCCCTGCCCGCGGTCCGGCGGCGGCTGCTGCGGCTGCAACGGGCGCTGGTGCGGGAGGGACGGGTAGTGATGGAGGGACGGGATATCGGCACGGTCGTCTGCCCAGCGGCGCCGGCGAAATTTTTTCTCGACGCCGATCCATCGGTTCGCGGCCGACGCCGCTTCCAGGAACAGGCGGTCGGCCGGCCGCCGGCGCGGCGGGGGTCGGTGCGGCAGGTGCTCTCGGCCATCTCGGAGCGGGACCGCCGCGATCAGGGCCGGCGGGTCGCGCCCCTGCGGCCGGCGCCGGACGCGGTCCGCATCGACACCACCGGCTTGACTTTGGAGCAGGTGGTGGATAAGATGATGACGGTTTTGAACGGCCGCGGGATTCCCTTATCATTCGAACGGTTGCGCCGGGGGGGCCACTGACTGTCCGAAGAGACAGTCAGAAGAAGAGCCAGCGGACGAGCCACACACCAGGAATGGTGGCCGGTGCTCTGTTCTATGGCGTACTTCGGGTGATCATCCATTGGTGGGCCCGATGGTACCTGCGGCTCGAAGTGGTGGGGCGGGAGCATGTGCCCGCCGAAGGCGGCTTGTTGGTCGCCGGAAATCACATCAGTTATTTGGATATTCCCATGATGGCCTGTGCACTTGGCCGGCCGGCCGATTTCATGGGGAAGCGGGAGCTGTTTCATCACCCCGTGATCGGCTGGATCTACCGCTGGCTGGGTGGGTTTCCGATCCGACGCGGCGGCGTGACGAAAGAAGCGCTCAACGAAGCGGTGCTTCGGATCCAGGCCGGCCGGGTGGTGGTGATCTACCCGGAGGGGGGCATTAACCTGACGGGGGAATTGCTGCCGCCTAAGCCGGGGGTGGGTGTGATTGTGGCCCGGACCGGCGTGGCCGTGCTGCCGGCCTATGTGACGGGCACGGACGAGGCGATGCCACGGGGGGCGAGGTGGATCCGGCCCCGGCGGGTGACGGTGCGGCTCGGGCCGCCCATGCGGTTTCCGCTCCCTGCATCGATATCAGCCGGGCCGGATCACGACGGAACTGAAAACGGGGAAGAGGAGCGCGCGTATCATATCAAGGTCAGCCACAAGGTAATGGACGCGATCAAGCAATTGCGCCGACAGAGTCGGGACCATGGCCAAGCGCCGGTCCGTGATGCCGGTCGCTCTGACAGCGCTCAATCATCGGGAGAGAGGGGAGAATAGAGGTATGGCGGTGCAGCAGACACAGGAACGGGGACAGTCCGATTTGCCCGGCGATCGCGCGCGATTCGACGAGCTGTATTCCGAAACGTTCAAAAACCTTCAGGAGGGCAGCCTGGTCGACGGCCGGGTGGTCGCGTTCCTGCCGGACGGCGTGGTGGTCGATATCGGCTACAAGTCGGAAGGGATCATTCCCCAGGGCGAATTCTCCGAGGAAGAGTTGAAACAGCTCACCGTCGGCGCCCCCATTCAGGTCTTTCTGGAAGCCCGGGAGGATCTGGAAGGCAACCTCGTCCTCTCCAAGGAAAAAGCGGACCGGATGAAGGTCTGGGGCGATCTGGAGAAATTGCACCAGACGGGCCAGCCGATCAACGGCAAGATCGTCTCCAGAGTCAAGGGCGGACTGATCATCGACATCGGGGTGAAAGCCTTCCTGCCCGGCTCGCAGGTGGATCTGCGGCCGACCCGCGATCTCGACCGCCTGCTGGGCCAGACGGTGCCGGTCAAGATCATCAAGATGAACCACCTGCGCAGCAACGTCGTCGTGTCTCGGCGCGTCCTGCTCGAGGAAAGTCGGGAACGGAAGCGGCAGGAGACGCTCTCCAACATCCAGGAAGGGCAGTGGGTGGACGGGGTGGTCAAGAACATCACCGAGTACGGCGCCTTCGTCGACCTGGGCGGCGTGGACGGCCTGCTGCACATCACCGACATGTCCTGGGGGCGCATCAGCCATCCCTCCGAGCTCTTCTCGGTCGGCCAGAAAATTTCGGTCATGATCCTGCGCCATGACAAGGAGACCGGCCGCATCTCGCTCGGCTACAAGCAGAAGAGCGTCGATCCGTGGCTGCTCGCCGACCAGGCCTATCCGGTCGGCAGCCGCGTCAAGGGCAAGGTCGTCAGCGTCACCGATTACGGCGCGTTTGTCGAGCTGGAGCCCGGCGTCGAGGGGCTGATCCACATTTCCGAGATGTCCTGGAGTCACGAGGTCAAGCACCCCTCCAAGCTCGTCTCCGTCGGCCAGCAGGTGGAGGCGGTTGTGCTGAGCATCGATCCGAAGGCGCGGAAAATCTCACTGGGCATGAAGCAGATCGAGCCGAATCCATGGGAGGTCGTCGAGCAGAAATATCCGGTCGGCTCGGTGATCGAAGGCACCGTGAAAAGCCTGACCGACTTCGGCGTCTTCGTCGGCCTGGAGGAGGGGATCGACGGCCTCATTCACGTCTCGGATCTGTCATGGACGAAGCGGGTGACCCATCCGTCCGAAATAATGGCCAAGGGCGATCGGATCAAGGCGCTGGTGCTCAAGATCGATCCGGACAAGGAGCGGCTGTCGCTCGGCTACAAACAGCTCGCTCCCGATCCGTTGGAGGAGGCGGTCGCGCGATTCAAGACCGGTCAGCAGGTGGAGGGCAAGGTGATCCGGCACGCCGAATTCGGTTTCTTTGTCGAGCTGGCGGAGGGGGTCGAGGGACTGGTGCACGCGAGTGAAGCGGGCGGCGACGCGACGGACCGCCAGTCGCAGAAACTCGAGGAGCTCTATCCCGTCGGCCAGACCGTGACCTGCAAGATCGTCAAGATCGACCGCGCCGACCGGAAGATCAGCCTGAGCATCAAGGCCTATCAGAAGGAGACGGAGCGGGATGAGCTGCGCCGCTTCCACGAGGAGCAGGGATCGCTCGATCAGAGCCTCGGGCGCGTGGCCGGCCGGTCCAAACGGTCCAAAAAGGGCGACGAGACGACGTGACGGCAGTCCCCCCTTCCGATCCGCACCCTCCTTCCCCCGCGCGATCGTCCCTCTGGCGGGCTGCCCGGCTGTTCGTGTTGTTGCTGGCGGCGGTCTTCGTCGCCTCCTTCCTGTACACCCTGATGGACGAATCGGCTCCGTTCGGCGGCCGGAAGCTTGCCCTCGTCAGGATCGAAGGGGTCATCACCGACGCCCAGGAAACGGTCGACGAGCTGGAGCGGTACGCCAAGAACCCCGCCGTCCTCGGCATCGTGCTCAGAATCGACAGCCCGGGCGGCGCCGTCGTGCCGGCGCAGGAGATCTATGAAGCCGTCAACCGGCTGCGGACGACATACAGGAAGAAAGTCGTCGTCTCAATGGGCACGGTGGCGGCCTCCGGCGGCTACTACATTGCGTCCGCGTCGGACAAGATCGTGGCGAGCCCCGGCACGCTCACGGGCAGCATCGGCGTCATCATGGAGATCCCGAACGTGGAAGGGCTGTTGAAAAAAGTCGGGGTCGAGAGCATCGTCATCAAAAGCGGCTCGCACAAGGACACCGGTTCGCCGTTTCGCAAGATGCGTCCGGAGGAGCGCGCGCTGCTCCAGACGGTCCTGGACGACGTGCATCATCAATTCATCGAAGCGGTGGCCAAGGGGCGGGGCCTGACGGTGGTGGACGTCACGCGCCTGGCCGACGGCCGGGTCTTCACCGGCCGGCAGGCGAAGACCGCCGGCCTGGTCGATCAGCTGGGCGACTTGCGCGACGCCATTCACGCCGCGGCCGCCCTTGCCCATATCGAGGGCGAGCCGGAGGTGATTGAGACCAAGCCGCGGTTTTCGCTGCGGGAATTGCTGCAGTCGAAGCTGTTCGGCGGCGGGATCGTCGGGCTGCCGACGGGCGTGAGGTTGGAGTACCGCATGGCGTTTTAACACGAGGAGCAGGCATATGACGAAGGCGGAACTCATCGAGCGGGTGTCGGAGCAGATCCACACCCTGACCAAGCGGCAGACGGAGATCATCGTCAACGCGGTCTTCAACAGCATCAAGGACACGCTGGCCAACGGCGAAAAGATCGAGATCCGCGGCTTCGGCAGCTTCCGATTGCGCCAGCGCCGCTCGCGGGAAGGGCGCAATCCGAAAACCGGTTCGCCGGTGGCGGTCCCGGCCAAACGGGTCCCTTTTTTCAAGGCTGGCAAGGAGCTCAAGGAACTGGTCGATCATTAGCAGGCCGTTGAAAAGTCCCTCTGCTGCGTTGACCTCGAATCGGAGATGAGAGGCATGTCCGATTCTCGGTACAAGGCCGGTCGCTCGGAATCCTCACGTACCACACAGTACGCTCCGGGGTCCTCGCTCCCTGCGGCCCTGCAGCAGGAGCGTGTTGACCGGCCTGCCTCCAATCATCAATGTGCCCGGTCATCGAATCCCCCCATTCCCTCGCAATCATGAAACTTCTCCGGTTTTCCAGCGACGGCCAGGTCCGGTACGGCGCGGTCGAGCAGCGCCAGATCAGGGAGCTGACCGGCGATCCGTACGGCACCCTGCGATTCGGTCCCCGGTCGTTCCAGTTGGACGACGTGACGCTTCTTCCTCCCTGCGAACCGTCGAAAATAGTCGCCGTCGGCGTCAACTACCGGGCGCACGCGCAGGAGATGGGCCACCGGCTGCCCGGGGAGCCGCTGCTCTTCCTCAAGCCCTCCACATCGGTTATCGGCCCCGGCGCCGCCATTCACTATCCGGAGGGGGTGACGCGGCTCGATTACGAAGCCGAGCTGGCCGTCGTCATCAAAAAAAAGACCCGGTCGGTCACGCCCGCCCAGGCCTCCGAGGCGATCCTGGGCTGCACCTGCCTGAACGATGTCACCGCGCGGGATCTGCAGCAGAAGGACAAGCAATGGACGCGGGCCAAATCATTTGACACCTTTGCGCCCATCGGTCCCTGGATCGTGACGGACCTTGATCCGTCGAACCTGAAGATCGAGGGGATCCTCAACGGCCAGACCAGGCAATCGAGCACGACGGCCGATCTGATTTTCCCCGTCCCCGTCCTGGTCAGCTTCATCTCGTCGATCATGACGCTCCTTCCCGGCGACGTGATTACCACGGGCACTCCCTCAGGCGTCGGACCGCTGCAGCGCGGCGACACGATCGAGGTGGTGATTGAGGGGATTGGACGGCTGACCAATATGGTTCGTTAAGATGTTTGGCACATATTTCGTACGGGCGATGGGCCGGGGCGTGGGGGCGGTAGCCTCCATAGATGATATCAGGGGGAGTGTGAATGAAGCTTCGCAGGCTACGCCTGCGAAGCGAAATCTGAGCCGGCCACATGGCCTGGCCATGGCCGAGTCGAAGCGCATCACTCCCCCTGATTTGAGCGAGCGCGCGAGCGCGAGCGGAACAACGGGATCAGGCGGCTGAGCAACGTTGTCCGCTACTTAGTCACCTGAGTGAATACGATGCGTATTGCGTCTAGCGACGGGGGTGCTGAGGGGGAGATGAGGATCTCCCCCTCACTTGAGCACGCGCAAAGGCGCGAGCGGATCATCCGGCGATGGGGCCGTGCCCTTGCCGCCGGCCTGCTCCTTCCGCTGGTCATGGCGGATGCGGCCTGGCCGGCTCCGCCTCCCTCCGGGCCGTCCTTTTTCATCAGCGCCATCGTGGTCGATCCGCAGGCGCCGGACACGCTCTACGTGGCCACCGACAACCAGGGGTTGCTCAAAAGCGTGGACGGAGGCAAGAGCTGGTCGTTCATCAACCAGGGGCTCAAGGATTATCTCGTCTACGATCTCAGGCCGTCCCCCAAGGCCCCCGGCCGCCTTTACGCCGCGACCTGGGGCGGCGGCTTCTATTACAGTGAGGACGGCGGTGTTTCATGGAAGGAGGCCAATGACGGGCTCGGCAACACCGCCGTCGGCCGGATCGCCGTCCAGGCCGACACGCAGCAGGGGCCGCATGACCGTCTCGCCGTTGTGACGTCAACCGAGTTGTACGAGCGGAGGGACGATCAGCCGGCCTGGCATGCAATCACCGACCGGTTGCGCTTCTGGGCCGGCCCCCAGTTTCAGAATGCCATGGTGATCGGACCCGATACCGGCACGCTCTTCATCGGGACGCAGTCCGGTCTCTATGCCAGGCCGAAGGGCGGGCGCGGCTGGAAGGCGGTCGCGGCGTTGCAGGGCAAGCGCATCGCCACGCTCGCGGCCCGGCCCGATTCGGGCTGGCTGTACGCCGGCACCATCGCTGACGGCGGCCTCTTCGTCAGCCGGAACCAGGGGATCGCGTGGCAGCCGACGGGCGGGCTGGAATCTTCATGGATCCGCGCCGTCCTGTTCGATCCGTCCGCGCCCAAGCGGCTCTATGCGGCGACCAGCGACTCGGGCGTCATGAAAAGCGAGGATGACGGCGCCACCTGGACCTCGGTCAACGCCGGCCTTCCTGAAAAAGACGTCCGCGCCCTGGCGCTCGATCCGAGGCACCCCGATCATCTCTTCGCGGGGTTGCACGGGGCCGGGCTCTTCAGCTCCGTGGACGGCGGGGCGACATGGACGAACGTCGCGGGGCTGCCGTTCGATCCGGTCGAGAAGCAATCCGCCTTCATCGACGCGCAAACGGTGACGCCGGCGGGCGCGCCGCCGAAAGCGTCGCCGCCGGCCGTCTTCGCCAAATGCAACCAATGCCATGGGTGGACCGATCCGGGCCTGAACCAGAAATCGACCGCCTGGCGCGCCGCGGCCAATCATCGGAGTGGGAGCAGCTGGCGGGCCACGGTGGCCCGGATGAGCGCCGGGATGACGATCAGCGAAGAGGAGCAGGCGCAGATCGCCGCGTTTCTCGACCGCTACACCGCGCGGGCGCCTGCCCATTAGGTCGACCGGGAGCGAAGGGCGAATATCTCGGGAAGTTAATCCAGCCGGACCCGCCTCTTTTCGCCTTCATCGTCGTCTTCAGGGCCGGCCGGAAGTCCGGCGATGAAGTACCAGCCGGCGGCGAATACGACCGTCAGAACAGCGACGGTCGGGGCGAGCGCCTTGCCTCGCCAGAAGCCTTCCGCCCGGCGCATGATCCGGTCCGCGAGCACGTTCCATGTCCCGCCATAGAGTTCCAGGTCGTGTCTGTACTTCCCGATGTCTTCGGGGTTGACCGGATAGGCCTGTCCGTTCACGATCTCATATCTGTCGGCATCGTCCCGATCTTGACCGGCGCGAAGATGGATGGCGAGCGCGCCGCTCAGTCCCGCGACGAGTATCAGAACGGGGATGAGGCGCCGGCGCGTCCGTGGTGGTTCGCCCCTTCGATCGCTCATTGTCACCCAGGGAGCCGGTCAGGCACGGGAACGGCGGAGGTCACCAGGGTGAAGCCGCACGGCCGCTAGCGATGGGAGGACGAACCTGCGGACGAGACGCCCCTGCCCGAGGAGTGGGCCCGCCCGCCGGAAAACCGTCCGCCGCCTGACGAGAAGCCGGAGCTCCGCGTCCCCCCCATCCCGCCGTGGAATGACGGTCGTGACGACGCGACGCCAGACCCGCCGAAACGGCGCATCGACTGGGACATCAAGGCGCTTCTGCCCGTCGATCGGGGCGACAGGTAGGTCCCGCGGAATGACGACGCGCGGGAGGAGGGCGCGACGTACGTCGAGCCGTGGAAGGAACGGGCACGGAGCGACGGGGAATAATAGGACGACGACCGGAACGGCGTCCGGGCCGTCGAAAGCGGCCTGGCGTACGACGCACGATCCGGCGCGACGGGTCGCGGCGAGTAAAGGCCGGTATGGCGGGACGGCATGGCCGCGAAGGGCGAACGGGGTTGACCCGGCGAAGACACCGTCCGGCCGGCCGGCGAATGTCCGCGCAGTTGATGATCCTGGATGTGCCCGTTCATATGATGGCTGATGTGGGAGGGATCGATCGACGCGAAGCGGGCGCCGCCGCGGTACCCATGATCGTAAGATCGATGATCATGACCGCCATAATGGCCGTGACCGTAATAATGGTTGTCATAATGGTCGCAGAAGAGACCGACATTCAGCACCCAATAGCCGGGAAAGAAGTTGTATCCCCACCAGAAGCCGCCGTACACCGGCGTCCAGACATAGTAGGGAGAGAAGTCCGGCGAGGGTTGATACATGTCGACCAGGGGCGGCAGATCGGCGATCGGGTAGGCATCGTCCGGGATCGATTGCTGATCGGCCGCGGCCGGAATGTCGACGTTCAGAAGCGCGGCCGCCGTGTCGAAGGCGAGCAAGGCCTGCTCCGGCGAGATGTCGATGTCGCCGCGATCGGCCGCCGCGACTGACAGCTGCCTGAGGCGGATCGTCAGCTCCGGCGTCATCGGTTCGTCGAATTGCCACGTGCCGAGCGGCGGGGCAATACGCAGGTTGGTCAGAACGTCGGCCGCCTGCCGGGCGTCGGACGGATCCCCAAGCCCCAGCTCCCTGACAAGCTGGAGGATGAAGTCACCTTCCGTGGCCACGTAGGGAGCGCGCTCCGGCGGCTGAGGCTGATCGGCGTCGACGAGCGTCGTGTCGGCTGATACCGGGTCAAATGGTCCCGGATCGACCGCCTCGGTCGCGCGAACGGACACCTGGGCGGTGCCGGCAAGAGCCGGTGGCGAGTTGCTATAGGTGACGACGCCGTTGGCGTCCCGCCAGGAATAGATGGCCGCTTCCGTAGGAACAGGGATCAAGGTCAGGGAGGCAAGAACGATGAGGAGGGACAGAAAGGATAACGTGCCCTGCATGACAGCTCCTTTCCTGGTTCCATTATAGAATTCGGCAGGGTGACGATTCAAGCGTTTTAATGTTCGCTCTCCCGGCAAGGGGTCGCGGCGGGATGGCTCAGGCGGGTTTCACGCAGCGAAAGCCGACGTCGTCAAACAATCCCCGGGGATCGAAAAAGAATCGAGAGGAGGCGCGTGAGTAGTAGCCCATCACGATCATGGCGTCCGTCCTGGAATAATGGCCGAGCGACGACCAGGACCCGCCCCGGATGACTTTGTACGTGCGACCGAATTTCTTGTTCAGATAGTCGCTGGCCGTCTCGTACCCGGGATAGGGCTCGTACCAGTCGGCGGTCCACTCCGACACGTTCCCGACCATGTCGTAGACGCCGTAGGGGCTTTTGCCCGCCTCGAAACTGCCCACCGGTTTGAGTCCGCCGTGCAGGCCGCCGACATTCGCCTTGTCGGGATCAAACGCAGTGCCCCAGGGATAGAGCCGGCCGTCCGCGCCTCGTGCCGCCTTTTCCCACTGCGCTTCGGTCGGGAGCGCCTTGCCGGCCCAGCCGCAATAGCCGTTCGCGTCATCCCACGTCACGTAGGTGACGGGGAAGCGTTCCTGTCCCGCCGGATAGCGCCCGTTGGTCCACGAGGGCGGAACGCGATGATTCGTGGCCTTCACAAATCCGGCGTATTGTTCGTTGGTGACCTCGTAGACGTCGATCTCATACGCCGGCAGGGTGACCGTCCGAGCGGGGTGTTCATCTTCATACCAGGGTTTGATGATTCCGTACGAGAGCCCCCTTTTCCCGGCATCCCGTTGATCGCTGCCCATGATGAACGGGCCGGCGGGGATGCGCACCATGCCGGGCGATCCGGCTGGGCCGGCGCGTTGACAGCCGATGGTCGGGAGAACGAGGGCCATGGCGATGAACAGGAACAGCCCGACACGCACACGCATGACGATCAGTATCTCGCCGCCCTAGCCGGCCCGCACCAGCCAGGGCAGGATCAGCGGGACGATCAGCCCCAGCGCGAGCCCGATTGCGATCATCACCCGCTGCAACCGCTTGTCACGCGCCTCCCACCGGGCGAGCGCCGACACCGATTTGCCATCGACGATCACGGTCTGGTTGGGCGCGGGCGGCTGTCCGCGCAGTTTGAAGTAGAGTTTGGCGCAGGCGAAGGCCACCACGAAGAAATAGATGACCCAGACCAGGATGGCGATGACGAACTGGCTGAGCGTCGGCGGTCCCACGGCATCCTAGCCCGCCGCGGCCCGCCCGTTTCCCTCCGGCGGGGGAGGGGGCGGGGGCGGGAGCCGCGTCCGCAATTCATCGAGGATCCGCTCCGCCGCCACCGTCTCCTGCGAGGTCGTCCGCAGATTCTTGACCACGATCCGTCCCGAGGCGAGCTCGTTCTCTCCCACGATGCAGACCAACCTCGCCCCCAGCCTGTCGGCCCTCCGCATCTGGCTCTTGAGGCTTGCGTCCTCATACTCTGTCTCGACCCGATACCCTTCCGCCCGGAGCGCCAGGACGATCGGAGCCGCCCATGCCCGGGCCGATCGACCCAGCCAGGCCATGAACAGATCCGGCCCCTCGGGCCGGCCGGCGTCGGCCGGCAGCAGCTCGGCCGTCCGCTCCATGCCAATGGCGACGCCGATCGCCGGCGTCGGTTTGCCGCCCAGCAGGCCGATCAGCCCGTCGTACCGCCCGCCGGCGGCCACGGCGTTCTGCGCGCCCAGTTTCGTCGTGGTCCATTCGAACGTCGTCCGGGTGTAGTAGTCGAGCCCGCGCACCAGCCGGGGATTCGGATGATAGGCGATCGCCAGCGCCTCGAGCCCCCCGGTGACCGCGCGGTGGTGAGTCCGGCAGGCCTCGCACAGATGATCGATCATCATCGGGGCATCGGCCGTCGCCTTCCGGCATGAGTCGTTCTTGCAATCCAGCACGCGCAACGGGTTGGTCGCCGTCCGGCGGCGGCAGTTCTCGCACAATTCCGCCTGCCTCGACTCGAGAAAGCGTTGGAGCAGCCGGCGGTAGGCCGGCCGGCACTGCTCATCCCCGAGGCTGTTCAGCTCCAGGCGCAGCCCGTCGATCCGGAGGTGCCGGAAGAACAGATGCAGCCACGACAGCAGTTCCACGTCCGCCTCCGGCGAGGCGCTGCCGATGATCTCAAGGCCGATTTGATGAAACTGGCGGAACCGACCCTTCTGCGGCCGTTCGTACCGGAACATCGGCCCCCAGTAATAGAGCTTCGTCACCGGCTGGATGGCGCCGAGGTGATGCTCCAGGTAGGCGCGGATCGCCGGCGCCGTCCCTTCGGGCCGGAGCGTGATCGACTCGCCGGACCGGTCGGCGAAGGTGTACATCTCCTTCTCGACGATGTCGGTCGCCTCGCCGATTCCCCGGGCGAACAACTCGGTCGCCTCGAAGATCGGCAGCCGGATCTCCCGGAAGCCGTAGGCGGCGAAGAGCCCCGCGGCGGCCCGCTCGATCGCCTGCCACCGCTCGCTTTCGCCCGGCAGGATGTCGTGCACCCCGCGGATGGAGACGAAGGACTTGGGCTGGGACGACATGATTGTCGGCGATTATAGAAGATGGGATGAAGGGAAGCAAGGCGAGGAAATCCAGGGGTAACTTGTGGCCAATGGTAGGCAAAAGTTGGCTTGGGGTGTGGGGGCATTGCCAACCCGAACGCAGGGCGTTCGGGGAATTTATTCAATGCTTCACACTTCGACGAGGAAGGAGCAGCGAGTTCGTGCGCGCCGCCAAGTCGGTGAGGCGGCTGGATTCCGACAGCCCTTCCGTACGGGCCATTGATTGAATGCGGGGGGGGAGACGCTCTCTCCCCCCGCCCCCCCATTGACTGATTGTCACGGAAGGTACGAAAGAGCGATACGCTTTTACGACGAGAGAAATCGAGGGCACAATACGGCCGATGGGAAAAAATGGCGGCTTGGGGTGTGGGGGCATCGGAGGACCTTTCTCCGCCCCTTCCGCGCGGGCCCCCACATTACGATGATCCGCGCCGCCAAAAAAACCACTTGACGAACGTCAAACAGGTGTTTTATACATGCGCTTAAAGCAGAATGCCCATGCACTCCGTCATGCGCCAACGGCAGAAGGACCTTGCCACCAAGCAGCGGCTGCTCGATGCGGCCGGGGCACTCTTCGCCGACCGGGGCTTCCGCAACACGAACGTCCGGGACATCTGCCGGCGGGCCGGGGCCAACGTCGCCGCCGTCAATTACCACTTCCGCGACAAGGAGGGGCTCTACGCCGCCGTCTTCCAGTACGCCGGCGCCTGCGCGGCGCCGGAGGTCGAGGCGGAGGAACGCGGGAAGAAACCGGAGCAGCGGTTGCGCCTCTTCATCCGCGGCCTGCTGGTCCGATTTTTCGACGGGGGGCGTCCGGCCTGGCTCATGAAGCTCGTCGCGCTGGAAATGATCGAGCCGACCCGCCTGCTCGACACGCTGGTCGAGGAACGGATCCGCCCCGACGTGTCCCGGCTCAAGGCGATCGTCCGGGAGCTCACCGGCGGCCGTCTGAACGACGCATCGGTGACCGTATGCGCCTTCAGCATCGTCGGGCAATGCACCTTTTACCGCCACAACCGGTCGGTCGTCGCCCGTCTGTGCCCGGGGCAGACCTTCGGTGCGGGGGACATCGAACGGCTCGCCGACCACATCACCGCCTTCTCGCTGGGCGCCCTGGCGTCGCTCAAGCGGCGGCGGGTCACGCGGAGGCCGGAATGACACGAACCCTTCTGGCCGCCGGACTGGCGGCCGCCGCCGCGGCGCTGCTCGCCGGCTGCATGGTCGGCCCGGATTTCAAGCGGCCGCAACCGCCCGCCGTGACCGGCTACACGGAGACGCCGCTTCCGCCCGAGACGGCGTCCGCCCAAGGCACGGGAGGCGCATCGCAGCGCTTCCTCTCCGACCGGGAGATTCCCGCCGAATGGTGGACGCTCTTTCACTCGCCGCCGCTCGATCAATTGATCCGCCGGGCGCTGGCCAACAGCCCCACGCTTGCCGCCGCGCAGGCGTCGCTCCGCCAGTCGCAGGAGAACCGCCGGGCCCTGACCGGAGAAGTGCTCTACCCGGCCGTGGACGCCTCCTTTTCGGCCGAAAAGCAGCAGTTCTCAAGCGCCGCGTTCGGCCAGCCGAGTGTTCCGAGCAGCACGTTCAATCTGTACAACGCCTCGGTCGGCGTCTCCTACTCGCTCGACCTGTTCGGCGGCGGGCGGCGCGGGCTCGAATCGCTGGGCGCCCAGGTCGATTATCAGGGCTATCAGCTGGAGGGGGCGCACCTGGCGCTGACCGCCAATATCGTGACGTCGGCGATCACCGAGGCGTCGCTGCGCGAGCAGATTCGAGCGACGAAGGAGATGATCAGCGATCTGGAGCGACAGGCCGGCATCGTCGAGCGGCAATTCCAGCTGGGCGCGGCCTCTCGCTCGGACGTGCTTGCCCAGGAGACGCAACTGGCGCAGTTGAGGGCGACGCTGCCGCCGCTGCAGCTGGCGCTGGCCCAGACCCGCCATCAACTCGCCGCGCTGGTGGGCGCCTTCCCTATTGATGCAGGCCAGGAGGGCTCGGCGGCGCTGCCGGAATTCAGACTCGACGCGCTCGAGCTGCCTCAGGAGCTGCCGGTCAGCCTGCCCTCGGCGGTGGTCCGCCAGCGGCCCGACGTGCTCGCCTCCGAGGCGCTGCTGCATCAGACGAGCGCCGACATCGGCGTGGCCACGGCGGCGATGTTCCCGCAGATCACGCTGACGGGCAGCGTCGGCTCCGAAGCGGCCCACATCAGCGATCTGTTCAGCGGCCCCTCCGCCGTCTGGAGCCTGGGGGCGGCGCTGCTCCAGCCGGTCTTTCACGGCGGGGAGTTGAGGGCCAAGCGGCGCGCCGCCGTCGACGCCTACGACCAGGCGGCGGCGCTCTACCGGGAAACGGTGCTGCTCGCATTCCGGAACGTGGCCGACGTGCTGCGCGCGCTGGATCTGGACGCCGAGCGGCTCCAGGCGCAGGTGAAGGCCGAAGCGACCGCGCGCGACGCGCTGGAAATGACGCAGAAACAGTTCGATCTGGGGGCCGTGAATTTTCTTTCCCTGCTGGTGGCCCAACGGCAGTACCGCCTCACGCAGGTGCTGTTGATCCAGGCCCAGGCCCAGCGCTATTCCGATACGGCGGCGCTGTTCGAAGCGCTGGGCGGCGGCTGGTGGAACCGGGGCGGGCCGATCCCGCCGGTCCCCCCGACGGCAGTCTCGGCAAAATGAGGAACCGGCATGCTGAATGAGATGATCCGCAAGGGCCGTTTATCGAATGCGGGGGGAGACGCTATCTCCCCCCGCCACCCCCCATTGGCTGATGGGCGCGGAAGGTACGGGAGAGCGATACGTTTCCTGCGTCTGGAGAAATCCGGGGGGATCTTGCGGCCGATGGTAGAAAAAAATTGGCTCGGGGCGTGGGGGCAACGGAGGACCTTTCCCAGCTTCTTCCGCACGGGCCCCCACATATTATAAGAGAGCTTCTAATGGCCAAGCGTATGATCATCATGCTCCTGATCGTCGGCCTGCTGTTCGGCGCCATCTTCGGCTTTCAGGCCTTCAAGGCGAAGAAGATCAAGGAATTCATGGCGGGGATGAAAATGCCGCCGTCGAAGGTGACGGCGATGAAGGCTGAGCTGCAGGACTGGCAGCCGAAGCTGGAGGCCGTCGGCAGCCTGCGCGCCGTGCACGGCGTCGACGTGACCACCGAAATCGCCGGCCTGGTGCGCGAGGTCCGGTTCAAGTCGGGCGAGGAGGCGACGGAGGGGCAGCTGATCGTCCAGCTCAACGCCGACGCGGATCTGGCCCAGCTGCGCGCGCTGGAGGCGGCCGCCGAGCTGGCCCGCACCGTCTACGAGCGCGACCAGGCGCAATTCAAGATCCAGGCGGTCAGCCAGGCGGTGCTGGACGCCGACTCGGCCGATCTGAAAAGCAAGGAGGCCCAGGCGGCCGAGCAGAAGGCGATCGTCGAGAAAAAGGCGATCCGGGCGCCGTTCGCCGGGCGCCTGGGCATCAACGCCGTCAATCTCGGCCAGTATGTCAACCCCGGGGACAAGATCGTCACCCTCCAGTCGCTCGATCCGATCTTTGTCGATTTCACCCTGCCCCAGCAGCAGCTGTCGCGCCTCGGCCTCGGGCAGACGGTCACGGCGACGACCGACAGCTGGCCCGGCCGCGCGTTCACCGGCGCCATCACCGCGATCAACCCGAAGGTCGATCCCGAGACCCGCAACATCCAGATCGAGGCGACGCTCGCCAATCCCAAGCACCTGTTGCTGCCCGGGATGTACGCGTCGGTCGCCGTCGAGGCCGGCCGGCCCGCGCCCTACCTGACGCTGCCGCAGACCTCCGTCAGCTACAACCCCTACGGCGACAGCGTCTACGTGGTGGAAGAGGGCAAGGGGCCGGACGGCAAGCCGCAGCTCATCGCCCGGCAGACCTTCGTGACCGTGGGGGAGACGCGCGGCGACCAGGTGGCCATCGCCGAGGGCCTCAAGCCCGGCGCGATGGTCGTCACGAGCGGCCAGCTCAAGCTCAAGAACGGGAGCCCCGTGGTCATCGACAACTCGATCACGCCCAGCAACAATCCCGCGCCGCAGCCGCCGGAGGAGTGACCGGGAGGCGTCGCGCATGACCTTCACCGACCTGTTCATCCGCCGACCGGTGCTTGCCACCGTGATCAGCCTGCTGATCCTGGTGCTGGGGCTGCGCTCGCTCGGGCTGCTGCCGGTGCGCGAGTTCCCGGAGACGCAGAACGCGGTGGTGACCGTCTCGACCACCTACACCGGCGCCGACCCGGCGCTGGTGGCCGGCTTCATCACCACCCCGATGGAGACCTCCATCGCGCAGGCCAACGGCATCGATTACCTCACCTCCACCAGCGCGCAGAGCGTCAGCACGATCCAGGCCAACCTGCGGCTCAACTACGACCCGAACAAGGCGCTGACCGAGATCAACACCAAGGTCAACGCGGTCCTCAACCAGCTCCCGAAGGAAAGCCAGCAGCCGGTGCTGACGATCGAGATCGGCGAGACGATCGATTCGATGTACATCGGCTTCTACAGCAAGGTGCTCTCGACCAACCAGATCACCGATTACCTGATCCGGGTGGCGCAGCCGAAGCTGCAGACGATCGAGGGGGTGCAGACGGCCGAAATCCTCGGCAAGCACCAGTTCGCCCTGCGCGCGTGGCTCGATCCGAAGAAAATGGCGGCCTACGGCCTGACCGCCTCCGACGTGAGCGGCGCGCTCGCGGCGAACGATTTCATCTCCGCGGTGGGGCGCACCAAGGGACAGATGGTCACGGTGGACCTGACCGCCGAGACCGGCCTGCACTCGGTCGAGGAGTTCCGCAACCTGGTGGTCAAGGCGAAGAACGGGGCGATCGTCCGGCTGGGCGACGTGGCCAACGTGACACTCGGCTCGGACGACTACGACACGGCGGTGGGGTTCGACGGGCAGACGGCGGTCTACATCGGCATCAAGGTGGCGCCCAGCGCCAACCTGCTCACGGTGATCGACAGCGTGCGCAAGGCGTTCCCTCCGATCCAGGCGCAGCTGCCGGAGGGGCTGGGCGGGAAGATCGTCTACGACGCGACGAAGTACGTGAACAGCTCGATCCACGAGGTGATCAGCACGCTGGTCAAATCCCTGCTGATCGTGACGCTCGTCATCTTCCTCTTCCTGGGATCGCTCCGGTCGGTCGTCATCCCGACCGTCGCCATGCCCCTGTCGCTCATCGGTGCCTTCTTCGTCATGCTCGCGCTCGGCTACACCATTAATTTGTTGACGCTCCTCTCGCTGGTGCTGGCGATCGGCCTGGTCGTGGACGACGCCATCATCGTGGTCGAGAACGTGCACCGCCACATCGAGGAGGGCGCGCGGCCCCTCGACGCGGCCCTCGCCGGCGCGCGCGAGCTGGCGGGGCCGATCATCGCCATCACCGTCGTCCTGATCGCGGTCTACGTGCCGATCGGCTTCATGGGCGGGCTGACGGGGGCGCTGTTCACCGAGTTCGCCTTCACGCTCGCCGGCGCCGTGACCGTCTCGGCCGTTATCGCCCTGACGCTGTCGCCGATGATGGGCTCCCGCCTGCTCAAGCCGGCCGCCTCCGGCGGCCGGGGGCTGACCGCCTTCATCGACCGGCAGTTCGAACGGCTCCGCGGCCGCTACGAGCGCGCGCTGCATGGCGCGCTCAACGCCCTGCCGGTCGCCGGCGTTTTCGCGGCGATCATTCTCGTCAGCATCTACTTCCTCTACGCCAACGCCAAGAGCGAGCTGGCCCCGCAGGAGGACATGGGCGTCCTGATCTCGCTGATCACGGCCTCGCCCAACGCGACCCTGGAGCAGACCCAGCTGAACACGCGCCAGGTCTACAAGATCTTCGCCGCCTATCCCGAGACCGATCACGTCTTTCAGCTCGACGGCATCAGCGGCGTCAATACGGGCATCGCGGGGATGGTCATGAAGCCCTGGGACGAGCGGGCGCGCACCACGATGGAGATGCAGCCGATCGTGCAGCAGCAGCTCAACGACATCGCGGGCGTGCGCGCGGTGGCGTTTCAGCGCCCGCCGCTGCCCGGCGGCGGCCGCGGCCTGCCGGTGCAATTCGTCATCGGCACGACCGACTCCTACGAGCGGCTCAACGAGGTGTCGTTGGCGCTCATGGACAGGGCGCGCGCAAGCGGGATGTTCATGTTCGTCGACACCGACCTGAAGTTCGACAAGCCGCAGACGACCGTCGTGCTCGACCGCGACAAGGCGGCCCAGCTCGGGCTGACGATGGCGGACATCGGCGGCGCGCTCGGCTCGATGCTGGGCGGCAACTACGTCAACTACTTCAGCCTCGCCGGCCGCTCCTACAAGGTGATCCCGCAGGTCATGCGGGGCGAGCGGCTCAACGCCGCGCAGCTGAAGAACTACTACATCACCACCGCGGACGGCGCGGCGATTCCCGTCTCGACCGTCGCGAGCCTCAAGACCGTCGTCGTGCCGGAGACGCTTAATCACTTCCAGCAGCTCAACTCCGCCATGCTCTCCGCCGTGCCCGCCGTCGGCATCACGCTCGGCCAGGCGCTCGACGAGCTGGACGCCGAGGCGAAGTCGGTGCTCCCCCAGGGCTACAGCGTCGACTACGGCGGCCCCTCCCGGCAGTACAAACAGGAGTCGAGCGCGCTGATCGTCACCTTCTTTTTCGCCCTGATCATCATCTTCCTGTCGCTTGCCGCGCTGTTTGAAAGCTTCCGGGACCCGTTGATCGTGCTCATCAGCGTGCCGATGTCGATCTGCGGGGCGATGATCTTCATCAGCCTCGGCGTCGGGGGCGCGAGCCTGAACATCTACACCGAGGTGGGCCTGGTGACGCTGATCGGCCTGATCAGCAAGCACGGCATCCTCATCGTCCAGTTCGCCAACGACCTGCAGCGGGAGGGGAGGCCCAAGCGCGAGGCGGTGGAGGCGGCGGCCGGCATCCGGTTGCGGCCGATCCTGATGACGACCGCCGCGATGGTCCTGGGCGTCGTGCCGTTGATCACCGCCTCCGGCGCCGGCGCCGTGGGCCGCTACAACATGGGGCTGGTGATCGCCACCGGCATCGCCATCGGCACGCTGTTCACCCTCTTCGTCGTGCCAGCGATGTACATGTTCCTGGCGACTGATCGGGGGGTCGAGCGGGCCACGGTAAAACAGGGGCGACTGGTGGCCGATGAGCAATGAGCGGTGGCTCGGGGTGTGGGGGTAACGCCTACCCAAAAGCGAAGCTTTTGGGGAATGTAATTCAATGACCCTCTACAGCCCTTTCCGCACGGGCCCTGGGATAACCAGGGGCAACAAGCTGCCAATGGTGGAAACACGGTGGCTTGGGGTGTGGGGGCATCGGAGGACCTTTCTCAGCCTCTTCCGCACGGGCCCCCACATCTAATAATCCCGGCCGCCGGAACGCGCGTAAGCCTGTCTGTCTCTATTGACATCTCTTTGGGGGGAGGTCTATGATCCGGTCGATTTGTCGCTCCGTCTGTGAGGGGAATCCGCTCGTCAACAGGAGACCGGTATGAGGTGCGTGAAGACGGTCATGGTCCGGCTGTCGGCCGGGCTGCTCGGCGCGGCTCTGCTCTGGAGCTGCAGCAGCTCGAACAGCGGATCACTCAATATTCCGGTCGGCATTGCGATCGATTCAAACGGGAAAATCTACATCGCAGATTTCGGTAACAACCGAATCATCCGGATGGACAACATGAACGGGGACAACTGGATCACCTATGACGCGGCGAACAGCGGTCAGGGTCAATTCAGCGGTCCGTGGGGAATCGCCGTCGACTCCGGCTTTCGCATCTACGTCGCCGATTCAGTCAACAAGCGGATTGTGGAGTTCGATGATATGAATGGGTCGAATTTCAAATCGCTGTACGCCGATCCCATCACCACTACGGACCAATTCAGCTTTCCCGAAGGCATCGCTGTCGATTCAAGCGGCCATATTTACGTGGCGGACGCCAAACTTAATCGAATTGTTCAGGTGAACGATATCACCGGATCAATTTGGACGGTGCTCAACCATGACCCCGCCAATAACACGGACACGTTCAATGCGCCGGCCGGCGTCGCCGTGGATGGCAGTGGAAAAATCTATGTCGCTGACTATAGCAATAACCGGATTGTCCAGGTCGACAATATCGGTGGGACGAACTGGACCACCCTTGGCGGGACCGCTTCCGGCAGCGGGACAAAGCAATTTTCCAGCCCGGCCAGTATTACGGTAAATTCTGGCGGCTCACTGATTTACGTGGCGGATAGCCTCAATGACCGGATCGTCCAAATGACCGATATAAGCGGGAATGACTGGTCCAGCATCGGCACTATTGGCAGCGGGATTAATCACTTTAACAATCCGTATGGTGTGGCTGTGGGCAATATCAATAGTTTTTTCTCCATCTATGCGAGTGATACGGGCAACAACGGGATCGTGGCGATGACCGACATCACCGGCACGAGCTGGACCACCTATCCGTAACAGGCCGCCGTCAGCCGCCTCCCGGCGGTGGAGTGCCCTGACAGAGTGGGCCGATGATGGCGTAAGTGAGAACGATGCGCGGCGCGGTGAGGCGAACAGGCCGGGGCTCCGGTGAGCGGTGGTGGGCGATCCCGGCCGTCTGGGCGGTGCTGCTGGGGTCCGCGTTCCTGTGGAGCTGCGGCAGCGCGAGCAGATTCCCGTTCACCTTTCCGGACGGCGTGGCGATCGACGCGAACGGCGCCATCTACGTGGCCGACACATCCAACAACCGGATCGTGCGGATGGATGATATGAGCGGGACGAACAGCGTCGCCTTCGGCAGCCTGGGCGGCGACAGATATCAATTCAACACTCCCATCGGCATCGCCGTTGATGCCAACTTCCACATTTACGTGGCGGATGCCCGCAACTACCGGATCGTGGAGATGGATGATATGAGCGGGACGAACTGGACCGACCTCGGCGCCTACGGGTCCGGGGACTTCCAGTTTGCATTTCCCAAGGGCATTGCGGTTGATGCGACCGGCAAAATCTACGTGACCGACGCCGGTAACGGCCGGATCGTTCAGTTGGACGATATGACCAAGAATGCGGGGACCTGGCATGCATTCGGCACCTCCGGCCAAGGCACAGGACAGTTCAGCGGCCCGTCCGGAATTGACGTGGACAGCGGGGGAGGCATCTACGTCGCCGACTATGCCAATAACCGGATCGTCCGGGTGGACGATATCAGCGGGTCGGGTTGGGCCAGTCTGGGAAACACCGCCCCCGGCCCCGGCAGAGGGATCAATCAGTTTTATGGCCCGTTCGGCATCACCGTCACTTCATCAGGGCAGATCCTGGTGGCGGACAGCCAGAACAACCGGATCGTCCAGATTGACGACATCGGCGGAACGAATTGGACAAGCCTTGGAGGAACTAATCCCGGCGTTGGAAAGAATCAATTCAATGCCCCGGGCGATGTCGCGCTGGGCAATGCCAATTCCGTTTTTTCAATCTTTGTGTGTGATACGGGCAACAGCCGGATCGCGGCGATGACCGACATCACCGGCTTGGACTGGACCACCTATCCATAAGATCGGCCCCCGCGCGCGGACCGGCTGGCTCGCGCGCGTGTGCGAGGGGAAGGCGGACCATGAGGGGAAGGGAATGCGCAACCAGACTGAACTGACCGGCCGGAGAGGGAGCGGTCGCGCGGGGACGCGTCCGGTGGTCTGGGCGGCGCTGCTCGCGGTCACGCTCGTCTGGAGCTGCGTGGACTACGCGAACCACGGCGGGAGCTTGAATGGTCCCACCGGCGTGACGATCAGCGCGTACGGGGGAATCTTTCTGACCGATACCGGCAATAACCGGATCATCCGGATGGACAACATGCAGGGAGGAAGCTGGACCCCCTTTGGATTCCTGAGCACCACCGTGCAACTGTTCAACGCTCCGCTGGGCATCGCCCTCGACTCGGCCAACCGGATTTATATCGCGGATTCGGGCACCAACCAGGTCATCCGGAT
>Ga0335081_10001453_pt1 | contig 37846 bp, 31 predicted proteins | sample Lox_Sample_35_FD_206713 | JGI IMG/M metagenome (GOLD analysis project Ga0335081, IMG submission 206713) | Soil microbial communities from Loxahatchee National Wildlife Refuge, Florida, United States - Lox_Sample_3.5 | ecosystem: Environmental > Terrestrial > Soil > Wetlands | place: USA...
GTTGGTATTTGGTTGCACAATACTGGGAGCAGCCGCGCAGATTCTGCTGAAAACCGGCGCCAACCACATGGCCCAGCTCAGTCTTTTGAGCGTGGTGACGAATTGGGCTTTGATCGGCGGACTCGCGCTCTATGGCGTAAGCACTCTGTTACTGGTGCTGGCTCTGCGCGATGGAGAGCTTTCTTTGTTGTACCCGGTGATCGCGCTGACGTACGTCTGGGTCACGATACTTTCCCTGATCATTTTTCACGACCGGGCCAACGCGCTTCGGTTGGCGGGAATCGCGATTATCGTCATCGGCGTGGCTGTGCTGGGCAGGAGAACGCAATGACAGCCACCCCATTAAGTTCCATGGCGCTGGTGCTCTTCGGCTCCGTAATCGGATCGTTTGGGGCGGTGTTTCTGAAGTCTGGCGCCACGAAACTCAAGCAGGGTTTTTGGCACATCTTGAATTGGCACCTCGCACTCGGCGTGGCTTTGTTCCTGCTCTCAGCAGTTTTCTTCGTGCTGGGAATCCGCCACGGCGAGCTCTCGGTGCTCTATCCCATGGTTTCATTGGGATATGTATGGACGCTCTTGTGGTCCCGCCTGTTTTTCCACGAAGCGTTCACGCGCCAGAAATTCTTCGGGCTGGGATTGATTCTGGTGGGCGTGTTCTTCGTGGGGATGGGCAGTAAGTAAGCCCGATTCCCGTCGCTGTATAATTGAAGTTCACCCAAAACCCCCGTGCCAGAAGAGATTCGGATTCGCGGCGCGCGAGTCCATAACCTTAAGGACATTTCGCTTTCCATTCCCCATAATCAACTAACCGTGATTACGGGCGTGTCGGGTTCGGGCAAGTCGTCCCTGGCCTTCGACACCATCTACGCGGAGGGCCAGCGGCGCTACGTCGAGTCGCTCTCGGCGTATGCGCGGCAGTTTCTGGAGCGCATGGAAAAGCCGGAGGTCGATGAGATCGATGGCATCGCGCCCGCTGTGGCCATCCGGCAGAAGAACACCAGCCGGAATCCGCGTTCCACGGTGGCCACCTCAACCGAATGCTACGACTTTCTGCGCCTGCTGTTCGCGCGTGTGGGCGAGACATTTTGTCCCAACTGCGGCACGCGTGTGAAGAAAGATTCAGTGGATGAAGTCGCCGAGCGGTTGATGGCGCTTCCCCACGGATCGCGCTGGTACGCGCTGTTTGCGTGCGGCGAGCATGCCGGCGCCCAATCCCTGCGCGATCATCTGTTCGAATTGAGAAAAGAGGGTTTCAACCGCCTGTTTCAAAGCGGGCGCGTCTTCGAATTCTCCACGCCGGAATCGCTGCTCGATATCGATTTCTCCAAGCCGGTTTTCGTTCTGGTGGACCGCATCTCGATCGGCCCCGATCTGCACCGGCGCCTGGTGGACACCATCGAAATCTGTTACCGGCAGGCCGGCGAAGTCATTTTCGAAGCAGCCTCGGGCGGCGAGCGCCTGCTGTTCAACGAGAAGTTTCAGTGCAAAACGTGCGGCACCGAGTTCAGCCAGCCAGAGCCGATTCTGTTCAGCTTCAACTCGCCGTTCGGCGCCTGCCCGCGCTGCCAGGGCTTCGGCAACACCATCGATTTTGACCTGGCGCGGGTCATCCCCGACCAGACGCTGTCGCTCGATGAGGGCGCGGTCGATCCGTGGAACAAACCGAAGTACCGCTCGTGGCTGGCGAATTTCCGCAAATCGGCGCGCGGCAAAGTGCGATTCGGCGTGGCGTATTGCGACCTGCGCGACAGCGAGCGTGAGGTCGTAGAGGAGTTCATCCGCCGCTTTTTCGACTTCCTGGAAACGAAGAAATACAAGCTGCACGTGCGCGTCTTCATGAGCCGCTACCGCGGATATGCCATATGCCCGGATTGCAAGGGCGCGCGGCTGCGCAAAGAAGCGCTCTACGTGCGTGTGGGCGGCAAGAATCTGGCGGAAGTGGTGAAGCTGAACATCGCCGAGGCCCAGCAGTTTTTCGATACCCTTGACCTTGCGCCGGAGCAGAAGGCCATCGCCGACAAAATTCTGCTGGAGATTCGGCAGCGCCTCAAGTTCTTGAACGATGTCGGCCTCGAATATTTGACGCTCGACCGTTTGTCGGCCACACTCTCGGGCGGCGAAGCGCAACGCATCCAACTGGCCACCTGCCTGGGTTCACGGCTGGTGGGCGCCTGCTACGTGCTGGATGAACCCTCCATCGGATTGCACAGCCGCGATACCGGGCGGCTCATCCGGATTCTGGAAGAGTTGCGCGGGCTGGGCAATACCATCGTCGTGGTGGAGCACGATCCCGACGTGATGCAGGCGGCCGATCACATCGTGGACCTCGGGCCGGGCGCGGGCGAGCTCGGCGGCCATGTCGTATTCGAGGGCACGCTGGCCAAGCTGACGGCTAACGGGAATGGCTCGCTGACGGCTCGTTATTTGCGCGGAGAATCCACCGTATCGGCGGTGCGTCCGCGCCGGCCGGTGAACCGCAAGCACATGCTCAAGCTCTTCGGCGCGCGCACGCACAACCTGAAGAACATTGACGTGGAGATTCCGCTGGGCATGATGGTGGCCATCACCGGAGTTTCCGGCTCGGGTAAGTCGACACTGGTGCACGACGTGATTTACCGGTCGCTCGAATCGTTGCACAAAGCGCGTGAGTCCGATCACGAACCGGAATTCGACGAGGCGGCGGAAGCGCTCGATACCAGCGCGCGCCTCACTTGCCGGAAGGTCGACGGCGCGGAGCGCGTCCTCAATACGGTGATGATCGACCAATCGCCGATCGGCCGCACGCCGCGCTCGAATCCGGTGACGTACATCAAAGCGTTCGACCTGATCCGCGGGCTGTTCGCTTCCACGCGCGAGGCCGAGAAGCGCGGCTACACCGTGGGCCATTTTTCGTTCAATATTCCCGGCGGGCGCTGCGAAGTGTGCCAAGGCGATGGCACCGTGACGGTCGAGATGCAGTTTCTGGCCGATGTCGAGCTGGTGTGCGACGAATGCAAAGGCACGCGCTATAAGAGCGGCATTCTGGAGATCCGTTACAACGGCCTGAACGTACATGAGGTTCTGCAGCTCACCGTGCGCGAGGCCATGGATTTCTTTCACGCAACACCGCGCCTGGTCCACCGGCTGCAAGTTCTCGATGACGTGGGCCTCGGTTATTTGCGGCTGGGACAATCGGCCACGACGTTATCCGGCGGCGAAGCCCAGCGCGTGAAACTGGCCGCGCACCTGGCTCAAGCGAGTTGTGCCGGAACGCTCTTCATTCTGGATGAACCGACCACCGGACTGCACTTCGACGACATCGCCAAGCTGCTCGCCGCCTTGCAAAGGCTGATCGAGAACGGCGGAAGCCTGTTGATCATCGAACACAACCTGGATGTGATCAAAGCAGCGGATTGGGTGATCGATCTGGGACCGGAGGGCGGTGCTCGCGGAGGCTCCGTGGTGGCGGCGGGCACACCGGAAGCGCTGGCCCGCGTCGAAGCCTCCTATACCGGCCGGTATTTGAAGAAGGCTTTTTAGTATGTGCCGTCCGGATGCAGCAGCCGCGTGATGTCGTCATACAGCGGCGGCGGAGCATCCTTCGGGTCGCCGGCTAAAGCCCCTCCATCTACCCAGCGGACAATGATGTCGGTTTCGCGGTCGCTCAGCATCCGGTGCGGCGCAAAAGAAAGGTAGCGGGCGCCCGGAGACCACGGCGGCATCGCCCGCTGCAACACCATGGTTTTAATCCGTTCGGCCCATGCGCGCGTTTGCCGGTACGAAGTGAATGCGATCGGCGCTACTTGTCCCGGTCGATGGCAGCTTTGACACTTGGCTTGCAGAATCGGCAGTACATCTCTGTAGTACGTCACGGGATTGGGCGGATCCACTACCCAAGGGGAAGCGATCGCGACTATCCCTCCCAGAAGACCAACGAGAGAAACATACGTCATAGCAACACCTCAAGGTCTGATTATCTTATAATCCCCGCTGTGAGCCGTGTCAAGGGTAATGTCACCAGCCGGATGTATTTGGTGGTTTTAAGGCTTTGGGTTGGGGCTAACCCCTAGCCACACCTACCCATTGACAGCGGGTCCGCGGTCAAATAATGTAAAATGCCAGCAACGAGGTATCGAATGCAAACTAAGTTCTCTGCGGCCGTCCTAGGTGCGGGTATGCTTTTGGCGATCGCCCCGGCTTTTGCGCATCACGCGTTCCAGGCGGAATATGACGACAAAAAGCCCGTCCACCTGGTCGGCAAAGTGACAGAAATGGAATGGATTAACCCGCATTCGTGGATCCACATCGATGTCACCATGCCGGATGGCAAAGTGATCAATTGGATGGTCGAGTGCGGCAGCCCGAACATCATGCTGCGGCGCGGCTTTACCAAACGTTCGCTGGAAGCGGGGACGGACCTGATCATCGATGGTTACCAGGCGAAGAGCGGCGAGTTCAAGGCCAATGGCGGCAGCGTCACATTCAAGGACGGGCACAGAATATTTGTCGGAGGCTCCAACCCGGATGACCCCGGAAGTAAGAGCGGCGAGAACAAATAAGGAGACCTGAGATGAGCCACCGATTGTTGCTTTCGGCACTCCCCGCCGCGGCGGTGTTGGTCGCGGCCCTTCCGTCAATTGGCCAAACTCCTTCGCCCGCGGCAGCCAAGCCGTCCGCTACCGACGGCTCGGCAACGAAATCGGCTAAGCCCTACACGCCTCCGAAGACTCCTTGGGGCGACCCGGATATTCAAGGGCAATGGCCGGCCGATTCGCAAATCCCGATGCAGCGGCCCATCTCTGCGGCGGAAAAGGCTGCGCTCAGTCCCGAAGAATTGGCCAAGAGAGAGGAAGCATACCGCAAGCAAGAGGCCGCAGATAGCGAGGAGTTCGCTCCATCCAACGGCGGCACCACCACGATCAACCCTCCCGGCTATTGGGTAGAGCACGGGAAGCCGAACCCACAAGCGTCACTGGTAGTGGACCCGCCAGATGGCAGGATTCCGGCTCTGACTCCGGAAGGGCAGCAACGCCTCAAAGAGCTGCGCGGCGGCCTCGGTCCCGGTTCGCACTTCCCGCCGGTTGTCAATACCTGGGAAGACTTCGATATCTACAGCCGATGCATTTCCCGGGGCCTGCTTTCGAGCATGCTGCCGACTTTGTATAACTTCGGCAACCAGATCGTGCAATCTCCTGGGTTCGTGGCCATCCGCAACGAGATGATCCATGAAACCCGCGTCATTCCGCTGGATAGCCGCCCGCACGCCAACTCGAATATTCGCTCGTATATGGGCGATTCGCGCGGGCACTGGGAAGGCAATACGCTCGTCGTAGAGACGACCAATTTCAACGGCAAGATCGGGATTGGCGGCAGCGGACCGACCACTGATCAGTTGAAGATCGTGGAGCGCTTCACGCGCACTTCGCCCACCGAGCTCAGCTACGACGTGACCATCAGCGATCCCGGCACCTGGACCAAGCCTTGGAAGATCCACATGCCCTACAGGCTGGACCCGCATTACGTGGTGTATGAGTATGCCTGTCATGAAGGCAACTACATGATGCTGAATGCTCTCAAGGGCGCGCGCGAGCGGGAAAAGGCAGGCTTGGGTACCAAGGTGGATAGCGACAACTTCACGCGGCAAGTGCCCGCGGGCACTCAGAAACAGTAGCGGCTGTGCCTCGGCCCTTGGCGGTTGCGTGTCTCCTTTCGCTACCGCTCTATAGCCAGCAGCTCGCGAAGGATCCGGGACCGTTTCTCGAACCGGGCCAATTCGGTACCGGCGCAGACCAGAACTCAAAGGCCAAGGCCGGTCCCACGCCGCACCTACCTGACGGACCTCCCGATTTCGGCGGCAACGGCGCCTGGTATCCCGGCTTCTCCGGCAACATAGCCGAACCGATGTGGAAGGGCGTGAAAAGCGCCGATAAACACGTGGATGTGCCGTTCCTGCCCTCGGCTCTTCAATTGTTCAACGAGCGCGTCGAAACGCTGGCCAAAGACGATCCGGAAGCGCAATGTCTGCCGGTCGGCGTGCCGCGCTACATGTTCGACCCGTACCCCTTCCAGATGATCCAGACGGCGGATCGGGTGATCTTCATTTTTGAGGGCGACAATTACCCGTGGCGCATCGTGCGCACCGATGCCAACGCGGCACATCCCAAGAATCTGAAACCGACGTGGATGGGCGACGCTATCGGTCATTACGAAGGCGACACGCTGGTGGTCGACGTGGCCGGTTTTAACGGCAAAGCCTGGCTCGATCAGGCCGGCCATCCGCAGACTCCGCAGCAGCACCTGGTGGAGCGCTACACGCGCACCGACTCGCTGACGCTTAAATATGAGGTGACGATCGACGACTCCGGAGCCTACTCCAAGCCCTGGACTACCAGCAATACCGTTCGCTGGCGGCCGAAGCTCGAGCTGATGGAGTACGTCTGCCAGGAGAACGAAAAGAGCTCCGCGCACATGCTGGATGTGCGGGCGGCGAAGCCGCAAGAGTAGGGGGCTAGGCTCCTTTGCCGGTGCCAGCCTCCGGCCGGGCGTGCCGCGGCTGATAGATTCCCAATTTCCCGCCACCGGGCAGCGAGACATGCGTCAGTAAGCCCCAGTCTTCTCCGTGCACCTCGCTGCACGAAACGCGATGCTTTTTCATTTCGGCAATCAGCGCCGCCACATCGTCACACATCAGATAAAACTCGTGCACGTCGTTTTTCTCGGCTGGGTGAACGGCAAGTTCTGCCGGCGGCAGTCCGAAGATCAGCCAGCCGTGGCCGACGTCCACATGGGGCAGCTTGAGCACGTCCTTCAAGAAAGCGCGGTCGGCTTCCGGGTTGGTGCTGTAGATAATCGAATGCGCGCCCACGATCATCAGCGGCAGCCTCCTAATGAGAACCATTCTCGCACTTCACGCGCCGCGGGCCCGGGCGGCCTGCTGCAACTCTTTCAGCAAACCCACGGCTTCCTCCGCTCGATCCTCAGGAATGAACAGGTGATCGTGATAGTAGGCAGATACTGCGTTCACGCTGATTCCGTGTTCCGCCAACTGGGCGGTAATCCTGGCAAGAAGGCCAACGGCATCCGAGACCACGAAGGACTACAGCTTCATCCGCTCCAGCTTGCGGTACAGCGTCTTGCGCTCGATGCCCAAAATCTGCGCGGCCTTGCTTTTGTTTCCGCCGGTAGCGTTCAGCACGCGGCGGATCTGGTCCTCTTCCGCTTCGGCCAGGGTCTCGACGGGCTTATCGCGCGATTCCATGGCAGTGAGCGCGTCCCGGACGGTTTCGCTATCTACGCGGTCAGCCAATATGGTGAGCCGCTCGATCACGTGCTGGAGCTGCCGCACATTGCCGGGCCAAGTGTAGTTCTGCAGCGCGCGCAGCCCGGAATCGATCAGCTTGACGCTGCGATGGTACCGGCTGTTGTATTTGTTCAGGAAGAATTGCACCAGCAACTGGATATCGGAGCGCCGCTCGCACAGCGGCGGCATCACGATGCGCACGACGTTCAGCCGGAACCAGAGATCCTCGCGGAACTTGTCTTCATCCACCAGGCGCTGTAAGTCGCGGTTGGTGGCGGCGACCACGCGCACATCCACCTCCCGCGACCGCGAAGCGCCCACCGGGCGTATTTCGCGCTCCTGCAAGAACCGCAGCAGCTTCAGTTGAAACCCGAGCTCGATATCGCCGATCTCATCCAGGAAGACGGTGCCCCGATTGGCCGCTTCGAACACACCCATGCGGTCACGATCGGCGCCAGTGAACGCGCCGCGCATGGCGCCAAACAGTTCGCTTTCCAAAAGCGACGGCGCAATCGAGGCACAATCTACGGCAACGAACGGTTGACTGTGGCGGCGGCTATTGCGGTGGATCATGCGCGCGACAAGTTCCTTGCCAGTGCCGGTTTCGCCTTCGATGATCACCGTGGCATCCGTGTCGGCGACCTTAGCCACGGTATTGTAAACTGCCACCATGGGCGGCGAACTGCCGATCATGTCGGTTTCCGGCAGTTCTTCGTCTTCCACCTCGGCAGCGTCGCTGGTGCGTGCAGCCTCGGCGCGTTCCACGGCGTGGATCATCACATCCAACTCGAATGGCTTGGCGATGTAATCGAACGCGCCGCCGCGGGTAGCGGCCATCACGGTTTCCATCGTTCCGCGACCCGTCATCAGGATCACGGAGCAATCCGGGTCTTTGCGTTTGGCCGCATCCAGCACGTCGAGGCCGGTACGCTCATCGATGTAGATGTCGGAAATCACAATCGGAAAGGACTGATCGGACAACCGCTCGATCGCTTCGCCCGTGGTAGACACGGCCTCCACAGCGTACCCCTTCTCTTCGAGGGCCGTCTGAATGGTGAATTGCAGCGAGGGATCGTCTTCAACCAGGAGTAGTTTCGACATTACGGTTGTTGCGCCCCGTTCGGCACCACCAGCGTGAAGCAGGAGCCCGCGCCCGGCCGGCTCGACACTTCGATCGTCCCGCCGTGCTGCTCAACAATCTGCTGCACGATGGAAAGTCCGATTCCGGTGCCGGCCTCCCCCGATTTTTCGGCGCTCTTGGTGCGATAAAACTTTTGGAAGATCTTCTTGACTTCCTTTTGATCCATGCCGATGCCCTGGTCCTTCACGGCGATGCGGATGTGACCGTCATCTTTCCACCCCGAGACCGTTACCTCCGTACGCTGAGGGGAGTATTTGACGGCGTTCGTAAGTAAATTGTAGCAAGCGTATTCCATCAATTCGCGATCGCCGGTGACGTGGAGATCGTCGCCGATCGGGCTGAGCGTGAGCCCGATATGCTTGCGCTCGGCCAGCGGCTGCGTGCGGTGGAGGCAGATCTCCACCAGTTGGCGCACCGGAATATCCTCATGCTTCAACTCCATCTGCCCGGCCGAAAGGCGTTCCACATTGAGAAACACTTCGATCATACGCGCCAGGCGCTTCGACTCCGAATTGATCACCTCGGCCACTTGCTTGCGTTTTTCCTCGGTGAGAGCAAATCGAGTCATGAGCTCGCTAGAACCCTGGATGGCCGAAAGCGGCGTGCGCATTTCATGCGTGACGAAATGCATGGCCTGCTGATAACGGGAGCGCTCTGCTTCGGTGCGGATCAGGCTTCGGCGAACCACCAACGTCTGCCAGGCCGCGGCCGAAGCTACGGCTAGCGTCGCAGTGCTGGCCGGCGTGACGAACGAAAAGACGATTTGATGCGTGAAGAAGACATAGGGCGTCGCGTAGGCGATCAACAGAACTGCGGCACCCGCGGCATATGCCTTCCAACCCGGTAGGTACGCAAACGACACACCCGCCAGCGCGACCAGCAGCAGGCTGAAGAGGAAGACCCAACTCTCGGGAGCATCCACCAGAAAGAGCCCCTGCGCCAGGGTTTCGAACGCCGCCGCATGGATTTCGATTCCGCTCGTGGTCTCACCTCCGGCATATGGAGTGTAGAGCCTGTCGCGGCCACTGGCGGCGGTCTCGCCGACGAACACCACCTTACCCGCGAACTCGGCGGCGCGTTCCGGATGGTCGAGCAACTGCTGCAAAGACACGCGCGGGATCTTTACCGCCGGCGGCACGTAGCGAACGCGCATGCGCCGCACATCGCCGCGGCGCTCGAACGGAATCAAGGTACTACCCACCTGAAGGTCGCCGGGCGATTCCAGCGGAGTGCCCGCGCCGCGACTCAAACGAAACGCCTCCAGCGCGATGGCCCAGCGGCGTTCGTGGCCGGCATGCGCATCGAGCGGGATATCGCGAGTGACGGAATCGCCAGAATCGGGCAGCGCATAGACATGACCCTGCGCGGCCGCCCACCGCGAAAATTCCGGCCGCGGGTTTTCCCAGCGCGCCGGTTCGTCCATCAGCAGGGACGAAAGCACCAGGTTCGGCGTGCGGCTGAAAGCATCCGCCAGTTGAGAGTCTGCCGCCGGGTCGCGCCGGTCGGTAAGGATCAAATCGACCGCCACCGCTTTGGGCTTCGCGCTGTCAATCAAGAGCAGCGCGCGCGCCAGCTTCGGACGAATGTTCGTCATGCCGCCTTCGGTCGAGGCCAGCGTCGCTTCGTCAATCGCCAGGATGATCGATTGGGGCGTCCAAGGCTTGGGATTGTACAGGCGAAACGTCTCGTCGTAGGAGTAGTTGTCTACCTGCCTGCCGAATTCGGCGCTGAGCCAGAAGGCGAAGAGGAACGCCGCTGCCAGCAGTGCGACATACCAGAGCCCACGTGCCTTCACCTTCGGCCATTTCATTTGGCGAGAGCCCTTTCGATGTCAGCGGCCTCGCGCGGAAGCGCCGCAGTCAACACTCGGGCACCCTGCTCGGTTACCAGCACTTCGCCGGCTTCGAGCGGCGCGCTGGTATCGGCCACACCGTGCGGCTGCTCCCATCCCGTCAGGTAGTAAAAATCCGGCTCCGGGAAAAAACGGGCGAGATCATCCTTGGTTTGGGTTCCGCCGAAGAAAACCAGCACTGCCTGCGGAAGCGCCCTTGCCAGGGTTTGGCGCCGGGCGCGGTACTCCGGGGTCGCAGCAGCCGCCACCAAACCTAGCGCCAGAGCCAGTGAAATAAGCCGCATGGTGCCCCAACCCGTAGTATACCGGGAGGTCTTCGCAACCGAGATTTATCCGCGGCGGATGCTGCACTCGGTTAAACTTTATGGACTAATCATGCAACACCGCTCCATGGATCCCCTGCTCCTGGTTGGTTCGGTCGTCGTGTTGGCGGCGATTCTGACCTGGGTACTCCCAGCCGGCCGCTTTGCCCGCGTGCGCGACCCTCAAACGGGACACACCGTCGTCGTCCCGGGCTCCTACAAATCAGTGCCGGGCAGTCCCGTCGGCCCTTGGGGTCTCCTGCAGGCGATTCCGCAAGGCTTAAACGAAGCGGCCGCGGTGATCTTTTACGTCTTCCTGGCGGGCGCAGCGCTCACCGTGATTGAAGCGACCGGCGCCATCGGCAACACTCTCGACCATTTGATGTGGCGCTTTGGCCGCCGTCCGCTGCTGATTCTGTTGCTGGCGTCCATTCTCTTCTTGATCGGCGGAGCAGCCTACCAGATGTACGAGGAGATCCTGGCTCTCATACCGGTTCTCTGCGCCTTGATGCAGCGCCTGCGGCTGAACGGTGAAATGGCCGTGGGGATCTCGTTGGGCACCGCCACCGTTGGCGCTGCATTCTCTCCCTTTAACACGTTTGCCCTTGGCATCAGCCAGCCCATGGCCGAGTTGCGGCTGTTCTCCGGCGCCGGGTTTCGGACGGTCGTGTTCCTTCTGGCCGTAGTGATCTGGGCAGGTTACTTAGCCTGGTACGCCTCGCGGTCCCGGTTGCCGGAATCACAACAGCCGATCGCACATCAGGATCACGTAAGCCGGTGGAGGCCCCACGACCTCGCCGTACTGGCCACGCTCAATGGCGGAATGGCCGCCGTAGTGTTGGGCGCACTCTTCTGGCACTGGGACCTGCCTCAGTTCAGCGCGGTATTTGTGGCCGTCGGTGTGGTGGCCGGCCTGGTGGGCGGATTGGGTTGGCGCACCACGGCAGAGCAATTCGCCGAGGGATTCCGGCGGATGGCTTTGGCGGCCACCCTAATCGGCTTCGCGCGCGCCATTTCGGTGGTGCTCGCCAACGGCATCGTTCTCGATACGATGGCCAATGCGCTGTTCAGCCCGCTGCGCCATCTGCCGTTAGGCGCGTCTTCCATCACCATGTTTTTCTCGGAATCGGCGCTGGCGTTTCCGATGCCCAGCGACTCAGGCCGCGCCATGATGAGTCTTCCGGTGTTGATTCCTCTCGGCGACCTCCTCGGCTTGCCGCGCCAGATCGTGGTGAGTTCGTTCCAATTCAGCACGGTTGCATCAGGTATGATCACACCGACATCAGGCGCGATGTTAGCCATGCTCGCTTTGGCCGGCGTGTCCTACAGCCGGTGGCTCCGATTTATCGCGCTGCCCGCGGTGCTGCTCCTGGTGTTATCGGCAGCAGCAATGGCGATTGGGGTTAGGATCGGGCTCCAATAAGCCACTTACTCTTTTCGCACCAGCGCCGTAAGATCGTCCAGCTTGTCATCCAGTAGCGTCAACTTACTCGCCAGCCCTTGAATCTCGTTCTCGGCGCGCCGATTGACCTCGAAATCCAGTTCGCCCCGCAACCGGTCTTTTTTGTCCTGCCGATTCTGGCTCATCATAATGACCGGCGCCTGCACGGCTGCCAGCATGGAAAGAAACAGATTGAGGAGGATAAACGGGTACGGATCCCAGGCGCGATTCCGCAGCAATACGTTGACGGCGGAATAGACCGACAGCACGATGGCAAAGGTGATAATAAACGCCCACGACCCGCCAAACTGCGCGACGGCATCGGCGATGCGTTCGCCAAACGTGGACTGTCCCTCGATCACGTCGTTGGGATTGCGGCTGGCGCGGCCGCGCACGAGGTTCTGGGAGGCGTGCATCTGACGGGCCATCGTCGTGAGCAGGTCCATCCCCGCCATTGGCTTTCGCTCGATCAGCACGGCAATATCGTCTCGCGACACTTCCAGGCAGGTAGTGTCCTCGAGCGCCATCGCGTTGGTCTGGTGAGGAGTCTGTTCGAGCATCGACGCGAAGCCGAAAAATTCGCCTCTGCCGGGCTCATGCACCACAACCTCCTGTTGATCTTCGTCGGTGGTAAATACACGGACTTTTCCTGAGATCACCACATAGGCTTGCTTGTCGGGGTCGCCCATTTTGTAGATGCGCTCGCGCACGGCAAAATTCTTCACCTCCACCTGGCTGGCGAGAACTGCTAACTCCTCGTCGTCCAGCAAGGCAAAGAGAGGAACGTCTCGTAAGATCTCAGGTTTGCACGCCATGGCGCCTCCATCTCGTAGTTGTCAAACGTTGGAATAGCTTAGTGCCGAAAACTCTTCTGTGCCGCGGGAGAACGCAGAACATCCGGAAAATCCACTGCAAAACCAATCTGGCCGCCGATACGCGGACTCGCAGCGTATTTCCCCCCGAGCAGGCCGAACGTCAAATAAAGGCCGTTTCTAAGGTTGTAGAGCCCTCCAACCAGAAGCTGGAGCTGGGTTCTGTCAAGGCCGTCGTTATCCGCCCGTCCCCCGTATACCTCACCGCCCAGGCTGATGCGTGAATTCAGATCGTGCAAGAGCGACACTCCGCCGGTGAAGACTTGGCCGCGCGTGGTCTCAATCCCCACCACCCCCGTGCTGGTGTTGCCAGCGAACAAAAATCCCACGTTGGCCGTAAGCTTAGTCTTGCTGGAGAGTGATTTCTGCGCGGCGAAATTGAGCCAGTAGTCGATCAGTCCCGAACCGAGCTGCCGGTTGGAATCCCCGGTCGGAAATTCGATATACAGGCTGGCGCCCATCGCAGGAACGCCTGAGGCCTGGGACTCTTTGTGGAAGTTCCACTTGATTCCCAGATTGGTATCGCCGACCCCCGTGGAAGCCTCAACCACCCGATAAATCGCCAGGTACGGGAAATCCACGTCCACCTCCAGATTGTGCGGTAAGCCGACGTTGAACTTGTAATTGGCCGTGTTCTGCCGGAGGTTCGGATACTGCGGATGTTGAAGCGCATCGAATTCGTTGAAGAACTCGAAATGAAACTTGCCGCGCTCGGTGACCGCCGGGTCGTCGGTATAGAACGGCAATTGGGCCGGCAACCGCTGGCTGCACACGAGCGAACTTAGTAACATTACTGAAACATGCATTGGCAGGCGCATGGACGACGAGTTCCCAGAATAACCGGGCCCGTCGAATTCGCCAATAGTTTCTTGCGCACAAGGCCCCCGGCATCGAGTACAGCCGCTGTTCAGCGATGGCGGCCGTACCATACGATTCTCGTGCGCAAGGAGGCGGGCGCCTGGTGTAACAGAGACGTTCGCCCAAAACAGCCTTACCGGGCCGCGCGCAACTCCTCTTCCACCTGTTGCTGGAGCAGATCGAGCGGCAGCACGCCGTCGCGCAACACCATGTCGTGGAATTCGCGGATATCGAAGCGGGACCCGAGCTGTTTCTCCGCCTCCGCCCGCAGCTCCCGGATTTTGAGCTGCCCCATCTTGTAAGAGAGCGCCTGGCTCGGCCACGCAATGTAGCGGTCCACTTCCGCCAGCGATTCATCGGGCGCGTGCGTTTTGAAGTACTCGACGGCCTGCTCGCGGCTCCAGCCCTTCGCATGCATGCCCGTATCGATCACCAGCCGGACGCCGCGAAACCGCTCGCTCGCCAGCTGCCCGAAGTGGCTCGCTGGATCTTTATACACACCCACCTGCGAACCGAGCGACTCCGCGTACAGCGCCCAGCCTTCCACGTAGGCGCTATTCGAGTAGAAGCGGCGGAAATCGGGGATGCCGGGCAGCGCCTGCGCCAGCGTGATTTGAAAAACGTGGCCGGGCACCGCCTCATGCAGCACCAGCGATTCCTTGTTGTACTTAGTCTGCTTCTCCGCTTGATACGCGTTCAGATTCATCCATCCAGGCGTGGTGTAATCGGGCGATGGCGCCTGTGCGTTGGTGGCGGTAGCGGCCTCCCGATCTTCCGGAATCGCGCGGATGCCGTACAACAATTCGGGAATGTGCTTGAACTGATGGGGCAGTTCGGGTTCGATGATCTTGGCCACGTTGCGGCAATACGCCAGCATCTCTTCGCGGTTGTGGAAGTGCTGTTCGGGCGCGTTTTCCAGCTTGCGCTCGTACTCGGCGATGCTGCCATTGAATCCGGCTTCTTTCAACACCGCCTTCATTTCGTTTTCGATCCGGTCCACCTCCGAAAGGCCGAGCTTGTGGATTTCATCGGCCGTCATGTTGGTCGTGGTATAGCGGTGGATGAGGATCGCGTAGTCTTCGCGACCTTGCGGAATGCTGCTGATGGCAATTGCGGGACGCGCCGCGCGAGCATATTTGCCCGTGATGAATTCGTGATACTTGCGCCACGCTGGCAGAAACTGCTGTTCATAAGCAGCGATGCCCGCGTCGCGCAGCCGGGTTCGCTCGGCTTCGGGAATACCGGTGGGGAAGCGGTGAAACGCAGCCAGCAAAGCCGTGTGATCCCGATCCTGCCCGATCTGCGCCGCGAGCTGCGCACTCACTAGATCCACGACCATCTTCGGCTGCGTCATCCCGCGCGCGATGGCATCGTCGAGCAGCGCGATGTTCTGGTCGATATAAGCCGGGACGGCGCGCAGACGGGCAATCATGTTTTCGTAGTCGTGTACGGTGATTGCAGGCATCCGGTCGAAAACCGTGTATACGCGGTTATGTAGCCCGTTCTGCTGGCTGACGCGGAGCAATTCGTCTTCGAGATCGTGCGAATCGATGTCGGTCCGCAACGTGAACTGCATCAGCCGCGCGCTCAGGCGATCCTGCGGCGAGAGACTGGGCAACGAAAACGAATTCAGCCGTTCCTGACGCTGCCGCATGTGAGCTAAACGCAGGTCGCGGCCGGCTTTCGACCAGTCGTTCCAGCGGTCGTCGTACTCATGGTGGCCGACGCCGGTGGCGAATTCGGGCTCGTCCTTCAAGCGTTCTGCAAACGCCTGGCGAAAGAAATCCTGAATGGTTTGCGCCGGCGCGAGCACCACGCAAAAGAGAACCAGCAAGAGAAGACGCTGCATCTTTCCAATCTACCGCTAACGCGGGGCAGCCATGCCCCATATCGTTTCTGGACGCTGAGAACTCGGGGATTCTTTGTGGCTGCTCAGTTTCACTTTCCGATAACGCCACTTTTCGACCATTGATCGGGGTCGGCGCACACCGAGGATTTCAAGCGACGCTGTTAGAGCCGACGTACGCCAAAGGAAGATTGCCGGTCGACCTCGGGGATACCGAGCCAACCCAAAAATCGACCGTGATTCGAGCTAAGGCAATGAGCGACGAGCAAAACTCACCAACTGAAACCATCCGTGTCGCCCGCACCTAAAAACCAATATGCCAGCGGCCAAAATAACGACTGGAAGGAATGTGGGCGGCTCGGGTACTTGGGAGACAGTTAGCTGCATCGCACCCGAACTCTGCCCCCCGCAACAGTTATAGAATCCATCCTCAGTGCCCGAAGGCTGAAGCAAGGTAATTCCGTCAAAAATCAGATTGGAAGAGGTGCCTATCGCTGAAGGGAGACCACCGGGAATATCAACCGTAAATGCGGCCTGCGAGACGCCATTATTAGGGATAGCCCCTGCGCATCCGCCATATTGCGCCAAATCCGCACCTGAAGTGGCAAACGAGAAACAGCCATCTCCCGGCGGTAGGAAAGTGCTTCCCAGGGTAATCCCCGTCGAGGTGCCCACCAAATCTTGTGAAATGGTCAACGCTGTAGAACCATCAGTGACCGTGAAGGGTTGGAACGCGGGCGTCCCAGATCCAATGAAGGTTGGTGATAACAGCGAGAAACTGAAGCTCTGGACTGTTCCCGTTTGGGCTGTGTAGGTGAACGAATAAAGGAGACTTCCATAGGCAGGAAGAACTGCTCCGAACACCGATACCAGCACGAGGGTGAAATACTTCATGATTAATGGTACAGAGTCCTGGGATCTCTTAAGTACTCTTCTTTCTCTTCCGGTTTTCCAGAAACGGCAGGCTGTACCGGTACCTTTCGAGGCGGCCTTGCGCAGCGTCAGATAATCACGGCGCGTCGGACGACGAAGAAGTCCGCGCCGCTCAGGGGGCTTAGCGAAGTTGCGTCGCGGCCTCCACGCAAACGGCGTAGCCGGGCAGGTTATTCTATTTCGGAACCTGAAACTCTATAATAGGCTTGCCATGCGACAATCGTTCGGATGGGCCGCGCTGCAGTGAACCCCAAAATTGAGACAGCGAGTTACCGGCGCGAGCACCGCGCAAAAGAGAACCAGCAAGAGAAGACGCTGCATCCTCTCAATCTACGCTAACGAGGGGCAGGGCTGCGCAGGCGGGCGGCCTCGGGAAGGGACAGAGGCCCCGGGGATTCTTCGACAGAAAACTTCAGGAACGAAGCCGATTCAGCACTATGTGCTGCGGATGGTTCGGATTGCGATGAGTCGGCAGAAGCGGCGCGGTCCGGCTCACGGATCTCGCCGGATTGGAGGGAGCGGCGGACGCGCTGGAGCTGCTCTAACTCAACGAACGCGTCTTTATAGGAACGCTCGGCGAGGGTGATGCGGCGCTGGAGGCGGCGGAAGGCTTCGTTGCCAGCGACGAGGGCTTCGCCCAGGGGCACGCCCTCGGACCGAGAGGCGCGGATCGTGTAGTATTCCCAAAGCTGGGCTTCGGCGCGGAAGAGGCGGCGCAGGATCCACTCATTACGAATGAGCGTGTCGACCAGGAACCGCTCCTCGGGCGTGAGGGGCTGGAAGCGGGCAACGTACTCGTGCTGGAGCTGGGCGAATTCGTTGCGATCTTCGCCAGCGACGAATTGCGATTCGGCATCGAGCCCGGATTTGAGAGCGTTCATGGACGAGACAGCCTTGCCTTCGGGCGTGCGCGGGCCGGTGGACTTTTGAGCGTTGAGGCGGTTGGCCTCGATTTGACGGGGAGTAGACATGAGAGTTTCTCTTGGGTACACGGTAGCAGCGGCGGGACGCCGGGCCAGGCTGCAGCGTGCGGGTCTTGTTGAAAGGGCTTGGGTTATTTGTGCGGAAATGAAGGGAACTGGGTAGTGGCGACCAGTTTCCGGTAACTTCCCATCCACGTACCAGCAAAACACGGGCTATCGCCGCTGGCAGGTGAAATTCCCGAATATGTTCGGGCTCAGAAGACGTACTTGAGCGCGAGCTGGATCACACGCGGGTTGACGCTGGTATTCACGATTTGCCCGAAATTCGGCGCGGATATGTTGGGCAGAGCCGGCTGATAAGGAATGCTGTTCGGGTTCGGGTTATCAAATTGCGTGTGATTAAAGATATTGAAGAACTCTGCCCGGAATTGCAGCGTCTGCTTCTCAAAGAGCCGCGTGGTCTTCAGAACGGAGAAGTCAAAGTTGAATTGGCCCGGCCCCAGAATGATGCCCATCCCGGAATTGCCGAATCCGGTGCCGTCGCCGATGCTGGGCGCGGGGCAGAATGCGGCGGCATTGAGGTAGCCCGGCCCGCCGCTGCCGCCGCCCAGGCGCTGTTCGATGCCTCCCGGCGTTGCGATGCTCCCGTAGGTCTTTCCCGGGCATATTTGAGCGCGGGCGATGCCTGAGTCGGTGTACCCTTGCGAGGTGCCGTAGATCGTGCCTGCGTTGGAGTCTTCGATGGTCAGCGCCTGCCCGTTTTGAATCGTCGTTACCCCGGAGATGCTCCAGCCGCTGGTCAGCTTCCCCAGCGCTCCCGGGCGGTCGCCGAACGGAAGATCGTAGTTGTAATTGACGATGAACCGCTGCGGCCGGTTGAAGTAGGAGGGGCCGTATTGCTGCGACGTATCGCTGGCGTTATTGTAGTTCGCCGAGTTTTCATTGGAATTCGTAAGCGACTTGCTCCAGGTGTAAGCAGCCTGCATGGTGAAACCGCGCGAGAACCGCTTGCGCAGCGTGACCTGCAAGCTGTTGTAGTTGGAAATCAGGTCGTACCCCGTCCCCAGTAGTCCGGTCGGCGCAAAGCCCAGGTAGGGGACGCGCAGATTGATGTTCTCCAGGGTGCTGGTAGTCTGGCCGTTGATGGGATTCGACGGAGTCGCCAGTTGGGCCGTGTTGTAGTTGTGAGAGAAGTCCTCCAGGTTGATTCCGCTGGAACCGACATAGCCGGCTTCCAGAGTCCAGCTTGGCAGGAACTGGTATTGGATATTGAAGTTGTACTGCCGGACCAGCGGCGTGTGCTGCAGTTCGCTCACGAAAGGTACGTTCAGCGCTGAACTCCCCCCCGTCGCAAGGTTGGCCCAGCGGGGCTGGAAGGCCAACGGCGTGCTCGGGAATGGATTTGCCAGGGACTGCGAATTGGGGAAACTGTAGACCACGTTGGCGGCATACGGAGGATTGTTTCCGTAGGCGCTGGACATCGAAATGGTGCTGACGCGGTCGTAGAACACGCCCGCTCCGGCGCGAATCACCAGTTTTCCGCTGTTGCCCGGTTGCCAGGCCACGCCGATGCGGGGTGCGAAGTTGCTGAGAGGCGGGTGCTCGCGGAGCCCGTTGTTGGTGCTGTTCACCAGCACGCCGTTGGGGGGGGCGCCGTAATGCGCCGCATAGTTGGAGGGCACCACGTAACCGGTGAAGGCCTCCGCGGAAGTTGTCGGACCGGTGGGCGGCACTGGAAACTTCTGCAATTGGCTCAGCCATACGTTTGTCAGGTTTGCGTATTTGTCGCTTAGCGTCCCGTCGTACTCCCAACGAACGCCCAGGTTCAGGGTCAAACGGGAAGTCACCTTCCAGTCGTCCTGCATAAAGGAATCCACGTCGGTCATTCGGTATCCGTGAATGGGACCATTGGGACCGGAACGCGTGCTCAGAATCGCGCCCAGGATGTTGCCCGGTTGCCCTACCAATAGATCATTGAACGATCCGATCAGCAGGATCCCGTTCTGGATCCCGGGCCACACCAGGTTATAGGCCCATTTCTCAAACTCGAAACCGGTCCGGACGGTGTGCTTGCCGTGCGACCAGGAAACCTGGTCGGCGTATTGGTACAGATGGGTCGGACTGTTCAGAGGATCCAGGTTCCCGAACGCCGTGTAGCCGCCGATGATGAAGATCAATTGCGGCGGATGCGCGGAAGTGGCGCTGATCGGCGTCTGGCCAATGTCTGCTGAGGTCTGGGCGCCGAGCGGCATCTTGTCGAGATTGACGGCTTCGGTGTACGAATACGAGGCCCGGGCTTCGTTCACAAGGCTATTGGTGATCAATGAAGTAAGCTTCAACACCGAGTAGGTATTCGAGTAGTAAAGAAACTTGGGCGTGCCAGGCAACTGTCCGGCCAACGGCGAGGTTTGCGGGTCGCGGCTGTAAAAGTAACGGCTCGCGAGCGTGTTTTTGCTGTTGATCACGTAGTCCGCGTTCACCACCACCTGGTCCTCGTGGTGAGTCGCGGGAATGCTCCAGGAACGCTGGCCATAGACATCCGTCCCCGAACCGGGGAAGTAGTAGCTTCCATCCGCATTCTTGGCCTGGAGGATTTTCAAAGCCACCGGGCTGATGTTGGAGCCGTCACAGGCTAGCTGCGGGCTCAAGAATGAGGGCAGCAGCGTTGAATATCCGCAGTTCTCCTTAGCAAGCGCCGCGGCAAACCCCGGAGCGCTGCGGTCGCCGGCGGGAATGGGCGGCAGATACGCGCTGGTCAGGCCCTCGGCGGCGATGCCGTTGCGCTGCCGCGTCCCCTGATAGCTGCCGAAAAAGAACAGCTTATCCTTCTTGACCGGACCGCCGATGGTTCCGCCAAACTGGTTCTGGCTCAGCACCTGTTTGGGGCAACTCCCCTGGAACGAGGAGCAGGTGTCGCGATTGTAGAAGAAATCGTTGGCGTTGAGCTGCGCGTTGCGAAAGAACTCGAACGCCGAGCCGTGGAATGAATTGCTGCCCGACTTGGTGACCACGTTTACGTTGGCGCCCGGGTTCCGCCCGTAGCTAGCGTCGTAGGTCGACGTCTGAACTTTGAACTCCTGGATGGCGTCCGGGTTGGGAATTGCGATGCCGGTGAGAATGCCGTACAGGTCTTGGGCCGTTGCCCGGTCGGTCATATTGCCGATGGCGACGCCGTCCATCTGGAAATTGTTCTTCCCCGGATCGTTGCCGTTTACGCTCAAGTCCACCGTGCCTTTGCCAAAGGCCGTGGCGTTACCCACGCCTCCAGCAGTGCCGGCCGACAGGCCCAGGATCTGCGTGTAGTTCCGGGTGGACAGCGGCAGGGCGGTCATCGTGCGCTCCCCTACCACAGTTCCCAGCGTCGAACTCGCTATCTGCAATCCCTCAGTTTGGGCTTCCACGGTGACCTGGTCGGTTTGCGAGCCGACCTCCAGCGTCTGGTCCAAGACCGGGGTCTCGGTCACATTGATTTTGATGGATGGCACGTCGGCGGTTTTGAAACCCGTGGCGCTGAATCGCACTCGGTAGGTGCCTGGTGGAATCAGCGAAAATTTGTAGTTTCCATCCGCGGCTGTAACGGCGGTTCTGGCCTGGTTGGTGTCCACGTTGGTGAGCGTGACACTTACGCTCGGGATGACGGCCCGGGAAGCATCCGTGACTGTTCCGGTAAGAGCGCCAGTGCCGGCTGACTGCGCAACCAAGATCGGTGCACATACGCTCAAAAGAGCGGGAGCAATTAGGCGGAAACTCCTCAGACGAAGCGGTATCCCGAACATGATTTCACCCTCGCTATCCCCATTCGTCGGCTAAGGACGAATAAACTGAAAACGTGTGGTAACTATATGTGCGAGCGCAGACTCTGTCAATCGCGGGGATCTGATACTTAGCATCAGACCCATTGATAAATCATATGGGCCAAACCGACTTCACTATGAATGTCCACGTTTAATTGCTGGAACTTCAATATTCCTCTCGACGTCCTCCATCAGAATGAAGCAGTGCAGGGGTTTCTTTTTGTCGGGTGAACAAAAAGGGCATGGACTCGGCGGGTGATCATCTCCGTTAACAGCGCGCTCACTTGTAATCGCCCATCGTGGCGGCACACGATCCAGCCCTTCACTTGTCAAAAAAACGGCACGTATCGAGAACTATGGAAAACGGCCTGCAATCAGGACTTCGTTCGTAACATGAAACGTGTGTAGGCTAGGGCTTCCAGAACCAGCAATGCAACCACTGCGTAAAACCCAAGCGAAGAATCGCCAATGACTCAGGCGTTGCTGTGACGAAGCTCGCCACCGAATGCTCGCGCTGCTGGATTGTCCTCTCGATGAATCCTGGCGGCGCAGCAATCGCGTTTCCGATCCGCGCCGGGACAGATCGATCACCCCACAAACTCCCAACACGACCATTCCGCAGTTCAGGAGCACAGAAAGCACGACGGCTGCCACGGCAAGGCCCCACTGGCGACGCGCCCTCATTTGTCGTTGCAATGATAGGGCCTTTCGCGTCGTAAAACGCGATTTCCGATAACGCCAGCAAGACGCCGTTACCGGAGACTCTATGGTGGAGGCGGCCAGACAACCGCCATCTCGTGCCGATGCGCAGGACACCACGCCCAGTTAGCGCTAGTCGGCCCATAACCCATCCCGGGGACCAAATTTATCTTTGGCTCAACCCGCCATCCACCGCCAGCACCTGACCCGTTACGAACTCCGTCGCTTTCAGGAAGTAGACCACGGCATCGGCGATCTCGGCCGGAGTCCCTCCGCGCGCGGCCGGCGTGACCTCGATGAGCTGCTTTCCGCGCTCGTCGATGTCCTCGAACGGAATCACGCCCGGCGCGACCGAGTTCACAGTAATGGTGGGCGCAAAGGCCTTGGAGAGCGCGCGCGTCAGCATGATCTGTCCGGCCTTCGACGAGCAGTAATGCACATGCTCGGCCCACGGGCGCAGGCCGCCGAGGGAGCTGATGTTCACAATGCGCCCACCGCCCGATTTGCGCATCAACCGCGCGCCGTTCTGGCAGCAGAAAAATACTGCCTTCAGATTTACGGAATGGATGAAGTCCCAATCCTTCTCCGTGATGTCCAGCGGGTCGAAACGCGTGAAGCGCGCGGCATTGTTCACCAGGCCATACAACCCGCCCATGCGCTGCTCCACTTCGCCGAACATGCGGCCAATTTCCGGGACGCTCTCCAGATTGGCGCGAAACAAATCGGCTCCGCCGCATTCCTCCGCGGTGCGTTTGGCCTCGGTTTCAGAGCGGTGATAGTGAATGGCCACCCGCGCCCCCTCCGCAGCCAGCCGCAATGCGATACCGCGGCCGATTCGCTTGGCAGCACCGGTGACCAGAACGGCTTTGCCGGCAAGATTAGACGATGGGTTCTCCATGCACCTCAACCTCGTCGGGTTCGACCCCTTCACGCGCCGGTTCGGGCAGGCGTCCGGTGAAATGCGCCCAACCCCAGAAGATCGCCGTGGTGGAGCTGAGCGCCCCGGCAATGGCGCCGATCGTGCGCGGGTCCCACGTTTGCGAAGCCACTCCGGCCAGTGTCATCGAGATCATCATCACCGACCATTGCATCGATTCATTGGTGGCGAAAACGCGTCCACGGAACGAATCCGAAACGTGCCGCAGCAACTGCGACATATTCAAAACCGAACTTACCCCCACCGCCGCGCGCGAGAGGCCGATGAATACCAGCGCCCAACCGAAGTTCCGCATCTGGCTGAAGACGATGTACGAGCCGCCGTGGATCACGTAGCAGACAACGATCGCGCGCTTGTACGCGTCAAATCCGATACGCCGGCCTAACTGGTACGCGACGGCCCCGCCGCAGAGCAGGCCAATTCCGGCGGCGGACCAGATGAATCCGATGCCCTCCGGTCCGCGCTGGAACACCAGTTCGCCAAAGATGCTGAAGAGGATTTGCGCCGCGCCTCCGCCGGTGGCCCAGCCGACGCCCACCATCGAGATTCCGAAAATTAACGGATGGTCGCGGATGTACCGGAGGCCTTCTACGTATTCGTGCCATGGGCGAACCACTTCGGTTTCGGTGAGCGCGGTCCGCTCCGCGCGAAAACCACCGCCCGGGCGCGACAACCGCGAAATGCAAAGCGCAGAAATCAAGAAGGAAACCGCATTGCCCACGAACGCCCCTTCGTATCCGAAGCGCGCCACGCTGACGCCGCCCAACATGGTGCCGATCGTGAGCGTGGTCCACTGCGTGGTCTGGGTAAGCGAATTGGCAGTGTGGATCTCGTCCTTCGTCGTGATCGTCGGCAGAATCGCCGAACGCCCCGCGGTAAAAAACGGCGACGCCACCATCAGCAGCGCGCTGAGCACGTAGACCAGCCAGGTATCGGAGCGCTGGATGGTGAGGATGAAACCGAGAGCCACCACCGCGCGGATCAAATCGCTGGCAATCATCACACGCTTGCGGTCCAGGCGATCGAGCAACACACCCGCCAACGGCCCGGCCAGCATCGCCGGCACGGCCCGCGACAGCATGACGCCGGTTACCACCAGGCCCGACTTGGTATTGCCCAGAACCAGGCTGAACACCGCGACGTTGTTGAAGTGATCGCCCACTTCGCTCACCACCTGGCCGATCCAGGTGTAGCGGTAGTTGGCATTCTGGCGCAGCAGCCGGCGGAATCCGCTCACGCAATGGTCTCCTCGCGCACCGTGATGTGGCGGATGTAGTCGCAATCCAGCGCATAGCCGAACCCCGGCTCGTCGCGAATCGCGATGGTGCCTTGCGGCGCGGTCTCGACGGCAGGGTGGATAATGTCGCGGGCCCAGTAGCGCTTGCTGGCCGAGACGTCGCCCGGCAGCACGAAATTCGGCAGCGTGGAGAGCGCGATATTGTGCGCCCGCCCCACGCCCGATTCCAGCATGCCGCCGCACCAAACCGGAATGCCGGCCGCCTGCGCAGCGTCGTGCACGCGGCGCGCTTCACCGAAACCTCCGACGCGGCCCAGCTTGATATTGATGATGCCGCACGCGCGAAGGCGCACCGCCTGCTTCACGTTGTTAGCCGAGCGGATGCACTCGTCCAAACAGAGCGGCGTGGCCAGCTTGGCTTGCAACTCGGCGTGATCGATGATGTCATCGTGCCCCAGCGGCTGCTCGATCATCATTAGGTAGAAATCATCCAGCTTGCGCAGGTGGTCGCTGTCGGCCAGCGTGTAAGCCGAGTTCGCATCAGCCATCAACTTGATTGCCGGGAACCGCTCCCGCACTTGCCGCACCACGTCGACGTCCCAGCCCGGCTTGATCTTGATTTTGATGCGCTGATAGCCGGCGGCCAGTTCACGTTCAATCGCCGCCAGCAGTTGCGGCACACCGTCCTGAATTCCGATCGATACGCCGCACGGGATCTCGCGCCTCGCGCGGCCGCCGATCTTCTTCCACAGAGGCACACCCTCCAGGCGAGCGGCCAGGTCCCAAACGGCAACCTCCAAGCCGCCGCGAGCCATCAGATGGCCACGAATGTTCTCGCTCAGCGAAGCCACATCCTCGGGTCCGGCCAGTTCCCTGCCGCGCACGCGCGGCGCCACGTAATCGCGCAGGATCATCCAAGCGGAGGCGGTCCACTCCTCGTTGTAGAACGGGTGTTCGCCGGCCGTCACTTCGCCCCAACCGGAAACGCCATCCGACCGCACTTCAACCAGGATGATGTCGCGCTCGCTCGTGCGCCCGAAGCTGGTCTCGAAAAAATGCACCAACGGCATGCGGATCTGGCGCAGAACGATACGATCGATCTTCATGGCCACCGCTCCAGAAGATACACGCCGGCGGTTTCGGTCCGCTCAAAGCCGGTGACGGCGAGGCCCTGCGCGAAGGCGCGTTGGAATCTCTCCGCATTGCATCGCTGAATCTCGCGCGCCCGCTCCGGCTGTTCATGGCGTAGGGTTTCGATGTCCGCAGGCACCGCAATCCGCTCTTGTACGTGGCGCTCGGGCTTCTCGCCGGCGAGGACCGCGCTTACCCGCGGCGACCCGATCCACCACTCCGCGTTGCACCGGTCGGTGGGCAGCCCGGCGAACAACGGGCCGGATGCCGCGCCGTATTGATTCTCCGTATAGCGCCGGACAATCGCTCCCAGGCGGTCAAGGTTGAAATAGGCGTTCTTGATATCGAGCGGATCGAACGTCCACTCCACCAGGTCGAATCCGCGCTCCAGTGCATCCAGCCGCTGCCGAAGCTTCATCCGCCTTCCCACGCCGGCATCGCGATACTCCGGAAGCACACCCAACATATGGCTGTGCCAATAAGCTGTTCCATCCGGCTGCACGCCGGGAATGGCCAGACAAAACGCGATCATCGTTCCGGAGTGGAACGCGCCCCAGATCTGTCCGCCGATTCGGCTCGCCACCACGAAGAATCGCGTGGGCAGCGTGTCCATGTCGGCGAATCCCCAGATGCGCTGCTGGAGTTCCACGGCAGCGGCGAATTCGGCAAGAGCGAAAAGCGGTCGAATTTCGATCACCGTTTCGCTTCCTGCCACAGCTCCTCCATTTCCGCGAGATTCGATTCTTCGAGCTTCTTGCCGCGCTCGCCCAGTTTGCGCTCGATATAACCGAACCGCTCGCGAAACTTGGCGTTGGTGCGGCGCAGCGCCTGCTCGGGATCCACCTTCATGAAGCGCGCCAAATTTACCAGGACGAAGAACAGATCGCCGATTTCGTTTTCCAGTTCGGTCGGCGAAGCATTGCGGCGCGCCTCGTCGAGTTCCGCCAGTTCCTCGTGCAGTTTTTCGATCACCTGGTCGGGGTTCTCCCAATCGAATCCCACGGCGGCGGCTCGCGAAGCGATCTGCTGCGCCTCCACCAGCGCCGGCATGGCGCGTGGCACGGAAGCCAGCAGGCCCGTTTTGTCCTTCCCTTTGTCCTTCTTCTCGGCTGCCTTGATTTCACCCCAGATGCGCTTTACATCTCCAGCCGTTTCCGCGGTCTCCTCGCCAAAAACGTGTGGATGGCGGCGGATCAGTTTCTGGTTGACCGCATCGATCGCCGCGCCGATATCGAACAGCTTCTGCTCCTCGGCCATCTGCGCGTAGAAGACCACTTGTAGGAGCAGATCGCCCAACTCCTCGGCCACTTCGTTCCACTCGCGGCGGTCGATGGCGTCGATCACTTCATAGGTCTCTTCCAGCGTGTAGGGCTTGATGGTGTCGAAGGTCTGCTCGCGATCCCACGGGCAGCCATTGGGCCCCCGAAGGCGGGCCATGATCGCGACCAATTGTTGAAACTTCTCGCCAGCGGTGGACATGTTGGGGGAACGGAAATCGCGGTGACTTTTTCAGGGTAACAGAGCAGACAAGAAACAAACACAGGCCGGGAGGCCTGTGCCACGCCACTGAATATTTGCCGTGAACTCTCTCTACAGCGAGTATGCTTATTGGTTAGGGAAAGCGCCCGGAAGCCGATGTCAACCAACAGAAAGCTAATGTTCTCGGTGCTGATAGCCAGCCTGATGTCCTTCTGGCCTGTGTTTTTTCCTTCCCTCAATTTTCTGTCGGTTCTTGGCGCGGTGGTAGCCGGACTTATCTTCGGTGTCCGAGTGGAAGCCACGTCCCCAATGGTAAGGCCTCTTACTAATCTCATCGTGTGTTCAATGGGATTGTATTTGGGTTTTACTCTGTGGCAATCGGGACAGACCGACCCAAGTCGCCAGACTCCACGTGCTGCCAAGGTCCTGTATATTTTCTGGGTTGCCTTACTCCTGCCGTGGCTTCTCATCGCCCTAGGAACGGGCATAGCGTTTGATGGCGGTCCCACTTCCGAGGCTTACACCTTCGTTTGGTCGGTATGGACATACCCGGTCATTCTCGGAATCGCGGCGGTTATTAGAAGATGGGCGCCTTGGGCGGTATTGCTTCCAGTAATAAATTTTGCGGGCTGTGTTGCCTCCGAACTCTTACACAAACCGAGGTAGATACTCCGCAGCATCAGGGGAATCCCACTCCGATTATCAAAATCGGAAGCCAAACTCGCCCGTGATCGTTACCCATCGATCCCGGTGCGACTCCCCATTAGCAATGAAGAATCGGGGCGACGCGCCCAGCCAAAAATGCCGCCCGCGGTCGAGCGCCACCGCGGCCGAGGCCACGCCGTACCCGCCCCAGGCGTTGTAGGGATCGAATCCGAAAAAGCCGCTGCCGGAATTGCTGATCGAATAGCGTTGATAGAGTCCGCCGCCACCCACCGATAATTCCACCCTATCTTCCGCCACCGGCGCAATGACTCTTACGCCAAACGGTATCCAAATATAGCGGTCGTCCGGTTTGAAATCGTAATTCGCGCCGCGAATCTCCGGCCCCGGCTTCAGCGCCGTCTGGATGCCGGCCTCAAACTCCAGGTAGTGGCTCGGGCGGTATCCATAGGTCAAACCGAGCGACGTCGCGCTCTCGCTTTCATATGACGGCCCGATCTGGTTGGCCCACCCTCCACTGAAGGTCAGCAGGTTCTTCGAAAAAGACTGGGCCTGGGCCGCGCAGCCGAAGAAAAGGAACGACAGGATAAGACGCACACTGCCAAGACGGCCCGCCGCACGGTTCCACTACGGGCAGTTGTAAAATGTGTCTGTGAGCGATGTAGACCAACCCGGCGAGCAGGAAGATTTTCAGATTCCCCTGCCGCCCGCGTCCTTCAGTTTCTTGATCCTGTCGCTGCGCGCGCAAGCCGAGTTTCAGCTCGGCATGATGCCGTTGGGCCAGGAAGAAAAATCCGAACCCAACCTCGAACTGGCGCGCCACACCATCGACACGCTGGGAATCCTGCTCGAGAAGACTAAGGGCAACCTGGTGCTCGAAGAGCAACGGCTGCTGGAGAATTCCCTTACGGAGCTGCGTTTCCGTTTTGTCCAGGCATCGGACGAAGTAGCTAAAGCAGCAGGTCAGAAGTCGTGAATGCCCGCGCCTCCGTTCAAGATCACGGTGCTCGGTTCGGGAACCAGCGTGGGCGTTCCTACCGTCGGTTGCCATTGTTCCGTGTGCACCTCCTCCGACCCGCGCGACCAGCGGCTGCGCCCCTCCATCCTGGTCAGCTATGAAGGACGCAACGTCCTGATCGACACCACACCGGATTTCCGCACGCAAGCGCTGCGCATCCACCTCGATCGATTAGACGCCGTGATCTTCACGCATTCACATGCCGACCACATCATGGGGCTCGACGATGTGCGGCCATTCAACTTTCGCCAGGGCGGCGAGATTCCGATCTTCGCCGCCGCCGATACGATGGCGGACATTCAGCGCTGCTTCCGGTATATCTTCGACGGCCAGAAGAAAGAGTCCAACGTGCCGCACCTGGCCACGCACGTGCTCAACGGCGGAAGCTTCGAGTTGTTCGGGCTGGAATTCGCGCCAGTCCCGATCCTGCACGGCAGCGCGACCATCTACGGCTTCCGCTTCGGTAACGCCGCGTACTTAACCGACCATAGCGAAATCCCCGAGGCCTCGCTCCATTGCCTGCGCGGATTGGACGTCCTGTTTCTCGACGCCCTGCGCCACAAGCCGCATCCGACTCATTCCACCGTGGACCGTTCCATCAAAACGGCCGAGCAACTGGGCGCGCGCCGCACGTTCTTGACCCATCTCTCGCACGATCTGCCGCATGAACGCACGGAGAGCCTGCTTCCCGCGCACGTTCGCCTGGCTTATGACGGGTTGGAGCTCTCGGTAGGGAGCGCCGATTGAGGATCTATCGCAGCCTGCCCGAAGTGCCCGCTGATTTTGGCCCCAGCGCACTTACCATCGGAAACTTCGACGGCGTGCACTTCGGCCACCGGCGCATTCTGAAACGCGTCGTGGCAGTGGCCCGAGAACACGGTTGGAAGCCCTCGGTTCTGACCTTCGATCCGCACCCGACTCGAGTGGTCGCGCCCGCCCGCGCTCCGCAATTGCTGACGTCTCCTACGCGCCGCGCCGAGCTGATGTGCGAAGAAGGCATCGAGCAGGTATTGATTCTTCCATTCACCCTGGACGTGGCGGAGCTCACACCGGAACAATTCGTGCGTCAGTTATTAGTAGAGCGGCTGGGAGCCAAGGCGGTTCTGGTGGGTGAAAACTTCCGCTTCGGGCATCGCCAAGCCGGCACCGTTCAAGTGCTGGAGGCGATGGGCGGGCGACTGGGGTTCCAAACGCAGGTAGTCCCCATTGCCGCCTGCCGCGGGCGCCTTGCCAGCAGCAGCGGAATTCGTGAAGCCATCCAGGCCGGGCGAGTGGCTCTGGCAGCGCGGCTCCTGCAACATCCGTACGGAATCGAAGGTGGTGTCATCAAAGGGCACGGCGTGGGTGCGAAACAGACAGTTCCCACGCTGAATCTGGAGACGGCCGCCGAAGTCCTCCCGTCCCGCGGCGTCTATATCACTCGAACCTGGGATCTGGAAACGAGCCGGGCCTGGAATTCGATCACCAATATTGGGTACCGGCCCACCTTTGGCGACCAGGACCAGCTTTCCATCGAGACGTTCCTGCTCGATCCACTGGAGGGCGACTCTCCGCACCGTATCCGCGTGGAATTTCTCTGCCGCGTGCGCGACGAGCGCAAATTCGCTTCGCCGGAAGCTCTCAAGGCGCAAATTCTGAAGGATGTGCGCGTCGCCAACAATTACTTTCGCCGCGCAGGCACCTGGATTGGCCGGCACCCGTCGCGCGCCTGAATCCCGATGACGACGGCAACTTTTCTAGCCAGCGCCTTCACGATCGTTGTCATCGATCTGCTGCTCGCCGGCGACAACGCGTTGGTTATCGCCATGGCCGTGCGCTCCCTGGCGCCGCGCGAGCGCCGGATCGGTATCATTTGCGGGTCGGCCATGGCCGTAATCCTGCGAATCGCACTGACCGTGGTCGCTGCGCGGTTGCTCTATTTGCCCTATCTCCAGGCGGCCGGCGGGCTGCTGGTGGTTTGGATTGCGTTCCGGCTGATGGTTGAGGCCAGCGAATCGCCACAGGACACCCCCTCGCCGCGTAAGTTGCTAAAAGCGATCTGGGTGATTGTGGTCGCCGACCTGACCATGTCCATAGACAACATCCTGGCAATTGCAGCTGCTTCCCACGATCACGTGGGTCTGATCGTGTTCGGCTTGTGCCTCAGTATTCCATTTGTCATCTTTTCGAGCAGCCTTCTGGCAACACTGATGAACCGGTACCCCATCCTGATCTACCTGGGCGGCGCCATGCTTGGGAAGGTCGCTGGAGACATGATCTTGCAGGATCGCTTCGTGGACGGGGCCGTGCATCCTTCGGACTTAGTCCGGTATCTCAGCGACGCGGTGCTCATCCTGATCCTGGTCTCGGTGGGCAGATACGTGGGCCGCCGGCGCCGAAAAAACACCGGTACGTGCGTTCCTTCTAGCCCCTAAGAGCCAGTATTCGCCGCAGCTTAGCAGCGTATACTCGCAGTATCATAGGAAGGCGAGTGTCCGCGGGATCTCCAGGATGAGCGTCACAGACCTTTTCATACGCCGGCCGGTGATGACCACCCTGGTCATGCTGGGAATCGTGCTCTTCGGCGTGATGGGCTATCGTTCGCTCGCCGTGAGCGACCTTCCGAACGTCGATTTTCCCACCATCCAGGTGCAATGCGCTTTACCGGGGGCCAGCGCGGAGACGATGGCATCGTCGGTCGCGGCGCCTCTGGAGCGCCAATTCACCACCATCGCGGGCATCGATTCGATGTCTTCCACCAGTTACGTGGGGAGCACGAACATCACCATCCAGTTCACGCTTACGCGATCGCTCGATGGCGCGGCGCAGGATGTGCAAACCGCGATTGCATCGGTTCTGCGAAAACTCCCACCCAACCTGCCGGCGCCGCCCACTCTGCGCAAGGTCAATCCCGCCGATCAGCCGATCCTGGCGATGGCCATCTACTCCAGCACTCTGCCTTTGGCCACCATGGACGCCTTTGGGGAAGAGATTCTGGCGCAGCGCATTTCACAAATCGACGGCGTAGCGCAGGTGAACGTTTTCGGCCAGGCCAAATACGCTGTCCGCGCGCAACTCGATCCTGCTCTTCTGGCTTCACGCAACGTCAGTATCGACGAAGTCAACGACGCCCTGAACCACCACAACGTCAATCTGCCTACCGGAACGCTGTGGGGCAACCATTGGGCGTATACGGTGGAAGCCAATGGACAGTTGAACACGGCCGAGCAGTATCAGCCGCTGATTGTGGCGTATCGTAACGGATCGCCGGTTCGGCTGCAAGAACTCGGCCGCGTCATCAACGGAATTCAAAACGATAAGAACGGGAGCTGGTACGGCTCCATACCGTCGATCCAGTTTTCCATCCAACGTCAGCCGGGCGCGAACACGGTGCAGGTAGTCGATAACATCAAGACGCTGCTTCCGACGCTTCGCGAACAGATGCCACCGGCGATGAAGCTGGACATTTTCTTTGACCGTTCAACTTCTATTCGCGAGTCGGTCAACGACGTGAAAGCTACACTGCTGATCACGGTCGTGCTGGTGGTCGGCGTGATCTTTGTTTTTCTGCGCAACGTATCGGCCACCGTCATCCCCAGCCTGGCGCTGCCGCTATCGATTATCGGTACGTTCGCCGCCATGTACCTGCTCGGCTACACGCTGGACAACCTTTCGCTGATGGCCTTGACCCTTTCCGTGGGCTTCGTCGTGGACGATGCCATCGTGATGCTGGAAAACATTGTCCGGCACATGGAAATGGGCAAGGCGCGCATGATTGCAGCGTTGGAGGGCGCGCGCGAGATCGGCTTCACGATTGTTTCCATGACCATCTCGCTGGCGGCCGTATTCATTCCCGTGCTGTTCATGAGCGGCATCATGGGCCGGCTGTTCCATGAGTTCGCCGTCACCATCATGGTGGCCATCGTCATTTCCGGGTTTGTCTCGCTCAGCCTGACCCCCATGCTGTGCAGCCGGTTTCTCAAGCCTCCGGCTGAACATCTGAATGCCTTTCAGAGAATTTCAGAAGGAACGTTCGACGGCATGCGCAGGATCTATGCGTGGACGCTCCGCGGCGTCCTAAGGCATCGTTTCCTGACCGTGGCGACGGCTGCCGGAACGCTGGTGGCGACCATCTACTTGTTTGGCCTGGTGCCAAAAGGATTCATTCCCAGTCAGGACGTCGGTCAGATCAACGGCGCGTTGGAAGGACCGCAGGGCATTTCCTACGACGACATGGTGCGGGCCACCATGCTGGCTTCCAGTATCGCGGAAGCCGATCCGGATATCGACGGCGTAAGAAGCCAGGTGGCCGGCGGCAACAACAACCCCTCGGCGAACAACGGTCAGCTGAATCTGCACCTCATACCGCGGTCGCAGCGAAAGGAAACTCCGGAGCAAATTATTGCGCGCCTCCGCCCCAAGCTGGATCAGATTCCGGGCATTCGCACGTACCTCTCCAATCGGCCCTTGATCACCATTGGCGGCATTCAGAGCAAGAGCAACTTCCAGTACACCCTGCAGGCGCCGGATCTCGCCGAGCTGTATCGCGTAGCAGCCGACTTCGAGCTGCGGATGCGCACGCTGCCCGAATTGACGGACGTGAACAGCGATCTGCAGAACAACAATCCGACTGTAACGCTGGATATCGACCGCGACAAAGCCTCCGCCCTCGGCGTGGCTGCCGACCAGATCGAGAGCGCCCTTTACAGTGCCTACGGCACGCGCCAGGCATCGACGATCTACACCCCAGTGGACGATTTCCAGGTGATTCTGGAGGTTCTGCCCAAGTACCAGCTCGATCCCGATGCGCTCGGCTTGCTCTACGTCCGGTCGAACAACGGAAAGCTGGTGCCGCTGAATGCCGCGGCGCACCTGCGGCTGGGCACCGGGCCTCTTTCGGTTTCGCATCTGGGGCAGGCGCCGGCAGTCACCATTTCGTTCAACACCAAAGAGGGAGTAGCCTTGGGCGATGCCGTTGCGCACATCGAGCAAGTGGCCCACGAAACCTTGCCCGACAACGTGACCACCAGTTTCCAGGGCACGGCCGCGGCATTCCAGGATTCTTTGAAGGGCATGGGCGTGCTGCTGTTGATGGCGATTCTGGTGATCTACCTGGTCCTCGGAATCCTGTATGAGAGTTTCATCCACCCGCTGACGATTCTGTCAGGATTGCCCTCGGCTGGATTGGGCGCTCTGGCCACGCTGCTGATCTTCCACGATGAGCTCAACCTGTACTCGTTTGTCGGCATCATCATGCTGATCGGTATCGTTAAGAAGAACGCGATCATGATGATTGATTTCGCGCTCGAAACCCAGCGCGAGCATGGCACCGCCCCGGCCGAAGCCATCCACGAAGCCTGCCTGGTGCGATTCCGGCCGATCATGATGACCACCATGGCGGCCCTGATGGGCACCTTGCCGATCGCTTTGGGACTGGGAGCGGGCGGCGAAGCGCGGCGTCCGCTAGGCCTCGCGGTAGTGGGAGGCCTGGTGGTTTCCCAGCTCTTGACGCTGTATATCACTCCGGTGTTCTACACCTACATGGAACGCTTCCAGCACTTCGCCGGCCGCTTCCGGCGACCGAAGAAGAAGATCGCAGCCAAGGCCGAGCGCGAAGTGGCATTCACGGACTAGCTGGGCGATCACCAACCGGGCACCGCCAAATCAATCGGAGCCTCGACCGGCTACGACGTTTCCACAAACCAGCACCTGGACGGCGTACCACCTCTCGCGGGATGATTTCAGCATGGTGAGTCGCAGAGTTCTGATCGGCGGGGCCGGCGCCATGATGGCGCAAATTCTGCAAGCGCAGAATCGCGGCGGCAATGTCAAACCAGTCTTCGAACACGATCTGCCCGATCTGACGATGCAGGGTTGGTCGGCCACCGCGGTGGAGGTTTCCTACGGGCCGGGCGAGAGTTCGGCAGCACACCGCCATCCCGGCATAACGATTGCCTACGTCCTGGAAGGCGAGATCCGCTCCAAAGTCGGCGACGAGCCCGAAAGAACTTATCTGGCTGGCCAAATGTTCCTGGAGACTCCGGGCCAGCTTCACGCCGTATCGCGCAATGCCAGTGCCAGCACGCCGGCAAAACTCCTTGCCATATTGCTTGCCAAGAAGGGGCAGCAACTCACCACGCCGGCATAGGCGCAAGTTCGCGCGTTGATTCTCTAAATTCCTGTAAACACGCCCGTTCGGTCCCGTAACGAACGCCCTCATAACCTGGCGCAACCGTTCGGAACTGGACAGACCGGACCCTTCCACCGACTATGAGACTGCATGACCCTGACTGCCCTGGACTGGTCATTTATCCTCTTGTACTTTCTGGGGAATTTTGCCATCGGTCTCTACTACCGGGCGCGGGCCGGTAAGAGCGTCAACGAGTTTTTCCTCTCCGGGCGCAACGTGCCGTGGTGGCTGGCAGGTACCTCGATGGTCGCCACCACGTTCGCGGCGGATACCCCACTCGCCGTCACCGGAATGGTGGCCCGGGGAGGAATCGCCGGCAACTGGCTGTGGTGGAGCTTTGTTGCCAGCGGCATGCTCACCGTATTCTTCTACGCGCGGCTGTGGCGGCGCTGCGGGGTGATGACCGATATCGAGTTCGCCGAAGTTCGCTATGCCGGTAAGCCGGCTGCGTTTCTGCGCGGGTTTCGCGCGCTGTACCTGGGCATCCCGATCAACTGTATCGTGCTCGGGTGGGTGAACCTGGCCATGGTCAAGATCCTGACGCTGGTGCTGGGCGTCACCCGCATCGAAGCGCTGCTGATCGTGCTGGGGATGATCGCGGTGACTTCACTGATCTCTACCATGTCCGGGCTTTGGGGCGTGCTGGTCACCGATCTTTTTCAGTTCTTTATCAAGATGACCATGGTGACGGTGCTGGCGTTCGCGGCCGTTCATGCCGTGGGCGGCATGGACGCGCTGAAAATGAAGTTGGCACTGCTCGATCAATCCCGGGGCGTGCATCCCGGAACGCATGGTTCGGTGTTGAGTTTCATTCCCGATCTCAGTTCGCCCTGGATGCCGATGATCACGTTCCTGGTCTACATTTCGTTGAACTGGTGGGCCACGTGGTATCCGGGAGCGGAGCCGGGTGGCGGCGGGTACATCGCGCAGCGCATGTTCTCGGCCAAGGACGAAAAGCATTCTCTGCTGGCCACGCTCTGGTTCAACATCGCGCACTACGCCATTCGGCCGTGGCCGTGGGTCCTGGTCGCGCTGGCGTCACTGGTGCTTTTTCCAGGCTTGCAGGATCCGGAAACCGGTTATGTGCGCGTGATGATCGCCTATCTTCCGGCGTCGCTGCGCGGGTTGATGCTGGCAGCGTTTGCGGCGGCTTACATGTCAACCATTGCGACGCAATTGAACTGGGGCGCAAGCTATATCGTGAACGATTTCTACCGGCGCTTTTTGCGCCCTTCGGCCCCGGAACATCACTATGTACTGATTTCAAAAGCATCTACGGTCTTGTTGACGGTGGTTTCGGCGGTCGTCACGTTCTACATGACGTCGATTGCCGGCGCCTGGAAGCTGCTCATCGTGACGGGCGCGGGCACCGGCCTAGTGTTGCTGCTGCGCTGGTTCTGGTGGCGGATCAACGCCTGGAGCGAGGTATCGGCGATGGCGGCGGCGTTTGTTACGTCGCTGGCTCTACAAGTAGCCGGCGGCCTGGACAGCGACAAGCCAGTGGATTTCGCCTGGATCATGATCATCACGGTGGCGGTGACCACAGTTGTCTGGCTGACGGTAACATTCCTCACCAAGCCGGAATCCGATCAGACGCTGCTGAAGTTTTATACGCGGACGCGGCCCGGAGTCACCGGATGGAGACGCATCGCGCGGTTGGCGCCGGATGTTCGCAGTTCGAACAACGAATGGTACAGCGCGCTCGATTGGATCAGCGGATGCGCGTTGATTTACGGCATTCTTTTCGGCACCGGCAAATTGCTGCTCGGCGAGTGGACGGCCGGGCTGGCATTGTTGGGGATGGGATTAGCGGGAGGCGCTGTGATTTGGAGCGATCTCTCGCGGCGTGGTTGGGGTTCGGTCGTGGAGTAGAGCCTGAATATCGATATGGTTCGCTGGCTACTTATTCCGACGATGGTCGGGGCGGCTTACGCCGCGCCGCTGCCGTTGATGCCGCTGCCGCGCGTTGTCACGGTGTCTGCCGGCGCGCTGCCGATTGATTCGACTTTCCGAGTAACCAGCAGCGGCTATACCGACTTCCGTTTAGACGCCGCCATCAAGCGCTTTTCCGCCCGCGTCGCGCAACAAACAGGCATTCCCCTCGTGACATCCGGAGTGAAACGAGCTACTCTGCTGGTCGAATGTCGCGAGCGCGGTAACGATTACCCGGCGTTAGGTGAGGATGAATCGTACCAACTGGACGTTGCTGCTACCGGCGCGCGGCTCCAAGCACAGACAGTGACCGGCGTTCTCCGCGGCCTTGCGACCTTTGCGCAATTGATCGGTCCCGGGCCGGAGGGATTTGAAGTTCCTTCCATCCACATCGAAGACCGACCGCGATTTCCGTGGCGAGGGCTGATGCTCGATGTCTCCCGCCACTGGATGCCCATCGCGGTGGTGGAACGAAACCTCGATGCGATGGCGGCGGTGAAGCTCAATGTGTTCCATTGGCACCTCTCCGACGACCAGGGTTTTCGTGTCGAAAGCAAGCGCTATCCCAAACTGCAGCAATCCGGGAGCAACGGCAACTTCTACACGCAAGCCGAGGTGCGGCAGGTGATCGCCTACGCCCGGGAGCGGTCGATCCGCGTGATTCCCGAGTTCGATATGCCCGGCCACACCACGTCGTGGTTCGTTGGCTACCCTGAGTTGGCCAGCGCACCGGGGCCTTACGCAATTGAACGGAAATGGGGCATTTTCGAGCCGGTGATGGATCCCACGCGAGAGGAGACTTACGCGTTTCTCGACGGCCTGATCGGCGAGATGGCGGCACTGTTTCCCGATCCGTATTTTCACATCGGCGGCGATGAGGTCGAAGAAACCCAGTGGAAACAATCGCCTTCCATTCAAGCTTTCGCGCGCGAGCATAACCTCAGCGACAACCAAGATTTGCAGGCTTATTTCACACGCCGCGTGGAAAAGCTGGTGAAGAAGCACGGCAAGATCATGATCGGCTGGGACGAAGTGTTGGCCGCTCGACCAGGCTCGGACACGGTGATTCAATCCTGGCGCGGGCAGGCATCGTTGGCAGACGCCGTGGCGAAGGGGTACCGGTCCGTGCTCTCCTACGGCTACTACCTGGACCACCTCGACCCCGCGCGTGTTCCCTATGCCAACGACCCGATGGATGGCGGCAAACTGACTTCGGAACAGACTGGGCACGTCCTGGGCGGGGAAGCGTGTCTGTGGTCGGAATATGTCAGCCCGGAGACCGTGGATTCCCGCATCTGGCCGACACTGGCAGCCATCGCGGAGCGGTTCTGGTCGGCGCG